>Ga0307374_10011276_pt1 | contig 12751 bp, 10 predicted proteins | sample OX3MG_FD_202532 | JGI IMG/M metagenome (GOLD analysis project Ga0307374, IMG submission 202532) | Soil microbial communities from Risofladan, Vaasa, Finland - OX-3 | ecosystem: Environmental > Terrestrial > Soil > Coastal area > Acid sulfate soil | place: Finland: Risofladan, Vaasa | collected...
CGAAAACCTTGTTGAGCTGGGCCAGCATGCCCGGGATGTTCTCATGGATATGGATGACGCGGTGCACGCCCGAGACCTTGGGCAGTCCGATGTTGGGAAAATTCACGCTGTGAAGAGTGCTGCCGGTCTGGGCGTAGTCTAGAAGACGCTCGGTTACGAAGGCTGCAATCGCGGTCTGCGCTTCCTCGGTCGAGCCCGCGACGTGCGGGGTCAGGATGACTTGGTCCAAGCCCTGGAGCGGGGAGAAAAACCTCTCGCCCGAGCCGCGCGGCTCCTTGGCGAAGACGTCCAGGGCCGCGCCGCGCAGGCGGCCGGCTTTTAGCTTCTCGGCCAGGGCCGCTTCGTCTACGACAAAGCCGCGGCTGGCGTTGATGAAGATGGCGCCCGGCTTCATGAGGTTGAACTCGCGCCGGCCGAAGAGCCCGCGGTTGCCGGGCCGGCCGTCCACGTGCAGAGTCACCACGTCCGAAATCTTGAGCAGTTCGGCCAGCGTGCGGGACTTGCGCGCGTTGCCCAGCACGAGCTTTTCCTCCACGTCGTGGAAGTGGACCTCCATGCCCAGGGCCTCGGCCAGCACGGAGAGCTGCGAGCCTATTTTGCCGTAGCCCACGATGCCGAGCTTCTTGCCGCGCACCTCGTGGCTGCCGGCCGCGCTCTTGTCCCAGGTCCCGGCGTGCATCTTGCGGTTCTTGGCGAAGACGCCGCGCGAAAGAAGAAGAATCTCGCCCAGGACCATCTCCACCACGCTGCGCGCGCTGCTGTAGGGGGCGTTGAAGACCGCCACGCCGCGCCTGGCCGCGGCCGTAAGGTCGATTTGGTCGGTGCCGATGCAGAACGCGCCCACGGCGGAGAGCTTCTTGGCGTCCGCGAGAACCTCGGCCGTGAGCTTGGTCTTGGAGCGGATGCCGATGATGAAGGCGTCGGAAATTTCGCGGCGCAGGGCCGCGGCGTCCAAGGCCTGCGGCAGGGCCTTGACCGCGAAGCCCGTCTCCGAGAGGCGCTTGGCCGCGCGCGGGTGGATGTTCTCCAGGAGCAGAATCTTGGGCTTGGGTTCGTTCATGGTCGCTGCCGCTTGGCGCTATGATAGCTTTTTTCGATCTTGGGGTTGTGAAGGACTGGCGGGTTGAAATTGCGGGGAGTGTGGTTGCTACTTATAAATGACATTCCTTGCGGGCATACTTTATTTGCATAGGGGGTACTTCGGGATTGTTTCGCAAATCATTCAATAGAGAACGGCATTCCGCCTGAGAATCGGGAACGGAGATTTGCAATAAAGAGCGCAGGGCCCCAAGCCGATCCCCTGGACTCAATGTCTTGTCATTGATTAACTTCTTTAATACTTCCTCGCTATTTTTATTTTTCCATAAGGAAATGGCGATTATAAAATAACCGGCGTCTGCCGGTAATGGTCTTTGGCTGATGATATTCGCAGCCAACTGCCAAAGCCATTGGTCTCGGTGAAGGTTAAATATGGGGAACATCGGTGGGAAATAGGGATTGTTCGCTCTGACTTCGTCCCAAACTTCTTTCTTAAAATCATTGGGAGCGTATTCGTACGCTAACTCCCAATAATTACCCGCACCATCCGGATCAATCCCTCCTCCTTCGCTCTGGAAGAATCCAACTTGCCGCAGTTTTTTGGCGAAAGCCAGGAATTCTTTTCCGATCTCATCGGGTTGCGCTGACCGCGAGGTTAGTTCGTAAAAAGAAAAATAGGGCTTGCCGCCCGGTGTAAAAGCATGCGTGCGTATGTTAAAACGCCACATTGGGCTTAGTTCATACCCATCCCAGGAAGTTGTCATTACGGTGTCTTTGTTCGCCGTGGGAAGAACTGAGTATACGCTGCCGCCAGAAAATTCATGCGGCAGAGAGATTGATGAGACGTCGCCGTTGTTTTTATTGATCTCATAGAATCCGCCCCCAAAGGCGTTGTCATTATCGGGTTGCATGCAGGACATAAACAACCTGTCGTTAATAGCAAATAACGAGTAGACATCGTTATTGGAGGGTCTAAGGGCTATTCCCCTTAGGACTTTTTTGCCTTGGATATGAAATAAGCGATCTTGAGATACGGCCCATAACGTCTTGCCGTCTGACGCGATGGCGCGAAGCTCCGGCAATCCCGGTATAGCAAGCCACTTGTTTCCCGCCCTGATTGCCAACTGTCCAGGTGACCAAATATATTGATTCTCCGGGGACTGCTCCAGCACGTAAAGACTGTCATTGGTAGCGGCCAAGCCGCCAACAACAAACCATGTCGTTGACTGGCTGAATTGCTGGTCCTGCATGTTGAAATAATAGATCGCCTGGACATGGTCATACGAGGCGGCGACCAAGGATGTTCTCCACTGAACAATATCCATACTGTTTTTTATTGCCCCGCCTAAATCATGCGCGAATGACATGCGAGCAGCGTGAAGGGAAACCAAAACGAACGCCAGAGCCCCGAAGATTTTTCCTGCTCGTATCATGGGTATCGCTTAGCTTATCCCCGAATCTGCATAATTGCAATATCGTGGCGGCTCGCTCGCAAGATTTTATGCCGCCCCAACCCTTCAGGACTCTTGACGTTCGCGCTATCTCCTGCAATACTCCGATATGATTTTGCCGGCGCTCATCGCCGTGATTTTTTCCGTGCAGCCCTCGCGCGCGGCGCCCCTGAGCTGCAACGCGGCCTACGCGCCATTGTCCGGCCGGCCGCTGAGCCTGCAATCCACGCCCGATTCGGCCGCCGATTCCGGCGCGCCCTTTCGCGGGGACGCGCCGCCTAAAATTCAGGGCTATTTGAAGTTTCTGTGCTGGAACTTTGACGCCAAAGCCAAAGAATTTAAAAGTTCCGGCGGGCGGGCTCTTAGCGCCGCGCAGTACCGCCGTTTTTTGGCGCCGTACAACCTATTGGACACTCCCGTCTCGGACATCATTCAAAGCGACCTCTACGCGGAGAAATGCCGCTTCCAGCCCTCCGGCGAAGTTTTATGCGTTGATTCGGACGGACACAAGCTTCCTCTGACCAACCTGAACATGCTTGTTCTGCTCAAGAATATCTCAACAATGGAATCTTACCAGGCCTTAGGGCATATCCGGGCTCTTCTTTCCAACGCGGATCCGAATAAGCCGTTGGATCCCGCGACGCTGAAGAAAATAGAGATGGAAAGCTACAACGTGAGCGGAATCCGCCGGCTTCCGCCTTCCTTAAGCGCGATCTTGAGCTTGCGCACGATCGGAGACATGCGGGGGGCTCTGGATCAGACCTTGGAGCAAATGAACGAGAAATTCGACGGCGAGACGCCTTTATCGAGCTACGCGCACGCGCTGGCTTACCCTCTTAATCACAGCGGAACTTGGGCGGCGCCCAAGAAATATACGCCTTATTTCGACCAAGCCGAACAAGCCGTCGGCCGCGCGGCGCAGTCCGCCATCGCCGATGTCCTCTCCCAAAATCCCGTGGGCCGCGAGATTCTCGATCATTTCCGCGGGCCTAACGGCCGGCTGAATCTGCCCAAAATCCTTATCGGCAGCGCCAGTAATTTTTCCGGAGGCTATTACAGTCCGGGTAAAAACTACATTCTGCTCAATCAAAAGGATATCATTGATTCGCTGCCGGTTACGGAACAGAGCAAGCTTAAACCGCTGGCGGGAAATCCGGGAGCGCTTAATCAGGCGCTCAATTCCTGGCTTGGCAGTCATCCGAACGGACTTGGCAATTTTGTCGCGCAAAACGACGTCACCTTCGCCCACGAGCTCACTCACGCCTGGCAGGACCGCCGGATTCCCGTTGGAGGCCGCGCTCCGGGCGACGGGCTGGATTGGGAGTACGAGGCGTTTACCTGGCAGAACCGCTATTTGATGGCGGATATCGCGGCGCACCCCCGCACTAGCCTCGATTCACCGGATCGCATCGGCCGGATCCATAGGTTGATGGGCATGCTCGCCGACTACAACGATTTCCGGCGTGACATCGCTTGGCAATACGCCTCCAGCGCAGGCGTTGGCGCGGAGAGCTTTCCCACCGCGCTTGAAACGGTCGAGCAAGAGCGCAAAAGCGCCTTGTCCCTTGCTTATGGCGCGCTCAAGAAGAACCTCCGGTCCCTGGCGCGGAAAGAAACCCTCAAGGCTCAAGATCTGCGGGAAACCGCGCGGTCCCTGCGGGCCTTTCACGACGATTACGATCGCAGGGCGCAAAAGTTCGAAGATGTTGAGTTGCCGCGCATGCGCCGGCAGGCGGCGCGGATTTTCCCGGCTGTCGCCGAGGATATGGCGTCGCGTGCGCTAAAGAGTTCCGATTTCAAGGCTTCCTTCAGAGATATTGATACGGCTTCTCTTATGGCTCAAACCGCCAGGATCAACGGCGCTTCCGATGCCGCCGAGCGCTACGTCGGGTCCGCGGCCGGAGCATTATCCAACGGCTACCTGGAAGCGGCTGGGAAAAGCCGCGCTCCGGATCAAAAGGCGGCGGCTCTTTTTTATGCCGTCCTCTACGCCTCGTACGCGAATTCGGCCCAACGCTCCGCGGTCGATAAGAGCGTGGCCGCGCTTTTTCCGGCTATCGAAAGCGACCAGGCCCGAGGCAAGAAAGACGCCGAGGCTCTAAGCATCCTGCAATACATGAAACAAGACATAGACAATGGCCTCGTCGCGGATCCCGCTCTTCTTGATGAGCTGGAGAAGGAATTTCCGCGCCTCGGCATTCAATCGCGATGAAAAAAATTCTCCTTTGCTGCGCGTGCGCGCTCCTGGCGGCCTGCTCGGGCAAGCGGCTGCCGCCGGGAGACGTTTCGTACTCGCCTAAAAACGGCGGATTCTCCGCGGCGATTCCGGGCAGCTGGCGGGTCCTGGAGAATAACGGCGGCGCGTTGGCTTCCTTTTTTGGCCCGCCCAACGGCCCGGCTCCATTTTCGGCCATGATCGCGATCTACGACTATCCGAAATCCCGCTACGCGAGCCCGCAGGACTACTATAACCGCGCGACGTTTGACGCGCGCGTCGTTGCGCCCTTGTCCAAGCGCAAATTCGGCGGGCGAGATCTCGGCTTTTTTTCCGTGGCGAAAGCCGAGAAAAATATCGATTCGGGCGAGTCCACGCTTGCCCGCGAGGAAACGGTTTTAGTCCCATCCAAGGACGGCTTCTACGCCCTCGTCTATCTGTGTTCCGATAAATCCTTCCAGGACAACGAGCCGGTCTTCCTCAATCTCGCCGCGAGCTTCGCGGAACATTAAGCCTTCGCGGACCGGCCGCGGGACAATTAAGCTAAAATTTCCGCATGGACGATTCCGGCGGCAACATCATCGAGGTCAAGGACCTGGTCAAGACCTTCGGGAACTTCACCGCGGTCGGCGGCTTGTCCTTTTCGGTAAAGCGCGGCGAGATTTTCTCGTTTCTGGGCCCCAACGGCGCGGGCAAGACCACGACCATTAAAATGCTCACGACGCTTTTGCGCCCCAACTCGGGCTCCATCCGCATCGCGGGCCTGGACCCCGCGCGCGAGCCGCTGGAGGTGCGCCGCAAGTTCGGCATCGTCTTTCAGGACAACAGCTTGGACGACGATCTGACCGCCTGGGAAAACATGCTCTTCCACACCGTGCTCTACGGCGTGCCCGCCGGCGAGCGCCGCGGGCGCATCGAGGAGATGCTGCGCTTCGTGGGCTTGTGGGACCGGCGCAAGGACTTGGTCAAGCATTTCTCCGGCGGCATGAAGCGGCGCCTGGAAATCGCGCGCTGCCTCTCGCACCGGCCGGACCTGATTTTCTTGGACGAGCCCACCTCGGGCCTGGACCCGCAGAACCGCAGCCGGCTCTGGGAGCACCTGCGGCGGCTCAACTCGGAGCTGGGCACCACGATTTTTTTGACCACGCACTCGATGGAGGAGGCCGAAAAGGTCTCCGGCCGCATCATCGTCATCGACGGCGGAAAAATCGCGGCCGAGGGCACGCCCGACGACATCAAGCGCCAGACCGAGACCCAAACGCTCGAGGAGGCGTTTTTGGCCCTAACCGGGCGGGACCTGCGCGACGACGTCCCCGGCGCGGTCGACGATATGCGCAAGGCGCGGCTTATTTGGCGGGGGAAAAGCCGGTGAGCCGGAGCGTGCGCGCGGCGTCCTGGGGCGCGGTGTGGGCCTTGTGGCTTCGGCAAATCAAGCGCTACCTGCGCTCGCGCTCGCGCCTGGTGGGTTCCCTGGGCCAGCCCGTGCTGTTCTTGGTCGCCTTGGGATTCGGCTTCGGGCCGGTCTTTGAAAAAGCCGGCGGGGGAAACTACATCCAGTTTCTGACGCCCGGCATCGTGCTGATGGGGGTGCTCTTCACCGCGATTTTCTCGGGCATCGAAATCATCTGGGATAGGCAGTTCGGGTTTTTGAAGGAAACCTTGGTCGCGCCCGCGCCGCGCCTCTTCATCATGCTGGGGCGCACGCTGGGCGGAGCCACCATCGCGGTCATCCAGGGATTTCTAGTGCTCCTGGTCTCCTTCGCGGCGGGCTTTCATTTGGAATCCTGGGCTCGCCTTCCGGCCGCGGCGCTTTTCATGGCCCTGACCGCCGTGGCCTTCACCGCGCTTGGCACCGCCATCGCGTCGGTCCTTGAGGACATGCAGGGCTTCCAGCTCATCATGAATTTTTTGGTCATGCCCATCTTCTTTTTCTCGGGCTCGATTTTTCCATTGCAGAGCCTGCCGAGGTTTTTGACCGACGTGGCCGCGGCCAATCCGCTCACCTACGGCGTGGACGGCCTGCGCCTGGCCTTGTCGGGAGGGTCCTACGCCGGGATGGGCTTGGACGCCGCGGTGCTGGCCGGGGTAGCGGCGGTTTTGGTGGTCGCGGGCGCGCAGCTGTTCTCCCGCATCCAGGCCTAGCGCGCGCAGGCGCGGCCTAGTCTACTTCCCGGACAGGACGGGCGCGCGGCCGTCCCAGGTCTTGCCGCTCACGTCGGGTTTCTTGAGCGTCAGCCGTCCGTGCTTGCGCCAAGCGCCCGCCATGGCGGCGGATTTTTCGGCGGACGGGGCAAAATCGGGATTTTGGCCTAGAGACTGGTTTAAGAGAAAGGCCAAGCGCACGGCGGCCTGCTCGAGGCGCCGGAAGGCGATGGGCTGCATCTGGTCCTGGTAGTCCTGGCCCAGCTGGACCGAGCGGCCGTCCGGGCTGGCGGCCTTGGCTGCGAAATAATTGGGGTAGATGACGTTCTTGGCGATGTTAAATCCCTCGCCGATGCCGGCGTTGACGACGGCTTCGAGATCGGCCTGGGTCCAGCCGGCTACTTCATCCTGCGGCAGGCGGCTTAAATCCTGCTCTAAAAGCTTCGCCAGGGCCGGGGCATCCATGGCGCTTTGCGCTCCCACGGCGCCGTCCCACACTTGGTGCAGGCTGCGCCGGCGGCCCTGGAAAATCACGTGTTCCTGGTTGCCGCCCGCGTCGTTGTCGTCGGTCACGTGCAGGGGCTGGTGCGAATCGGCCACTAGATGGACCAGGAACATCAGCGCCATCTGCCGCTGCCGCAGCACGGAGGCCGCCTGCGCCTGGGCCTGCGCCAAAGAGGCCCGCGGCGCAAGAGCCGGCGCCGGGGCGCGCAGGGTCTGCATGGCGAACTGGATTTGCCCGCGCACGCAGTTTTCCCGCGAGTCCTGCATGGCCGCGGCCGTGGGACCCGAAGCGGTCTCGTCGCAGTCCTTGTATTGGTCGATGCCGGCCGTGGCGGGAGTCTGGCTCACCTGGGCGTCCAAGGGGATGTTGACGAAGTGCCAATGCGAGGTCAGTTCATCCTGCCGCAAGGGCGGATCGAAGACGCCCGCGCAGTCCGTGTCCGCGTCGCGCAGAACGTCCGCGCAGTCGGCGATTTGGCCAAGCCCCACGCCGGCGCCGAGAATCTGGGTCATGGCCATCTGGACCTGAGGCTCCAATCGGGCCTCGGCCACGATGCCCACGGCCTCATGGCCTACGGGGCCCCAGCACCAGCCGGCGGCGGGCGGCAAGAAGGCGAGCGCGGCCGCGGCCCAAAGGGCGCGTCCAGCGGTGCGGCCGGTTTTAAATTTCATCGGCGCTTCCATTATAGCGGGGCGCGAGGCCGGGCGCCTGAGGCTTTTGCCCCCGTCAAGGCGGGCCTTTTGGCCCAATGCTTGGCGGCTTCTTCGGCGAGCCGCCTTGATTTTAACGGCCGAGCCGCCTATACTTACGGCGTGACGCCGAAATTCCCGTTCCTCGCGATCTCTCTCTTGTGGTTCGCCGCGCCGGCGTCCGCGCTGGGCGTTTCCCGGGCCGCGCCCGTCCAAAACGGCGTCCGCGCGGAGATTTCCGAGACTTGCGAGCCCGCGAACTGGGTTCCGGCCGCGCATGCCAAGGCGGCCAAGTCCAGCCGGGCGCAATGCCAAGAGGCCAGGCGGCTGCTGCGAACGGCCAAGGATTTGGATCGCGAGTTCGCCTATTGCTCGAGCGCGGCCGGCGCCTGCGGCGTCGCGGAGCTGCGCGGTCTCGGGCAGGCGGAGCAGAACCTCGAGAGCGAGTACTTCGAGTCCTACGTGCACAAATACGAGCGAAGCCTGGGCGCGGCTTCCCCGTCCTTGCCGTTGTTCAACATGCTCAACGGCTCGTTGGGGCGCTCCCAGCGGCTCTCCCGCGCGTATATCCGCAACGGCTTTGGCGCCTTGCGGGCCGTGGCGAAACGGCTCCGCGCCCAGTTGGACGAGGCGGAGCAAGACTCTCGGGCGGGAGCCCGGCCGCGAGCGGCCGCCGAGGCCAAGGACATCGATCTGCAGGGCGGGCTGGCCCTCTCCGATTTTCTGGGCGTTTCCCTCCTTGTCGACGACAGCAACGCGGTCTTCCCGGGCTCCGACTACCGCGCCGAGCTCTCCCGCGCCAACCGCCTGGCGCGGGAGTTCGTGGAGATCCGCGGCCGGCTTGCCGCGTTGGAGCGGGGCTTGGGCCTGCCCGCGCCGCTGCCCTTGAGCGCGGAGGATTTGCTGCGGCAGGACCAAGCCATGCGCGCGATGCTGGCGCAGAAGTTCAAGCCGGGAAAAGCCGCGGGCTCTTTGCCGGCCGATCCGTTCCGGGCGCCCCCGGCGGCCGCAAACGGGCCTGCGGCCGGGGCGCCGAATTTTCCGGCGGGGCCGGCGCGGGCGGGCGTTCCCCTGCGGGCCGTCCCGGCGCCTCGGATCGGATCGCTGCTGGCCACAGCGCCCGCGCCGCCGCCGTCCTCCGATCTTCCACGCGCCGGGGCCCATCCTGACGCCGTGGCGGGACAGGACTTGTTTCCCAGGGAAACGGCGCTCATCCGCAGGCAGCACGCCCTGAGGCTGAGCTATACAGTGGGCCGCCCGCGGGAGGCCGGGCGCTTCGTGCACGAGCAGTTGGGGGAGGACTGCGGCATCGTCGCGCAGCAGGAAGTTCTAGAGATGGAGGGGCGCGTCTCCGCGTTCGAACCGCTCAAGACGGAGAAAGCTCTTGTCTCCGCGGCCAGGCGCCAGGGGCTTATCCCGCCCTCCGGCGACGGCGTGATTCCCAACTATCTGGGCGATCTCCTTCAGGCGGTGGGCGTCCCCGTCGTCAAGCACTATCATTCCTTCGGCGACAATTGGGCTCCCGTCAACGCGGAGCTGGACGCCGCGCTCAGGAGAGGGCACGTGGCCGTGGTCTCGGTCGACGCCGGAGTTCTGTGGAACAATGCCTTCTATCTCGACGGGGCGCACGCCATTTTGGTCACGGGCGTCGAGGTCAGCCGCCTGAGCGGCCGGATCATAGGCTACTACATCAACGACAGCGGAGATTCTCCCGCTTTGGGCGGACGCCTGGTTTCGGCGGCTCAATTTCGCCAGGCATTCGACTCCTTGGCCGGGGGAAGTTTCGTCGAGGTGCTTCAATGAGGAGGCTCTGCGCCTTTCTGGCCGCGGGGGCGATTTTGGCGGCGTCCTGCTCCAAGTCCTCGGAACCGGCAAGCACCCTGGGCTTCGCGCTGATCGCCGCGCTGCAGAGGCCGCCGTGCGCCGGCGTCATCCCCGAAAATTGGACCGCCTCCATTCCGGTTCCCGTAGGTGGGAGCCGGGGGCGCGAGTTCGCCGTGTTTTTCTACGCGCTTCCCGAGCGCATGGGAGAGCGCTGGCTGGGGACGCCTTCGGGCCGCGCCGTGATCTCTTTGGATTCGGGCCGCGCCGTATCCTGCGCGCGCGGGGCGGGCAGCGCGCATAAGCTTAGCCTCGGCGGACGCTTTTCCCCCGCGGCGATGGTTCTGGGAGTCGACGGGCTTGAGAAAAAGCGCGCCATGCTTTACGCCGCCGCCGAGCGGGCCGGCGCCTTGTACGCCGCCGGCCGGCCGCTTGAGCCGCAGGAGTTGGCGCAACTAAAGAGCTTTGTCGATTTGTTTTCCCTGCTGGCCGAGCCGCCCTTCTTGGGCGATTATTACCGCTTGAATCCCGGCTTCTGGAAGTGGCTCAAGCGGCAGGGCCTAGCCTTGCCCGCCGGTCTCCCAGGTTCCTAAGCGGCCCGCGGATCGCGGGCGCGCGCTAACGCGCGGGCTCGATGTCCTGCGCGGAGAAGAAGCACATGACGTCGGAGTCAAGGGACGACGCCGCGGCCGGGCCGGAAATCCTGACGATGATATAGCGCACCGTGGGGTCTCCGCCTTGATCCGGCATGCCGATCTCCTGATCGTAGGCGCGCGCGGCGTAGGTTTTGCCGTCCTGGCTTGAGACCAGGGCGGCGCCGTCGACGACCGCGCCGCGGACCGGGCCGAGATAGCGGGCCCGCAGTTGGTCCGCGCGGGCTTGCGCGGCGGCCGCATCGGCGGGGCTCAGGCGGTCGTAGCGGTCGGAAGGCAAATCCCCCGCGGCCGACGTCTTGGACTGCGCCCAGGCCTCCAGAAAGAACTGCGGGACGCGATGGCTCGGAAAAAGGGAGCCGTTGGAGTCGTCGACGGCGTAGCCGCCCAGCAGCAGCCGGGCGTAGGGCATGTTGGGCGCCGCGGCGCCGTAGCAGCGGCCCGCGCGCCAGCCCGAGACGTCGTAGCGCTTGGCCGGGGAGCCTTCTTTGAAATAGGCCTGCAGTTGGGAGTAGTGGGTCGGCGGATTCGCGAGGGGAGCGGCCCAATTGCTCTGGGCCAAGACCGGCGCGGCCAAGGCTGCGGCCGCGCAGAGAGTTGCCGCGAGGCGTCCGGCTTTCATGGGTTTTTTCATCATGGTCTCCTGGCTTGAATTTTCCCCAACTGGTGAAAAAAGTTTACCAGAGCAGGCCGGGCGCGCGCGTGAGCCTTCCGGCTCCTTTTGGGCGGCTAAGGGTCCTAGGACTTGGCGGGCCGCGGCGCGCGGCCGACCTCGCGCCGCCGGAAGCAAAAAGGCGCGTGGTCGTTGACCATTCCCGCGGCCTGCATGTGCGCGTAGACCACGGTGGGCCCGAGGAACTTGAAGCCCCGGGCCTTCAAGTCCTTGGCCCAGTCCTCGGCCTTGGCTCCGGCCCAGGACCACATGTACTTGGAGAACGTGCCGAACTCGCGGCGGACTTCCAGGAAGCGCTTGGCGTTTTGAGCCGCGGCCGCGATTTTCGCCCGGTTGCGCACCACGCCGGGGTCCTTGGCGATGCGGGCCAAATCCCGCGCGCCGAATTTGGCGACCCGGCGAAAGTCGAACCCCGCGAAGGCCTTGCGGAAGTTCTCGCGCTTGCCCAGCACGATGCGCCAGGAAAGCCCGGCCTGGAAGGCCTCCAACACCAGGAATTCGTAGATTTTTTTGTCGTCTTGCACGGGCACGCCCCATTCGGTGTCGTGATAGCGCACGTAGAGCGCGTCCTCGGGCGGGACCCAGCGGCAGCGGCGGCGGGTCATGCGGCGGGTTTTTGCTCTTCCGGGACGAAGAACACGGCCGAGAGAGGCGGCAAGGTCGCCTGCAAAGAGCAGGGCCGGCCGTGCCAGGCGACGGCGTCGGCCGGGATGCCGCCGAAGTTGCCCTGCCCGCTGCCCCAGTAGTTCTTGGCGTCGCTGTTGAGGGCTTCCCGCCAACGCCCGCCGCGCGGCACGCCCACGCGGTAGCCGTGGCGGGGCTCGGGGCTGAAGTTGAACACGCCCACGGCCACGCGGCCCCGACCGTCCTTCCTGAGCAAGGAGACCACGTTGTGGTCCGCGTCGCCGCAGTCGATCCACTCGAAGCCCGCGGGGTCGCAGTCCAAGGCGTGGAGCGCGGGCTCGGCGGCGTAGAGGCGGTTTAAATCGGCGAGCCAGCGCTGGACGCCGGCGTGCGGCGCGAAGCCGGCCTCGTGCCAGTCCAGGCTCTTGTCGTGGTTCCACTCGGACCACTGCGCGAACTCCGAGCCCATGAACAAAAGCTTCTTGCCCGCCTGCGCGTGCATGTAGCCCAAAAGCAGCCGCAGGTTGGCGCATTTCTGCCACTCGTCCGCGCCCGACATCTTGCCGTAGAGCGAGCCCTTGCCGTGGGTCACCTCGTCGTGCGAGAGCGGCAGGATGAAGTTCTCGTGGAAGGCGTAGAGCATGCGGAAGGTGAGGCGATCGTGGTGGTACTTTCGAAAAAGCGGGTCGACCGCGAAATAGGAGAGCGTGTCGTGCATCCAGCCCATGTCCCACTTCATGCCGAACCCCAGGCCGCCCACGTAGGTGGGGCGGGAGACCGCGGGCCAGGAAGTGGATTCCTCGGCGAAGGTCTGCACGTCGGGATGCCGGCTGTAAATCTCGGTGTTCAAGGTCTTTAGGAACTCGATGGCGTCCAAGTTCTCGCGGCCGCCGAAGCGGTTGGGCACCCAGTCGCCGTCCTTGCGCGAGTAGTCCAGGTA
>Ga0307374_10011277_pt1 | contig 12751 bp, 11 predicted proteins | sample OX3MG_FD_202532 | JGI IMG/M metagenome (GOLD analysis project Ga0307374, IMG submission 202532) | Soil microbial communities from Risofladan, Vaasa, Finland - OX-3 | ecosystem: Environmental > Terrestrial > Soil > Coastal area > Acid sulfate soil | place: Finland: Risofladan, Vaasa | collected...
GAGCTGATCGGCTGGTTCGGCCGCGGGCATGACACCACCTATCCTGATTTCTATCCAACGGCGCTGATGGGCGGCAAACAGGAGTTCCTGGACCTGGTGAATGGGATGCGAGGCGCCGGAATGCTTGTTACGCTCTATCTGAACGCCCGGCTCGCGAATATCCACAATCCGACACTTTTGGCCCATCGCGATTGGGAGGCGCAGCTTCCAAACGGCGCGCTCCGGCACGAGACCTATGGTGATCAGACCTTCACGGCGCTCTGCCCGGCGGCGGCCGGTTTCCAGCGGCAGATGGAAGAGACGGTGCGCCGGGTGGCCGGCGAGTACCACGTCGATGGCCCGCAGCTTGATCAGATTGGCGCGGCGTCCGCGGTTCTCTGCTTTAACCCATCACATGGGCACCGGACTCCCGCCACAGCCTGGTCAGAGGGGTATATGAAAATGCTGCCCGAGCTGCAGCGGACCGCGAGGCAGATCAACCCGGCATTCTGGACGTGGGTGGAAGGCGCGTGGGAGGGCGCCGGGCAGTACATAAACGCATCGCAGGGCGGTTTCTGGAAATCCATTCCCGACGCCGAGACGTTCCCGGATCTTTACCGCTATACCCTCCCCGAACATCCGCTCTTCGGCGATCCTGGCATGGGCGGCATCCCGTACTGGTGTCCGACTGATATTCATCGAGCCATGCGCATCAACCGGGCAGCGGGCGACACCTTTTGGAGGGGCCGGTACATGGACAACATCGGTCTGAGCGCCGACCCGGCGGCCGAAGTCCACTGGTTTCTCGATCGATCCCGCGCCGTGTTGACCGTCCGAAACAACAGCGCCGCCGCGCAGACTTTTACTCTGACGCTGAGCCTGCCATCAAGATCCAACGCCGGCGCCTATCACGGCCTTCGCGAAGCGGAGCGAGAATTGACGTCACTCAGGCGCCGCGGACCAAAAAAGGCAGCGACGCTGGCGGCCGGCGAGGCGCTCACGGCGCGCATTGCAGGCGGCCGATTGGTCGCGCCTCTATCTGTTCCGGCCGGGCAGGTGGAGGCGGCGCTGATCGAGTGGTAACCATGCATTCAGCGCCTGCCGGGGGGATCGTTAGAGATCGAAATGCAGCATGCTATCAGGCTACATGCCGGTAAGTTGCGTGCTCTAACGGTCGAACACAGCGCATTCCGCTGTTCAGAGCGTCTCAGGATCGATGCCAAGGTCCCGCAGCTTCGCCCACGCTCGCTCCCGGGTTTCGCGTTCCGCCTGGGCCTCCGTCCTCACCATCTCGAGATCCATCTCGTGCGCTTCCGCCCTGGTGAGGCGCCTCTCTCCCAGCGGGTCGTAAAGCCGCACTGCGGCGCCATCGGGAACGAGCCAGCTATCGAGCTCCTCACTCCAGAACCAGCCCCGGCTGTCCGACTCCTGCTCGTGCGCTGCGCCGTCCATGTTCTTCCACATCCTGAAATGGCGATACCCCTTCCGCCGCCGCAACGGGATCTCTGTGAGAGGACGGGGATCGTAGTAGACGTACTCTTTGACTTCCAGTTCGGCATAGCGCGCCGGCTTCTCGTCTACGTCTCGCTCCCACGTCCCCTCGGACGCTATCTCGAACGCGACGGCTGGCGGTACCCAGCCCGGAACGGACGGCGACCAGCTCTTCGGCCACTCGGTGTGGTCTTCCGGAAGCACGTACCCTTTGAGCACCATCACGTCCGGGGCAAGAGGCTCTTCTCCTGGACCTTTACGGCCGCTGTACACGTTGACGTTGCACACCACCGCCCACCGCTCATCGTGAAACAACCACTGGAGCAGGTGCTTCAGATAGTCACTCAGCCAATCCTGCAGCAGGTTGTCGGCCAACAGGTCCTCCTGGGTGGGATGGGTGTCGTAGTAGAAGTGGGTCTCGGGTGTGGTTAAAACTGACATGGCGTGACCTCGAATAACCGCGGCCAATTCACTTGCGCGGTCTTTGTAGAGAGATTCTACCACAACCAGAATCCGGTCGCAACCGGCAGACTCCGTCAGCGCAGGAGTCGCAGACTGTGCCGCCGCGCTATCGGCACGGGCATACAGAACCCCGGCATAGGTCAGGGGACCACCGGGCGAGGGTTCCCAATCATTGGAACCGGGGAGCCGACCTTTGAGCCACTCGACCGATGGTCCGCGCGAGCAGGGCGGGCAGAATCAGGCATTCAAAGCCGGTCGGCGGGTGCCTTGACATCACGATATCTGACCGGACAGCACCGCGCCTTGAGATCCCGGCGGCGCGGAATCCACGCTGATGAGGCCATATTTTAGAAGCCACATCATGTGACGTCGCAGCGCCGGCGGGGGCACAGAATCCTTTTTCCCGAGCATCTCAATAACCCGCTCAAAGGTCGTCAAGCCGTCCGGCGCATCGGAGCTTTTAAGCAGCAAGAGTATTCGTTCCAGCAGTTCCGCGCTCAGGAGCAGCCGCGGGTCCTGATAGAGAAACATTTGCTCATTACCCTCGGCGGCGGCCCGCCTTCCTTCCGTCAGTGAGATGCGCTGAGAATCTTGCAGAACGCCCGAAGCAAATCCGTGAAAATCGTGGAAGTACGCCGTGCCAGTGGGGTGGGGCGCCGCACGCGGAGGTGGATTGCTTCGAGCGATGGCGCCAAGTTCGTCCCATAGATCGTGGAATATACCTATGATTTGCTCCCACCCGAAGCTCTCCTCGGCATGCCGCCGGTTCGACGCGCCCCATGTAGAGGATAATGATCCTGTTCGCCGGAAGCTCCAGCTGCCGCCGGGCCTCCACGCGGTCACGCGGCTTGTAAATATCGAGCGCCACGCCGTGCGGTATCACGTCGAGCCGAAACTTCCCCGGCGCGGGCGTGAAACCGCCGCGAGCGAGTTCATCCTGTACACGATCCAGAATTCGGATGGTTGCCTCCCTGGCGACGTGGGAGGCGCAGATAACCGCATCGCACGGGTACGTAGTTGGGAGCATGAGGCGGGTGAAAGCGTCCGAAAGGAACTGCGGGGTGCTGAACCCATACTGCATACAGGTGATTGGAAAGATTTCATCGGAGGATCTGCCGCGAAGATAGGATGAGACGTCGAAACGAGCTGCGTTCAGATCGTGGAGGCAGGCAGGACGTTCAGCGCGAAGGAATCGCTCCGCTCGTCCGGCGGGCACGAACTCAACCGAAGCGGGCGTCGATCCCTCCGCCTCAACCAGAAGGCGCAATCCTGCCCGGCACGACTCCATTTGCTCTTCGCGCACAATCGCAAACGCGCCGACCCCACGGCCGTAGCTCAGCAGGGCGCGATACCACTCCGCGCCGGCTACTATCGACCCCGGTTCCCCGGAAAGTCGATCCGGCCCACGGGAAATATCCTGCGGTCGGATTAGTCCAGTAACTGTTCACCGTTGATGAGAGGAAATTGATTCGCGGGTGAGCTGGGTGCGCGGGCGGCTCCGCTGGCGAGCATCTCCTGACAGGCCTGGAGGGCGTCCTGGGTGCGCAGCATCCATGTGCTGAACAGGCTCATCAACACGGACTGCGTCTGCGAACCCTTGCTCGAGCGAGTGCCTCCGCTTATTTTGCGTGCCACGACGTATGGTCGAACGGCTCGCTCTGCCGCGTTGTTATCTGCCGGGACGTCGAGGTGCTCAACGAAGACGAACAGCTGCCGCAGATGCTTACACATTCTCTTCGCCAGGACTCGCTGGGGAAGGGCGCTCGTGCAGTATGGCCTCGCCAGCGGCCTCCGCTCAATAAAGTCGGTGTCAACCGGGGGCGTCCTGAGCGGACCGTTAAGGGCCGCGCCAGGAGCGCGCCAACCCGCGCGGAGGGCCGCTCCGTTTAGTCTCGCGGCACGCGGGGAATCAAAGATCGGCGGTCTCTGGTCCGCGGTAGAGGGCGGCACTGCGCCGCCGGCAAGACACTGCCGGCGGAATGCCACCCACAGGCGGTCGGGAGGGAACATGGTCGAACAGGGGCATATCTACGGCGAGGTTAACAGCAAGAGCGGCATGAAACGAATCTTTGCTGCCATCCGGCACGATATCGAAAGCGCGGGCTCGCGACCGGCGCTCACGGAGCTGTACAAGCGTGCTGGCTATCTGATCACGCTCACCCACGCGCCGTCATGGGAGAAGAAGTTCGGCAAGGAAGCCGCCGGCCTTCGCAGCGTGGGCGAAGACGAGTTCGCGAAAACGGCGAGGAAGATCAATCGCCGCGCGGTCCAGGTGGGCGCCAAAGCGGATTACGACGAGAAGTGGGGGAAGTGAGGCCATGACCGCGAAAGCCGGCAGCTACCATCCGACAGAGTCGAAGTACAAGGGCGGTGCTCAGGAAATGTACATAACGTACGACCTGGAGCAGTGGACCCGCGGCGGTGGCACTGCGCCTTATCCCAGGGTCAAGCGCGTGTACATCGCGGGCGACTTCAAGGATTGGAAGACTGCGGAGTTCAAGAAGCGCACCGGCCGCGAAGTGCATGGCGTCCGGATCGAGTACGAGCAGACCCGCACGCGGTACCGCAGGTCCGGTTACCGGGCTGAGCGCGGCGAGTCCTCGTATGGTGTCGGGCCCGCTTCCGTTCCGGCCACGTCTCAGCGGTTCGTCCAGGTCGTGGAAGTGCCGGATGCTGCGCGGGACGTGAAGTTCTACACCAGCGGTTCGCATTTGCCCGACAGGTACCGGAGCGCTCTGCAGCGAGTTCGCTGACCAGGTGGGTAGAGCTCCGAGAGCGCCTGTGTAGGGCTTCAGAAAAGGGAGATTCCCCTCAGGTCACGGCGCCTTGATACAGGAAACCCCCATGCTCCAGGACGTACTCGGCCGCCTAGCTCTGCCGCTTCCTCAGCCCCGAAAGATCGGGTAAGGGCATGATGGCAGCGCCATTCTCCACCGCGGCGGGCCTGAACCGGACGATAAACACGCCCATGCTGAAGAGGAACTCGGGGCGCGGCATCTGGCGGGCCTCGCATTCCTGGACCATCCGCAGGGTGCCCGTACCCCAATGTTCGATCAAACGCGCACGGTGGAAGGCTACCGCGAGCAGCGGGTTACGCGGGCGCGACGGGTGTTCGTGGTATCGAGCGTCCACAGAGATCATAGGGCAGGATGGCCGGATTCCAGACCTCCAGACGGTCGTCGCAGATCCGCACCTGGACGGCGCCCGTTTCAGCGTAGTTCCGGTGGCAGAGGGCATTGGTGATGGCCTCTCGTACGGCGGCCTCCGGGTAATCCGGAACTACCTCATACTCCGAGTTTGTGATTTACCAGGCGTGCTGACCAGTCCCCAGTAGGGAGTCCACGACCGCCGGGACGCGGTCATGTCCCTCCGCGACCGCCAGGCTGCGCGGCTCTCATCCTGCAGGGACCGTGGCGCCGGAGAAGCTGCTCACCTGCACTGGAACACTGCTGTTGGCGGTCGCGCCGTTGCCCAGTTGCCCGTAGTAGTTGTTTCCCCAGGCCCAAAGGGTTCCATCCTTTTTGAGCGCCAGGCTGTAGGCGCCACCTCCTGCGATGGCGGTGACGCCGGAGAGACCACTCACCTTCACCGGCACGCTGCTGTTGGCGGTCGTGCCATTGCCCAGCTCGCCGGCGCCGTTTTTCCCCCAGGACCAGATTTCCCTGCTCGTCTTGAGCGCCAGGCTGTGGCCTCCGCCAGCAGCGACGGCCATGACGTCCGAAAGGCCGTCAACCTTGACTGGCACGCGGCTGCCGGTAATCGTGCCGCTGCCCAGCTCACCAGCGCCATTGTCCCCCCAGGCCCACACAGTCCCATCCGTTTTCACCGCCAGGCTGTGGTCATAGCCGGCCGCGATGGCCGTGACGCCAGACAGGCCCCTCACCTCAACCGGCGCCGCGCTGCTGCCATTCGTGCCGTTGCCCAACTGACCGGAGACGTTGTTCCCCCAGGACCAGACAGTCCCGTCGTCCTTGATCGCCAGGCTGTGGTCTCCGCCGGCGGTGATGGCAGTGACGCCGGAAAGGCCGACCACCTTCACCGGCACGCTGCTGTTGGCTTCGCCGCCGTCCCCGAGTTCGCCATCATCGTTGTATCCCCAGTCCCAGACAGTCCCATCTTTCTTCAGCGCCAGACTGTGGTTATAGCCAGCCCCAATGGCGGTGACGTAGGAGAGCCCTTTCACCTCGACCGGCACCTTACTGCCGCTCGTCGTACCGTTCCCCAGTTGGCCGAAGCCATTGGCGCCCCAGGACCAAACGGTCCCATCCTTCTTCAGCGCCAGACCGTGGGCCCCACCTCCTGCGATGGCGGTAACGCCGGCCAGGCCAATCACCTCAACTGGCACGCGGCTGTTGGTAGTTGCGCCATTCCCAAGTTCGCCATCCTGATTGTATCCCCAACTCCACGCAGTACCATCCGTCTTAAGCGCGAGGCCGAATGCATCGCCACCTGCGATGGCGCGGATGCTGTTAACGTCGATCACTGCAACTCGCGTGCCGCGATATCCCGCGAGCCTGCTGTCAGGCTGGCCCAAACCTCCATGATCCGAGGCGAATACCGATCCGGCGCAGGCCTCGGCCGGGGCGGATAAGCAGACGAGCGCGACCAGCAGCGAGGCGAATCCGATTCGCGGGCTTGAGCCTCGATCGCTCTTCGCGTTAGCCCTGCTCGATGTGTGGTTTCGCAGCATGATCCCCTCCGCCTTCGTTCGAGCAGTTCCGGATCCCCTTTGGCCGGACCGACCTTGGGGCTCGAGCTACGACCGATTGAGCTAAATTCGCTCTTGTGGCGATCCGCGGCCGTCACATCCCCGCCGGAACGCCCGTGTATGCCGGCTCAGTAAACCGGAGCGTTACCGGCTGCCCGCCTGATCCCGCAGGGTCCACGTAGATCCAGTACCCTTCGAACGGCGTCAGCGCGCTGGCGGCCGTGTACTGCCTGCCGCCTGTGTCATAGGTCCATAACGTTCCACCTATAATGCCGGCGGACACGGCTGCGGATTCGCTGATGAACTGGTTGGCGGGTGTCGCTCCCACTTCCTGGCTCAATTCGATCTGCAGCGAGCTTATCGGAAGCGAGGTGGGAAACGGGTCGCTGATCATGTTCCAGCCGGGCGATAGTGTGATATCCAATGGAGTCTGGTTGTACGGGCCGGCGTTCTGCAGATTCACGGGTTTGCTTTCAAGGACCCAGTAACCCCGGCCGGGCAGACCCGACTTCCCATCCGCTCCCATCAGGTGGGGATAGAGGAGATACTGGCTGGCAACCGGGTCGTAGATGGCGGCGTCGGCGGAGCCATCCGCGAATACCTGGAGGCCAAACAGCGCAGCCAGGTCTCCGGAGTTTGCAAACGGTTCGCTCACCATGGAGATCCCGGCGGGAATGGTCGCGGTTGGTCCGGTGATGGGGACGGTAAGCGTTTGCGTCGCCTCGTGATTGCCCGCGTGGTCTTCACTCCAGAACGAGAGGGTATGTCTGGCGTCGCCGGAGATGATGAAGGGCGCCGTGTATGTTTGAAGCATCCCTCCATCGAGCGAGTAGTAGGTGACAAGCAGATCGGAGGGTCCATCCGGGTCAGTGGCGGAGAGGGTAACGGTCACAGGCCCCGTGTACCAGCCGTTCTGGCCGGCGGGTCCCAAGACGGTGGCAATGGTCGTCGGGGCGGTGATGTCCCCCGTAACCGCCAGGCTGTGCGAACCTCCTGCTGCGATTGCAGTAACGCCCGTCAGACCGCTCACCTCAACCGGCACGCTGCTGTTCACGGTCGAGCCGTTTCCCAGTTCGCCAGCGCCGTTGTCTCCCCAGGCCCAGACGGTCCCGCCTATCCTGAGCGCCAGGCTATGATCGGCCCCCGCCGCGATGCCGGTAACCCCGGTCAGACCGCTCACTTCCACTGGCACGCTGCTGTTCACGGTCGAGCCGTTTCCAAGTTGGCCCACGTTGTTGCGGCCCCAGGCCCAGACGGTCCCATCTGTCTTAAGAGCCAGGCTGAAGCCGCCGCCGCCGGCGACACTCCGGACGTTACCGATCCCCGGAACCTGCACCGGGGTATCGCTGTACCCGAACTCGCCGTTGCCGAGCTGGCCGTAGTAACTGTCACCCCAGGCGTACACAGATCCGGCCCAAACGGGGGCGGGGCCGGAGAGGCAGACGAATGCCACGATAAGTACCATGGCGAGCAGGGCGCGGCGGCTCGGGCCTCGATCTCTATTCAAACGAACCTTAATCACTGCGCGTCCTCCTCGCATAATTGCTCTCTTATTCCTTTGGCCCGCTGCACGGTTCTGAGCAGACGGGCTGACCAGCGGTCGGAGCTCACTCCGCTCGTTTTACTATATCTAACCTCGACAGCTTGAGTTGAACTCCCTCCTCTGCCAAAGTCCGTGCTGTCCGTGCGCTATTACGCTGCGAGAAACGCTCGCGTCAGTAATCCGTGAGGGCTTTCGGGGGGATTGCCGCGCGCAGGGCGTTTAGCACGGCCAGAACGTCGATCACTTCCTGGCTGACCGCGCCCGCGACGGGAGGTAGATACCCCATCGCCGCAAGCAGCATCCCACCCGCGCTCACCACCATTCCGCCGACCGCGCTCTGCAGGGCGATACCGCGCATTCGCCGGCCAATGTGCAGCAGCATATCCACCTTTTCCAGCCTGCTGTCTAAGATCACGGCGGCCGCCGCTTCGCCAATAATCTCGTTGTTGGCGCCGAACGCAACTCCAACGGTCGCCGCGGTCAGGGCGGGAGCGTCGTTGATCCCATCTCCCAGAAAGACGGTCGGCGCTTTTTGAGTCTCCTCACGAACGAGCGCCAGTTTCTGCTCCGGACTCTGGCCGGCGAACACCTCCTCAATCCCGACTTGATTCGCAAGGTAGGAGACCTCCGCCTCCCGGTCTCCGGACACAAGCATCAGGCGCTGGAACTGGTGGCGCAGGGTCAGATGCCGGATGAAGGGCGCTCCTTCCGGGCGCGGTTCATCCCGGAATCGCAGAACGCTCGCATAGCGTCCATCTACGACGACCACGCACTCCATGCCCGCTGAAGTGGTAGGTAGAGTCAGTTCCGGATAGAACTGCGCCAGTTTTCCCCTGCCAGTTACGTGGATACGGCGGCCGTCTATGATCGCCCGCAGTCCGTCTCCCGGTTTCTCCTGAACTTCGGCCGCTTCCTGTAGAGATAAGCCCGCCTCTTTCGCTGCATCCAGGATGGCGCCGGAGAGCGGATGTTTGGAGTAGCGCTCCAGACTGGCCACCATCGACAGCAAGTCCTCTTTCTCCATGCCCTCCGCGGGCACGATATCCGTTAGCTTGGGCCTGCCATAAGTGAGCGTGCCGGTCTTGTCGAAGATGGCGATTCGACAGGTGCTGATCCTCTCCAGCACCGCCGGGTCCTTGATGATAATTCCCAATCGTGCAGCGAGGGAAATGGAGCCTATGATCGCGACCGGAATGGCGATCAAGAGTGGACATGGGGTTGCTACAACCAGCACCGCGAGGAAGCGCCGAGGATCGCCCGACGCCAGCCATGCGAGCACCGCGATACCAACCGATATCGGAGTATACCAGGCGCCAAGCTGATCCCCTAACCGGCGCAAGCGAGGACGCTGCTGCTCGGAGTCGCGCATCACCCGCATAATTCTGGCGTAACGCGAGTCCGAGGCCGGGTTGTCGCAGCGGATCGTGAGCGCCGATTCCCCATTGATGGCGCCTGATAAGACCGCCGTTCCCGGCGCCTTCGAGACCCGGTACGGCTCGCCGGTCAGATAGGACTCATCCATATCGCCATGTCCCTCGACAATCGTTCCATCAACGGGGCAAAGGTCATGAGGCAACACGATCAGGATATCGCCGACCTTTACATCCGCAACGGACACCTCAACCAGGCGATCGCCTTCTTTACGCTGCGCCAGTGTTGGCATCCGTTTCGCGAGCGCCTGAAGAACCGAGGAGGCGCTGCGAGTCGCATAGTTTTCCAGCGTCTCCCCACCCGAAAGCATCAACACGACGAGCGTTCCGGCGAGGTATTCGTGCAGAATGACCGAGGTTACAATCGAGATGCCTGCCAGCAAATCGGAGCTAAACTCCATACGCGCCATTTTCAGGAGCAGGTTGATAACGAGTGGAACGCCTCCTAATACGAGCGCCAGAAGCAGCGGGATATCAGGTATGGCCGCGGCGCCCGGGCCATGCGCGATGCCAAAGCCGTAGCGCATTATCACGTGCAGAACAATAGCCGTAAGAGCCAGCGCTGCGATCATGCCCTCCCATCGCCGCTGATTCGCGCCGTGGCGCTGTGCCGGCGGGTCTACTGGCTTAGATACCGGTCGATCAATCCTATCTTTCAACTCCTCCAACTGTACGTCGGGCATTTGACCTCCGGCTAGACGCGCGAGACATATTCAATTTTCCGTATCCAGATCTGGCAGTACGGAAGCCTGCCCTCTGGTAGCAGCCATTCCACCTTCCCGTTTAGTGGTATCATGACGCCATTCAATAGGGCGTAGTCGCCGTATTCGCACTCCCACGGCGTCGGTACTGCGGAGCCATTCGAATCCCGGTAACGACCGGGCGTATAGGCGCTCACGATGGCGCCATCTTCCCCAAACCGAAAATCGAGAGCGACCGTGACGCCCGCGTCGGTCAGAGCAGCCCTCGCCCGGTTCTCATCAATCGGCTCCCACCTCAATCCCTGCCGGGGCAATAGCGCTGTCGGGAACCATACGGACTCCGCGAGGTAGCGATGGAGCGCGCCTGCGGCGAGCTCAGCAGTACCGCTTGAATTCACAACTGGGATCAGGGAGCCAGCTCTTCCCCGGGTCGAGCCTACCCCATCCAGGTAGCTGTCCCGAATCTGAAAAGTAAAAAAGGGCGCCATTCGAATCCGCGCATCCCAGAGGAAACCGGGGGGATCACTCACGAAATACTGCACAGCGGTGAGTGGTTTCCAGGGCGCCCCAAGGCCGCCAACGCGGAAGCGGCCACGTTCAACAACTCTGACACGTTCAATGAGCGGCCGTCCACGGATAAGAACGAACTCGAAGTACCTGGCGACGGGGGCCGGCACTCCCGCGAGATCCTCTGGACAGATAACAGGCTCCGAGCACGATTGTGACCGGGAAAAGAGATGATCGACCGTTCCTTCAGCCTCCGAACGCCACCTACGCGCTGCCAGAGCCGCCGCACATCCGGCAGCGCCTAACCCGATGGCCGCAGCAGCTTTCATCTCCGATCTCATCGGTACCTCCCACTCAACCATACATAGATCGAGTCAAGATCACCTCTTCGGCCGGCTCCGGACAAATACGAGCCAGTTCTATGCGGTCCGCACCACAATCCCCCAATCACCAATCGTCCATTCGAAAAGACGTTACACATTTCCATTTACCGACTCTATATCAGTCTACCGGTGGCTGTCGCAGGACGTATCCCCGAAAAGAGTGATTCCGGAAGGGGGACGCGGGGATCGAGACACGGACACCCTTCCCGCTCCCCGCGCCTGTTATCCCTCCTTCATCCTTTTGGCGGATGTCTCTCTGCTTGCGGGTCTATACAATAGTAGCGGCATGATGGATAACTGTTCGCAACTTTCAGGTGGAGAATATGGCCGGAAACCGGCTCAAGACAATGAGGGCGCCATCCATCGGCGCCCCGATGCCTCAAAAGGAAAATGGAACTGCAACTCAAGGCGAAAAGCTTCTCCCTCAGTTCCGCATCGCCCTGCTGCTCGTCATCACCGGCTTATCCATCGCGGTGTCCGCCCTGCTGCTGGGCCCGTTCATCCGCGCCATCGCATGGGCTTCTCTAATGACCGCGATAGCGTATCCCATGCACCGGTGGGTGGCGAGGCGCGTGCGGGAACCGAATACCGCGGCCACGATAAGCTGCACACTTTTCGGCATTGCCGTGATCGTTCCAGGGGGCCTGCTGGGTCAGCGCGTGGTACAAGAAGCCGGTAACGGGCTTCGCCAGATCCAGACTTTTATCGAGCGCGGCTTCTCGCCCGGTTGGGACCGCCTGCTGAATCAGCCCTTACCGGAAGACATCCGGCGGTGGATCGAACATTTCATCGGACCCTTGCGGATCGATCCGCAAGCGATACTCCGGCAAGCGCTCGGCCTGGTGGGTTCGCTGCTGGCGCGAAACAGCGTGCATACCGCGGGAGACCTGCTCTGGGGATCTGTCCAGCTTCTTATCATCGTCTTCACGTTCTTTTTCCTGATCCGGGACGCGGAGCGAATCCTACCCGCCATCCAACAATACCTTCCCCTTGATCCCGGCGAAACGCACGTGCTGCTGCAGCGCATCTCCGATGCATTTCACGCAACTGTGAACGGCAGCGTGGTAGCCGCGGTTGTGGAAGGGCTATTGGGCGGCGTGGCATTCTGGGCGGTGGGCGCTCCGTCGCCGCTGCTGTGGGGCGCCGTAATGGCCGCTACCTGCCTGGTTCCATTACTGGGCGCGCCGGTCATCTGGATCCCGATCGCGCTGATCCTGGCGCTCCAGGGCGCCTATTGGAAGGCGTTGGCGTTGGCGCTCTGGGGAATGCTGGTGATCCATACAGCGGACCACGTGATCCGATCGGTTGTCGTCGGCGCACGAGCCCAGCTTCATCCGATGATTGCACTGCTGGGCGCCCTGGGTGGGGTGATGCTGATGGGCGCTGTCGGCCTGCTGGTGGGGCCGGTTCTGCTGGTGATCAGCCTCGCCTTAATCGAGATTCTTTTTCCGCAACTGCGCACGACCGCCGCCGTCGCGCTCCCGGGCATTACGCGGGTAGAGGGCACGGACCTACCGGACGATCAGCACGGGGCAGTGAGCATGGTG
>Ga0307374_10011281_pt1 | contig 12749 bp, 8 predicted proteins | sample OX3MG_FD_202532 | JGI IMG/M metagenome (GOLD analysis project Ga0307374, IMG submission 202532) | Soil microbial communities from Risofladan, Vaasa, Finland - OX-3 | ecosystem: Environmental > Terrestrial > Soil > Coastal area > Acid sulfate soil | place: Finland: Risofladan, Vaasa | collected...
GTTGGTGTCCGGCGGTGGCATCTCGCTGAGACCGGTGTTCGCGGTCGCCATGACCGGCACCCCACCCCTCAGTATCGCGTTGACGAAGAAGTCTTCCGAGGTGACGATATGGGCGTACTGCGCCGCGACCGAGGTCGCGTTGCCCGGTGGCTGGTAGCTCAACTGCGCCGCCGTGACCTCCCCGAGCGTGGCCTCGAGCCAGCCGTGGGATACCTGGTATTGCGTCCGAAGCAGCTCGGTGGCCTTCTGTTGACTCGTAACCACTGACGTCATTCGATTCTCCTCTTCTCAAAAAAGTGCGGGTCACCTACGACCGGCCTCTCGCAAGCTCATCGCCCCGCCGCGGCCCACTTCTGGAAAAGCTCCCCGGCCTTCTGGATCGGCGCGACCGGCTCCGCGCTCACCTGGCAGCTGCCGTAGATCTCCGGACCGAGCAGCTCGTAGAGTTCTTCTGGCGCGCTGATCTCGAGGAGGAAGAAGCCGCCGCGCTTGTTGGCCAGGAGACCACTCGCGCGGACCTTGCCCGACTCCATGACGCTCTGGAGCTGGGGGCCGAGCACCTCCCGCAAGCGCTTGTCGGCGTCCAACGCGATGGTATCGAGAACCGTGATCGTGACCAAAAACTGCATCGTTCGTACGCTCCCTTCTCTGGCGTCCCTGCGTCGACGGTGGCGCAAAAAAGAACTGCCACCAGCATCGCGCTGATGGCAGTCTATCGGAGCACCCTTGCGCGACTCCTACCGGAGTCCTACCCATCTCCTACCCGGCAGGTGCTTTTTGGAGCTGCGGCGAGGAGGGAACGAGTCTGGGCCAGATCCCACTCCATGCCCATCTCGTCAAAGCGCCGCGCGGCCCGCTGGAGGTGCTCGCGGGACGCGTCGAAGTCCCCTCGCGCCAGGTGGAGCCGGCCCAGCGCGGCCTCGGCCCGGGCCCACTCCGGCCACGCCTCGAGCGCGGCCAGGTCGATCCGCGCCTGATCGAGCGCCGCGGCCGCCTCGTCCCGGGCATCCAGGGCCAGGCAGACCTCGCCCCGGACGCGGGCGCACATCGCCGCCTCCAGCAGGTAGCCGTGCTCCTTGGAGAGCGCTTCGCCGTGCAGGGCCGCATCGTAGGCCGCCTGGTGCTGACCGGCGCGCACCAGAATGTCGGCCAGCCAGGCGTGCGCGCGCCCCAGGATCACCCGGGTCTGCGCCCGCTCCGCCAGCGCCAGCGCGGTCTGCTGAACGGCCAAACCCTCCACGGCCTGCCCCTGGCGGGCCAGCGCCAGCCCCAGGTAGACGTGGCTGACGTACTCGTAGATGAGACTCGCGGCCGCCCGAGCGTTCGCGATCGCCTCGTTGGCGTACGCGACGGTCGCCGCCCAATCGCCCCGCGTCTGAACGATTAACGCGTGGTAGAACGCCGCGGCCGCGCGGGCGGCGACGTCGGTTGGTGCGAGAACGAGCAGCCGAGAGCGCGCCATGGTATCCGCCGCCCGCGCGAAGTCGCCGCGAAAGGCGTGCGCGCACGCGGCCAGCCCGAGCGACACGAGCCGTTCGAGAGGCGTAGCTGACCAGAGGGGTCCCGGCGAGCTGCCCCCCGGACCAGGCGCCCCCGGCTCGGCAGCGGCCAGGGCCCGATCGAGCGCTGCCAATCCCCGACCGAGCTCGCCCCGGATCACCAGGAGTCGGCCCAGTGTGTTATCGGTCCGCGCCCGCAGCGCGGGGTCGCCGGTCGCGTCGGCGATGGTCTGGAGCTGTTCGAGGCGCGGTAGCGCAGCCGTGAACTGTCCCTGAATGTAGAGAGCGCTCGCCTGAGCCAGCCAGACGTGCGCCAGGCGTTCGGCATCCCCGAGCTGGCTTGCCTCGGCCTCGGCAGGGGCGAGCCAGTCCATCAAGCGCCCCGGTCGCACGTAGAACGCCGCGCGGGCGAGCTGCAAGCGCAAATCGATCATTCGTCCCCGCAGCTCGGTGGTGAGAGGTAGCTGGGAAGCGCAGGCCAGTGCCTGCTCGTAGAGATGCACTGCTGACTCGTCGGCGCAGAGCTGAAGCGCATCGACGGCGGCCTGCTCACTCCAGGTGAGAGCGACCGACCAGGCTTGCGCGCGACAGGCATGGTGGGCCAGTTGCTCGGCGTACTTTTCGCCGACCGGTGTCAGAAGCTCGATGACGCGACGATGCAACAGCCGCCGGCGCGCGTCACTCAAACTCTCGTACGCCACGCGCCGAATCTGGTCGTGGCTGAAGCTGTAGCGCGTTGCGACGATGCCTGCTGCCATCGGGGTGCTCGTCTCCCGCAAGATCTGAACGCGGAGTAACACCTCCAGGGCCTCGAGGGCAGCGTCTTCGGTCTGACCGGCGACCGCCCGGACCTCGTCAAAGTCAAAGTCGCGACGAAAGACCGCGGCGCTGTTCAAGTATTCTCGGCTGGAGGGGTCGAGGCGGGCCAGGCGACCGTGGATGACCGCCTGAACCGTCGCCGGCAGGACCATTCCTTCGAGCGGATCGGGCCGCGGCCTGGTTTGGCGAGCGCCAGTCTCTGAAAGCGAACGGGCTAGCTCGATCGCGAAGAGCGGGTTCCCCTCCGCCTCGCGATAGATCTGTTCGGCCAGTCCCGAGGCGTGCTCGGCGACGATCGCCTGGATCAGCGCGGTGGTGCTCGTCTCGGAGAGCGGTCCGAGACGAACTCGATCAAGTCGACCTTCGTATTCCAGACTGGCCATGATCTGATCCAGCGTCGCGCTCACGTCTTCCGGGCGGAGGGTCACCAGAAAGAGCGTGTCCTGCAGGCGGTCGTGACGAACCAGGTAGGCGAGCAGGTGGAGCGTCTCGGCGTCGGCCCAGTGGAGGTCTTCCAGGATGAACAAACGCGGCCGGCCAAAGGCCATCAGCAGTTGGGCAATCCCCTCGAACAGACGTCGCCGCTCTTGGGGCGGGTCGAGGCGGGCCGGCGCGGTCAGGTGTGATCGGTGGGACGTGATCTCTGGCAGGAGACGGTTGACTTCGGCGAGCCAAACGTCAGCGACCGGCAAGGTGTCCACCGCGAGGGGCGCGAGCTGGCTCCGCAGCGCTTCGATCATCGGGTGATAGGGCAGTCCCTGGGCGTCGGGATAGCTGTGTCCGAGGAAGACGGTCCAGAGAGGACCAGTCATGCCAGGCGCTTCACTACGCGGCTCCGACGGAGGATCACCCACGTCAGTCAGGAGCTCTTCGATCAAGCGCGTTTTCCCGATTCCAGCTTCGCCCTGGACCAGGACCAGCCGGCTCGCCCGGCCGGGTGTTCCTGCCAGAAGCTCGCGTAGCTGCCGAAGCTCGACCTCACGGCCGATCAGACGGTATCGCCCGTGGCGCGGCGGCAATCGTGGACTAACCTGGCGCTGATGGCCGGCGAGCAGGGCGGACGTCCGGGACGCGGACGGCGGCAAGCGACCGGCGACGATCGCATCGCGAAGCGAGCGGCTCTCGGCCGATGGTCCAACGTCCAAACCCTCGCGTAAGAGCCGCTCGCACGTCTGGAATTGTGCCACGGCGCTTGCCCGATCACCGCTCTGGTAATAGAGCCGCATGAGCGTTTGGTGCAACTGCTCCTGAAGGGGATCGATCGCCAGCGCCCGTTGCGCGTGGCGGACCGCCGCATCGAAGCGCTCCCGTCCCTGCTCCAGATCGATCAGGTCGCGATAGGCTGCCAGGATGCGCTGTTGCCAGTGGTCGCGCTCCTGGCGGACCCACTCGGCGTACCCGATGCTGTCGCGGACGTCAAAGGCTTCCAGAAACGGGCCGCGGTAGAGCGCCACCGCGGCCTCGATCCCGCGCGGGTCTCCAGTCCCGGGGCTGGCCTTCGTCAACTCCACGAATCGATCGAGGTCGGTTGGTGCAGCCGGGGTGGGCTGCCAAAGGATGCTATCGCCCGCGGTGTCGATCGGAAAGAACGGAAGCGCCGAAAGAGGCCGGCGCAAGCGGCTCAGGGCAGTGCTCAGACTGTTTCGTCCCTCGGCTTCGTCGTGCTCTTCCCAGAGCAGCGTGGCCAACTGGGCGCGGCCGAGTGGCTGCGCGGGATGCGCGGCAAGGTAATACAGCAACGCGGCTGATTTCCGCGCCGTGAAAACGATCGTCCGATCCCCACACCGGACGACCGGTGGTCCCAGGAGGCTGATCTCGAGCACTGGCATCTTGTCGGTCATCCTCAAACACGACGGCCGGCAGAATGAGGCGCCTGACACGTGGTCGCACTACTCTGATAGTCAGCCCATGGTGAGAACGACATCGATCAGCTGGACGTGCGCTACAAATCACGCCGATCAGCGTCGTTCTCACCGTGGCTTTACTTTAGCAGATTGTGCCTCGCACGTACAACATCGCGTTCTGGGTTTCATGCACATCGTCGCGGCGCAAGCACCGGCGGGATTGCCGCCTTTCAGCCGAATCCGGTGTCAGATCAACCGCACCGTTTGGAAGTCGTACGGCGTAGTCGCGATACCGCGCTCGGCGAAGGCCTGCTCCAAAACGTCGAGCGCATCCAGATCGACGATCGCAGCGGTCGCGGAGACCGACAGGATGAATGCCGATGCGAAGGCGGGGTCTGCTCGCAGCTCGCGGAGCGCTTCCGGGCTCGGCGCGACGACGATCCCGACCGGGCCGAGAGCGACGGCGCCGTACGCGCCAGCCCAGCCCTTGATCCGGACCTGCATCCCGCTTGGCACCGCGCCGTGGATCACGCTCTCGACCACGCCGAGAATTTCGTTGGCGGTCTTCCCTCCTTTCGCCGCGCGTCCGATCGTTTGGGGGGTAATTCGGTACCGGCACCCGTACTGATCCTCGCCCTCGAACTCCGCGACGTCCGCCAGCGCCCGGCGCAGGTAGAGATTGGCGTCGGCCGCCGGGATCGACAGACCGGTGACTCCGTCGGCGCGACCGCAGGAGATCAGCGGCGCGTTCGCGTCGACAATCTGCACGGAGGCGCCCAGGTCGGCCAGGAGAGCCGACAGCGTCGCAGGACGTTGGCCCGCGCACAGAGCAAGCATCGGCGAAATCCGCCGTTCTACGACCGTGCCGACGGTTGGATCCGACAGCCAGCGATCCAGCGTCGCCTCGTCGGGTGCCTCGAGCAGCCAGGCATTCTTGATCCAGTGAACTTCCTCGAATCGCCGCGCCCAGTCGCGCAAGCTGAAGACGACGTTTTGCGGCAGCGGCGTCCGGGCCGCTCCTTCGAGCAAGGCGATGACGTCGTCGATGCACAGCCCCAGTTGCAAACCTTCACAAATCGAGGCATTAGTGAGTCGGTAGATCGCCAACCGGTCGGCCGACACCCGCTCGGCGAACCGGTCGATGTGATAGAGGAGCTCGGTTCGCTCCTCCGGAGCGTAGACGACGACGTCGAAGTTCGGCTGGACGATCAATGCATCGCGATGGGAGGGGATTTCCGCCAGGTCGGGTGTGACGGCGCTTCCTTCCAGCTCCAGCGCCTGGGCCCCGAGCGGAGTGAGCGCGAAAACGTCCTTCCCTCCGGGCCGCACCTGGCATTCGACCAGTCCCAGCCACGTCAGCGGCCCGTGAAACACGGCACGGATGAAGGCGCCCTCGACCAGATCCCAGTCCTCACCCATCACCAGCGCCCGCGACCGGCCTCGCGCCTCTTCCAGGGTCACCCCCGGGTATGGCGGGAACTTGAGGTGGTCGCGATCGTAATAATACTCGTAGCTGCTCCACCGGTAGGGCGCCGGGTCCAGCCAGGACACCAGAAACTCAACATCCTGGTACCGGACGGATCGCGACACGTCGGCCAGACTGTACCACTGCCCGGGCTGCACCTTCTGTCGCAGCAGGTCGACCAGCACGCGGTGCGCGCGGCCCAGCCGCCCGGAATTGGGAACCACCTTCGGAACGTTCGCGTGCCGCTCGCAGTGCAGGTGACCGAGTGCGAGCAGCTCGTTCTCACCAGCCTCGATCCAGGCACCCAACAGGGCCTGCGCCTGGCGCATCGGCGACAGCGAGACGAAGTGCAGCGCCGCCGAGGTTGTTCGCAGTTGTCGCTCGCCGCTGACCTCGAGCAAGCCGGCCGCCGCCAGGGTGGCTCGATAGAAATTCACCGGCGACAGCCTTGGAGCGTCCGGGACGTCGCGGGTCAACCCCACCGCCTGGGCGAGCGCCTCGCGGTCGCGCGAGCCGATCACCCCGGACTGAAGGATGCGGGGAGCGCGGTCCTCGATCGCCCGTAGAAAGCCGAGAACCAGGCGCTGCCATTGCGCCGGTGCCGCGGTGACGTCGGCACGGCCACGCGGCGTCAGGTAGACCTCGCCCAGGCCCGGCGGGACCACCACGTACTCCAAGATCTCGGGCGCCGAAAAGATCGTGGTCGCGTGGACGTTGTCCGTCGCCGGACGTTGCACGTCGTGGACGGCGGCACGGTTGTACTGCGCCGCCGGGGTGTGCCAGAAGGCGAGCGCGCGCCGGACCAGCTCGGAGGGCACGGCCCGGACCTGCGCCGGTTTCAGGTCCGGGTGCCAGACGACGAGCTGACCACAAAGAGCGGCGACGGGCATCGCCCCACCCTTGCGCTGGAGCTGAGCCAGCGCCTCGCGAGTGATCGGATCGCAGCTCGCCAGCGCGCTTCGAATCGAGGACGGATCGAACAGGTGCGTCTGCAAGGCCGACAGCACCTCGGCCTTCGCCTTCGCGTCCCGCCAGCGGTCGGTCCGCCAGCGGAGCATGGTCTTGAGCGAGGAGGCGTTGTACCACTCGAGTCCCGCCTGGGCGCTGAGAGTCAGATTCCCGTTCATGGTCGCCACGCGGACTCATCCTGATCCGGAGCTCGCGGCACGAGATCCGTCACACGGTACGGGTGCCCGCGGCGAGCGAGGCAGCGCGCGATCTGGGCCTTCTGCTGTCCGTCCACGATCACCACGCGGTCGGAGAGGCGCGCGACGACGGACTGATCCAAGCCCAGCACGTCGAGCAGCTCGTCGAGGGTCTCTCTGGAGGCGCACTCGACGAGGCTCACGTTATAGTGCAGCCGCGCCCAGACCTGGTCCGACGACAACCTGTTTACTCCGCGATGAGGTGACAATAAGTAGATACAGTGTACCACAATGCGCGATGGAGGATGAAACCGCGGGGACACGGGGACACGGAGTGCCCTCACCCCCGCCCCTCTCCACTGGAATGGAGAGAGGAGACCGTCCGACTCCCCTCTCCATGCATGATGGACCTTACCGTTTTAATCGGGTATGGAATTGCTGCTTTGAAAGGCAGCGACGTTTGTCGACGCTCGCTCGCTGCTGTACCCGATCAATCGGTAAACGTCCATTAATGGACAGCGGAAGGGGGGTGAGGCCCCGGCTCTCAGCCGAGCGGTGCGATGGTCAGGACCACGATCACGACCGCGGCCATGAGCGCAAAGACGATCAACAGTAAGACGAGCATCGCGGTATCGTCGGCCAGGCTGGCCATCGCATAGCGACGCGGCCGCGAGTGGCTCGCGGGCTTTCGCTGGGTAAACATCACTCGACGAGCCAGCAAGCGACGTGCCATCCAAAATAGTGTCAGGGTGGAAAGGGCAGGGTTCGCGGGGAAAACCCTGCCCTTTCCACCCTGACTTTGAACTAAATTGGAGCGAGCTCCGGGTACATGCTCATCAAGTCGTCACGGCTCAACGATTCGTCGGTGCTGTCCGGATGCCAGATGACTTCGACCGCCTCCAGGTTCGACCCCGCTGCCGCGGCGATCTCGGCCACTTGATCCCGGACCTCGTCGGCGGTCCGCGCCTGATGCAGATGTAAGGAAGCGCTGCTGGCGACGATCAGGACCACGACGATGTAATCACCGGGCGGAATCAGGTCGGACGACGGCGACGCGTGGCTGCCGTCGATCTGCTTGATGCCGCTGACGTTCGAGATCGTCTCATAACCGAGCTTTGATCGCGCCTGCATCGTCAGGCTGTTGAACGCCGACTCGGCTTCGCTATACCGAACGCGCCGGAAATCGTAGCTGGCAGCGTGCCAGTACTGCTGGTTGCGCAACAGTAACAGCGCCGACTGCTGTAGCAGTTGCGACAATCCCACGTCGTTCGAGGTATCGATCGTCGCAACCAGGCGGTGCAGTGCCGGCGGCACATCCTTCGCCGTGGCCAGCAGCCCGATCTCGAGTTTGATCAGATTCACCTCGGACGGGCGCGACGGCAGCATGGTGCCACCCTGCGACGGCATCGACGCGCGCCGACTCATCCAGATGAAGAACAGGAAGAGCAGGATCGGCAGGATGCCGCCACCGCCGAAGCCCATGAACGGGAGGAACATGGGAAATCCGCCGAAGCCACCGCCGCCGCCAAACGAGCCTCCCCCGCCTCCCAGGCCGCCTCCGCCACCGCCGAAGCCGCCGCCAAAGCTGCTGCCACCGCCGACTCCACCGCCGAAAGCCAGGGCAGGGACGGCAAATTCCAACAGCGCCGCCGCGGCGAGGGCGAACGCGAAGAACAATCTTTCACTCTTTTTCACGTCTCGCCTCCTGATCGTGTCACCCCGACTGCTGACCCGGACCGAGCAGGCGGTCTTTCTTCAACGCCGCGAGCTCGTCGTCCACACTCGTTCCCTGCTCGAGCTGGGCGAACCGATCTTCCAGGCTGTCGCGGCTCAGCTCGTGGTACGCCGCGGCCTGCGCCTCGGCGTCCACCGTCTTGCTCTCCAGTCGTCCCAGAACGGTGTTCACGTTGCCCGTCTTCGATAGCTCCTGCTCGAGCTGCTGCGACGCCTGAGCGGTGTGGTACCGCGCAACCAGCTGGTTGCGCTGGGCAATCGCCTGCTGAATGCGCGACTCGAGATCCTGCACGTGCGACCGCAGCTCGTCGAGGCGGACTGACTGCGCCTGCACGCTACCGCGAAGCTGATCGGCCTCGTTCTGGTATTGCAGTTTGCGAGTCAGCGCCTGGCGTGCCAGGTCGTCGTCCCCACGATCGACCGCCAGCTCAGCGCGGTGCTGCCAGTCCTGCACCGCTTTCGATCGCTGGTCGTACTCGGCCTGCAGCCGGTTCTGCGCCGCGATCGCCAGCGCCGCCGCCTGGCGGACTTTGACCAGGTTTTCGTTCAGATCCGCGACCATCTGGTCGAGCGCCTTTTCCGGATCCTCGGCGCGGTTCATCACGTCGCTCACGTTCGCGCGAACGATGTCGCGGACGCGCTCCAACAAACCCATGTGTGGCACCCCTCCTCTGCGTCGCCACAGTGCTATCATTGTACACCCCGGACCTTCATGATACACATGATCTGTGCCCGGCGTATAGTATGGCTGAGGCGGACGCCCCGCGTAGGACTACAGGAGATGCACACGATGCGTCGTTTGACCGAATCGGTCGCAGGAATCATCTTGCTCGCCGCTACCTTCGTGCTCGGACTCGCCGGCCTGCTCGCCGACCTGACCGGTCAGAGCGATCCTCCGACGCTCTTTGGCGGAGCGATCGTCGCCGGCATCGCGGCTATCGCCGTCGCCCACGACGAGCACCGGCGGACCGGCGCCGGGGCCGGGCACTGGACTGAAGCCCTCTTCGGGCGCGTGCTCGTCGCGCTCGCGTTGCTGCTCGGAGTCGTCGCCCTCGTGCTCGGCCTGCAAGGCAACGCCGACCGCAGCCTCTGGCTCGTCCTCGCGGTCGTCGTGGCGCTCGACGGTCTCGCCGTTATCGTCGACACGCGGCGCCTGGTCGTCGCCCGCGACGGCTCGATCGAGACGCGCAGCACCACCGATGCAATTCCCGGCGCCGTGGCCGGGGCGATCGGACTGGGCCTGGCCATCGTCGGCTTCCTGGCCGGCTTGCTGAATAATCCCCACGCGCCGGCCTGGCTGTACTTTGGCGTCGTCTGCGCCGTCCTCTCCAACGCCTTCATGTTCGACGAGCACGCCCACGTCGCCGCCACCGCTCGCGCCGGCAAGGCAGCCGCGCCAAGACGGTCGACACTGTTCTCTCGCGTTACGATCGGCGGCAAGAGGCCAGGGGCCGGAGACGACGCGGCCACCAAGCAGTGATCGCGTGCGGCAGCGCGGGGACACGAAGACCGTCCGGACCACGGCGTCCTCGGTCAGGTGGGAGCTGTTGGATGGTGGACCTGGGCCAATTGGCCCAGGTCCACCATCACAACAGCTCCCACCTGACGAGACTCAACAGACACGATATAATTACATGCAATGATCAATCAGACCAAGACACCAACCCAGGGTGAGCTGCAGGACTTTCTCGGGCCAAACGCGGGCTACGTGATCGAGTTGTACGAGCACTGGCTGCAGAATCCCGAGTCGGTCGGTCCAAGCTGGCGTGACTGGTTCGCCGCGTGGTCGGCGCCTCGGATCGCCGCGGCGCCGGCGCCGGTCCAGCGCGTCAACGAGATGACAGCCGATCTGATCGCCGGGGCCTCCAACCTCGCACGCGCCACCCGCGCCTACGGGCACCTCGGGGCATACCTGGACCCGCTTGGCACGCCGCCACCGGGCGATCCCTCGCTCGAGCCAGCAACGTACGGCCTCACCGAGAATGACCTTGCCCACCTGCCCGCGCACGTCGTCGGCGGCCCGGTCGCCGAGGGCGCGCCGAACGCTGCCGCCGCGATGGCCGCCTTACGCCAGATCTACTGCGGAGCCACCGGCTACGAGTTCCGGCAGGTCCAGAGCAACGCCGAGCGGAACTGGCTCCAGAGCGTCGTCGAAAGCCAGCGCTTCCGCGACCCGCGCGAGCCGATCGACCGCCGGCGCGTCTTGCAGCAGCTCACGGACGTCGAAGCGTTCGAGCACTTCCTGCATCGCACTTTTCCTGGCCAGAAGCGGTTCTCGATCGAAGGGCTCGACGTGTTGGTCCCGGTGCTGCTCGAGTTCATCGGCTGTGCCGCCGAGGAAGGGACCGAGTCGCTCTGGCTAGGTATGGCCCACCGGGGGCGGCTCTCCGTCCTCGCCGAGGTCCTCGGCAAGCCGGTGACTGCTATCTTCGCTGAGTTGCGGGGAGCCGGCGCCGCGGAGAGCGTCCCGCCATCTGAACGCAGCGACATCGGCTACACCGGCGACGTGACGTACCACCTCGGGGCCCGAACGGCCTATCAGGATGGACGGCCCGTCGCTATGCTGGTGGCCCTGGCCCCCAACCCGAGCCATCTCGAGTTCGTCGACCCGGTCGTGGAAGGCATGTGCCGGGCCGCCGACGAGCGACGCGACCAGCCTGGCGAGCCTGTCCGCGATGAAGAAAAGTCGGTGCCTTTGCTGATCCACGGCGACGCCGCCTTCGCCGGCGAAGGAATCGTCGCCGAGACGCTCAACCTCTCACGGATCGTGGGATACCGGACCGGCGGCACCGTCCACATCATCACCAACAACCAGCTCGGGTTCACGACACCGCCGTCCTCCGCCCGTTCCACGATGTACGCGAGCGATCTGGCCAAGGGCTACGAGATCCCGATCGTCCACGTCAACGCCGACGATCCGGAGGCGTGTATCGCCGCGATTCGCCTGGCGCACGCCTATCGTGAGCGATTCCACAAGGACTTCTTGATCGACCTGATCGGCTATCGTCGCTGGGGCCACAATGAAGCGGACGAGCCGAGCTACACCCAGCCGGTACTGTATCGCCAGATTCAGAGCCATTCGACGGTGCGGACGCTCATGGCCGACCGGCTGGCTCGCCAGGGAGAGGTATCGCCGGCGGAAGCCGAGCAGATGCTGCGCCTGGCAACCGCCCGCCTGCAGGACCTCTTCCAGCGGTCCGCTCCCACGGTGGATCCGGCCGCGCCGGCCGCGCCGTCGAGCGAGCGGACCGAAGCCGTCATCACTGCCGTGCCAGCCGAGCGACTGCGACGACTGAACGCGGCGCTGCTCACCGTGCCAGCCGGCTTTACCGTGAATCCGAAGCTGGTACGGTCGATGGAACGACGACGCGCCGCGGTGGGGCCTGATGGCACGATCGACTGGGCGCACGCCGAGGCGCTGGCCTTCGCCTCCCTGCTCGCCGACGGCACGCCGGTCCGCATCAGTGGACAGGACACTGGCCGCGGGACCTTCAGCCAGCGCCACCTCGTGCTGCACGACGCGCTGACCGGTGCCACCTTCATCCCGTTGCAGGCGCTCCCCGAGGCGCAGGCGTCTTTCGAGGTGTACGACAGCCCGCTCGCGGAAGCCGCGCCGCTCGGCTTCGAGTACGGCTACAGCACCCAGGCGCGCGACACGCTGGTGCTCTGGGAAGCGCAGTTCGGCGATTTCGCGAACGTCGGGCAGGTGCTGATCGATCAGTTCATCGCGGCGGGCCAGGTCAAGTGGGGTCAGACGTCCTCGCTGGTCCTACTGCTGCCGCACGGCCTCGAAGGGCAGGGTCCAGAGCATTCGAGCGCACGGATCGAGCGCTTCCTGCAACTGGCCGCGCAGGGAAATCTGAGAATCGCCAATTGCACCACCTCGGCGCAATACTTCCACCTGTTGCGTCGCCAGGCCGCGCTGCGCTGGGATGATCCGCGACCGCTGATCGTCTTCACGCCGAAGAGCCTGCTGCGCCATCCGCTCGCGGCCTCACCACTCGGCGATCTGTCGACCGGCCGGTTCGAGCCGGTCATCGGCGATGCCGGAGCGCGCTCCCGCCCCGGCGACATCACCCGGCTGATCCTGTGCAGCGGACACGTCTTCGTCGAGCTGGTGGCGAGCCCGGCGCGCGGCGAGCACCCCGAGACCGCCATCGCCCGCGTCGAGCAACTCTATCCCTTCCCGTCGGATGAGATCGAGGAGATGATCGCGGGCTACCCGCGACTGCGAGAGCTGCTC
>Ga0307374_10011282_pt1 | contig 12748 bp, 4 predicted proteins | sample OX3MG_FD_202532 | JGI IMG/M metagenome (GOLD analysis project Ga0307374, IMG submission 202532) | Soil microbial communities from Risofladan, Vaasa, Finland - OX-3 | ecosystem: Environmental > Terrestrial > Soil > Coastal area > Acid sulfate soil | place: Finland: Risofladan, Vaasa | collected...
AAGGTCGCTACGGCGTCGGCGAACACGCTCTCCCCGCACTGGGCGAAGAACTGGGCGAGCCGATCGCGGGTCGCCTGCTCGGCCGCGGCAGTCTGGCCGGACCAGGGCAGAACCAGGGGCTGCCCGGCGTGCTCGGCCCAGCTCTGCATGGGCGGCTCCTCCAGCACGACATGCACGTTGGACCCGCCGATACCCATCGAGCTGACCGCCGCGCGCCGCGGCCGCTGCGGATCGCGCGGCCAGGGCGCGAGACGATCATGGACCCGGAACGGCGTCGAGTCCAGGTTGAGCTGGGGGTTGGGGGTAGTCACGTTGATGCTCGGGGGGAGCTGCGCACGTTCGAGCGACAATGCCATCTTGACGAGCCCGGCCATCCCGGACACCGGACCAAGATGTCCGATGTTGCCCTTGACCGAGCCGATGCCGCACCCGCCGGCCGGCAACCGGGCACCGGCCAGCCGGGCGTACGCCTCAGTCAGCGCCGCAACTTCGATCGGGTCGCCGAGCAGGGTGCCGGTTCCGTGCGCCTCGACGTAGGAGATGTCCTCGGGGCGGAGGCCGGCCAGCGCCATCGCCTCCATGATGACCGCGCTCTGGCCGGCGGAGCTCGGGGCGCCGAAGCTGACCTTGTCGGCGCCGTCGTTGTTGACGGCGATGCCGCGGATCACCGCGCTGATGTGATCGTGCTCGGCGAGCGCGTCGGACAGGCGTTTGACGACCACAGCGCAGGCGCCACTGCCGAAGATGGTGCCGGTGGCCGCCGCGTCGAACGGCCGGCAGTGCCCGTCGCGGGATCGCACCCCGCCTGGCTCCCACAGGTACCCGCTTCCGAAGGGGAATTCGATGTCCGCACCGCCGACGAGTGCCATGTCGCAGTCACCGATTCGCAACGCCTGACACGCCAGGTACAGCGCGATGAGGGCGCTCGAGCACGCGGTCAGCACCGTGACGCTGGGACCCCGCAGATCGAGCTTGTACGAGGTAGTCGTGGCCACGTAGTCCCGATCGCTCAGCGTCGCCACGCCGGAGATGATGGAGCTGGCGAACTCCGGATGCGGCAGCAGATGCTGCTCGGCATACCGCGGCGGACCCGAGGTGGCGTAGACGCCGACTCCGTCGCCGATGGTGGCGGGATCGTAGCCCGCGTTCTCCAGAGCGGAGTGCGCGATCTCCAGGAACAGCCTGGTCTGCGGGTCACTCAGCTCCGCCTCACGAGGGGTCATCCGGAAGAGCTGGGCGTCGAAGTACTCGGCGTCGGGCACCATCGCGATGGTCTTGACGTACGCCGGATTGGACAGCAGCTCCTCCGGCACGCCGCGCCCGCGCAGTTCCTCGTCGCTCAGCGAACAGACGCTCTCCCGGCCGCGCACCAGATTCGACCAGTACTCATCGACGTCTCGGGCACCGGGAACCTTGGCGGCGAGCCCGATCACCGCGATGGCCTCGTCCAAATCCAGCATTGCTCACTTTCCCGGCTGGTTTTGGCGATGCATACCAGGGACGCTACGGGCGGTGATGTCCGCTTGTCCCGTCGCCGGAACCGGCTACTCGCTGTCCGCACTCCGATCTCGCCGCCGGCCTTGGGTTGCTGACCTGCGCGTTACGGGCGTCCCAGGAAGTGGGGATGCGCTCGCGTTGGCCACATCGGCGAGCATGGTCTCGATCGGCGCGGCCCCATCAGGACTGCACTGCCAACCGAGATGGAGCGGTTGCTCATGCGTAAGTTCGCCGTACTCTGTGCCGGCTACCTGATCAGCCTGACCGGCTCAGGGCTGAGCGGCTTCGCGCTGGGAGTCTGGATCTACCTGCGGACTCATTCAGCCACGATGTTCGCGGTCAGCATGGTGCTCACGCTGCTGCCGGGGCTGCTGCTGTCACCGCTGGCCGGTGCCCTGGCAGACCGCTGGAGCCGGCGGATGATCCTGCTGACCAGTGATCTGGCAGGCATTGTCACCACGCTGAGCCTCGCCGTGCTCTACGCGCTAGGGCTGCTGGAACCGTGGCACGTCTTCATTGTCATCACGATCCGCTCGGCACTGCGGTCGGTGCAGGTCCCTGCGCTCAACTCCAGCGTGGTCCTCCTCGCGCCGAAGAAGCATGTCGGCCGCGCGAACGGGATGGTGCTCCTGGCCACCGCCATAAGCCAGACCGTGGCGCCCGTGCTGGGTGGCGTGCTGATACTGGCGATCAGGCTGACCGGCGTCCTGCTGATCGACTGTGCGACGTTCGTAGTGAACGTGGTCGTCCTGCTGCTGATCACGATTCCGCGTCCGGCGGCCTCTGAGGCGGGCTCGGCGGGCAAGGGAACACTTCGGGGCGAGATCACGCAGGGCTGGACCTACTTGTCGCGGCGGAGTGGCCTGGTCGGCCTGGTCGTGTTTTACGCAGCGCTCAACCTCAGCGTGGGCTTCGTCGATGTGCTCTTCACTCCTCTCGTGCTCGGTTTCGCCTCCGTGGCGGCACTGGGAACGGTGCTGTCGGTTGGCGGCGTCGGCCTGATCCTGGGAGGCAGCGCCATGACGGTGTGGGGAGGCCCGCGACGCCGGATCCACGGTCTGGCCGGCTTCGCGGTCCCGCTCGGGCTCTTCCTGTGTCTGGGTGCGCTTCGTCCGAACGTGACACTTATCGCGATCGCGGCCTTCGGATTCATGTTCTGCACGATGATCATCGACGGCACGAGCCGTAGCGTCCTGCAGGTGGAGGTCGAGCCCGACATGCAGGGACGGACGTTCGCGATGTTCAACATGGTGACGAACTTCGTCCTGCTGGTCAGCTACCTCATCGCCGGACCCATTGCCCAGCACATCTTTGACCCGCTGCTTCGGGAGGGCGGTGCGCTAGCCGGCAACGTGGGCGCCGTCCTGGGGGTCGGCCCGGCCCGAGGAACCGCGCTGCTCGTCCTGCTGCTCGGACTTCTCATACTGGTGACCGCGACCGTCGGCTACCTGCACCCCAGCTTGCACCAGCTGACGGCGCGAGGGGAGAACGGCGACCGCGTCCTAGCCCTGTCGGTGCCCGAAGCCTTCCCGGGCGCAGCTACCGGCCAGGTGATGCCGGCCGACGGTGCGCCGGCGCTCGCGGCCGACCTTGCCGCAGTCCCAAGCAGAAGGTGACCGGGGCGACGCAGACCACACGCGCAGACGGGAGTGCCCCATGACCGACCTGCAGCAGCGGATCGCAGCACTGTCTCCGGAGCAGAGGAGGGTGCTCGAGGCGCGGCTCGCCGATCTGGCGGCAGCACGGGGCCCGGCACCCGAGGACCGGATTAGCCCGCGCGATCGCGCGCGGCCGACCCCCCTGGGGTTCGCGCAGCAACGGGAATGGGCGGTCGAGCGGTTCCGGTCAGCCAACAACATCACCGGCGCCATTCGGCTCGAAGGCCGGCTCGACATGCCGCTGCTCAGCGGGGTTCTCACCGAGATCCTCGACCGGAACGAGGTACTGCGCAGCATCGTAGAGATAAGCCAAGACGGGACCCCGGTGCAGGTCGTGCAGCCGGTCACGGCGGTTCCCACGCCCGTCGTGGACCTGTCGAGCCTCTCGGGCGAGCAGCAACGCGAGGAGGTGCGCCGGCGCTGCATGGCGGAGGTGCTGCGCCCCTTTGATCCGCGCGACCCACAGCGGCTGCGGGTCACCCTGCTCCAGCTGGCGCGGGACATGCACGTCGCGCTGTTTGCCACCGACCATGCGGCATCGGATGCCTGGTCGCTGTCGACGATCGCGCAGGAACTCGCGACTCTGGTCGGCATCCATCAGAATGCCGGCGGGCGCAGCCTGCCTCGGCCGCAAATCCAGTTCGGTGACTTCGCCGCCTGGCAGCGGGCACGGTTCTCCGAGGAGAGGATTGCCGCGGAGCTCCGGCACTGGCGCGAAGTACTCGGTGGCCTGCCTGCCAGTTCGGCGTTTCCGACGGACCGGCCGTACCCGGCGAGGCCGACGTTCGCCGGCAGCACGTGGTCGATGGAGCTGTCGGCGGAGCTTAGCGCCGATCTCGGCCGGTTCGGCGAACGGGAAGGCGCCTCGCTCTTCACGATTCTCCTGGCCGCCTGCTCCGTGCTGCTGTACCGCCATCTCGAGCAGGACGACCTGGTCATCGGCTCGCTGGTGTCGGGGCGCACCAGAATCGAGACGGAGCGGCTGATCGGCTGCTTCGCCAACCCGCTCCCGCTGCGCATGCGGCTGCGGGAGGACCGGACGCTGCGCGAGGTCGTCCGTCAGGCCCGCGACACATTTACCACCGCTCTGGACCACCAGGATGTGCCCTTCGACCGCCTGATCAATGAGCTCAGCCTCGGGCGCGAGGCCTCTCAGACGTCACTCAGCCGGATCTGGATCAATGTCCTGACGGTGCCCGACATGACCCTCGAATTGCCCAGCCTTCGCATCACGCCCGAGCCGATGGATCTCGGCATGGCGTCGGTTGACCTCACCCTGGGCGCCTTCCCGCGCGCCGACCGGCTGGCGCTGCAGTGGGGCTACATGACGGAGCTGTTCGACCGTGACACCGTGCGGCTGCTCGCCGAGCAGTTCCACAGTGTGCTGCGCCAGCTCGTCACCGCACCGGACACGCCGGCGGGGCGAGTAGAGCTCGCCGCCGCCCCGGCACCGGCGCGGCACCCGTCCGCCGCCGCGCCGGCCGCTCCCGGGGCCGGCTTCGTCGAGCTGTTCCAGCGTCGGGTCGCCCTGGCCCCGCATGCACCAGCGGTCGTCCATGGCGGCGTTCCCACCAGCTACGCCGAGCTGAACCGGGACGCCAACCGGCTCGCCCGCCACCTCAGGGCCAGGGGTGTCGGCCGGGACATGACCGTCGGCATCCTGGTGGAGCGCTCGCGGCACCTGGCCGTGGCCATCCTGGGTGTGCTCAAGGCGGGTGGCGCCTACGTTCCCGTGGATGCGGGTTACCCGCCTGATCGCATCGCCTTCATGCTCACCGACGCCCGCGCCCAGGTGCTGGTCACCCAGCAGCCGCTGGCGGCCATGCTCGCCGATTCCGGGGCCGCCGTTCCGGAGCAGATCGTGCTCCTCGACGAGGTGCCGCGGCTGTCCGGCGACGACGTCGACGGGGACCTGCCGGAGGCACCCGATCCCGCGGCACTGGCGTACGTGGTCTATACCTCCGGCTCGACCGGCCGGCCCAAGGGCACCATGATCGAGCATCAGTCCCTGGTGACCTTCGCTCGTGATGTCGTGGAGCGGCTCGGGCTGGGCGCCGGCGACAGGTTCCTCCAGTTCGCCTCGCCCAGCTTCGATGTGCTGGCGGAGGAGCTGTTCCCGACCTGGCTCGCGGGCGGGGCAGTGGTGATTCCGCAACAGCACATCATCAGCGGAGAGGCCGATCTCGCCGAACTGGTCGAGCGGGAGCGGCTGACGGTGATCGAGCTGCCGACTGCCTACTGGCATGAGTGGGCCCGCGAGCTCGACCGCCTCGACCGTGACCTGCCGAGCTGCCTGCGACTGGTGATCATCGGCGGGGAGCGGGTCCTGGCCGAGCGGCTTGCGCTCTGGCGGCGGCTGGGCGTCCCGCTGATGCACGTGTATGGACTGACCGAGACCACGGTCAGCTCGACATTCTTCCGCCTGGATCGGGCCGAGCCAGTATACGAGTGGCCGAACCTGCCGATCGGCACCCCGCTGCCCTCGGCGGAGCTTCGTGTTCTCGACCGCTGGCTGCGGCCCGCGCCGGTGGCCGGTATCGGCGAACTGTACATCGGCGGCATCAGCCTGGCCCGCGGCTATCTGGGCCAGCCCGGGCTGACCGCGCACCGCTTCATCGCCGATCCCGAGCCGTCCCGGCCGGGCCGGCGGCTGTACCGGACCGGTGATCTGGTCCGCCGCCGAGCCGATGGCAACCTGGAGTTCCTGTCCCGGGCTGACGCTCAGATCAAGATCCGCGGATTCCGGGTGGAGCCAGCGGAGATCACTTCGGCACTCAACGGGCATCCGGACGTCGCGGAGTCCGTCGTCGTGCCGTACGAGCCCGTCCCCGGCGACCGACGGCTGGTGGCCTACGTCGTGGCACGGCAGGGGAGCACGCCGGACTCCGCTGACCTGCGCCGATTCCTCGAACTCAGACTACCGGCCTACCTGGTGCCGTCTTACTTCATCGAGATCGGCGCGCTCCCGCTCAACTCGAACGGCAAGCTCGACTACGGCCGCCTGCCCGCACCGGACACTACCCGGCCGGTCGCGGCCGAAGGCTACCTTGAGCCGCAGTCCCCGACACAGCAGAAGCTCGCGGACATCATTGCCGCCGTTGTCGGGCTCTCCGCGATCAGCATCCAGGACAACTTCTTCGAGATCGGTGGCGACTCGATCCTCGCCATTCAGGTCGTCGCGCGGGCGCAAGAGGCCGGCCTCCAGTTCTCGCCGTACGACATCTTCGCCCACCCGACCGTCATTTCCCTGGCGGAAGTGGTCGGCGGCGGAGCCGCCACCGACGCCGAGCAAGGCGAGGTGACCGGACCGGTGCCCCTGGCGCCGATGCAGACCTGGTTCTGCACGGCGGGCATCGAGGATCCGGGCCACCAGAACACCTCCGTGCTGCTCGAGCTGGGTAGCTCCGTCGAACCAGGGCTGCTTCGTGCGGGAGTCGAGCACCTCCTGGTGCACCACGACGGCCTGCGCCAGCGATTCCTGCTGAACGGGTCGCGCACCCGGGCCAGGATCGCGCCGAGCGGCGACCCGACGCCGTTCGAGGTCCATGACCTGTCAGATCTCGAGCCGGCCGAGCAGAACCGCAGGCTGGCGGACATCGCGGCGGCGATGCAGTCGCGCCTGGACCTGGCGGTCGGACCGCTGATCAGGATCGCGCTGATCCAGTTCGGCGCCGGGCGCCGGGACCACGTCGCTGTTCTCGCGCACCGGCTGGCGGTGGACGCCGTCTCGATGCACCTCATCCTCGAGGATCTGGAGACCGTAGTGGTCCAGCTGTCCGCCGGCGAGGAGGTCAGGTTCCTGCCCAAGACCACCTCGTGGCAGTCGTGGAGCCGCCGTCTGGCCAGATTCGCGAGCACGACGCCGGTGCAATCTGAGCGGGCGTACTGGTCAGCGGTTGCCGCGACGCCAGCCAGTAAGTTGCCACGCGACATCCAGTCGGAGGCAGCGGCCAGCACGAATGCGACGGCCCGAACGGTGACCGCTGCCCTGGACTACGCCGAGACGGTCCAGCTCCAGCGCGCCGTGCCAGAGGCGCTGAGCTGCCGGATCGACGAGCTCCTGCTGACCGCGCTGAGCCGGACCCTGGGCACGTGGAGCGGGGCGACGCGGCATGTGATCGCTCTCGAGCGCCACGACCGTGAAATGCTCTTCGACGACGTCGACCTGACCAGGACTGTCGGCTGGTTCAGCCGGACCCATCCGGTTGTCCTGACCTGCGAGCCGGGCAGTTCACCGGAATCGTCGCTGGCCGCGGTGCAGGAGGCACTGCGCTCGGTGCCTGCTGGCGGGATCGGCTGGCAGCTGCTGCGCCATGACGCCGATCCGGTGCCTGACGCGCCGGCCGAGCTCTCGTTCACGTACCTCGGGCAGCGGGCCGAGCCGGCCTCGGGCGCGTTCACCATTGCGGCGGAGACCGTCGGGCACGACGAAAGTCCAAGCGGGCGGCGACGATACCCGATCGAGGTCCGGGCCAGAATTCGAGGTGACGAGCTAGGCGTCTCGTGGCAGTACAGCGAGGGCGTACACGAGCGGGCAACGATCGAGCGGCTGGCCGCGTGCTACCTCGACGAGCTGCGGGCGCTGATCGACCGGACCCGGCGCGCGATCGACTCCGGGCATACCCAGCCGGAATTCCCGCACGCGCATGCGGACCGGGCCCAGCTCGACGACTTGATCGGCCGGCTCGAGAACAGGCAGGTGCGCGGGTGAGCGCGGACGACATCGAGGATGTCTACGATCTGTCACCCCTGCAGCAGGGCATGCTGCTCCACAGCCTGTACGACGGCGACGCGGACACCTACGTCGCCCAGCACGCCTTCGTCATCGACGGCCCGCTCGACGGCGATGCCCTGGCGAACGCCTGGCAGGACACGGTATCGGCGCACACCGCCCTGCGGACCTCCTACCACTGGGAGGGCCTGGACCGGCCGCTGCAGGTAGTCCACCGCGACGTCCGCGTGAACATGCAGCGGCACGACTGGTCGGATATCGAGGAGCAGCAGCGAGACGAGCGATTCCACCGCCTGCTGGCTGACGAGCGAACCGCGGGCCTCGACCCGGCGTGGGCACCGTTGCTGCGGCTGCAGCTGATTCGGATGACCGACGATCAGCACTGCTTCGCCTGGACCCATCACATGCTGCCGGTGGATGGCTGGTCAGTGCCGATCATCATCAACGACGTCGTCCGTCACTACTATCACCTGACGACCGGCGTCCCCGCGCCACTACCGGCTGCTCCCTACCGCGACTACATCGCCTGGCTGCACCGCCAGGACCTGGCGGCGGCCCAGGACTTCTGGAGGCGCGCGCTGAGCAGCTGGTCCAGCGCCAGCCCGCTGGGGCCGCTGTGGCCGGCTCAGCCCGGACAGGGCACCGGGCTGGTCGAGGAGCGGAGCACGGATTTCCCGCCCGCGCTCGTCGCTGCGCTGCGAACCGTGGCGGCCCGCTACCGGGTCACTCTCAACGCGGTCCTGCACGCGGCGTGGGCGCTGGCGCTGCAGCGCTTCACCGGCGGGCCCGAGGTGCGGTTCGGTTTCGCCAGCTCGGGCCGCCCGCCCGAGCTGCGCGGGGTGGACCGGATGGTCGGCACGTTCGTCAACAGCCTGCCGATCCAGGTGCCGGTGCCGCTCGATGGCGACATCGGGTCGTGGCTGTCTGACATTCAGGCGAAGCTCACCCTGACCCGCCGATACGAGTACAGTCCGCTGAGCCAGATCAGGGCCTGGGCAGGTTTGCCAGCATCGCAGCCTCCATTCGACAGCCTGATCGTCTTCGAGAACTACCCGTTCGCGGTCGAGGCAGGCAAGCCGGCGCAGCCGCTGTCGTTTCGCCTGGTCAGCGATTTCGAGAAGACCAGCGTGCCGCTCACGCTGTTCATCACGCCGCCGCCCGCGGCGAGCCTCCGCCTGCTCTTCCACCGGGATCGGTTCGCACCGGACGCGGTCGACGAGATCCTCGGGTGCTTCCGCGCCATTCTCGATGCACTGACCGGTGCCGAGCGCATCGCGGCGGCCGTCAGCGCGGTGCACGAGCCGGGAGGCACTGGCCGTGGCGCCAGCGTGGCCTACCAGGACGCCGGGCAGAATCTGCCGGGGCTGATCGAGCGGCAGGCGACGGCAACCCCGGACGCGGTCGCCGTCGTGGCGGAGGACGGTTCCCTCACCTACCGGCAGCTTGTTCTCAACGCCCGGCAGACCGCGGCCACGCTGATGGCCGCTGGCGCCGGCCCGGGGCACGTTGTCGGGATCTGCGCGGAGCGATCGCTGGACATGGTGACCGGCCTGCTCGGTGCGCTGCTGGCCGGGGCCGCGTACCTGCCGCTGGAGCCGTCGCTGCCGGCCAGGCGGCTTGCCCTCATGATCGCCGACGCCGATGCCAGCCTGGTCCTCGCGCAGCGTGCGGCCGCGGGGATCGCCCGCGAGGCCGGCGCGCGGTGCGTGCCGACGCTGGAGGACCTTGCTGGCGGGTCCGCCGGATGGTCCGCTCCCGCGCTGAGCGGAGCCGATGCCGCGTACGTGATCTACACGTCGGGATCTACCGGGCGCCCGAAAGGTGTCATGATCAGCCACCAGGCGATCATCAATCGGCTGCTATGGATGCAGGAAGCGTTTCCGCTGGCCCCCGCTGACTGCGTACTGCAGAAGACGCCGCTGGGTTTCGACGTCTCGGTGTGGGAGATCTTCTGGCCGCTGATCAACGGCGCGACCACCATCCTGGCCCGGCCGGGTGGTCACCAGGACGCCGAGTACCTGGCCCGGACGATCGCGCGACATGCGGTCACCACTGCCCATTTCGTGCCGTCCATGCTCCAGCTTTTCCTGGACGAGCCGGCCGTTGCGGGCCTGCGTTCGCTGCGCCGCGTGCTCTGCAGCGGGGAGCAGCTCTCGCCGTCCCTGGCGAGGCGCTTCCAGGCGCTGATGCCCCAGGCAGAACTGCACAACTTGTACGGGCCGACCGAGGCAGCGGTCGACGTGACGTGGTGGGACTGCGCCCGGCCCGCTCCGGCTGGCGTGATCCCGATCGGCGACGCGATCGCGAATACGCAGGCGCAGGTGCTGGACGGCCGGCTGATGCCAGCACCCCGCACCGTCCCGGGCGAGCTGTACCTTGGCGGCGTGCAACTCGCGCGCGGTTACCTCGGCCGGCCCGGGCTCACCGCCACGAGCTTCATCGCGCATCCGCTCGCCGGTCCTGGCGGCCGCCTGTACCGCACCGGCGACAAGGTGCGCCGGCTGCCCGGCGGGTCGCTGGAATTCCTTGGGCGGCTCGACCACCAGGTCAAGATCCGCGGCTACCGGATCGAGCTCGGGGAGATAGAGCAGGTCCTAGGCGAGCATCCCGCGGTGCAGGAGGCAGCTGTCATCGTCAGGACCAGGGCAGAATCCACCCAGCTGGCCGCGTACGTGACCGCCAGCGCCGGTGCCAGTCTCGACCCGCAGACGGTGCGCGAGTACCTGCAGCACCACCTGCCCAGGCACATGCTTCCAGCCACGTTCACGATCCTGGCGGCGATGCCGTTGACCCAGAACGGGAAGCTGGACCGGGCGGCGCTGCCCGATCCGTCGCCGGCCGTTGCGGACGGCAGCCCGCCCACGGCGCCCGCCACGCCGCGCGAGGAGGCGGCGGCCGCGGTGTTCCGCGATGTTCTCGACCTGCCCGAGATCGATGTGACGATGAGCTTCTTCGACCTCGGGGGCAGCTCCTTCGATGCTGTCCGCGCTATCAGGCGCATCGAGGGGGCAACCGTTGGCCTGCTCGGCGCACATTCCAGCGTGCGGGCGCTGGTCGCCGCGCTGCAGCCCGCTAACGGGCGTCCGGGCATCCTGCTCCGGATGACCGCGCCCCGTCCGGCCTCACACACGCTGGTGTGCGTGCCGTTCGGCGGCGGCAGCGCCATCGCCTACCGGCCCCTGGCGGGCGCGCTGTCCGCGGACACTGAACTGCTCGCGGTATCCATGCCCGGACACGAGCTAGGTGGCGAACCCGATCTGCACCCGCTCGAAGAAGTGGCACGCCAGTGCGCCGAGGCGGTGCTCGATGGCTGCGACGGGCACGTCTCGGTGTACGGGCACTGCGTCGGCGTTGCCCTCGCCGTCGAGATAGTCCGCCGGCTGGAGTCGGCGGGCCGCAAGGTGGAGCGGCTGTTCGTTGGCGGATCGCTCCCGTACTACCGGCCGGGAGTGTTCGGGCGATCACTGCAGCGAGGGCTTGGCGTTCTGGCCAGTCGCCGGATCCTGCGGATCTCAGAAGTGACGGTGGGCACGACGTCCCGCGATAGCCCGGCCGCCAACCGGGCCGAGATGCGCTATCTGCGGTCGATCGGCGGCTTCGCCGACGATATCGACTCCGAAGCGCTGACCTTCGTGATGCGCGCGTTCCGGCACGATGTCGCCGAGGGTGGTCGCTATTTTGTCGAGCACTGGTCACCCGGTGACGACACTCCGGCGCTGGAGACGCCGATCACCTTCATCGCCGGGACAGACGACCCGCTGACGCCCCTATGGGACCGGACGGCGAAGCAGTGGAGGCGGTTCAGCCAGTCCGTCAACCTGGCCGCGGTGCCCGGCGGGAAGCACTATTTCGTGCAGCACCAACCTGAGACGCTGGCCACGATCATCGAACGCGTGCTCGCCGGCGGCGCTACCGGCTGAACCCGCTCGCCAGGGCGACGATCCGCCGGTGCCGGCTGCGGTCTACCCGGCGTCGTTGAGGAAGGCCAGCACGCGCTGCTTGAGCAGCGTCGCGGCCGCCTCGTCGTACGAGGACAGGCTGCTGTCCGCGAACAGGTGCTGATCGCCGGGGTACAGGAACAGCTCGGCATTCTCCGCCGACTTCACCAGCTCTCGGGCAGCATCGATATCGCCGCCCTCTTCGGCGAAGAACGGATCGGCGTCCATGGCATGAATCTGAACGGGGACACCTTGCGGCCACTCGCCGAACATGGCCGACGGAATGCATGCGTACAGCAGCAGGGCACCCTTCGCACCCGGACGCGTCTGCGCCAGCTGCTGCGCAGGCACCACGCCGAGTGAGAGCCCGATGTACACGAGGCCGGCGGGCAGGTCATCGGCAGCGCGGACACCGCGCCCGCTGAGGGTATCGAACCCTACCTGCCTGGCATAGGCGATGCCGTCCTCAAGCGTGTCGAATGTCGACCCGTCGTACAGGTCCGGCGCATGCACGACATGGCCGGCCGCGCGAAGCTCCTCGGCGAAGGCGAGGCACCCTTCCGTGAGTCCCTGCGCGTGATGGAGTAGCAGAATCTCAGCCATTGGGTAGTCAGGGGCGCAGTGCCGCAAATGGACCTGCTCCCTTTCCCCCTTTCAATCCGTATCTGCGGTTTTCGGGTAATGCGATTGCCGATGACTAGCTTGCCGGACGCGACATGTCAGCACCATAGCGGTTTATCCCTGGAATCGCAAAGTATCGCAGTGCACCGTTATGTCACCTGAACGGGGGACCAGCATCGCCGTCTTTGTTGCCGCCACAGTGAGTGATGATACCGAGATACTCCAGATCAGAGTCGACGGCGGTATCAGGGCGACTGACCGTGGCTGGGGGCAGCGGATGCAGGTAGAGGAGCTTAGCCATA
>Ga0307374_10011283_pt1 | contig 12748 bp, 10 predicted proteins | sample OX3MG_FD_202532 | JGI IMG/M metagenome (GOLD analysis project Ga0307374, IMG submission 202532) | Soil microbial communities from Risofladan, Vaasa, Finland - OX-3 | ecosystem: Environmental > Terrestrial > Soil > Coastal area > Acid sulfate soil | place: Finland: Risofladan, Vaasa | collected...
GGCTTCCCGGATTCCCTCGCTCCGGCCGGCCGCGTTGGGACCCGGGTGGTAGCTGGGGGCGGGATCGAACCGCCGACCTGCGGGTTATGAATCCGCCGCTCTAACCATCTGAGCTACCCAGCCGAAGGCGAGCGCCGGGTATAAGGCCGGGGCCGGGCGCCTTCAAGGCGCGGCGGCCGGCCATGAAAACGGGCGCCTGGATGCGCATTGTCCTCGTCGGTCTCCTCGCCTTGGCCTTCGCCGGCCTCGATTGCGGGGCGGCCGGCGCCGGCGCGCCGGAGGCGCCCTGGCAGCACCCGGCGTTTCCCGGTCAGACCCGCGCGCCGTCGATGTCTGCGGGCGTGCGGTTCCAGGTGGCGACGCTCGCGCGCGGCCTCGACCATCCCTGGAGCCTCGCCTTCCTGCCAGGTGGCGCCATGCTGGTCACCGAGCGTGTCGGCAGACTGAGGCTCATCGGTCCGGGCGGGGCGCTCTCAGGCCCGATCGCCGGCGTGCCGAAGGTCCAGAGCGGCGGTCAGGGCGGCCTCTTCGACGTGGCCCTGGATCCGCATTTCACCGCCGACCACCTCGTCTATCTGGCCTATCTGGAGCCGCGCCGCGGCGGCGCCGGCCTGACGGTGGCGCGCGCCCGGCTGGTCCGCCAGGACGGCGGCGGATCGCTCGAAGGCCTGCAGGTGATCTTCCGCGCCCAGCCGGCAGCTGCGGGCAGCATCAACCTCGGCGGCCGGCTTGTCTTCCTCGGCGATGGAACCCTGATCGTCACCGTCGGCGATCGCTTCACCCTGGCCAGCCAGGCGCAGAGCCTCGCCAGCGATCTCGGCAAGCTGGTCCGCATCCGCCCCAACGGCAGCGTCCCGCCCGACAATCCGTTCGTCGGGCGGCCGGGCGCTCGTCCCGAGATCTGGGCGCTCGGCGTTCGCAATTCCGAAGGCGCGGCCATCGATCCTGCCGACGGCAAGCTCTGGCTCATCGACCACGGGGCGGCGGGCGGCGATCGGGTGATCGTCGCCGAGAAGGGCAGGAACTACGGCTGGCCGGTGATCGCCTATGGGGTCAACTACAACGGGAGCCGGATCGGCGTCGGCACGGCCCGGCGCGGCTTCACCCAACCCATATATTACTGGGATCCCGACATCGCCCCCTCCGGCATGGTCTTCTACGACGGCAGGCTCGCGCCCGCCTGGAGGGGCAGCCTCTTCATCGGGGCGCTGAGGGGCGAGGATCTGGTGCGGCTGACGCTGAACGGCGCGCGCGTCCTCGGCGAGGAGCGGCTGCTGGGAGGGCTGCACGAGCGACTGCGCGACGTGCGCGAGGGACCGGACGGGGCGCTCTACCTGCTGACCGACAGCTCGCGCGGGCGCCTCCTCAGACTGGCGCCAGTTCGCTGACGCCGAGCCGGTGGGCCACCTCCTCGCCGATGGCGAGCGACGCGGTGAGGCCCGGGCTTTCGATGCCGAAGAGGGCGACGAGGCCGGCGAGGCCGTGCGTCTCGGCGCCGTCGATGCGAAAATCGGGCTGGGCTTCGCCCGGTCCGTGCAACTTGGGCCGGATGCCGGCATAGTCGGGGCTCAGGGCGCCGTCCGGCAGGCTAGGCCAGAAGCGGCGGATGTAGCGGTAGAAGCCTTCGGCGCGCGCCGGGTCCACCGAATAGTCCTCGGCCTCCACATAGGCGAGGTCGGGCCCGAACACCGCCTGGCCGCCGAGATCCTTGCGGTAATGGACGCCCAGCGCCCCCTGGATCGGCGGCGGATAGATCAGATGTTCGAAAGGTGCGCGGCCTCGCAGGCGGAAGTAGACGCCCTTGCCATAGTGCAGCGGCGGCAGGCGCCCGGCCGGGAAACCCTCTATGCGCGCCGCGACGGCCCGGGCCTCCAGACCCGGAGCGGTGACGAGGCGCCGCACGCGAAGCCGGATCGGCGCCGCGCCGCCCGCCTCCACGCCAAAGCCGCCGCCGTCCAGCGCAGCCGCCGCCTCGAACGGCGCTCCCAGCGCCACGGCGCCGCCGCGCGCCTCGATCTCGCCGACGAGCGCCAGCATGTAGCCATGGCTGTCGAAGACGCCGCTCTCGGGCGACAGCAGGGCGGCGACGGCGCTCAGCCCCGGCTCGATCGCCTCGGCCTCGGCGCCCGACAGCTCGGCGAGGCCCTCGACGCCGTTGATCCTGGCCTGGGCGGCGACCGCCGCGAGGCGGCCGACCTCGGCCGGCTCGGTCGCCACCACCAGCTTGCCGCACTTGCGGTAGCCGACCTTGTGATCGTCGAGAAACCCATAGAGCGCGCGCCGCCCCGCCACGCACAGCCGGGCTTTCAGCGAGCCGGTCGGATAATAGAGGCCGGCGTGGATCACTTCGGAGTTGCGCGAGGAGACGCCCTGACCGACCGCGGGCTCTTTCTCCAGCACGACCACTTCGAGGCCGCGCCGCGCCAGCGCGTGGGCGCAGGCCAGTCCCACGGCGCCGGCGCCGACCACGCAGGCGTCGAAATCGAAGCCAGTCATGGCTGGGCTATAGCGGCGCGCCGCGGCGATCGTAAGGGCGCGCCGCGTCAGCGATCGGGTGCGAGCGTTTCCGCGACGGAGGCGGCTCTCTGGCCGGACAGGCCCCGGCCGATGGTCTGTAGAAGCGCCGCGATGAGACGGCGCGCGTCGCAGCCGTCGCCGAGCTTGCCCGACAATTCGAGCATGATCGGCCCATGCAGGGCGGCCCAGTACATGTGGCCGACGAGATTGGCGTCGCCGACGCCGGCCAGGGGCTCCAGATGCCGGGTCATGGTGCGGCGCGAGCGCTCCGCCGCGGCCACGAGTCGTGGATAGCGCGCCTCGCTCGGCTGGGAGATGTCGAACATCAGCCTATAGGCTTCGGGGCGGTCGAAGGCGAAGTCGACGTAGGCCCGCCCCACGGCTGCGGACGCCCGCGCCGGATCGGACCGCGACGCCTCGAACGCCGCCTCCAGCGCCTCGGCGTGGCGCTCGAAGGCGCGGGCGCGCACCGCGGCCAGGATCGCGTCCTTGTCGGCGAAATAGCGGTAGGGCGTCATCGGCGAGACGTCGAGCGCGGCGGCGAGCTGGCGCATCGTCACCGCTTCCAGCCCGCGCTGGGCGAACAGCCGCTCGGCGGCGTCGATCAGCCGTTCCCGGAACCCGGCAAGGTCTGCATCGGAGAGGGGGCGCGGCAACGGCGGCGGGACCTCGTGAAGTCGGCTCTTGCCAGGGATTATCACTTACGACATAAATTTACAATGTAAGACCTGGTGCTCGGAGGAGCCTCATGGACGGATCGCAGGCGGCCAATCCCTATCTCGCCGGCAACTTCGCGCCGGTTCGCAGCGAGGACGATTTCGACCTGGAGGTCACGGGCGAGATACCCCGCGGCTTGCGCGGCGCCTTCTACCGCAATGGTCCCAACCCGCAGTTCGCGCCGCGCGGCGAGTACCACTGGTTCTCCGGCGACGGAATGATCCACGCCTTCTTCATCGAGAACGGCGAGGTGCGCTACCGCAATCGATGGGCGAGAACGCCCAAGTGGGAGACGGAGCACGCCGCCGGCCGCGCGCTCTTCGGAACCTTCGGCAACCCGATGACGACCGATCCCTCGGTGATCGGCAGGGATTCCGGCGTCGCCAACACCAATATCGTCTGGCATGCCGGCAGGCTGCTGGCGCTCGAGGAGGGTCATCCGCCCTTCGAACTCGATCCGGCGACGCTGGAGGCGCGCGGCTACGCCGCCGACTACCGCGGCAGGGTGACCGCCCATCCCAAGCTCGATCCCGAGACCGGCGAGATGGTCTGGTTCGCCTATTCGGCCGGCGAAGGGCCGCTGAACGCCGGCATGGCCTACGGCGTCACCGACGCCTCGGGCAAGGTGACGCGCCGCGACGCCTTCCAGGCGCCGTTCGCCTCGATGGTGCACGACTTCCTGGTCACCCGCCGGCACGTGCTCTTCCCCATCCTGCCGCTGACCGCCAGCTTCGAGCGGGCCATGCAGGGCGCCCCGCCGCTCGCCTGGGAGCCGGACAAGGGCTCGCACGTGGGCGTGATGCGCCGCGACGCCGGCGTCGAGACCATGCGCTGGTTCACCACCGATCCCTGCTACGTCTTCCATCCGATGAACGCCTGGGAAGAGGGCGACAAGATCTTCGCCGACGTGATGGAATATCCGGTGGCGCCGCTGTTTCCGGCGCTGGACGGCTCGGCGCCCAAAAACGCCGTCGCGCGCATGGTGCGTTGGAGCTTCGACCTCGCCTCGCCATCCGACGCTATCGCCCGCGCGCCCCTCGACGATCTCGCCGGCGAGTTTCCGAGGTTCGACGAGCGCCGCGCCGGCTTCGCCTACCGTCACGGCTGGTTCGCCGGGATCAGCCGCAGGGGCGACGAGCGGTTGCGCTTCGACACCATCGCCCACGTCGATCTGGCCACCGGCCGGCGCGCCGATCACCTCTACCCGGCCGGCGATTCGCCTGGAGAGCCCGTCTTCGTGCCACGCGGCGAGGGCGCGCCGGAGGGTGACGGCTGGGTGATCGCCCTCGTCCATCGCGGCGCCGAGGATCGCAGCGATCTGGCCGTCTATGACGCCCAGGACATCCCCGCCGGCCCGATCGGCCTCGCCAAGCTCCCGCGCCGCGTGCCCTTCGGCTTCCACGGCAACTGGCGCCAGGCGTAGGCGCGCGCGTCGCGCCCCTCAGCGCACCCCGCCGCCCTGCGCCGTCGGCGGCTCGGCGTCGCGACTGTCAGCGTCGTCGGTAGCCTTGCGGTGGGCGGCCTCGGGCGGCGCTTCCACGTCGGAGGTCCCGCCGGGGCTCTGGGTCGGCTCCGGCTCATCTTCGAAGACGATGCGCCCTTCCTGGTCGTTGCGGCTGAAGGTGTCGGTCTGGTAGCCGTCCTCCTCGCCCGCTGCGAAGCTGCGCGGCGGCTCGGGGGGAACGAGCTTTTCGTCGGCCGGGGTTTTCGGGTGATCCGCCATGATGCGCCTCGCTGGCTGTTTCGCGAGGGCAACGCCGGGGGCGCCGGCGCGTTCCGGCCTCAGACCAGCGCGCCGTGGCAGTGCTTGAACTTCTTGCCGGAGCCGCAGGGGCACGGTGCGTTGCGGCCGGTGCGCTGCCAGCCGTCGGGCAGGCCGCCGAGCGCCGCGGCGCTGCGCCCGCGCCCCAGCGATCCGATGTCGCCGGCGAGGCTCAGGGCCGCGCGCTCGTTCTCGCCCGTGCTGGGATCGACGTGGACCTCGACGAGTTCGCGCGGCGCGAACTCCGGCGGCGCTTCAAAGCGGAACTCGACCGTCATCACCCAGCGGGTGGCGTTGGAGGCGAGCTCGCCCCTCAGCTTCTCGAACAGCGAATAGGCCTCGACCTTGTACTCGTTCAGCGGATCGCGCTGTCCGTAGCCGCGCAGGCCGATGACGTTCTTCAGATGGTCGAGATGGGTAAGGTGCTCGCGCCACTGGAAGTCGATCGTCTGCAGCAGGAAATTGCGTTCGATGCTGCGCATCTGGTCCGGCGAGATCTGTTGCTCGCGCTGGGCGGCCCGCTCCTCGGCGGCGGCGAAGATGCGCTCGAAGATCTCCTCGTTGCCGATGCCCTCCTCGGCGGCCCAGTCGGCGATCGGCAGCTGCAGGCCCAGGGTGTCGGTCACCTCCCAGGCGAGACCTTCGACGTTCCACTGATCGGCGTAGGCCTTCGGCGGCAGGTTGCGCATCACCATCTCGTGGATGGTGTCGATGCGGAAATCCTTGACGATCTCCGAGAGGTCCGTCGCCTGCATGAACTCGCTGCGCTGTTCGAAGACGGCCTTGCGCTGGTCGTTGACGACGTCGTCGTATTTCAGGAGGTTCTTGCGGATCTCGTAGTTGCGCTCCTCGACCCGCTTCTGCGCCGTGGCGATGGCCTTGTTCAGCCACTTGTGGGTGATCGCCTCGCCTTCCTGGACGCCGAAGGTGCGCATGATCGAATCGAGCCGCTCGCCCGCGAAGATGCGCAGGAGATCGTCCTCGCAGGAGAGATAGAACTTCGAGCGCCCCGGGTCGCCCTGCCGGCCGGTGCGGCCGCGTAGCTGGTTGTCGATCCGCCGCGCCTCGTGGCGCTCCGAGCCCAGCACGAAGAGGCCGCCTTCGGCCAGCGCCTTGGCCCTCTTGCTCTCGATCTCGGCGGCGACGGAATCGCGCTCCTCCTCCTCGGCCTCCGGCGTGATCTCGACGCCCAGCCCCTGCTGCTCCTGACGCCAGCGCTCCAGCCGCATCTCCAGGTTGCCGCCGAGCTGGATGTCGGTGCCGCGGCCGGCCATGTTGGTGGCGATCGTCACGGCCCCGGGCGCTCCGGCGTCCGCGACGATGAAGGCTTCCTGCTCATGGTAGCGGGCGTTGAGCACGCTGTGCGGGATGCCGATCCGCTTCTGATTGTCGTGCTCGAAGACGTGCGCCTTCAGCAGCTCGGAAAGCTGCTCCGATTTTTCGATCGAGACCGTGCCCACCAGCATCGGCTGGCCGCGTTTGAAGCAGTCCTCGATCTGGGAGATGATCGCCTGGTTCTTCTCGGCGGCGGTGCGATAGACCTCGTCGTCTTCGTCGATTCGCGCCACCCGGACGTTGGTGGGGATTTCGGCCACGTCCATCTGATAGATGTCGAGGAACTCCTGCGCCTCGGTGGCCGCGGTGCCGGTCATTCCGGAAAGCTTGGAGTAGAGCCGGAAGTAGTTCTGGATGGTGATCGAGGCCAGCGTCTGGTTCTCCGGCTGGACCTCGACGCCCTCCTTGGCCTCGATGGCCTGATGCAGCCCCTCCGAAAGGCGCCTGCCGTGCATCATGCGGCCGGTGAACTCGTCGATCAGGATCACCTCGCCGCCGCGCACGATGTAGTCGCGGTCGCGCAGGTAGAGCACGTTGGCCCTCAGCGCCTGATTGACGTGGTGGACCACCGAGACATTGGCGGCGTCGTAGAGGCCGGCGGTGTCCGGCGCGAGATGGCCAGCGGCCGACAGCATCTCCTCGACCTTCTCCGAGCCATACTCGGTGAGCAGCGCCTGGCGCTGCTTCTCGTCGTGGTCGAAGGTCTCGGCGTCCTGGATCAGCTCGCGGACGACGCCGTCGATGGTGCGGTAGAATTCCGAGCGGTCGTCGGTAGGCCCCGAGATGATCAGCGGCGTGCGCGCCTCGTCGATCAGGATCGAATCGACCTCGTCGACGATGGCGAAGTGGTGCCCGCGCTGCACCATCTCGCTCGCCTCGTAGACGAGATTGTCGCGCAGGTAGTCGAAGCCGTATTCGTTGTTGGTGCCGTAGGTGATGTCGCAGGCATAGGAGTGCTGGCGCTCGGCCTGGGACAGGCCATGCACGATCCGCCCGACGGAAAGCCCCAGGAACTTGTAGATCCGTCCCATCCAATCGGCGTCGCGGGTGGCCAGATAGTCGTTGACGGTGACGACGTGGACGCCCTTGCCGGCGAGCGCGTTGAGATAGACCGGCAGCGTGGCGACCAGGGTCTTGCCCTCGCCGGTGCGCATCTCGGCGATGCCGCCCTGATGCAGCACCATTGCGCCCACCATCTGCACGTCGAAGTGACGCTGGCCGAGGGTCCGCTTGGCCGCCTCGCGCACCACGGCGAAGGCCTCGTCCATCAGCGCCTCGAGGCTCGCACCCTGGGCGATGCGCCCCCGGAACTCCGAGGTCTTGGCCCTCAGCGCCTCGTCGGAGAGCCGCGCCATGGCCGGCTCCAGGGCGTTGATCTTGGCTACCTTCCCCAACATTATCTTGACCTTGCGGTCGTTGGAGGAGCCGAAAACTTTCTTCAGGTCGAGCATCGAGGGACCGGGATCCTGGGAACGGGTGGGCTGGGCGGCTCGTTCGGGCCGCGTCCGAAGAGCGGCCACGCCCCTTCGCCTGCTTGAAATCCCCGCGCCTTGAGCGCGCGTGACTTAAGCGGCGCCCCTCCTGAAGTCAACGCGGGGGCGCGGCGGTCGGTGTGCATGGCGCGAGGCGCTCTTCAGAACCGCCCGGCGCGCAAGTCCTGGAAGGCCTGGTGCAGCTCGGCCTCGGTATTCATCACGAACGGCCCTGCCTTGGCGATCGGCTCGCGCAACGGTCGGCCGGCGACGAAGATCAGGCGTCCGCCTGCCGCCGAACCAAGGTGCGTGACCTCGCCGGCCGAGAGCACCCCGAGGGCGCCGCGCGCCAGCGTCCGGGCCGGCTCGCCGACGCTCGCCTCGCCCTCGAACACATAGACGAACGCGGCGTGGCCGGCCGGCGTCGCGATGCGGGCGAGCCCCCCGGGCGCAAGGCTCACGTCGAAGAACATCGGCGCCGTCGCTCCCGGATCGACAGGACCGCGCACGCCGGCCAGTTCCCCGACCAGCACCCTGGCGCTGGCGCCCGCGCCCAAGCTCGCGATCGGCACGCGCTCGGCGGCGATGTCCTGGTAGCGCGGCGCCGTCAGCTTGTCCTTGGCCGGAAGGTTCACCCAGAGCTGGAACCCCTGCATGCGGCCCTCGGCCTGCTCGGGCATTTCCGAGTGGACGATGCCGCGCCCGGCGGTCATCCATTGCACCGAGCCCGGCCCCAGCAGACCCTCGTTGCCGGCGTTGTCGCGGTGGCGCATGCGCCCGGCGAGCATGTAGGTCACGGTCTCGAAGCCGCGGTGCGGGTGGCTGGGAAAGCCGGCGATGTAGGCGCCCGGATCGTCCGAGGCGAACTCGTCGAGCAACAGGAACGGATCGAGGTCCGGAAGGCGCGGCTGGCCGATGATGCGGTTGAGCTGGACGCCCGCGCCGTCCGAGACCGGCGCGCCTCCACCGCTCCAGACCACGCGCCGCTCTGCGCCCGCCGCGGCTTCGGCCGCCAGGATGTCATGTGTCGAGGTCATGGCGCTGATCTAGGAAGTCGCGGCGAAATTGACAGGGGCTGCGCCCAGCGCGAAGCTTCCCTCGCGTCGCCGGGCCGAACTCGCCGGCGCACGGCCAGGGAGGCTCGGCATGAAGACCATCACCCTCGTCGCCGTCTCGGCTCTGACGCTGGCGCTCTGCGGATCGGCCGCCGCGGCGGTCACGGTCGTGGGCGACACCTCCGCCAACGACTGCTCCAAGGCGGCGTTCGCGGGCCTCGCCAACAACGAAACCCTGGAGACCTGCAACAGCGCCCTGCAGATGGGCGAACTCGATCGGCGCGACGAGGCCGGCACCTACGTCAACCGCGGCGTGCTCTACATGCTGCTGCAGAACTACGGCGCGGCCCGGTCCGATTTTGAAGAGGCGACGCACGTCGAGCCCAAACTCGGCGAGAGCTGGGTCAATCTGGGCGCCGTGGAGATCGGCGAGAAGCGCTACCAGGCCGGCGTGACCGACATCGACAAGGCGCTCGCGCTCGGCATCGAGGAGCCGGCGAAGGCCTACTACAACCGTGCCATCGCCTATGAGGGGATGGACGACGAGAAGTCCGCCTACCTCGATTACCAGCAGGCCGTGACCCTCGCTCCCAACTGGAACCTGCCCAAACAGGAGCTGCTGCGCTTCACGGTGACGCGGCGCTGACCCTCCCCGCTAGGGCCTGTCGCGCCTGGGCAGGGCGGCGGCGGCCTCCGGGGTGAGCCGCGTCAGGCTGTCGGCGACGCACGCCTGGCCCGTTCGCCGCACCCTGACGTTCAGTTCGATGGCGCTGCAGATGACGCCGTTGTTGGCCACGGGATGCATGATCAGCGTCTCGTTGCGGGCGTCGGCGCAGGCGTTGGCGAAGCCGAGCCGCCAGATGCGCCCGCCTTCGCGCAGGTAGACGGTGTGGTCGTTCGCCACCCGCTGGCCCTGGATGTCGCCGAGGTTGAGGCAGGCGCCGCCCCGGTGCGGCGGCTGCGCCTCGGCGATGGGAAAGGCCGCGGCGAGGCTGGCGAGCGCGGCCGCGGTCGCGGCGGCGATGTGCGTCAGTTGGGGCATGGTGCGTCTCCGCAGGTGCGCATGTTCCGACAAGGCGGTGAAACCATGCACCGGAAGTTCCGGTTTGCGCCAGCGCCGCGTGAGAGGCGGCGCGTGAGAGGCGGCGCGTCTTGAACCCAAGGCGGCCCGCGCCTAGTGTGCCCGCCGTTCTCCGGGGTGTCCCGCGCGAGGGACTGAGAGGCGGCTGAAGCCGCGACCCGCCGAACCTGATCCGGGTCATGCCGGCGAAGGGAGGGAACGCGGGGCGCGCTCCGCAAACCGAACTAAGCCTGGGCTTGGCTCTCCGTGTCGAGGAGCCTGCCAGTGAACATCCAAACTCCCGTTTCGAAGGCCATCCCCACCGGCGAGCGGCCGGGCGCGCGGCGCGTCTGGGCCGAGGGCAGCCTGCACCCATGCGTGCGCGTGCCGTTCCGCGAGGTCGCCCTGCATCCCTCGGCGGGCGAGCCGCCGCTGACGCTCTACGACACCGCCGGACCCTATGCGGACCCGGCGGCGCTGATCGACATCGAAAAGGGTCTGCCGCGCCCGCGCGAGGCCTGGGTGCTCGCCCGCGGCGACGCCGAGGAGGTCAGCGCCCGCGCCGTCAGGCCCGAGGACAACGGCCACGCCCGCGGCAAGCATCTGGCGCGGCAGTTCCAGTCGGCGCGCCGCCCGTTGCGCGGCAGGGCCGGGCGGCTGGTGACGCAGCTCGAATACGCCAGGGCCGGCGTCATCACCCCGGAAATGGAGTTCGTCGCCATCCGCGAGAACCTGCGCCGCGAGGCGGGCGCGAGCGTGATCCGCGACGGCGAGGATTTCGGCGCCGCCATTCCCGACTACGTCACCCCTGGCTTCGTGATGGAGGAGGTGGCGCGCGGGCGCGCCATCATCCCCGCCAACATCAACCATGGCGAACTGGAGCCGATGGCGATCGGCCGCAACTTCCTCGTCAAGGTCAACGCCAACATCGGCAACTCCGCCGTGCTCAGCCAGGTGGAGGACGAGGTCGACAAGATGGTCTGGGCGATCCGCTGGGGCGCGGACACCATCATGGACCTCTCCACCGGCCGCAACATCCACAACATCCGCGAGTGGATCATCCGCAACTGCCCGACGCCGCTGGGCACCGTGCCGATCTATCAGGCGCTGGAGAAGGTCGGGGGCGTCGCCGAGGACCTGACCTGGGAGGTGTTCCGCGACACCCTGGTGGAGCAGGCCGAGCAGGGCGTCGACTACTTCACCATCCATGCGGGCGTGCGCCTCGCCTACATCCCGCTCACCGCGCGCCGCGTCACCGGCATCGTCTCGCGCGGCGGCTCGATCATGGCCAAGTGGTGCCTGGCCCACCATCGCGAGAGCTTCCTCTACGAGCGCTTCGAGGACATCTGCGAGATCATGCGCGCCTATGACGTCTCGTTCTCCCTGGGCGACGGCCTGCGCCCCGGCTCGATCGCCGACGCCAATGACGCGGCCCAGTTCGCCGAGCTGGAGACCCTGGGCGAACTCACCAAGGTGGCCTGGGCGCACGGAGTCCAGGTGATGATCGAAGGCCCGGGCCACGTGCCCATGCACAAGATCAAGGCCAACATGGAAAAGCAGCTGGCCGCTTGCCACGAGGCGCCGTTCTATACGCTCGGCCCGCTCACCACCGATATTGCGCCCGGCTACGACCACATCACCAGCGCCATCGGCGCGGCGATGATCGGCTGGTTCGGCACGGCCATGCTCTGCTACGTGACCCCCAAGGAGCACCTAGGCCTGCCCGACCGCGAGGACGTCAAGCAGGGCGTCATTGCCTACAAGATCGCCGCCCACGCCGCCGATCTCGCCAAGGGCCATCCCTCGGCCCGCTTCTGGGACGACGCCCTTTCCCGCGCCCGGTTCGAGTTCCGCTGGGAGGACCAGTTCAACCTCGGCCTCGACCCGGAGACCGCGCGCGCCTTCCACGACGAGACCCTGCCCAAGGACGCCCACAAGGTCGCCCACTTCTGCTCCATGTGCGGCCCCAAGTTCTGCTCGATGAAGATCAGCCAGGAAATCCGCGACGCCGCCGGCGCCCAGAACGACGTCGCGACGGGGCTCGCGCAGATGGCGCAGAAGTTCAAGGCCAGCGGCGGGGAGATCTACGTGGAGGCGAAGCGATAGGCCCGTCGTCCAGCGAGATCGGGGAGCCGCCACGGTGAACTACTTCGAACAGCTGGACCGGCTCGCAGCCGAACAGGGCGGGTACTTCTATCCGTGGCGCTCGGCGCTCGGCGAGGAGAACGGCGAGGACGCCTATACGGCTCTGGTGGAAGCGCATCTCGCGCCGGACAAGGTGGTGCTGGACGCGGGGTGCGGGCATGGCTCGGACATGCTGACGTTTGCGCCGAGAGTGGCCTGCTTCATCGGCTACGACGCGGTCGCGGCGTTCGTCGACATCGCCCGCCGCAGAGCCGCGGCGGCGGGGCTGGCGAACGTCGAGATGATCGCCGCCAACTCCAGCGCCCGCCACAACGCCGGGCGGGCGCGGCTGCCGGTCGCCGACCGCTCGCTCGATCTCGTGATCTCGCGCCGCGGGCCGAGCAACTGGATCGCCGACGTCCCGCGGGCCTGCCGGCCGGGCGCGCGGCTCATCCAGATCAACCCGCTCCCTTGCCCCGGTCCCGACTGGGCCGTCGAGCTGCCGGCCGAGCTTCGTCCGGCGGAGAACCCCGCCAACCCGAGCCACCCGGACCTTTTGGCCGAGATCGATCAGGCGCTGGCGACCGCCGGGCTGGCGCTCGGGGAAGGGCGCAATTTCGATGTGCCCGAGGTCTTCGACGACCCTCAGGAACTCTATCGCTATCTGACGTTCATGCGCTTCGAGCCTGACGCGCCCAGCTGGGAC
>Ga0307374_10011284_pt1 | contig 12746 bp, 7 predicted proteins | sample OX3MG_FD_202532 | JGI IMG/M metagenome (GOLD analysis project Ga0307374, IMG submission 202532) | Soil microbial communities from Risofladan, Vaasa, Finland - OX-3 | ecosystem: Environmental > Terrestrial > Soil > Coastal area > Acid sulfate soil | place: Finland: Risofladan, Vaasa | collected...
ACGGCTTGCCGCACTCATCCGAGCGATAGAGAAGGCACGCCAGGGGGAATTTCAAAAGAATCGAGATTACCTGGAGATCCATGCCAACATCTCTGAGATGGATAAAAAAGATATCGCGGACAACCAGGATACAGTGAAAGTAGTGTTCATGACGGCCTCGGCGAGTCGCGGGCTTTCATTCAAGCGTGCCAAACATATCCTGATCGATATCCCGCATTTCGAGATTGAGCAAAATCTGATGGAGATTCTCCAGGTGATCTATCGTGGCCGCGGCGGCAATTTTGACCAGGAAGAGAAAAACCTGGCATTTTATCTCTCCGACCAGGTGATCTATACCGATAGCGTTGATCGAGCATTATCGGTGCGCGAGCGCATGTTACACTTGCTCAATGTGTTGCTGATCTTGAAAATATCGGTCATGACTCGTATCGAAGGAAGCGGGCTGGTTGGCTTAAACCAGCGATTCATGATGATTCCTATTGGCGGAAAATCCCTGTTCGCAGCCGGCGAAACGTTCACGGCACGGATGAGTAAGCTAATCAAAGATTTAACGAATTTGTCGCATCAGCATTGGAATGATAAGAGTCTGGTAGAAGTGTGTGAAACCCTGGTGCAGCTGTTAAGTAATGCGCGTATCCACTTGCTCGCAACACAGCCTGCTAAGAAAAACAGCAACAAGGAGTCACGTCGGCAATCATATATTCCCCTGATCCCATCATTTTCAGCGCAGTTCGAAGAAGCCGCCAGACAAGGATTTGATCACCTGCTACAACAAAGTCCAATCGAGCGAGCGTATCTGGCAGGCGGTATGCTGATCGTGCCATTTGAGGGACTTACTATGCAGGAGAAGTATTGGATGGAGGTAGAACGCTACCTTGAGCAGGAAAATACAGAGTATGACCTCCTCGCGATGATGCGGCAGATCAGCCGTAATCCTCACTATCATGATAATGCCCGTATGATTATAAAAGACGCTATTGCCTTTGTGGAGGCGCTCAAGGGCATGGCGAAAGAGCATATTCAGCACTACGAACAGGAAAGTAACCACCTGGATCAGCATTACGCATTGCCCCTGCTGGCATTTCTGAGCAGCGATGTTATGAGAGAGTATTTTAAGGACGCGAAGGAGTACGAGTCACAGCATCCGTTACCGTTCCGTTCCTTGCTGGCCGGATATCTACGCGCGCTGTACCCTGCCGATAGTCTGCTACCGATTGGCATGAACTACGACGAGTTTCCTTTTCTCGTGTTTCGTAGCCTTAATCTTGGCGAGGCCCGCCGGAAAATGTTTACCGATAAATACCTGTTCATGTCGCACGAGTTCAATATCCTGAATATGCTCCTTTCCAGTAAAGAGTAAAAGATGTACGAGCGGAATTTGCTCCTTCACAGCCACAGACTAAAGAGTGCCGGCAAAGAGAAAGCTTGCTCAAATCAATTCGTTTCCGAAAGAATCTTAGAGAGAAAGTCTCGTACTATCCCACGCTGCAATTCGTGGTGATAGGGCTGGTTGCGGTAGTTGCGTAAGCATTCGTAACAGCTCGTTTCGGGGCCGCAACACTCGTTATTCACACGCTGATAAGTAGCTTGTAGTACCGTGGGGATTTCTTCATCAATTCTCTTGACATGACCCGCTCCGCCAGGCACGTTGTCAAAGAGAATGATAGCGGGTGGATTGCCGCGCGTATAGTAATAGAAAGTGCCATCCAGATCATCGCGTCGAATGTTTAACGCTAATGAGGAGCCTTCCAGCAGTGCATAGACGAGGGAACGCCACAGAGCAGGATCGGCTGACCTTGCCGTCAATCCCTCGAAACGGATTTCTACCACATCCGTAAGAAATTCATGCCCCAAATGATGGGTCTGAGTGAATCCATTGCACGGCTTTCCTGTGCGTGGATGGGTATGTGCTGCAATTCGCTCTTGACGGCGGCGGTTTCCTGTTTGCGCGGATTCCGGTACGACTCCAGCAAAACCGCATTGTTGGCAAACACGAAAACCTCGTCCAATAATACCAGTATTGACCAGAGCGAGTTTGCCAAAACGTGAGTAATAGCTTGAGATTTGGATATGCTTTCTCATAAGCATACCAATCGTATGGAATTCATGGAGTTGAGATGCGGGCTGACCTGGCTGAGTTGTGGCATACTCGGCAAAGTAAACGCGAGAAGCATAGAGCCGTTGTGGACGCGATTCTCCCGGTGTGCGATCGGCATTGCGAGCAGCCACGAAACCAAATTCCGGGATGAGGAACGTTTTACTTTGCTCATTCCGCAGACTTGCGCCACATGCGCAGATGGAGGCGATGTCTTCTTTCTGGCTGATGAAGCGGTTGCAGATTGGACAAATGGCATAATGGTAGATAGGCCAGTCTTTCCCTGGCTGCTTATAGAGACCTCCGCTCGTCCAGATGTGTTTGGCTGCTACGATTTCAGCACCAGGAGCATATTCTGATAAGGCAATACGCAAATCTCGCTCAAGTTGAACTTTCGATGCTATGGGATTGGCAAGATGATCGGTCTTGAGTTCGACAACATCCGTTGGAAACCCATACTTTGGCAAAAGATTACGGGATGCCATAAAGCCGAGCAGAGAACGACCTCGAATCGTTTGCATCACTCGTTGAAAGTGCTGGCTATCCATATATTTTTTCGCCTGCGCTGCCTCGATCTCCATTTTGAGATAATCATCAAGATCGCCCGTAACTTCTGCTTCAACGCGCTCAAGCAGATCGAGAAAGCCATCATTATCTTCGGTACGAAGCCAGCTCCAATCATCAACGCCAACTGCTTTCTGCATATGCTCCGGAACAATACGCTGTAAGGCTGCCTGTACCTCTGCCAGTCTGACCTCCGCGAAAGAAATAGCCAGTTGCGTACCGTTTGCAAGCCCTCCTTCGGGTCGGAAAAAATCGCCAATATTTTTGAAAAGCCGCTGCCGTTGGTCAAAAGCAGAGCGGAAAAAGGCGGCAAGTAAAACAGCCTGCATGTGTCTGCGCACAATTTTCTCGTTCTCCAGGAAAATGCGCGGAGGGGTGATTTTCCCAGCGACAATAGCACGAGGATTACTATAGTACGTGAGATCGTGAGAGCGGCGCTGAGCGTAAGTCAGGGTAAAGGCGGCGGAATCAGTGCGCCGCCCCGCTCGCCCAGCGCGCTGCACATAGTTGGCGGTGGTAGGAGGAACATTACGCATCAGCACAGTCTGTAGCTCTCCCACATCGACGCCAAGTTCAAAAGTAGTGGAGCAACTCAGGACATTGATCTTGCTACGAATAAAACGCTCCTGTACCTGCCCCGCTTCGTCGCTTGTCCACTGTGCAGTATGCTCTTCAGCGGATAGCGGAATCGGCAGCATATTCATATAAAGCGCCCTGTAGTGATTGGTCTCCTCACGCGAACTGACTCTATCGGATACTTCCAGGCTCCCGTCACAGCCAATAGTAGGGCAGAGACCTCGCAGATTATAAGTCGTTAATGCTCGGCAGCGCGTGCAGCGATACAAACCTGTTTCGGTTGTTTCTTCAGTCAACGGAACCAGTTCCCAAAACTTATGGCTCAAGCGATAAACGATACCGTGGACTGAGCGAATTGTACTCACCAGGTGATCATGCCAGGGGGAATTCGCTTCGGTCAAGTGTGTCCACAAGCCGCTTAATGCCTCTTTAGCAGCCTCCTTTTTCTGTTGCGAAGGCAAATCTGGCGCGGAGCGCGCCAGGAGTCGTTCGAGCAAGTTCTGACGACGATTGCTGCCGCGCGTCGGTAGCCAACTGAGAATGTTCGCTTTGCTGTGCGCCTGGTCTTTGCGGATAAAATATTCTCTATTGCGTGGAGCAAAGCACTCATCACCGGGATCAATATTCTCAGGAAACGTCGTAACACCTTGTTGACGAAGCGTGTCTAAAAGCAAGGCAATAAGCAGCCAGATCTCTTCATCGTTTAAGTTCCAGGGCGATTGTCGCAGAGCGACAGGTGGACGCCAGTGAATAGGACACGCCAGACGGAACTGAAGTAACCCAACTCCTTCTAAGCTGAGGCGATGATCAAGCGTTACCAGTTCTTGCTGTAGCCATGCTGTGACGATGCGTTTCCGCTCATCAAGACTTTGAGTCTGGTGGAAAAAACCGGCCTGCTCTGCCTGGCGCAATAAACGATGGACGAGATCTTGCAAACGCAAATGACCATCGAGGCCATCCTGGTCGCTGAGTAGAGTATTGAAGATCAGGCGGCGATGAAGTACTTTGTTATAAGTCTGCTCCAGATAAGGCGCAAAGAAAGCAGCGTCCTGGCGACTATCGGCGAAAATGAGAAGCTTTCGCCCTTGCCCTGGCAGATCTATTACTTCCTGGTCTTGCGATGATGGCAATTGTTGATAGAGAGCCGTGGCGAGAACGCTCACGGGAGCATCCTGGCCGGTAAGAAAGCGGAAAATGATCGGATTCGTACTCCGCGCCCCACAACGAAGGCAACCCGTCGGTTCCTGCTCTTGTTTCAAGGGCATCTCACGAAGCGGTATCGTCATACCACTACATGGACACTGCTGTTGATGGGCCGACACCACCCACGAGATGCGCAACGAGATGTCATAACTGAGTAAAAAGAGGGAAATCTGGCAAAAACTGAAGAAATGTGCCTCCTTAGAGGGGAACCTATGAATTGACTTGTTTCCAGATAAGGAGGACACACACCCAGTATGACGCATTCTCCGGTAACCATCCAGATTGCCCCGGAATCAGTTCCCTCAACCCCGCCCTGGTTAGGAGAAGTGGCGGCTTTCGCTCAGGTGCTGGCCTCGACGGGGATCTTGAGCAGCATCCAGGAAGGCGTCCGCTTTGCCCGGGCGCGTTTTGGTCACTATGACACGATTGATTTCGTCATCGTGCTGATCGGCTATGCTCTCAGCGGTGAACCCACGCTCAAAGCCTTTTATGAGCGACTCTTGCCCCTGGCGGACACCTTTATGGCGCTCTTTGGTCGCGATCACCTCCCCTCTCGCTCGGCGCTCTCCCGCTTTCTAGCCGCCCTTGATCAAGTGACGGTGGAGGCACTGCGCACGCTGTTCCAAACAGATCTCGTGGCCCGCAAGCCCTTCGCCTCTGCCGGCGGCTTGTGGGATCGAAGCGGCTCAAGAGTGGGTCGTGGTGGATGTGGATGGAACCAAGCAAGCCGCACGTCAGCGAGCACTCCCGCAGTTAGCGTCTCTGCCAGACCCACATCGTCGTTTTGATCGAGTTTGCGCCCCCTGCTATTTGGGGCGGAAAAGGGGAGAGGTGGGAAGAACCCGGACCACCATTCTGCAAGCCCACACGCATCAATTTCTGGGCACGTTGGGGGGGGCAGGCAACGGCGAGTATCGCGGCGAACTCAAACGCGCCCTGGAGGTGATCAGGAGTTACGCCACTTCCCTGGCTCTTCCCCATACCCACATGCTGGTCCGCCTCGATGGATTGTATGGCAACGCGGCACCGTTGACCGACGTACTCGCTTCTGGCCTCGGGGTGATCGCACGGAGCAAGGACTATGCGCTCCTGGACGTGCCAGCAGTCAAAGCAATTCTCGCTTGCCCGCCAGATGCGCAGAGGACTCATCCGGAAAGTGGAACGTCGCGCGCGCTTTACGATTGCCCGGATATTGCTCTCACTCCGACGGGGCCGCGTGTGCGCCTGATCGTCGCTGTCCATCCCGCTTCCGCAACGCTCGCCTCCATCGGCAAGCAGCGCGACGGGCTGGTGTACGAATTGTTTGTGACGCACCTTCCTGCTCCTGCTTTTTCCTCGCAAGACGTGCTGGACTTGTATCTGCATCGGGGATCATTTGAAACCGTGCTGGCTGATGAAGACATGGAGCAAGAGCCCGATCGGTGGTGTTCCTGTACCCCCTGTGGGCAGGAATTCTGGCAGATCATTAGCCAATGGCTGTGGAATCTTCGCTTGGAACTCGGCCAGCAGCTCACTCCCACCGCCATGCGCGTTACGGAATTTGCCCCGACGCACGTTCCCAAACCAGCACCTGTAGTCTCGCCTGCCCCCGCAGTTCAGGCGGCCGAACCTGTGGTGTATGGCCCTGCGCAATGGGCACGCACATCGTTTACCGGCGGCTTTCCAGGATCGGCCTTTACGCCTCAACCTGATGGGACGCTCCTGTGTCCTGCTCATCATCCTCTGTATCCACAAGAACGCAGACCGGAGCGTGATGGCTCGTACCGGGTGCTGTATGCAGCTCGCATCGGGAATTGCCGAACCTGCGCCACGCGGTCTGCGTGTCAAGAAAGCAGTGACAGCACGAAACCACGTCGGGTCAGCGCCGTTTTCTGGCCACTCACCCCTTTTCCAGCGGGTTCCTCCACACCCGTTCCCCCGCTGCCTGAAACTCCCCCAAAGACACCTGAACCCATCCCGCCTTTTCCAGTGCTGTGGAAGGATTGGCCACGGTGTCAACTCCGACGGCGTTGGATCACTCTGCTGCGCTCCCAGACCGTTTCCTTGACCAGGGCAGCAACGCCGACCGCAGATCACACGGTGGCCACCCAGCCACCCATTCTCACCCGAGCCCAGCGCGCTCATTGGCGCCTCACCTGGGAGCAGCGCCTGGCTCGCAACGCTCGTCCTGCAACTGCTGCCCCACTCACCCTCACCATTCATGGTCTTCCAGCCACATTTGCCACTGTCTACGGATTTGGTCTCCCCGCCGTGGCGTAAGCGCTGCTCACCGAGACTTTCTTTTTCCTCCCGCCGATGATGTCCTCTCTGGCAACTCCACTGTATTGATACATGTCTATGTAGCGCGTTTCTCTCCCTTTTCCTCGTCTCCAAAAGAAGTTTTTTATTGCTCGTTTGCTGTTATCTCGTTGCGCATCTCGTGGGGCGCGTGGGATACACTCCAGGCAATTCATCTTCTTTTTCCCGTGTCTCCACTATCAGGAACCTGGAATTGTTCAGGATCAAGTAATGGAGCGCAATGGACATTTCTTTTTTCGTTTCAGCAAAACTCCTCTATAGGTGTGGTGGACATCACGGTTGCTGCTGTTGGCGAAACCGTCCAACAGCAGGATACGGTGACTATTACCAGTTCAACAACATTTTCTTTTCCCCTGTATTCATTCACCGGGGCAAGGACATATGTGAGAACGGTAACTGTTTCTTACCAATATCAGCCAATAAATAAGACGCTCGTATTAACGGGTACAGATACAAGCTCAATAGGTCAGCAACTTATCTGTTATCCTCAGACAAAAGGCTCCTAAGAATTACCTTTTCTATCCACATATCGCAGGCAATGCCAATACATCGGTTGTGCTGATATTCCCCGCAAGACAGTAGCCGTCAAGTGTCCAGTCAACAGTACCCATATCATCGAAGGTATGGTTATTTGGTATGGGCGTTCCTTCGTCAAAACTCACGCTAATTTGCTCTACAGCGGTGTATTCACGCATTGCTTGTGCTGTTGTAGCATACACAAACACCCCATCTGGCGGGCAGCATGGCCCCTGTATATATGATGGTTTATTATATGACCATGTTGCCGAACTGAGTGAAGAGACGATATCAGGATATGATCCGAAGTACCAATTTGCGATTGACTCTCCATAACTTACACCATTTCCTACAACATCATTTCTTGGTTGTCTCTTGATAGCTGCAATGACAGCATTGATTGAAGGCGCAAGCCGTACAACTGGTGGCGTAATGGCTACCCCGCGCGGTGGGGGCTGATGCGCCAGAGACGCGGTTGATCCGAGATGGTAGAAAAGAAGAGCCGTCCCACTGATCATACCAATAACCAGGATGATCAACAAAGCAATGAGCAAGATAGCGCGCGCCGAGCGTCTCGTCAGGTTCGGCGGGGGCGGAGGGATGCCGATGCCTGTCCGCTCCCAACGGGTGGGAAACGCCTGCTGAGTTGGAGCTATCAGTGGATAGCGGGTATCGGGCTGCTCGTTCATGGACACACCCCCTGTCGTCTCATCATGACCTCTACCATAAGCAACGTTCTGTTCGTTGTGATGTAACGCTATCTCGCGTCCTTCTGATCCCCGGCTGCCCCTTGCCGCTCGATGCAAGCTGTATCTCTCCGACTTTCTGAGTACTCAGTGTATGAGTGCAAAGCCTTCCAACGCGATGAAGGCCGTCAACCGAACGTCCGGTCAACCTGCTGGCTCAGCGAGAAAATAAGCTCAGCAGTGTAGAACGGCCTTGACAGCCAATTCAGGGGCTATGACGTGTCAATCGGCCTGTGGAGCTGGTTCCCATTGCAGGGCTTATCACAACTTGTCAGGGGTTCACTGGTAGGGGTTCACCTGCTCGCTCTGTTTTCACTGAAATTGGATAAGGATGCTCCGAGAGGATGCCAGATTGATTATTCTTCCCTGGACCCTGCAAGAAGGAAAAGTAACCGCTGCGAAAAAGCGGAAATCCCCAGGATATGGCAATTTTTTCAGGGAAGATGCGGACTTTTAGAGAAAGAGCAGGATAGTGCAAACAATCCCAGCATCATCGCAGGAAGCGTTCATCTTCACTGTCATTTTCCACACCTTTCTGGAAACGCAGAGTAATGTAAGTAAAAGCATGTAATGCTAGGGAAAAGCATGTCTTCCCTGGATATACTGGACAGTGACAGAGAGAGAAACGGATCAAGAGGAAATAAATTCGTCTTTCAAGATACAGGAGAGGCATAGAAGTGTTCGACATCCTTCAGGCTGTTCGTCAGGGGCGCTGGCGGCAACGCCTCAAGGACACGTCCTCCATAACCGCGGGTACGCAAACGGCTATCCAGGATCGCCATCACGCCGCGATCCTCCTGGCTGCGGAGCAGTCGCCCCACGCCTTGTTTGAGTTGTAGCACCGCCTGCGGCAACACATACGCTCCAAACCAGTCTTCCCCTCGCGAGATCATCTGGGCAATACGAGCCGCATGAACCGGCTCATCTGGTGGCTCAAACGGCAACTTATCGATGACGACTAGCGAGAGGGCATCCCCTACGACATCGACCCCTTCCCAGAAGGTTTTGAGGCCGAAGAGGACGGAGCCGCGCTGCTGTCGAAACCGTTGGACAAGAAGAAAACGCGGCAGATCACCCTGCCGCAGCACGGGGTACGAGAGGCGGGATGCGATACGGTCATACACCTGGTTGAGCATCCGCTGGCTCGAAAACAAGAGGAACGCTCGCCCCTGTGATATGTTGACCAGCCGCTCCATGCGAGTCGCGATAGCGTGGACGTACTGCTCTACCGCCTGGGCATCATCATAGACTGGCGCAGGGAGATCGCCTGGCACGTAGAGCAGCGCCCGATGCTGGTAATCAAACGTCAACGGGAGAATACGTTCCAGCGTGTCTGCTTTGTCCAGACCGACACGCCGCTTAAAGTAGGCAAAGGTTGGTTTTCTCCCTTGACCAGTACTCACTGTTGCCAGTGTGGCCGAGGTGCAGATGGTAGGCGTCTGGTCAAACAGGTGGGTTTTGAGCCAGGAGGACACATCCAGAGGCGTGGCAGAGGCCGTCACGGTCGCCGTTTGCTGACCAGGTGCTTGTTCCCACTCCAGCGCGTAAACCCAGCTCTCCAGATGATCCACGGCACAGACGCGCTGTACCTGCTCGGAGAGGCGATGGATACGCTGCACCCGCTTCTGTGCCAGGATGGCTTCTTTCTCGGTCTGCGGCGCGGGCGAATGCTGGGCAAGGGTCTCCGCGAGACGTTGGAGCAGCACAGCCAGATGCAGCCCGTCCGGCAAGGGCTCCCGCAAAGCAAAAGAGTCCTTTTTGGCGCTGGAGAGGGTCTCCTCGAACTGTCGCCAGACACGCGCAAGGCAGGCAGCGATTTCATTGCGTAACGCGAGGGGGGTGTGGGCCTGGACCGCTTTGAGCGCCAGCACGGACGTGACCTGCGAGGCTTTCACCGTGATCGTCGCGGCACGGGCGGCCTCGTCTTCCAGATGATGGGCTTCATCGATGACGATCATCTCCCGCGTCGGCAGAATCGCGCCCGCGGCCAGGGCATCCAGCAGCAACAGGGTATGATTGACGACGATGATCTGCGCATGTTGGGCCTGCTCGCGCATCTGACGCAGATAGCAGCGCGGAAAGAACTCACACTTGTTCCAAGCACACTCGTCGCGATCGCCATTGACGCGGCTGCGCAGGTCGTCAGGCAGAGGCATATCGAGAGTGTCCAGGTCGCCCTGAAAGGAGCCGGCAGGATCATCGCTGAGGGCGACCAGATGATCGATAAGTGGGCGCTGCGTGGGCGAAAGAAGCGTCGCGCGAGCCTCTTGCAGGCGATCCAGGCAGAGATAATTGCCAAAGCCCTTGACTAGCGCGACAGCAAATGGCTGGATATGCCGCTGCACAAAGGGAATATCCTTGTGGAAAAGCTGTTCTTGTAAGGCTTTGGTGGCCGTACTGATGATGGCGGTCTTCCCAGAACGGACCATCGGGATGAGGTAAGCCATCCCTTTGCCGGTCCCGGTCGGGGCTTCCACGATGGCATGCTGCTTGCTGGACAGCGCCTGTGCGACCAGATCTGCCATCGCGATCTGCGCGGAGCGCTCCTGATAGCCGGGCAATTGCTGCGCGAGCAGCCCACCTTGTCGCAGGTCGGCTACGCCGCTCACGCCGCTGCCTCCGGATAGCGAATTGGAAGAGGATGCTGATGATGCTTCCACGACCGTCTCCTTGTTCTCCCACTCCTGTTCGGGCTCACAAAGAGACAGCGATGCCGAGGCGCGAAGCGCCGGGTCCACCTTCGATACGATACGACAGCACCGTGAGTCTGTCAACGGGTTGTTTCTTCGAGAGACAATCAGAGACACCCTGCCCGTACACTCGTTTTTACCTGTACGCTCTGCCCCCTCATCACCAGCATCCAGAGGCGACAAGATACCGAGGGGAGAGGCGCTGTCGTCTTCGATCCCACATTGACCAGGAACAGGATGGTTTTCGCGACGAGATTCAGCAATCCGCCAGAGACAGCTATCATCGGGAAGAGACGGGCAGAGACAGCAAGATATAACTATAGATATAATAATTTATTTGACAGTTGTTAACAGATCGGCTATACTTTTCCTGACGAAGCGGTTCTCCTCCGACTTCCGGCTGAAGCTCGAGACGAACCGCGCGTCAGACACCCGCGCGAACAGGTGGAGGACGCAGCAGCGGAGACGGATCTGAAGCGAATACGACACATGGATGGCTTGCACAGAGACGGGTTCCAGGCACAGATCACGTTCCTGCTGACCGCTCCTCCCCCTTTCGCTCCACGCTCTGGAGGCGTATTCATGAACACTCCCGGCTCTCTGAGTCCGGCCAAACGCAAGCGCCTGCTCAAAGTCTACGGACCCGGTCCAGCAGGGTACACACATGACGACCTGGAACGTCTGCTGGACTTGCTCTATGGCCTGTTTAGCGATGTCTATACCTTGACCGAGTTGCGCCAGATGGTGATCAGCGATCCCTTTGATCGCTCGGAGCATCCGCGCCAACTCAAGCTGGTCGAGTTCACCGACTGGCTCGAAGTGCTCGTCGCCTGATGAGCCTGGAGACGCATCCCCGTGTCTGTCAGCCTCGCGACAGGCGGTGAGCCGTCTTCTGCCTGTTTCCCCTGGCAGAAGACGGTTCATTGTCGTTCCTAATCGCGGGACGCTAGCTGCTCTTGCCGCGCGGCGCGCGCCCCTGCCCCTTCGTGCGATACCCCTTGCGCCTGATTTCGCGCGGTCCCGGCATCTGGGTCGGCAGGTGATCTCCTGGACTATATTTCCGCTTTTGCTCTTGTATCGTCTTATCATTCATTTGCATGTAAATCTTCACTGTCGTCATATCCTCGTGACCCAGTAATTCTTGCAAACTGAATGGATCATTCCCTAGGATCAGGTAGCGAATGGCAAAGGTGTGACGCAGAATATGCGGGCTGACGCGCCTGCCAGTGATTCCCGCCCGCTTTTTGAGGCGCACAAACAACATCTCGACGCCATTCTTCGTGAGCGGAGTGCGCGTTTCGGAGAGGAAGAGGTGATCTTCTCCAGCGCTGCCCCAGTCGGCCAGTTCCTCCTCACCGGGCCGGTGTTTGTCCAGGTAGTAGAGCAGATGGCGCAGGCAGTTCTGCCCCAGGGCAATACGCCGCTCTTTGGAGCCTTTGCCCCTCACCAGGATCAGGCCACGCTTGCGGTCAACATCCCCCACGCGCAAGCCACAGAGTTCCGAGACGCGAATGCCGGTGTCATAGAAGACCCAGAGAATGGCGCGATTGCGCACCGCCGCTCGGTCGGCGTGCGGCCCTGCCTCATTGGGAGGCGCGCACGCCAGGAGGAGCCGCTCAAACTCTTCTGGCTCGATGGTCTGAATGAGGGGCTTGCCGACTTTGGGAAACACGACGTGATCGAAGGGATTGCCGTTAATGATGGCGCGATCGACCAGCCAGTGGAAGAAGGCACGCGCCGAACGCGCGTAGGTCTGAATGGTGCGCTCAGCGCGCACTTTGCCGCGACTGGTCGGCGTCTTGCGCATCCAGGCAAACCAGGCATTGATGTCCTGGGCCTCGATCTCTCCCACCAGAGTGATTGTACGTTCCTCTTGCAGGTAGCGTTGCATGAGGCCAAGCGCGGTGCGATGCCATTCCAGGGTTTTCAGGCTATGGTTGCCGCCTTCATGATCTTGCAGGTAATCGTCGATAGCATGGGTCAGTGTGGTGGTCGCGCGACGTTTCGCCTGCAACGATGCCTGCGATGCCTTCGGGTTAGCCGGTGCGGATGCTGCCT
>Ga0307374_10011289_pt1 | contig 12737 bp, 12 predicted proteins | sample OX3MG_FD_202532 | JGI IMG/M metagenome (GOLD analysis project Ga0307374, IMG submission 202532) | Soil microbial communities from Risofladan, Vaasa, Finland - OX-3 | ecosystem: Environmental > Terrestrial > Soil > Coastal area > Acid sulfate soil | place: Finland: Risofladan, Vaasa | collected...
CTACCAGCACTGGCAAGAGGAGAAATGTCCACAAAAGGGCATGAATGTCAACGTATCTTGTAATGAGTTATCCCCCCGCGTCTTTGGCCCTCTCGACAAGTTTTTCGACAGTTGTGTGTCCCGGGTCATAGACGACGCGGACCAGCTTCGACTTCGGATTGGCGAGTGCTTGCCGCACGCCAGGTACGTCGAGCAATTGTTCTTCCAGGTAATCCGCGCCGTGCCGGCCATCAAAGTCGGCAACAGGCAAGTCGATGAGGCACAGATTGCTGGTGTCGGATGCGCCAGTCGTGGCTGAGCCTGCATGGTCGCGGTCGAATTGTCCTACACAGCGCTCGGAGCAGAAGGAGAATGTCTCCTCTCCGATGGTGCGTGTCGCGAATGCCTGTCCTGGTTCAACCGGCATCCCGCAAATCGGATCGCGGGTGGCGGCTGAGTGTTGTACAGGTGTGTTATTCATAGGTTGTATCCTTCTTGATCATCAAACACGATGGTGTGTTCCAAAAGTCCATTGTGTGTGGCATGGTGTCCACTTCGTTCACTTTTCAGTATGACGCGTGATGCTGAGTCACCCTTGAGGGGTAGCTGAGGCTCGGCTGAGGATGACACCTTTTTGCCCCTGTCCCTGCCCAACCTCTATGCTCTCCCAGGTTTATTCGTCGCACACGCAGGAAGGGAACAACGACAGAGGGAAACGATCACTGGTGATTGCTTCCCTCTACGAGAACGCCGTTGTTCTCGTTTCAGCGCGGACAGGGGGCTCCCGCGTGGAAGCCTGTCTGCTCTACCGTGTCAGCCAGGCGTTCAGGACTCACCCTGGTGGGATCGTATTCGACGTAGGCCATTTCGGTCGCCGGATTCACGTAGGCGTGAATCACGCCAGTTGTTCGTACCAACACGCGCTCGACAGTGAGCGCGCCGCCGCCGCCACAGCTCAAATTATAAATGGGCATCGTTATTCGCTGCGTTCTCATCGTCACGCTCCTCGCCTGTTCCTTCAGACATTCTATACAGGAGTTTCAACAGATTCTCTCCACGAAGCTCACGTTGGACATTTTCTATTGCTCTACAGATTAGTATGAGCGATCATGCTGAGGCCCAACTGAGGCTCTTCTGAAGGAAGACTGAGGAATAGCGTAGGAACGCTAGGGACAGCGGCAGAGTGGGAGACGAACACTGGCCGTTGTGCCTCGCCCTGGTTCACTTTCCAGGCGGATAGAACCTTCATGCTGCTCGACGATCCAGCGCGCGATAGGCAAGCCCAGTCCGGTCCCCCCCGGATCGCGACCGCGTGCGGTGTCGGCGCGGTAAAATCGCTCAAAGACCAGCGATATCTCGTCGGAAGAAATGCCGACTCCCGTATCGCGCACGATCACTTCGGCATCGATGCCATCGCGGCTCAATCCTAGTGTGACGTGTCCGCCAGCGGGAGTGTATTTGAGGGCGTTATCGACGAGGATCAAGATGAGTTGTTTCAAGCGATCTTCGCTGCCTTCGATTCTGGCAGGCTCAAACGGCTCCAGGACAAGCGTTTGTCCGTGGGCAAGGTGACGGGCTTCGCGAAAGACCTCCAGGATGATCGGATCGAGATCGATGGGACAGCGTTTGAGCGTGACGCCCGCGTCAGCGCGCGCCAGCATCAACAGATCGGCGACCAGGCGCGAGAGACGCCCGGCTTCGCGCTCCATTTCGTGCAAGACATCCTCCTGGTCAGCCTCGGACATGTCGGGGATATGGCGCAGCAGGTCGATATTGCCCTGGATAGCCGTGAGCGGAGCGCGCAGTTCATGCGACGCATCGGAAACGAAGCGCTGTTGCGTCTGAGAAGCCGTTTCCAGGCTGGAGAGCATCTCGTTGAACGTGGCAGCCAGCCGCCCCAATTCATCGGAGCTGGTGGGCGTCTCAACGCGGCGCGATAGATCGCGAGAAAGGGCGATGGACTGCGCGGTCTCATTCAGGCGGGCAATGGGCCGCAGCGCTCTCCCGGCCACCAGCCAGCTTCCGGCCAGGGCGATGAGGAGTCCGCCAGTATCCAGCACGAGTAGCACGAGACGAAACGTTTGCATCGAAGCGTCAACTCGTCCGAGCGGTGTCAGCGCCGCGATGTAGCCGGTGGTCGCGTTTCCTTTCTGGATGGGCAACACATAGACGCGCCAGCGCTGCTCCGGCGTATTGAGCAACCCGAACGAGCCGCTCCCGCTTGTCGCAGGCAGGCCGGTGAGCGAGGGAGACAGGTATCCTATCGCGTCATAGGCTGGCCCCGCCGGATGACGCATGACCGCAAGAGGATTGACCGCCGGAATTATCTCATCGTCTCGCGAGCTTTCCAAAAGCGTCCCATTGGGCGCGTACAGGCGCAAGGCGATTTCCAGACCACCATTTCCTTCGACCAGGTGCGGCCCGCCAGCAAACGCCGCCGCTTCGGCTGCCGCGTGACCAGCGCTGACCACCAGGGTACGATCCAGGTCATCGTACTGGCTCCGGTCGTGAATGGCATAGCTGAACAGGCTCACCAGGAGCAGGATAAGCGCGAACAATCCCCCGTAACACAAGGCCAACCGGGTGCGAATAGACATGGGCTACTCCTCGCGCAGCACGTAGCCGATGTTGCGGAGCGTCTGGATCAGGCGCGGTTCGCCCGCTGCTTCCAGTTTCTGCCGCAGTTGCTTGACATAGACTTCCACAACATTGCCGCCGAAATCGTAGCCCCACACGCGCTCCAGCAGGATATCTTTCGAGAGGACCTGACGCGGGTGGTGGAGAAACTCTTCCAGCAGTTTGAATTCCATACTGGTCAGGATGATGTCGCGCTGGCCCCGGCGCACGCGATAGCTGCCGGTATCAAGCGAGAGATCGGCAAAGCGCAGGACGGACGGATGCTCCGTGTGTTGGCGCCTGAGCAGCGAGTAGATACGCGCAAGCAACACGTCAAAAGTGAAAGGCTTCAGCACGTAATCATCGGCGCCGGACTCCAGCCCCTGCACCTGGTCGGCGGGCGCGTCTTTCCCCGTCAGCATGAGGACGGGCAACTGCTCATCGGCGGCGCGCAGGCGCGTGAGAACCTCAAACCCATTGAGGCCGGGCATTAACACATCCAGGATGATCAGGTCTGGCTGTCGTTCACGCGCCTTCGCCAGTCCTTCCATCCCCGTTTCCGCTATATCTACGGCAAAACCATCATAAGAGAGGCCGCGCTTCAAGACTTTGGTGATGGCGGCATCATCATCGATCACTAAGATTCGCTGCATGAGTTTGCTCCTTGCGATGTACGTGTATCTGCATGCTCCTTCTCTACATACAAGGGAAGCGTAGTCGAACGACATCACGATGTGTCCACAAGCCAGGTTCATAATATCACAGCAGCATCACGGGTTTCCCTCCTCTCTTGAGATGGAGCCGCACTCAGCTATCCATCAGTCATGACTCAGCCTGACCTCAGTTTGATGCCTTATCCTCAAAGTGGAACAGAAAAAAAGTCTCTTTCAAGGGAGAGAGAGAGCATGAACAAAAGAAAGGAAGATATCATGAGCGACAAAGATGAACTCCAGCACGAGTGTTGTGCTGTCCCACGAGCGATGGCAGAGTCTGGTGAAGGCAGGCTCATCATACAAGGCGTTGCTGTGATTGAGCGTAACTCAGACCTCGTCTCTCAGGGCGTTGATACGATTGAGCAAACGCCACACACCTTCACCGAAAGTGCAGATACCGTCGAGTACAACGCCGATGGGTAGAATCTCGCCGGGACGCTCCCGATAGCGCGACGAGGGCTCTGTTCACAGCGTGACAGTTCAACCAGGCATTCGACAAGAGTGGCGAGTGGTGGATGCTGCATGACGATCCATCCTTGCCTAGCTTGCACAGCAACTCAACCGATTCACATCCTTCGTAAAGGAGATGGCAACGAGCTTGAGGGCCTCGGCCATCGTCGGGTAGACGTGGTAAGCCTCGATGAAATCGTCCGTCGTCGCCCCGAAGCGCAGGGCCATCGCGGCTTCGTGGATCACTTCGGATGCGTTCGCACCAAGCATGGAGACCCCGACGACCCGGCGCGTCGGGCCGTCCAGCACCATCTTGATCACCCCACGCGTGTCGCGGATGGCCCCGGCTCGTGGCACGACGCTCAGAGGGATGGTGTTGCACTGGCAGGCGATCCCGGCAGCATTGGCTTCCTCGTCAGTCATGCCGACGACCGCCACCTGGGGGTCGGTGAAAATGGTGCGCGGGATGACGGTATGATCGACCTCGCGTAGCGGCTCCCCGGAGAGCGCGTTGTGCGCAGCAAGCTTGCCGTCGTGCGCGCCTACAGGCGTCGCCATCTGGCTCTCGGTTTCGCGTCCGATCACATCACCGGCGGCCCAGATGTGAGGAACGCTTGTGCGAAGCGTGCGGTCCACACGCACGGCGCCCGTTGTGTCAACCTCTATCCCAACCTGAGAGAGGCCAGGCGTAGCGGTCGCGGGACGACGCCCGGTGGCGACGAACAGTTTGTCGGCAGTGAATATCTGCTGTCCCCCATGTCGCTGCGCGGTGAGTACAACCCCCTCGCCCGCGCGTTCCACCCTGCGGACCTGTGCGGACGTGACGATCCGCAGCCCTTCCTCCTGCAAGATCTCGGTGAGGGCCACGGCGATTTCCGGCTCGTAGCCGGAGAGGATGCTCTTGCCGCGTGTGACGAGGGTCACCTGGGTGCCAAAGCGCGCAAACATCTGGCCCAACTCGAGGGCAATGTAGCCGCCGCCCAGGATGAGCAAGGAGCGGGGTTGCTCGCGCAGTTCGGTTCCCCAGGGATCATCGGCAGAACTCAGGAGGTCACTGGTGAGATACGGCACATCCGAGAGGCCAGGTATGGAAGGAATGGCAGGCAGCGAGCCGGTCGCGATGAGAAGTTGGTCTCCGACCAGGCGGCGTGTACCATCAGGGATATGCACCTCCACCTCGTGATCGGAAAGAAGCTGTGCCTGACCGGACACGAGTTGGACGCGCTCCGGTTCATCAAGCAGGCTCTCGTACTTGTGGGCGCGGTATTCCTGAATGATCTCATCTTTCTGGGCGACCAGGTCGGCCCAATTGACCGGCATATGAACCGGGGATAGGCCCGGATAACGAGGGTGCGCGGCCTCGTAGACCAGCCGGGCCGCCTCAATCAGGTTCTTGGAGGGCAGACACCCCCGGTTGGCGCACGTTCCGCCAACGGTGCGATATTCGGTCATCACGGCAGTCTTGCCCAGTTCGGCGGCATGCAGGGCCGCGGCAAAGGCTGTCGAGCCGCTGCCCAGAATCACCAGATCATAGCGTTCATGCGTTGACATATATGTTCTCTCCTTGTTCCTCTGTGTATTCAATCACGGTCTTGCATCTCTTGCTGGTCAAGCGCATCAAGCATGGGACAGGCGCTCGCTGGTCCTTCTCCTGTACAAAGCGCGGCCACCTGGAGCAAGGCTTGCCGCATGCGTTGTAACTCGATCACTTTGCGCTCCACCTCCGCGATTTTCGCCTCTGTGCGCTGCTTGACTTCTTCGCAGGAAGTCTGTCCATCCACACGCAGCAGCAGCAATTCCCTAATCTCTTTGAGCGAGAAGCCGAGGCGTTGTGCGTGTTTAATGAAGTGGATGCGCTTGACGACCTGCTCGGAGTACTGACGATAGCCAGAGGCGCGGCGCGGAGGCTCTTCCAGCAGGCCCTCGCGCTCGTAAAAACGAACCGTTTCTATGCCGACCCCGGTTCTGCGTGCCACCTGTCCTATCAAAAGGGTCTCCATCTCTGTTCCTCCTGCGAACAACTATACACCCTGTACCATACTACAGAGTCAAGAGGGGGTGAGAGTTTGTGACGTTGTTCTCAGTATCCCTCAGCGGGGCCTCAGCAAAGGATGCTATGGTGAGATGGGAGGGTCCAGAGAAACACGGATCATGAGCAAAGCCAGCCCCTCGTTATGGAAAGCGAGTAAAAAGACAGAGGGTTCTATGCGGCGACATCCTATGCCTCTCGCACCATCGGCCGATAGCTCTGATGATGTACTGGCACAATTGACGCTTAGCGGTAATGAACAGGCATTTGAGGCACTCATCCAGCGATATGGTGACTGCTTATCATGGTACATTACGCATCTATCAGGCGATCCCGATCAGGTGGACGATATTTTACAGCTCGTCTGGCTCCAGTTGTATCTTGCCTTGCCAGTATTGCAGGGAAGATCATCGTTCAGATCGTGGCTTTTCCTCGTAGCTCGCAATTTCTGTATCAATGAGTTACGGAGAATAGATGAGACAGATGTGTATCTTTCCACATTGGAACGGGACGTTGATGAAGAGGAAGGCCCATCTCCTGACTTCTTCATCGATACCCGCCCTCACCAGAGGACATCGCGGAACGACATGAGGCACAATGTCTCATCTGGCACGCCATCGATACTTTACCTCCCGGTTCTCAAAGTATCGTCTACCTCTGGCCTATTGAGCGCCTGAGCCAGGATAAAATCGCCCGACGACTTGGCCTGTCAACAGTGACCGTGAGAACAGCCTTACACCGGGCGAAGTCGGTACTTCGAGCAATGCTCGCTCCCTATTTTGCCCAGGAACAGCCTGCCAGGAAGAAGTACGTGAACGCAACAAACCGCGTTGCATGGGAGAAGGTTTCAAGAAATCATCAGCCGCGCCTCAGCCAGCGCATATACGCTTTGACTGAGAAAACAAGAGACATTGATTACATGCAACAATCACAGAAGAAAAAGGCGCTAAGTGCAATCAAGTAACAAACGCGGGATGAAACCTGCTCATCAAGCATATACATTCCCACGAAAGTTGGTTGAATGTACTTAGAGCGAGATGTCCGCAGCTTGATAGACCTCCCTCTACTTGGGTCTTATGCAGTTTTCGTTGCCCAAGTAAGAATTTTCTCGCAAGAGGCGCCAAAGAAGGGAAGAATAATAGCCAGTTTGTCGGAGAGCTGGGAGTGAGCCTGGACACGGTTCGCAGTTGGCGGAAGATTCCTCGCTGCATCTGCAAGCCGTGGTCGCCCCGATCCCAAAGTCACCCGTTGGCATACCGCCTGTGACCAGTTCAATACCCATCAGTCTGAGCCCCCGGTGTCACGAAAGTATGGGTCAACTTTCAGATCCAGGCTTGTGAGGAATCCTCCTCGTTCCTAATCTACTTTTGTGATGAGGCTGTGATTTTCCCCGTCTTCACAGGAAGCGCTTTTCGTCTATAATAGAGAACCAGCACAAGAACCTCTCTAAGGGAGATAGTATGGAACAACTTGCTACTGCGGCCCGGCCACTGCGCATTGCCATCATTGGCACTGGGCCAGCCGGATTGTATGCCGCCGAAGCGCTGCTTAAGAAACGCGATACTGTACTGACCGTTGATATCTTCGATCGCTTCCCCACGCCTTTCGGGTTGGTTCGCGATGGTGTAGCGCCGGATCACCCATCGATCAAAGCGGTTGTCCGCGTCTTCGATAAAGTCCTGGCCGATCCACGCGTCCGTTTCTTTGGGAATGTCACCTACGGTGTTGATATCCATCACGAGGAACTCAAGCACTTCTATGATCAGATCATCTATGCTGTGGGTGCCCAGACCGATCGACGTATGGGCATCCCAGGTGAAGAATCGCCAAATAGCTTGCCGGCCACTGCGTTTGTTGGCTGGTATAATGGGCATCCCTTTTATCACGATCTACCTATTGACCTGTCATGTGAGCGGGCTGTGGTTGTCGGCAACGGCAACGTGGCGATGGACGTGACGCGCATGCTCGTCATGTCACCGGATGCGTTGATGAAAACTGATATCGCGGCTCATGCCTTGAAGAAGCTGCGCGAGAGCAAGATCCGCGAGGTGGTAATACTGGGGCGTCGTGGCGCAGCGCAGGCGTCCTTTACGAATCCTGAGATCAAGGAGTTGGGCAAGCTAGAAGCAGTGGATGTCATCGTCGATCCCCAGGACCTCGAACTTGATCCGAACAGCAGGGCCACGGTGGGAGAAAACCGTGTGGCAGCCGTGAATCTGGAATATCTGCGCGCCTATGCTGCGCCAAGAGAACATAGCGCGCCTCGCCGCATTACCATGCGCTTCCGGGCCTCTCCCGTGGAAATTGTGAGTGTGGGCGGGCAGGTCACGGCAATGAAGATCGAGCGTAATGAGCTGGTCGTCGCCCCCGATGGCGCACTGGTAGGGAAGGGAACCGGCAAGTTTGAGCGTATTGAGGCCGGTCTGGTGTTGCGCTCAATCGGCTATCGTAGTGTGCCGATTGAGGGCGTCCCGTTCGATCGCACCACCTCTACCATGAGTAATAGTGCCGGGCGCATCGTGCATCCTGCTACCGGGGAAACGGTGCCGGGTGAATATGTCGTCGGATGGGCCAAACGTGGTCCTACCGGCCTGATCGGCAACAACAAGCCTGATGCGGCTGCCACGGTCGAAGCAATGCTCGCCGATCTGCCGACTCTCCAGGGGATCAGCGATGAGTATCGCGACCTGGCACAGATCCAGACCTTTCTTCAGGGGCGGAACATCGACTATGTCACCTACCAGGATTGGAAGCAGCTGGATCGGTACGAGGTTGCCCGAGGTGACGAGCAGGGATGCCCGCGTGTCAAAGTCACGACGACATCGGAGATGATGACCATTATCCACCAGGGGCGTGAAGATTCTCCTGTTGGCGTCATGGTGATGGCCCTGGGAACTCCTACCTGGCCGGACGATATCGCGGCGTACTACGCGCATATGCGTGGGGGACATCCACCCTCCCCTGCATTACTAAGCGAATTGCAGCGCCGCTATGCAGCTATTGACGGCAGATCGCCATTGCTCGAACACACTCAAGCGCAGACCCGTGGCCTCCAGGCCGCTCTCGATCAGGCCGCTCCTGGTCGCTTTCGCGTGACACTAGGCATGCAGCATTCGCGCCCGTTCATTGAAGACAGCCTGGCCGAACTGGTTGAAAGCGGTGTGCAGCAGGTCGTAGGGCTTGTTCTTGCTCCTCATTATTCACGCCTGAGTGTGGGCGTGTATAGCCAACGGCTCAAAGCGGCAAACACTCCTTCACTCCCACTATCCATGATTGAACACTGGCACCTGGCACCTGGCTACCTTGCTTTCCTGGCGACCTCTTTGCAGGCAACGCTTGAGAAGATGATCCGCACGCGTGGCGTGGATGCCGACAAAATTGAGGTGCTGTTTACTGCTCACAGTCTTCCGATGCGCATTCTCGCGCTGAACGATCCCTATCCAGAGCAGGTGCGCGAGACCGCAGAAGCAGTAGCCAGCCGCCTGGGCCTCCAACGATGGGCCATCGCCTGGCAAAGCGCGGGACGTACTACCGAGCCGTGGATTGGCCCAGCGTTGCTAGATGTACTCGCCGAACTGCCAAGCCGGGCAGTGAGGGTGTGGTCATCTGCCCAGCAGGTTTCGTGTCTGACCATCTCGAAATACTGTATGACCTCGACATCGAAGCGCGGCAGAGCGCTCAGCGGCTGGGGCTGGCTTTTGAGCGTACCCCCATGCCCAATGACGATCCCGGCTTTCTCGCGGCCCTGGCAAGTGTTGTACGAAGCCACGTAGAGGCAGGCGATGGGAAATCATAAAATGCCGCACATCGCAGTGGTTGGCGGAGGGATCACCGGCCTTGCTGTAGCGTACCGCCTGGTGCGTCAATATGAGGGTGTTCTACCGCAAGTAACCTTGATCGAAGCATGCGACCGCCTGGGCGGCAAGATTCGCACTGGAGCGTTTGCAGGCATGGACGTTGATCTCGGTCCCGAAGCTTTTGTGGCACGGGTACCACAGGTGAGAGCTTTGTGTAGAGAGTTGAGCCTGGAAGAGGACCTGGTAGCGCCCGCCACCAGCAAGACCTATGTATGGACAAGAGGACGGTTGCGCGCTTTGCCAGACGGGCTTGTTTTTGGTGTGCCAACCAGTGCAGGCGCTATCGATCGCTCGGGTATCCTCTCACTGCCGGGTACAGCACGGGCGGGTCTCGACTTGCTGTTGCCGCGCCAGCATGTACCGCCCGATCCCTCAGTCATGCAGATCATCGGTTCCCGCTTTGGGCGAGAAGTCGTCGAACGCCTGGTTGAGCGCCTGTGGCTCCAGAACTGGCTGCCAGGCTTGCCTCAATCGCCTATGCCTCGGTAGTCACAGTCACTTTGGGATATCCCGCTTCAGCGCTTCCCAGACCAGTTGATGGCAGTGGTTTCCTCGCCCCTCGCATCGATGGCCATCTGCTCACTGCCTGTACCTGGTATACGAACAAGTGGCCGCATTTACAACGTTCCCCTATGATCATTGTGCGCTGTTCGGCAGGGCGATACGGCGATACCCGCGCCTTACAACTCGTAGCCCTGGTTGACCCAATAGCGCCAGTCCTCAATCGCTTGCTGCGTGTTTTTATCGGCCTGGATGCCTTCCAGTTGCATCAAGGGGACGGCAAGCTGACGCCGTTTCCAGTGAATCAGCACAAACATCTCATGGCGGCACTCCTCTTCGGGCGCGATCCCCACACCTCAACGACCTCTCCTGGCTCTAACGGCGAGATGGTGCGAGAAACCGTACAGCGAGCAGAAAAAGGAAATTGCATGGTGTCGGACAGATAGGCGTGCCATCCGAGTGCCTGCTCTTCCGGGCCATAGGCATCGACAACAATCTCCATCGTGATGCGCTGTTCTCGCGCTTCATCTCTAGCTTGGCGAGTCATAGGTATCCTCCTTGTCGGAATACGGAGCATCCTCCGGACGCATTGCTCGCGTCCTACTACGCAGTATACCAGATCGCCTCACCGTGTGATTTGGTTTCGGGGAAATGTGTGCCATGACCAGAAAGAGTAAGAGAAGGCGCTGGCGGAGTTTCGCTCTCTGGATTCTCTTTCGCATCGTCAGATCAGGCATTTGCATTCCAGGCATTCCGTCCTTTGTCCGTCGATTCTTGCGCAGGAAGGGCAAGGAACCACCGATCTATTCGGAGGAGCATTCCTCTCTCTCCTGCCACAAACCTGCATTGTTATGCGTACAGGTGTTCAAACGAAGGGGAGGGACCTCGCCAGCAAGAGCGACAAGAGACAGTTTGTTTGAGGCAGTGATCAGAATCGCGTTGCTGCTCAACAGGGGAGAGGTCTCGCCATGTGACAGTAGAAAAGACAGTTACGCCGTTGAAAACCCTTAAAAATATCGTTACATTGACGGACAGGAATGGACGAGAAAAAAGGCCGGGTTGGGCTGGCAAGGGCATCGAGAAGGCAGAGCAGCGAACGAGAGAGGGAGAGTAGCAGGCGTCTATGATATATAATGTCCCATAGAGAAAGAGATAAGCGAAAGGAGCTTTACATCTTGGGCATGATTCATGGCGGCTGGCTGGTCGCAAAGATATTGAAACGGGAGGGCATCGACACCGTTTTTACGTTGAGCGGCGGCCATATCGCCGCGATCTATGATGGCTGCCTGCGCGAGGATATTCGCGTCGTCGATACACGGCACGAGCAGGCGGCGGTTCACGCGGCGGAAGGCTGGGCCAAATGCACGCGCAAGCCGGGCGTGGCTCTGCTCACGGCTGGCCCCGGCGTCACCGACGGCATCACCGGCGTCGCCAACGCCTATCTCGCCGATAGTCCCGTGCTGGTGATCGGCGGCGCGGCCCCGCTCAGTTTATGGGATCGCGGCGCGTTGCAAGAGATGAATCAGCTTGATCTCCTGCGCCCGATCACGAAATGGGCGCGCACGGTGCATGAGACCGCGCGCATCGCCGAATACGTCTCCATCGCCTTTCGCCAGATGTTGAGCGGCAAGCCTGGGCCAACTTTCCTGGAAATTCCGATGGACGTGCTGAACAACTTTGTCGATACCGAGCAATATTTCGATCCCGGCGCGCCAGCACATTACCATCCCGGCGGTCGCAGCGCGCCCGAGCCTGAGCATGTGGCGCGCGCAGCGGAACTGCTGGCAACAGCGCAGCGCCCGGTGATCATGGCCGGTACTGCCGTCTGGTGGTGCGATGCCGCCGCGCCGCTGCGGCAATTGGCCGAGCGCATGCAGGCTCCCGTCTATCTCAACGGCGCGGGCCGCGGCTGTCTGCCGCCTGATCACCCACTCTTCTTCAGCGCGTCGCGCCGCAAAGCCTTAGAGGGCGCGGATACTATCCTGGCGATTGGCACGCGCATGGATTTCCGCCTCAACCACGGCCAACCGCCGCTCATTCCCACGAAGGCCAACCTGCTCTGGTTCGACCTCGCGGGCGCAGATGTGGGCGTCAATCGCGGAGCGGCCGTCGGGCTGGTCGGCGATGTCGGCATCGGCATGGCGCAGGTGGCGGCGACGACGCGACAACGCGACGGCAGCGGCGAGTGGCTGGAGTATATTCGCGGTCAGGAACGCAAGGGACAGGAGCGTGACGCCGCCGGACTAAACTCGGACGCGACACCCATCCATCCGCTGCGCCTGTGCCGCGAATTGCGCGACTTCATCGACGACGAGACGACGGTGATCGTGGACGGCGGCGACATCGCCAGCTACGGCGGGCGCGTCATCAACGTCACGCGCCCCGGCTACTGGCTCGACGCCGGGCCGATGGGAACGCTCGGCGCGGGAACAGGCTTCGCCATGGCGGCGCAGATCGCGCGTCCCGGCCAGCGCGTCCTTATCCTGCACGGCGACGGCGCGTTCGGCCTCAACGGCATGGAATTCGAGAGCATGGCGCGCCAGCATCTGCCCATCGTCTCCGTCATCGGCAACGACGGCGCGTGGGGCCAGA
>Ga0307374_10011292_pt1 | contig 12730 bp, 6 predicted proteins | sample OX3MG_FD_202532 | JGI IMG/M metagenome (GOLD analysis project Ga0307374, IMG submission 202532) | Soil microbial communities from Risofladan, Vaasa, Finland - OX-3 | ecosystem: Environmental > Terrestrial > Soil > Coastal area > Acid sulfate soil | place: Finland: Risofladan, Vaasa | collected...
CACCGTTGGGTTGGACGATGGGGGGCACCGGGATCCCCGACACCGGCTCACCCGTGAGGGCGTACTGGTACGGGGCGCAGGCGACGCCAGGGGTGGAGCATCCCTGAGTCACGTTGAGCGTGACGGTCGACACCATGTAGGTGAAGGTCCAGTCGCTGCCGGGATTGCAGGTCACCCCCGTCGGGATGCTGGTGGGAGTGGGTGAGACGCAGTTCACGACGGGCGCGGGGGGGTTCGTGGTGCTGACGTTGTCGGACAGGACCACTCGGCTCTGGGGTGTCGACGAACCTTGCGGGCAGTACAACCGCACCAATTCGGAGGGCGCAGCGGGTGCAGGCGTCCAGGTGTAGTACGACACCACCGTCGACACGCCCTGCAGCTGCATACCCAATAGGAACGTCTTCGAGCCGGACAGGCCCGAGGCGCTGCACTGTTGGGGCGCGCTCGCCGGGTTGGCCGCCGTGGTCACACTGGAGGCGCTCTGGATGTCACGGACGTAGTAGGTCGAGGCCGTGGCCGCTGCGGCCGAATCCGTGACCTTGCCCTGGATGCCCTGCTGGTTCTTGAGCATGGTGATCATCACCATGGCGATCGCCCCCATGACGAGAGGGAGTATGACCAGCACGATGAGGAGCTCGATCAGGGTGAAGCCCTCCTCGCCCCTGCGAGGCGGGCGACGCGGGCCACGGGCCCGGCGCGGCCCGAATGGCGCGTGGCGACCCGGGCGGCTCCGGCGCCGCGCACGGTGACCGTCGTTCTGCGTTCGTGACGGTCGCGTTGGCGTCATCTCTCTCTCAGTCGGGGGTATCGCCATTCTCTGTGGTCTCTTCCCCACCGATGGTCGGACACCTCCATCGTAGGCTGGATCGTTCCTCGACTCCGGACGGATCGGCTCAGAACGAGGTCACCCGCGGGTTGTCCGGGCTGGCCACCATCGCGCCGGGCATGACCGGTTCGAGAACAGGCTCGGGGGCCTGGACCTTCTGCATCTGCGCGTACTGCCGGGGCCGCTCCACCTCCTTCGGGTAGAGGCTCACCCGGAGGGCCGTCTCGTAATCGATCAGGTCCTCGGCCATCAGCTGGTTCAGGCCCATCTCGAGGGTCTGCATGCCCTCCGACTGGTGGGTGGAGACGACGTTGCGCAGCTGGCGGGTCTTGCCCTCGCGGATGAGGTTGCGCACGGCGTGATTGGCCATCAGCACCTCGTAGGCGGAGACCAGCCCTCCACCGATCCGGGGCACCAGGCGCTGGTAGATCACGCCCTCGAGGGTCGAAGCCAGCTGGACCTGAATCTGCTCGCGACGGTCCGACGGGAAGATGTCCACGATGCGGTCGATCGCCTGGGCGCTGTCATTGGTGTGCAGCGTGGCGAACACCAGGTGCCCGGTCTCGGCGATGGTGAGGGTGGTGGCGATGCTCTCGAGGTCGCGCATCTCACCCACCAACAGCACGTCGGGGTCCTCGCGCAGCACGGAGCGCAGCGCCCGCTCGAAGGACACCGTGTCAGTCCCGACTTCTCGCTGGCTCACGGCCGACCGATGGTTGGCGTGGACGTATTCGATCGGGTCCTCGATCGTGATGATGTGGCACTTGCGGTAGCGATTGATGTAATCGATCATCGCCGCCAGGGTCGTCGACTTTCCCGAGCCCGTCGGGCCGGTGACGATGACCAATCCCATCGGCAGCTCCACCAAGGCCTCGACGGCCGGGGGGATGCCGAGCTGCGCGAACCCGGGGATCTCGTAGGGGATGATCCGCAGGGACAGCGCACACGTGTCGCGCTGATGGAAGGCATTGCAGCGCAGGCGGGCCCGGTCCTTCCAACTGAAGGCGAAGTCGATCTCGCGCTCTGCCTCGTAGCTCGCCACCAGGTCCGGGCCGATGACGTCCTTGATCACCCGCTCGACCGAGATCGTGCTGAACATCTCGCCGCCGGTGACCGGGCGCATCTCTCCGTCGACCCGCACGAGCGGGGGGGCACCGGCGGTGAGCAGCAGGTCGGTGCCACGCGTCTGCCAGAGCTCCTCGAGCCAGACATCGATCTCCGCGGTGCTGCGGGCAACGGGCATGGGGGTCGCTCGGGAGATTCTGGGATCAGGTGGCGGCGGTGCTGGGCACAGGGACATGCTCCTCGGCGGGACGAACCCGAGATCCGGAGGCGATGGCCACGGGTGTCGCTCCCGTCACCTTCTCACATGCCGTTACCACGTCACCACCCTGCTCGACGGCAAGTGCCGCCCACGGCCCGAAGGGCCGTTCGGAGGCGACGCCTGCGACCACCAGTGGGACTCCCTGGTGCAATGCGCAGACCACGCCGAGCTCGGCCTGGGAGGGCTCGCTCAGCGGTCGGGCACGGACGGTGACCACCACGTCGAAGCCCACGTCGAGAGGACATGTCCTTCCCTGGATCAGGGCGTTGCAAGGAAAGGCCGGCTCACCGGGCTCATGGCAGCGCAGCACGGTGCACCCGCCGGCCTCGAGCTCGGTCGCCGACTGCTCGATGGCCCAGTCGTCGGTACCCACGACGAGCACCGTCGGAGGCTCGGTCCGGCGGTCGCCCGGGAGGGAGCCTTCGATGACGGGGGCCAGGTGGACGCCCCCTCTGTGCTTGAAACCAGCGGCCACGACCCGAGTGTGCACCGCCCAGACCACCGCCCGACCTACAGCGCATCAACCCCCCCCCAACTTGCGCGCGAGCCCGCCCGGGCTCCGGTGCCGTAGGTCAGGCGACCCATCGCGGGCGGTAGGGTGCGGGAAACAGCCCGAGGCCTTTCAGGTAGGGGGACCCCGCCCACTACGCTTGGTGACCGAGCCAATGGATTGAGTGGCGGAGCAGTCGGGAGACGGTGGTGGCGAAAGTGGCAGCGGCAGAACCGGCCCGCCCCGCGGCGGTGCCGACCCGATCGTGCGGGAAGCTCCTGGTCGTCGACGACGACCCCGAGGTCCGGGGCATGCTGTCGCGACTGCTCGAGGCCGACGGCTACCGCGTCACCGAGGCGACCACCGGGGTCGAGGCCATCGGCGTCCTGGGGAAGACGCCCCCCGACCTGGTGATCCTCGACGTCATGCTCACCACCGAGGACGGCTTCGACGTCCTGGCCGCCATCCGCCGCACGAGCGACATCCCGGTCATCCTGGTCACCGCCCGGGGCCAGGAGACCGACCGGGTCCTCGGCCTCAAGCTGGGTGCCGACGACTACATCGTGAAGCCGTTCTCCCCCGCCGAGCTGGCCGCCCGGGTGGGGACCGTCCTGCGCCGCAGCTCCAACCGCAGGCCGGCGGCACCCACCGGCGCCCTCGAGTTCGGCGAGCTGTCCATCGACACGCTGGCCCGCGAGATCCGGGTGGCGGGCACGCTGGTCGAGACGACGGCCAAGGAGTTCGCCCTGCTGGCCTTCCTGGCCGGCTCACCGCGCCAGGTCTTCACCCGGGAGCAGCTGCTCGCCCAGGTGTGGGACTCCTCGTCGGAGTGGCAGGACGCCGGCACGGTGACCGAGCACATCCGCCGCATCCGCCGCAAGATCGAGGCCGACCCCGACACGCCGCGCTGGGTGCGCACCGTCCGAGGCGTGGGGTACCGCTTCGAGCCCTGATCAGGTCCCGGTCGCCCGGTCACGCTGCTGCGCCGGCAGCGGCCGGCTGTCCCGGACGGCGGCCGCCCGGTCGAGTGCCTGGCGGGCCCGGCGCCCGAGTTGGCCGGGCGTGAACGGCTTCGGCAGCAGGTCGGCGTCGAGGTCGAGCGGGTTGCGGGTCATGGCGGCCTCGTCGAGGTGCCCCGACACGAACAGCACGGCCATCGAGGGCCACGTGCCCACGAGCGTCTCGGCGAGCTCGACGCCGTTCATCTCGGGCATGACGACGTCGGTGACGAGCAGGTCGACAGGGCGCTCGAGCGAGCGCGCCACGGCCAACGCCTCAACCCCGTTGGCGGCCGCCAGCACGAGGTAGCCGCGCTCCTCGAGCTCGCGCACCGCCAGGCGCCGCAGCTCGTCCTCGTCCTCGGCCACCAGGACGAGCTCGTCGCCGACGCTCGTGTCGAGCTCGGGCGGCCCGTCCTCGAGCTGGCGGTCCTCGGCCTCCACGGCGGGGAACCACAGCGTGATGGTCGTGCCGCGCCCCGGCGCGGTGTCGAGGCTCACCTGGCCGCCGGCCTGCGTCACCATGGCGTGGACCGCCGCCAGCCCGAGCCCGGTGCCCTTGGCCATCCCCTTGGTCGTGAAGAACGGCTCGAAGCAGTGCTCGGCGGTCTCGGCGTCCATGCCCATCCCGGTGTCGCCCACCGCCAGCGCCACGATCTGCTGGGGCACGGGCCGCTCGGCCCCCACCATGCGCGTCCGGATGACGAACCGGCCCCCCCTGGGCATGGCGTCTCTGGCGTTGATGGCCATGTTGAGCACGGCGCGCTCGAGCTCGGCCGGGTCGACGAGGATGCGGCCGGCGGGCTCGGCGGGGATCAGGTCGAGCTGCACGTCCTCCCCCAGCGCCCGGGTGAGCATGGGCGCCATGGCCCCCACCACGGCGTCGGGGTCGACGACCTCGGGCTGGCCGACCTGGCGGTGGCCGATGGCGAGGAGCTGGCTCGTGAGAGCGGCGGCCCGCTCGCCGGCGCGCTGGATGGCCTCCACCTCGGCGACGAGCGGGTCGTCGGTGGCGAGGCGCCGCAACATGATCTCGCTGCACCCGAGGATCACGGTGAGCAGGTTGTTGAAGTCGTGGGCCACGCCGCCGGCCAGGCGGGCCATGGCCCCCATCCGCTCCGCCTGCTGGAACTGCTCGAGCATCCGCTGGCGCTCGGTGACGTCCTCGGCGACGGCCAGGATGCCGGTCACCGTCCCCTCGTGGTCCTGGAGCGCGGCCGTCGACACCGACAGCTCGACCACTTCGTCGTCGCGCCGGGCCGTCACCTGTACGCCCACCGTCGCCTCGCCGTGCCGGGTGCGCTCCCACAGACGGGCCAGCATCGAGGAGGCCGCGCTGTCGGCGGCCGGGATGCGACGCTGTCCCGACGTCGCGCCGTCCCATCCGAGCAGCGTCCCCGCGGCGCGGTTCCACCACGTGGCCACGCCGTCGAGGTCGAGCTCGGCGATGGCGAGGGGTGAGGACTCCACGACGGCCTGCAGGCGCTGCTCGTTGCCCTGCACGGCCTGGTAGAGGCGGGCGTTGTCGAGGGCGACGGTGGCCATCTGGGCCAGCAGGACCAGCACCGACTCGTCCTCGACGTTGAAGGGCCGATCCCTCCCGAGGACGACGATGGCCCGCCGGCGCGTACCCGTCGAGTCGACGAGGGGGACCGCCATCCACGGGACCGTGGGCGAGCCCATGACGGCCAGATCGGCGGCGGCGGCGGCGTCGTCGAATCCCTCGAGCACGCCGCCGGCATGGCGCATCGGCCGGTTGGCGCGCGCCATCAGACGACGGGCGCCGTCGACGACGGGCGCCGTCGCCTCGAGCAGACCCACCGGGGCGGTCACCTCCACCTCCACCTCGACCTCGGTGTCGGCCTCGGCGTCGACCGCTGTGCCCGACGGCGCCGCACCGTCGCCCACCGGGACGGCCAGGACCACCGCCTGCCCGGCGTCGAGCACCCGACGGGCGTGCTCGGACAGGACCCGCAGCACCTGGGGCTCGGCCAGCGGCGCGTTGACGGCGAGGGCGGCCTCCATGAGACGGCGCAGCTGGCCGGCGTGGCGGGTGGCGGCCTGCTCGGCCTGGCGGCTCTCGCTCCACAGCAGGACGCGCTCCACCGCGATGGCGACCCGCTCGGCGAGGCCGCGGGCGGTTTCGAGGTCGGAGCGGCGGTAGCCGCGCCGGCCCTCCCCGGTGACGAAGCTGAGCGCCCCGAACGACAGGCCGCGCAGGTGCACGGGCACCACGAACATCGACTCGATCCTCGAATCGGCCGGCGTCTCGATGTAGCTGCCGTAGGCCGCGGGCTCACCACCGTGGGGCGCCCCGTCTCGACGCGACCGCATGACGACCTCGGGCCGGCCGCTGGCGAGCACCTGCCGCACGAGCGTCTCGCCCTCGGGGTGGGGGTGGCGGGCCGTGGTCTCGGCGAGGCGCCCGCGCGCGCCGTGGGCCACCCGGCGCAGCGTCCCCTGCTCGTCCACGACGTCGACGGAGAACCAGTCGGCGAACGAGGGGACGACCACCTCGACGAGCCGCACCATGGCCTCGTCGTAGGACTCCAACGCGGTGGCGAGCACGTCGGCGGCGCGGGCCAGCAAGGCCACGTGCTGCCGGGCGTGCTCGGCACCGAGCCGGCTGCGGCGCTCGGCCTCGTCCAGCCGGGCCCGCTCGATGGAGGCGGCCGATCGGTCCGCCACCAGTTGCAGCAGCTGCAGGTCGCGGCCCTGGAACCGGTGATGGGCCCGCGTGCCGACCTGGACGACGCCGATGACCATGCCCCCCACGAGGAGAGGCGCGGCCACCAACGAGGCCATCTGCTCGCGCAGCATGGGTGCGGTCGCCGCCGCCTCGACGTCGTTGACGATGACCGCCTGGGCGCGGGCGGCCACCTCACCGACGACCCCTTCGCCCACGGGCACGTGGACGTCCTCGGTGGACGGCGCGTCCAGGCCGTAGGAGGCCCGCACCGTCAGGGTGGCGCCGTCCTCGGCCAGCAGGAAGATGGCGGCCACGTCGCCCCCCACCACCCGGCCGGTCCGGGCCAGCAGCTCGTCGAGGAGGGAGTCGAGCGGCAGGAAGGACAGGCCCGGGTCGGTGACCGACTGGATGGAGCGCAGCGCCACGCCGGCGTCGTGCAGGCCCAGGCGGATGCGGCGCTCGGCCACCCGCCGGAACAGCAGGATGACCAGGACCATGACGAAGCTGCCCCCGACGAAGAGCCAGCCCAGGGTGATGCTGGCCGCCGTCCGGTGGCTCTCGACGAGGAAGCGGAAGACGATCACCGCGAACAGCGCCCAGCTGACGACCAGGGCGGCCTCGCCCAGGAACATGTGACGGCCCAGCGCCTGGCGCAGGAGCCGGTCCGCCTCGGGCCCGCGGTCGTCGGGGACGATGGCGGTGGGGTCCGCCGGGGTCGTGTCCCAGTCGGGCCCGAACGCCTCGTGCCCACGCCGCGCGCGGGTCGGGGCGACCGGCCCCACGCTCCGTGACTTCCAGCGGTTCACTGGGGGAAGAGCCTACTCCCGGGGGTCTGCCTGGACCCCGGGACGTCGCTCGTGCCATCGGATCCTCCGGCACCACTCCCGCGAGCTGTGGCCGTCGTGGCCGACGGGAAGATGTTCACGGATCGTGTGGCCGCCACCACTCCAGGTCGAACTACGATGGAACCAGGAACAGCATGACCGCCCTTCTGGCCGTCATCGCCGCCTCCGAAGGGAGCGTGGGATGGTCCGGTCGTCGACCCGGGTCGGGCGCGCAGCGTCGGCCGGTCGGCGACGCTGGCCGTACCGGGGGCTGGTCCTCGCCGGAGTGCTCCTCGTCGCCGGGGCCGGGGCCTGGCAGCTCGACGCCACCCTGTGGACCCATCACAGCGAGGTGGCCGGCAAGGCCCTCGTCCACCGCTACCAGCAGGGCGTCACCACGACCCGGCCCACCGAGGTCGTCGGTGACCCCTCGCGGGTGAAGCTCGGCTCGTGCGGGGCGGCCGACACGGGCGATGTCCGGGCCCTGCTCGTGGTCCCCGCCCTCGGGCTCGTGGCCCCGGTGGAGGAGGGGGTGGGCGACGCCCAGCTCGAGGTGGCGGTCGGCCACCTGCCGAGCTCGGTGTGGCCGGGGACGGCGGGAACCGCAGTGCTCGAGGCCCACGACGTGTCCTACTTCGTGAACCTCCCGGCGCTGAAGGCGGGCGACACCGTGCTCTACGAGACACCGTGCACGACGTCCACCTTCGTCGTGGAGAGCCACGCCGTGGTGACGCAGGGCGCGCCGGTCTACAACACGCCGGGCCCCACGCTCACCCTGGTGACGTGCTGGCCCACCAACGCCCTGTGGTTCACCCCGCAGCGGTACGTGGTGACGTTGGCCGAAGCGTCGTCGACGAGCACCAACGGCGCCATCCTCACCTACGCGTCGGGCGCGGCGGCGCCGACCGTGCCCGCACCGGCGGCGCTGGCCTCGCAAGGCCTGACGCTCACCACCAACTCGATCCCGATGGGCACCCTCACACTGGCCGGCACGCCCGGCCAGACGTGGTCGCAGTCCACCGCCCCCCTCCTCGTGCAGAGCGCCGCCGTGTCGGGGTTCATCGCCGGCGTGAAGGCGCTGGCGCAGGACCGCCTCGACTGGTGGTCGGCCGTGGCGCCGGGAGTGTCGCCGCCGACGCCCCTGGTGGGCGCGCACGTCCCGGCCTACCTGAGCCCCCTCGACGTCACCCTGCGCGCCGCCGGCGACACGGTGACGGGCGTCACGCTGTCCACCACCGTGACGGTCACCGGCGGCCACGCGCCGGGGCGCTACGCCGTATCGGTGACGGAGACAGTCACGGAGACGGCCACGGGGTCGACCGTGGTGGTGGCGGGCTGGACGATGACGCGGGCGTGAGCGCTACGGCCGCCCGAGGGCGGCGATCACGGCCGACGCCACCTCGTCGGTCGACGCCGGCGGGAGGTCGGCGGGCGTGCGCTCGAGGTCGTAGGTGAGCGTCCGGCCCTCGGCGGCGACGGCGTCCACGGCCGCCTCGACCCGGGCGGCGGCGTCGCCCTCCCCCAGGTGTCGCAGGAGCAGCGCCCCCGACAGGATCATGGCCATGGGGTTCGCCTTGCCGAGCCCCGCGTACTTCGGCGCCGAGCCGTGGGCGGCCTCGAACACCGCGGCGTCGGGACCGACGTTCATGCCGGGGGCGAGCCCCACCCCGCCGACGAGCGCGGCGGCCAGGTCCGACAGGATGTCGCCGTAGAGGTTGAGGGTGGCGAGGACGCCGAATTCCTGAGGCCGCCGTACCAGCGCCGCACACGTCGAGTCCACCAGCATCTCGTCGAAGGCCACGTCGGGATGGTCCTGGGCGACGTGGCGGGCCACCTCCAGGAAGAGACCGTCGGTCGAGCGCATGGCGCTCGCCTTGTGCACGGCGGTGACATGCCCGTAGCCGTGGTCGCGCGCGTACTCCATGGCGAAGGCCACGACCCGCCGGCTGGCCGCCTCGGAAATTGGCTTGATCCCGATCGCCGACCCCGGGCGCACCTCCCCGCGCCCGGCGCGGTTCACGGTCTCGATGAGTGCCTCGGTCTCGGGCGCGCCGGCCTCGAACTCCACCCCTCCGTACAGGTCCTCGGTGGTGTCGCGGATCACGGCCAGGTCGACACCGGAGAAGGGCGTGCGGATACCGGGCCGGCTGCGGACCGGGCGGACCTGGGCGTAGAGGTCGAGGGCCTTGCGCAACTCCACGTTCACCGAGCGCGGGCCGCGGCGTTCCTTGGTCGTCGTGACCGGGCCCTTGAGCGCCACGCGGTTGGCGCGGACGGAGGCGAGCGCCTCGTCGGGGAGCCCCGATCCGGGCCCGGCGGCCTGGCCCACCTGGAGGGTCTCCCATTCGAGGTGCACGCCGGTCGCCTCGAGGACGCGGCACGCCGCGGCCACGAGCTCGGGCCCGGTGCCGTCGCCCGGGAGCAGCGTGACCCGTGTCGTTTGCACACCGAACCTTACGTCGGTGATTCCGCCATCCCCACCATCGGGCGGGCGAGCGACAGGCCACCCATCGAACCCGTGAACGGGGCGCCGAAGGCGAAGATCCCGCCGTCGGACGCCACCAGCCAGTAGCCGCCCGTGACCGGGTCGGCGGCCATCCCCACGATGGGGGCGTTCAGGTGCATGGCGCCGGTCGAGCCCGAGAACGGGGCGCCGAAGGCGAAGATCCCGCCGTCGGACGCCACCAGCCAGTAGCCGCTGCCGTCGCTCGAGACGGCCATGCCCACCACCGGCTTGTTCAGGTGGATGGCGCCCGTCGACCCGTGGAAAACGGCGTCGCCGAAGGAGAAGATCCCACCGTCGGCGGCCACCAACCAGTAGCCACCCCCGTCGGCGGTGGCCGCCATGCCGACGATCGGCTCGTTGAGCGTCATGGCACCCGTCGACCCGTGGAAGGCGGCGTCGCCGAAGGAGAAGACGCCCCCGTCGGACGCCACGAGCCAGTAGCCACCCCCGTCGGCCGTGGCCGCCATGCCCACCACCGGCTTGTTCAGGTTGATGGCGCCCGTCGACCCGTGGAAGGCGGCGTCGCCGAAGGAGAAGATCCCACCGTCGGCGGCCACCAGCCAGTAGCCACCCCCGTCGGCGGTGGCCGCCATGCCGACGATCGGCTTGTTGAGCGTCATGGCGCCCGTCGACCCGTGGAACGGTGCGCCGAAGGCGAAGATGCCGCCGTCCGATGCCACCGTCCAGTAGTGCTGCGGGGAGGATGGGGATGGCGGTGGCGGAGAGGGCGGCGAGGGCGGCGAGGACGACACCAGGGCGTTCGCCTGGCCCGGCGAGCCGTAGCCGCCGGCCGAGAACGTCGGGAAGGAGCCGCCCGCGATGTCGCTCTCGAACGTCGCCTCGGAGACACCGGCCCCGCTTGCGCTGTAGGTCTGACCGGTCGTCTGGTCGAAGTTCGCCAGGACGGCGGTCGACACCCCCGTGAGGACGACCCAGTCATGGGTCGCGTCGGGCTCGGCCGACTCGACCGAGTCGTGGGCCGACAGGGTGCCCGCCACCGAGGAGGCGCTCGCCACCGGCAGCCACTGCAGCGACGCCGACGACGCCGTTCCGATGGTCGACCCTTCGATGGCTGAGCCGAAGGGGTCGGTGGCCACCTGCGCCGTCACCGTGGCTGCCGACAAGGCGTTCGACGTCGAGTCGACGACCACCTCGGCGTTGTTGTTGCCGCCGGTCATGTACACCGTGAAGCTGAGCGAGGCTCCCGCGCCGATCGCCGTCTTGTTGGCCGGCATGGTGTTGTTCAGTGTTCCCAACCCGTTCAGCGCCGGGTTGGCCGGGTTGGCGAAGTGCGCCGTGGTATCCAGGTCGAACGAACCTGGCGTGCAATTCGACGACTGATTGGAGTCGGACTGCGTCGTCGAGGTGCAGATCACGTTGACACCGGGCAGGGTGGCCACACTCGACACGGCGTCGACGAACACGCTGGTCGTGCCAGTGTCGTGGATCGTCCAGTTCACGGCGTACGGATCGGTCCCGACGGCGAGGGCACCCCCGCCGTTGGTGAGCTGCGCCCCGACGACCGCCTCGGACGGCGTGGCGTCATAATTCCCGGCGACTCCGTCGCTCTCCTCGACCAGGTAGTGATTCCCGTCAGAGAACACGTCCGAACCTGCGAGCGCCGCACTTCCTCCACCGCCGTTTGTAACCGACATAGCGATCCCCGTAGGTGCCGCTCCGGGAGCTGGAAAGTTGATGGTCGCCGTCTGGTTGACAGGGCCAGAAATGGTGGCGGTCAGTGTGCCCGTCTCTTGCGTCGCGTCATGGTTGCTGAGTAGAAGGCACTCACCCGCGGGAGCGCCACCAGCACCAGTTACGCAGCTGACGGCATGCCCGGAACCGGAATCATCCTCGCTTGCAATCGACACCGTCACCCCGTTCACAGGATTCTGTACGACATCCGTGACGATTGCCGTGACTCCGCCTTTCATAGACCCATCTGCTGGCACGGTCACGGAGGTGGGGGTTAGCACCAGAGAGTCAGTGCCGATCGAGTTGGCCTGCCCGACTGCGCCGTAGCTGGTCGCGCTGAAGCCGGAGAACGTACCCCCGGCGATATCGGTCTCGAAGGTGTCCTCGACCTGCGCGGCGGAACCAGCGATGGAGTACGTCTGGCTAGTCGTCTGATCGAAGTTCACCAGCTCGTCGCTTCCTCCGGAGTCGACCACCAGCCAATCGTGGGTAGGATCGGGCGTTCCCGGCTCGCCGGCCTCGCCAGCGTTGTTGGCGTCGACCGCCATGATCGTGCCATTGACGGTCAAGCCGCTCGCGCTTGGAATCCAGACCAGATTTGTCGAGGCGACACCACCGATCACCGAGCCTTCAGTCGCCGACCTCGCGGGATCAGCAGCTGCCTGGGCGGTCACCTGGGCGCTGGCCGTTTGGCCGCTCGGTGAGTCCAGGACAACCTCCGCATTGTTGTTGACACCGACCATGTAGGTCGTGAACGTCAAGGTCTGCCCTGCCGCAACTGTGGTCTGCCCCGACAGCATCGTGTTGTTGATGCTGCCGAGACCTCCGAACCCTGGGTTGGCTGGGTTGGAGAAATGCGAGGAGGTGTCGAGGCCATAGCTTGAGGCCGTGCAATTGCCCGATCCACTCGGATCGCTTTCAGTTGCAGCGGTGCATATCACGTTGGTCTGTGCGATGACTGAGACCGTGGCCACAGCGTCGATGAAGATGGGATTGCTCGAGGTGTCATCGATCGTCCAGTTGATCGCCCAAGGTGTGTTTCCGGTCGCGCCCGTAAGTGGGGCGGTGACAACCGCTTCTGACGTGGTTGCGTCGTAGTCGCTGGCATGACCCGAGCTCTCCTCGACGAGGTAATGGTTGGTGTCCGAGAACGAATCACCGGCCGCCAAGGATGCACTAGAACCGTTGCCGTTGCCCACGTTGAGGGTCACGCCCGTCGCTGCCGACCCAACCGCAACGAAGTTGATCGTGGCTGTCTGGGTCCCACCCCCAGTCGGGCTGGCGCTGAGGGTCCCCGACTCCACCGTCGAGTCGTGGTTGGTAAGAAGCAAGCACTCACCTGTGGGCGAGCCACTGGCACCACTCGTGCAGGTGGTGGTGT
>Ga0307374_10011293_pt1 | contig 12730 bp, 11 predicted proteins | sample OX3MG_FD_202532 | JGI IMG/M metagenome (GOLD analysis project Ga0307374, IMG submission 202532) | Soil microbial communities from Risofladan, Vaasa, Finland - OX-3 | ecosystem: Environmental > Terrestrial > Soil > Coastal area > Acid sulfate soil | place: Finland: Risofladan, Vaasa | collected...
GGGTCGCGTGGTCGTGCCCGGTCTCATCTCGTGCCACACGCACCTGTCCATCGTCTTCCCGATGTCCGACACGGACCCCGACGAGCATCCCGCGGCGACGGCGCTTCGTGCCGCGGGCCGCGCGCGAGCGGCGCTCGCGGCGGGGATCACGACGCTGCGCTGCCTCCACGAGCAGCACCGCGTCGACCTGTGGCTCCGCCACGCCCGCGAGAAGGGCTGGCTCGACTCGCCGCGCATCTTCGGCGCGGGGCGCGCGATCACGACACCCGACGGGCACGGCGCGGGTGCGGCGTGCGCGGTCGCGAAGGGCGAGGAGGCCTTCTACGAGGCGGCTTGCGAGGAGCTCGCGGCCGGCGCCGACCACGTGAAGATCTTCATCAACGGCGGTCTCGCCCGCGAGGGCGAGGACCCGTCGCATTCGGAGATGACCGACGGCGAGCTCGCCGGGGCGGTCCGGGCCGCCGACGAGCACAACGCCTACGTCGTCGCGCACTCGGGGGCGTCGGCGGCGATCCGCCAGGCGCTCGCTCGCGGCGTCCGCTGCTTCGAGCACGCCTACGAGCTCGACGCGGACACCGCCGAGCTCCTCGTGCGGCAGGGCGCGTACGTGACGCCGACGCTCGTCGTCACGCGCTGCGAGCCGTGGATGCGCGCGAACGGCTTCGAGGAGGCGACGATCGCGAACGCCGCGGCCGCCGCCGAGGGACACCTCGAGAGCATCCGGCGGGCGATCTCGGCCGGTGTCCCGCTTCTCGCCGGGACCGACCTCCCGCCGGCGGACGACGTCGGCGGCCTGCCGGCGACCGTCGTCGAGCTCCAGCTCCTCGAGCAGGCCGGGCTCACGCGGCTCGAGTCGCTCCGGTGCGCGACGGTCACGCCGGCGAGGCTGATGGGCGCGGCGGGCCGGCTCGGGGAGATCCGACCGGGCTGCCGCGCGGATCTCGTCGTGCTCGACGACAACCCGCTCGACGACCTCGCGGCGCTCGGCGGAGTCCGCCTCGTCGTGCAGGACGGGCGCGTCGTCGCCTGAGCGCACGGACGGTCGGAGGCCCGACGCCCGCGCGCTCGACGCGCTCGGCGGTCGTGTCGGTCCCCGCGCGACGAACGGGAGGAGCATCGGAATGTGGATCACGAATGCGTCGATCGTCGACGTGCGCACCGGGTCGGTGCGCGAAGGCCGCGCGGTCGAGGTCGTCGACGGCCTGATCGCAGCGGAGACCGAGTCGGCGCCGGGCGCCACGGGCGAGATCGACCTTCGTGGCGCGTTCCTCCTCCCCGGCCTCGTCTCGGTCCACACGCACCTTTCCGTCGTCTACCCGTTCTCCGACACCGACGAGGCCGAGCCCTCCTGGCTCACGGTGCTGCGGTCGCTCCGGCGGGCGGAGGACGCGCTTCGTGCGGGGGTGACGACGCTGCGATGCGTCCACGAGCAGCACCGCGCGGAGCTGCTGCTGCGCGAGGCGGCACGCCGCTCGCTCGTGCGGGTCCCGCGCATATTCGGCGCGGGGCGCGCCGTGTCGACGACCGGCGGCCACGGCCACGGGATGGCCTGCGCGTACGCGGACGGCGCGGACGAGTTCCTGAAGGCGGCGCGCACCGAGCTCGCGGCGGGCGCGGACCACGTGAAGATCTTCATAACCGGCGGCATCGCGGACGTCTGCGAGTCGCTCGGCGCCCAGATGACCGGCGACGAGATGGCCGCCGCGGTGACGGCTGCGGTCGAGCACGGCACCTACGTCGTCGCGCACGCGGGGTCGGCGGACGCGATCCGGGTCGCGCTCGCCGCGGGCGTCCGCTGCTTCGAGCACGCGTACGAGCTGGACGCCGAGACGGCACAGGCGATGCGCCACGCGGGCGCGTACCTCACGCCGACGCTGTGCGTGACGCGCTCGCCCGAGTGGATGGCCGACCACCACTTCTCGCGGGAGCAGATCGAGCGCGCGCTCGAGGTCGGGCCGCGGCACCTCGACAGCATCCGTCGCGCGATCGACGCGGGCGTGCCGCTGCTCAACGGCACCGACTACCCGCCCGGCGAGCCGATCGACGACACCGTCGTCGCCGTGCGCGAGCTCGAGCTCATGGTCGAGGCGGGGCTGAGCCCGCTCGCGGCCCTGCAGGGCGCGACGACCATCCCCGCGTCGCTCCTCGGGGGAGCGGACGACTTCGGCGCCGTCGAGGTCGGCCTGGCCGCCGATCTCGTCTCCGTGCCGCGCAACCCGCTCGAGGACGTCACCGCCCTGCGCGGCATCGACCTCGTGCTCCAGGGCGGTCGCGTCGTGCGCGACGACCGCGGTGATCTCGACGACCGCGACAGGAGGCCCCGATGAGCGTGCACGGCGGCCCACGGTCCGCGCAGGAGGTCGTCGCGGCGTTCCTCCGCTGTGGCGAGCGGCGCGACTTCGAGACGGCCGAGTCGCTGCTCGACGAGGCCATGGTCCGGATCGGCCCCGACGGTGACGTGAAGCGAGGTCGGGACGAGTACGTCGCGTACCTCCGCAGCGTGCTCGGGGACGTCACGGACTACCACTACGACGTGCGGCGCACGACCGCGTCGGCCGACGGGCGCACGGTGCTCGTCGAGATCGACGAAGGCCTGACCGAGGCCGACGGGACCGCGCTCGAGGTGAGCGAGGCCATGGTCTTCGACCTCACGGACGCGGGGCGCATCGTGCGGCTCTCGGTGTACACGAAGACCTCGTGACACACCGGCGCCGAGGTTCCGGCGCAGTGGCCACCGGCCCACGCGGCGCCGCGGTGCCGGTCCCCTAGAGTTGGACGACTGAATCTGTCGCCGCGTCCCGGGGCGTCCGGCGGCGCGGTCGCGATGGCGGGTAGTTCAATCGGCAGAACGCCTGACTTTGGATCAGGAGGTTGGAGGTTCGAGCCCTCCCCCGCCAGCTCGAAAGGTGCAGGAGGCGGCCCTCGCGGTCGCGACGCCTTGCTCGCGTGCCGCCTTCGTGGGCACACGTCGAGAGCCATGGTCGGGTCCTCTGCGCTGATGCCCGTGACAGCCGGCACGTGGCGCGCCGCGCGCAGGCAGTCCGAGGCGCCGGTCCCGTCGGAGATGCTCCGCTCAACCGTCACGCTCGTGCAACACGTCGCCGCTTCGCGTCGCCGCGAACATGTAGCAGCCGTACACGATGTTGCGACTGTGGATCTGGACAACGTCGGGGTCGGCGAGCATCGAGCGAATCACCGTTTCGGGGTCTTCGCCGTCGTGCAACCTCGACGACTCATGGATCCAGCCGCGCGTGTCGTAGGCGCGCAGCACCTGTGGTCTTCCTCGCCAGTCTGCCGGGTAGTTCTTGGTGCTGGCAGGTCCGGCGCACGGTTGGGCATGGGCGAGCACGGCACCGATCTCTCGGTAGGGGCTCCTCGGCAAGGGTGGCTCGTAGCCGAAGAGTATGGCCTCCTCGCCCGACAGCGCATTGCGCAAGCAGCACCGCAACGGCTCCCCGCCGACAGTGACGAGGTGCTCGACCGCGGTGCCGGAGACGGCATCGATCCCGCGGGTCCGCGCCTCATCGAGCACGCCGGCTGGTATCGGGTGGATCTGGAACGCGATGCTCGTCGTCGCCATTGTCGTACCTCCAAGGTGGTCGGTCGGCCGGGATCATGAAGTCGGCGATCAGTGCCGTCGCAGAGCCGATTGGGGACCAAGGCCGCGTCGGGGTCACGATTGCTCCAACGAGTGCGCGCTCGCAGTCGCGGTGGGATCGATGGTCGCGCCCCGCAGGCGTGACCCGAGCCGACGCCTCGAGAGCGAGATGGATCTTCTTGACCCCGGTGGTGCGAGTCTTCCCTTGGCAGCGAGCGCCGCGAGCAGGACGATGGCCGCACCAACCGGCTCGTTTCACGTGCGCGCTTCACCAAGGACGACGACCGCGACGAGCGTGGAGACGACCGGCATGACGTAGGTGACAGTCGAGGCGACCGTTGCTCCGGCGGCGCGGATGAGGGAGAAGTTGAGCACGTAAGCGATCCCCGTGCTGAAGACGCCGAGCGCGGCGACGGCGCCAACCACGCTGAACGGGAGCGTTGACGGCACTCCTGAGATGAGAGGAGCAACGATCGCGAGCTCGATCGTGCCGCAGAGCAGTTGTCCCGCTGCAAGAGGGAGCGGGTCTGCTCGCCCGGAAAGGAACCGCCGGGCATAGGGGAAACCGACTCCGTAGCTCGCTGCGCCGGAGAGGCACAGCAGATCACCTTCGAGGCCTGCGTTGCCCGTCTTTCGCCAGACGCCCAACACGGTGAGGACACCGGCAAAGCCAACACCAATGCCGATCGTTCGCACCCTGGTGAGGCGCTCGTCGCGGACCATGAGCGCGGCGACCGGGACGACGAACAACGGCGTAGCCGCGTTGAAGATCCCGGCCAAGACCGACGACACGTGGGTCTCCCCATCGGCGAAGAGGCTGAACGGGGCGGCGTTCAGCAACACTGCGGCGACGGCCAGGTGCCCCCAGGTGCGCACGTCGGGGGGCAGTCGCTCGCGGCGGGCCAGGAGCATGACGCCCACCGCGCACACCCCGAAGACCAGTCTCCCGAGGGCGACCTGCACCGGCGCAAGCACCTCGTCCGCGACCTTGACGAATAGGAATGACGACCCCCAGATCGCAGAGAGCGCCGCGAACCACATCGGCCAGCGAGCCCGAGCCTTCGACTTCGGCGATCCGCCGGATCCGGACTGCCCGCCAGAACGCCGGCCGATCCTCGGGGTCATCCCACCACGGCGCGACCGGTCGTCCACGGGACAATGGTGAGGGTCGAGCACGACAACTGCTGGCGTGATTCGGACATTGCGTCGCGAACGGAGGTGGCGTCGCCCTTCCTGCTCCCGAAGGCGCGCGTGTCGGTCAAGCTCCGCGGCGAAGGCGTTCCGCGACCTCGCGGCGAGGGGGTCCGCCAACGCGATGGTGACTGCGAGCTCCGAGCACGTCGGTCTCGCGGCAGGGGGTGGGACCCCGGATACGAAGGTGTCCGAGGAGCGACCGGGCACGAGCGGACGGCGCGTCCGAGCAGGCGGTGCACCGGGTCACGCCTCCGAAGGTGCGTACGTGCTCGCTCGCTCGCACGGCGCTCGTGGCATCGGCTATCTGTTGAAGGACAGGGTGGCCGACGTGAGCGATTTCGTCGAGGCCCTCGTGCGAGTCGCGTCGGGAGGGACCGCGCTCGATCCCGAGGTCGTCACCCAGCTGATGGGTGCGAGCAGACGGCGCGACTCGCTCGCGAGCATCTCGGGGCGCGAGCGCGAGGTGCTGGCGCTGATGGCCGAAGGCCGGACGAACGCGGCGATCGCGACGGCGCTCGTGATCTCCGAGGGCGCCGTCGAGAAGCACGTGACGAGCATCTTCACCAAGCTGGACCTGGCCGCGTCCCAGCTCGACCACCGTCGCGTCCTCGCCGTGCTCCGCTGTCTCGGCTCCTGAGGTCCCGTCCGGCCCCGGGCCTTCCGTGCGCGCCGGACGCGTGCGAGCGGGTGGCCGGACGACGGCACCACGTGCCGGTCGGAGCGCGCGTCCGGTCCCGCTCGGGACCTTCGACTCTGTGCGCGGCGCCCGGATGTGTCGATAGTCCTCGCATGGGGATCGAGAGAGACGGGGAGGCGGCCACGCTCGGGCGGCAGCTCGACTTCGTTCGCCGTGAGCTGACCGAGCTCGCCGGCGCCCGGATCCTCGCCCCGCTGAGCGCCCCGATGCGCGCGAAGTACGACGAGCTGTGCGCGACCGAGGTGGAGCTGCTTCGGCGGCTTCGATCGAGGCGCCCCGCGTCGTAGGGCTGGAAGCTCTCCGCCCGCCGGGTACCATGCTGGGCGCGCCCGGCGGACGCGTTCGGGGATCCTCGCGAGGCGGTGCCGGCAGCTGCTCGCCGGCAACCTCGCCTCCTGAGCCGGCGACCGGGCGCCGGCCGGCTGCTCGTGCTGCCGATCGCGGCTGGAGCCGTGTGGCCGCCGGTGCCGCCGGGACAGCGGCGCGGGCGTGACGGGAGCGAGGAGGTCGCGACCTCCGCGGTGACGGGTGTCCGGCCGGGTGGGAGTCCTGACGATCACGGAGGCGATCGACCGATGACGATGGTGATGAGTGTCGACCCCCGCTCGGGTGGCGCGATCGGGCCGGTCGCGCCGCCGACGGCGGCGGACGAGGTCCGGGCTCGGTGCGAGGCAGCGTCGGCGGCGGGCGAGGAGCTCGCGTCGATCGGGCGCGCCGGTCGCGCGCGCCTTTTGCGCGCGATGGCCGAAGCGCTGCGCGAGCGCAGCGGAGCGCTCGTGTCGCTCGCCGACCGGGAGACGGCGCTCGGCGAGGCACGCCTGACCGGCGAGCTCACGCGTACGGCGTTCCAGCTCGACTTCTTCGCCGAGGTCGTCGAGGACGGGGCCTACCTCGAGGCGACGATCGACCACCCGGGGCCGACGCCCATGGGCGCGCGCCCTGATCTGCGTCGCATGCTCGTCCCGCTCGGACCGGTCGCCGTGTTCGGCGCGAGCAACTTCCCGTTCGCGTTCTCCGTGCCCGGCGGGGACACCGCGTCGGCGCTCGCCGCCGGGTGCGCCGTGGTCGCGAAGGCCCATGACGCGCACCCCGCGACCTCGGTGGCGTGCGCGGAGGCGCTCGCCGCGGGGGCGGTGGCGGCGGGCGTGGAGGCACCGCTCGTTCAGCTCGTCTTCGGCGAGCGCGCGGGCGTCGACCTCGTCCGCGACGAGGCGATCCGCGCGGTCGGGTTCACCGGCTCCTTGCACGGCGGACGTGCGCTCGCCCGCGTCGCGCAGGAGCGGCCCTCGCCCATCCCCTTCTACGGCGAGCTCGGCGCGCTGAACGCGTTCGTCGTGTGCCCGGAGGCGGCGGCAGCGCGCGGCGCCGAGGTCGGGCGCGGTCTCGCGGCGTCGTTCACCCTCGGCGTCGGCCAGTTCTGCACGAAGCCCGGGATCGCGTTCGTTCCACGCGGCGCGGGTGGCGACGAGCTCGTTCGCGCGCTCACCGACGCGGTGGGCGAGGCGGCGCCTCAGGTCATGCTGAGCGAGCGGATCGCGGACGCCTACCGCGCAGGTTCGGCATCCCGCAGCGCGCTGGAAGGCGTCACGACGCTCGCCGGCGAGCGGTCGGGTGCGGGGAGCGGCTGCTGGGCAGCGCCGCTCGTGCTCGCCTGCGAGATCGGAGACCTCGACGGCGCGCTGCTCGAGGAGTGCTTCGGTCCGATCGTGATCGCCTGTTCGTACCGTGACCTCGACGAGGTGCGGGCCGGCCTCTCGAGGCTGACGCCCGGCCTGACCGGGACCATCCACGCCGACGACGCGGACGCGCAGTTCGCATCGGCGGTGCTCGGCGACCTCTCCCCGCGGGTGGGGCGGCTCGTCTGGAACGGCTACCCGACCGGGGTCGCGGTCGCCTGGGCCATGCACCACGGCGGGCCCTTCCCGGCGGCGACGGACCCCCTCCACAGCTCCGTGGGCGCGTCGTCGATCCGCCGCTTCCTGCGGCCGGTCTCCTTCCAGGGCCTGCCCGAGGCGCTGTTGCCGCGCGAGCTCGTCGACGTCCCGGCCCCCGAGCATCGCGTCCCACGCCGGGTCGACGGCGTCCTCGACCTGCCCGAGTAGCCCGGCCGCCGGCGTCGTGCTGGACTGTGTCCATGGACGTCTCTGCGCTCTTCCTCGAGCTCTACGGCCGCATCCCGCCGCTCGCGCGCTCGGCGGTGGGCGGGCTCGATGCGACGGCGCTCGCCGTCCGCCCGGCGGTCGATGCGAACTCGATCGGCTGGCTCGTCTGGCACCTCGCGCGAGTCCAGGACCACCACGTCGCGGAGCTCCTTGACTCCGACCAGCTGTGGGCCGGAGGTGACTGGGCGCGCCGCTGCGGGCTCGAGCCCGATCCGGCTGACACCGGTTACGGCCACTCCGCCGAGCAGGTCGGGTCGGTCCTTCCCGAAGGGCCCGAGGTCCTCCTCGAGTACCTCGACGCGGTCGACCGCAGGACCCGGACGATGCTCGTGGGCCTCGTTCCCGAGGACCTCGATCGTGTCGTCGACCGGCGATGGGACCCTCCGGTCACGCTCGGCGTGCGGCTCGTGAGCGTCGCGGACGACTGCCTGCAGCACCTGGGCCAGGCCGCCTACGTTCGGGGCCTGCTCGGGCGCTGACCCGACCGGCCCTCGGGAACCGGGCCGCTCGCCGCGATCTCGTCGTATCTACGAGCCAATGGGGGGTCACGTGGACGTTGTGGGCGCGCTCGAACCGGCCGGCGCGCCGCGCGGCGAGGAGCGCCGGCGATGGCACCCGCGGGCGACGCTCACGCCGGAGCACAGGCGCCGAGTCGTCGGTTCGCTCTTTCCCGAGTCCAGCGACGTCGCGCACTGGTGGTTCCGGTTCGCGGTCATGCTCAGCCTGTCGGTCGTCATCGCGGTCCTCGGCCTGTCGCTCGACTCGTCGGCGATCGTCATCGGGGCGATGCTCATCGCCCCGCTCATGACCCCGGTTCTCGGCATCTCCGCCGGCCTCGTCATGGCGTGGCCCCGCAGGACCGGCTCGTCGATGCTCGCGGTGGCCGTCGGCACCGCCGGCGCGGTCGGCATCGCGTGGGCGGTCACCTCGGTGCTCCCCGCCTCGGACCGCGTGCTCACCGCGGAGGTGCTCGCGCGCACGAGCCCGGACCTGCTCGACCTCCTCGTCGCGCTCGCCGCCGGCGCGGCCGGTGCGTACGCGACCGCGCGCGCGGACGTCTCGGCCGCGCTGCCCGGCGTCGCGGTCGCGGTCGCGCTCGTCCCGCCGCTCGCGGCTACCGGCTTCACGCTCGCGATCGGTCGCGTGGATCTCGCCGGAGGAGCGGTCCTGCTGTTCACGGCGAACCTGGTCGCGATCGTCCTTGCCGGAGCGCTCGTGTTCATCGCGAGCGGGTTCGTCCCGCCGGGTCGCCTCCGCGTGGCACCGGGGCGCATTCGCGCCGGCCTGCTCGCGACTGTGCTGGCGACCACGGCGGTGTCGATCCCGCTTGCGATCGCTTCGCTGAAGAACGCGAGCCGCGCCCAGAACACGCGAGCGGTCAACCAGGCGGTCGTGACGTGGCTCACGCCGTACCCGGCGCTGAAGCTGAGCGGCGTGAGCATCGACGGTGCCCGCGTCACGGTCGACCTCGTCGGCTCGACCGCCCCGCCGGCGACGCCGACGCTCGTCTCGGCGCTCACCGGGATCCTCGGCCCGAGGGCCGCGGTCCAGGTCCAGTGGTTCCAGTCCAGCGTGGTCGCGCCAGCCCGGCCGGCAGCTCCCGCCCAGCTGACGCTCGCCGAGCTCCGGCCGCTCGTCGACGCGTGGCTCGCCGGCGCGCCCGGTGGCGCGAGCGCGCTCACCGTGACGGACCTGTCGAGCGCGGGCGATGTGGTCTCCGTCGGTCTCGAGGGCTCCTCGACCCCCCCGCCGGCGACGAAGCTCGCGGTCGCGATCAGCAAGAAGGTCGGCAGGACCGTCACGGTGTCGGTCGACTGGCGGATGGCGACCTTCGCGACGACGCCTCCTGGCGGCACCCCTGCCCCGACGTCGGGCGACGCCGCGCGCGCCACGGTCGAGACGTGGCTCGCAGCGCACCCCGGCGTGGAGCTGCTCGGGATCCTGCAGTCGGGGGCGTCGACGACCGTCGACCTCGCGGGGAGCGATCCGGCCCTCGTCACGCCGGACCTGCGCGCGGCGCTCGCGAGCGCGCTCGGGCCGTACGAGGGCATCGTGATCCGGTTCGCTCGACTCCAGGTGATCCGGTAGGAGGACGCGACCGGCCCCCGGCGCGCGTGGGCGCACCGGGGGCCGGTCGCGTGGCGGTGGGCGCCGCGCGCACGCGCGGCGCCCGCTCAGGCGGCGACCGGGTAGCGGTCGGCCTGGCGCGCGACGGTCCTCGTCGCGTCCGCCTCGAGCGCTGCGACCTGGAGCCGGTGCTCGTGCCGCATCGCGGCCACGAGCGGGACGACCACCGCGGCGATCGTGGCGATCATGAAGGGGATGCTGGCGATGAGCAGCGTCATGGCTTGTGTCCTTTCGCGGTCGGCTTCCCGGCCTGTCCAATCGCCGTCGAGGCGATGTGACCATGATCGGACACGTGTTCGAACGCCTGCCGGGGCTGCGCTGAGGGTCCGCTGAGAGTCGCGCGACACTCCGACCGCAGCGGGCGACCGCTCCTAGAGCACCGTGGGGCGCACCCACGGCGCACCGAGGACGTGGTGGTCGAGAAAGGCGAGCACGGTCTCGTACCAGGCGGTCGCGTCCCCGGGCTTCACGATCCAGTGGTTCTCGTCCGGGAACGAGAGGAACTTCGCGTCCACGCCACGCTCGACGAGGTCCGTCCAGAGGCGGAGTGACTCGCTCACCGGGCAGCGGTAGTCGTTCTTCCCGTGGATCACGAGCATCGGCGTCGAGATCGCGTCGACGTAGGTGTCGGGGGACCACGTGCGGTAGAAGTCCGGGCGGTCCTCGGGGCGCCCCCATCCGTCGGTCCACGAGAACGGGTAGTCCGTCGTCGCGCGGAACTGCGCGGTCGACCAGATGCTCGCATGGCTCACGATCGCCGAGAAGCGGTCCGTGTGGCCCGCGATCCAGTTCGCCATGTACCCGCCGTACGAGCCGCCCATCGCCGCGGTGCGCCCGGGGTCGACGTCCGCGCGCTCCAGCGCGAGGTCCGTCATCGTCATGAGGTCGCTGAAGGGGCGCCCGCCCCACTCGGCCCATCCCCGCCGCACGAAGTCCATGCCGTACCCGGTCGACAGCGCGGGGTCGGGGAGCAGCACCGCCCATCCGCGCGCCGCGAGCATCCACGGGTTCCACCGCCAGCTCCAGGAGTTCCACGAGCTGCAGGGGCCGCCGTGGACCCACAGCGCGAACGGCGCGGGATGCTCCGCCGAAGCGCCCTCGGGCAGCACGAGCCACGCGCGCAACGCCGCCCCGTCGGCCGCGACGCCTCGCAGCTCCTCGACGCGCCCCGGGACGGCGACCCCGCCGGGCGCCGGGATCTCGCGCGGCACCCGCGCTGGACCGGCGCCGCCCGGTGCGGGCGGGTCGACGCTCACCGGCCGGGCCGGCGAGTCGATGCCCGAGCGCAGCGCGAAGAGCGCGCCACCCGGCGCGCTCTGCACGTGCGACCACGCCCCGTCGCCTGCGACCGGTACGGACGCGCCGCTCACGTGGTCCACCCGCCAGACCGGATGGTGGCCGGACAGGTCGCCGGTCACGAGCAGCGCGGCGCCGTCCGCCGCCCAGCGCGCCTCGGCCGGCCAGAGGTCGCCGTCGATCGGCACGCGCCGGGGCGCACCTCCCGCGAGGTCGACCACGAACAGCTCTCGCGCCCACGGCTCCTCGAGCGTCGCCCTCGACTCCCCGAAGCACGCGACCCGCCGGCCGTCCGGCGAGATCGCGGGCGAGTCGTACGACCACTCGCCCGTGGGGCTCGACGCGAGGACCGTGCGCGCGCCGGTCGCGACGTCGATCCGGACGATGTCGACGCGCACGCGACCCGCGGGGAGGTCGACCTCCCACGCGGTGACGACCGTGCTGCCGTCCGCGGAGACGGCCGGGGAGGCGTCGTGGAGCGCACGGCCCGCGTCGCGCGTGAGGTCGCGCACGCCCGCGAGCGGGGCGCCGTCGGCCCGCTCGGCGGGGAGCGTCCCGACGAAGTAGTGGACCTCCTCGGGCCCGCGCTCGTGGTCCCAGTGTCGGATCGGAAGCCCCTCGTGGAGCACTGCCGTGATCTCGCGCGTCCTGCGGTCCCCGTGCCATGTCTCGTCGCGGTCCTCGACGGCGCCGGCGTCGGGTGCGACCTTCGCCGCGAACACGACGACCGGAGCGTCGTGCGCCGCGGCCACCGACGTGATCTCGCCGCTGCGCGACGCGACCGGCCACGGCTCCCCGCCATCCGGCAGGATCCTCCAGATCGCCGCCGGGTCGTCGTCCTTGCCCCCCGGACGCGGGCGTCTCGAGAGGAACAGCAGCGATCCGTCGGCGCAGAACGCCGGTGACGACTCGCCCTTCTCGGAGCGCGTGAGCCGGCGCGCGGGCGCGTCGCCTCGAGCGTCGAGCTCCCAGAGCGAGCCGACGAGGCGCGCCCCGTCGTGGTCGAGCGCGGACACCGTCGCGACGAGGCGGTCGCCGGCAGGGGAGAGTGCGAGGTCGGAGATCCGGGGGATCGCTACGTAGCGGCGCGGGTCGGCGAACGCTGACGCGTCGAACGTCGTCGTGGAGTCGGTCACCTGCCCATTCTCGCCGTTGCGACGCCGGCGCGCTCGCCGATGCGGCTCGTCGAGGCACACGATGCAAAAAACGGTCCGCGCCACGAGTGCGGCACGCATGCTGACCTGGGCGCTCATCCAACCCTCATGTGACGTTCACCCTCCTCGAACCCGCACGAGGCAGGATGGTCAGTGCTGATCGGCACATCGTCCCCGGAATCACACGGGTCGCCCGCCGGTCTGTGTGACTCGACGGCACCCTGCGAGCGCACCACGTGCGAAGGGGAGGGGCGCGGACGACGACGCCGCGCACCGTGATGTCACGAGCGACGAAGTGGCGCGGTCCACCGGACCTTTCCGGTCGGCGCTGCGTTCCGCGACGAGACGAGGAGAGCGCTATGACCGCCCATCTGGCGAGACGGCACGATTCGGGAACGATCCGCTTGCATCGCGGGCGCGCTCGACGCGCCGGCCGAACGGCGGTCGCGACGGCGGCAGTGCTCGTCGCCGTAGGGGGGCTCGCGTCGGTCGCGGTCGTCCT
>Ga0307374_10011294_pt1 | contig 12729 bp, 7 predicted proteins | sample OX3MG_FD_202532 | JGI IMG/M metagenome (GOLD analysis project Ga0307374, IMG submission 202532) | Soil microbial communities from Risofladan, Vaasa, Finland - OX-3 | ecosystem: Environmental > Terrestrial > Soil > Coastal area > Acid sulfate soil | place: Finland: Risofladan, Vaasa | collected...
TGCGGGTGTCGTGTCCCGACCAGGAATCGGCGCTGGCGCTGAAGCAGATCGTGCGCCAAGTGCAGGTGCCGATCGTCGCCGACATCCATTTTCACTACAAGCGGGCGATCGAGGCGGCCGAAAGCGGCGCCGCCTGCCTGCGCATCAACCCCGGCAATATCGGCTCGGCCGAGCGGGTGCGCGAGGTCATCAAGGCGGCGAAGGACCATGGCTGCTCGATGCGGATCGGCGTCAACGCCGGCTCGCTCGAACGCGACCTCCTGGAGAAATACGGCGAACCCTGTCCCGAGGCCATGGTCGAAAGCGCGCTGACCCACGCCAAGATCCTCGAAGACAATGATTTCTTCGAGTTCAAGATCTCGTGCAAGGCGTCCGACGTGTTCCTCGCCGTTGCCGCCTACCAGCAGCTCGCCGATGCCTGCGACTATCCGCTGCATCTTGGCATCACCGAGGCGGGCGGCTTGCGTAGCGGCACGGTCAAATCGTCGGTCGGGCTCGGCATGCTGCTGTGGGCCGGGATCGGCGATACGATCCGCGTCTCGCTGTCGGCCGATCCGGTCGAGGAGGTGAAGGTCGGCTTCGACATGCTGAAATCATTGGGCCTGCGGCGGCGCGGCGTCACGGTGATTTCGTGCCCGTCTTGCGCGCGCCAGCAATTCCCGGTGATCAAGACGGTCGAGGTGCTGGAGGAGCGTCTGGCGCACATCACGACGCCCCTGACGCTGTCGGTGATCGGCTGCGTCGTCAACGGTCCCGGCGAGGCGCGCGAGACCGATATCGGCTTTACCGGCGGCGGCAACAACACCCATCAGGTCTATGTCAGCGGGATTGCCGACCACCGGCTGAAGGACACCGATATCGTCGACCACCTGGTCGAACTGGTCGAGCGCAAGGCCGCCGCGATCGAGGCGGCAAAGCAGGCCGAAACCGCCGCCGCGCTCGTTCCGGCGCAGTAGCCGCCCGCCCGCCGGCAATACAATCGAAACCATTACCGCATAGCGTGATCCCCAGCGATGTGGGATCATCCCCGTCGCCACGCGCACGGGTGAACATGAATACAGCTGACTCGCGGTTGGCCGACCTGCCGGCCGCGGCTGAACGCGGCGCCTTCGACGGCGCCTCGGCGGCCCTTGGCACTGCACCGGAACTGGCGGTCGTCATTCCGACGCTCAACGAGCGCGACAATGTGCCGATCCTCGTCGAGCGCCTTAACCGGGTGCTCGCCGGCCTGTCGTGGGAGGTGATTTTCGTCGACGACGATTCGCCCGACGGCACCGCCGACGTCGTGCGCGCGCTGGCGCGCCGGCAGAGCAACATTCGCGTTGTGCAGCGGCTCGGCCGGCGCGGTCTCGCCTCGGCCTGCATCGAGGGGATTCTCGCCAGCGCCGCGCCCTTTGCCGCAATCATGGACGGCGACCTGCAGCACGACGAAAACCTGCTGCCGACGATGGTGGCAAAGCTCAAGGCCGAGCGGCTCGACGTCGTCGTCGCCAGCCGCTATGTCGGCGAGGGCAGCGTCGGCGGGTTGGAGCGCTCGCGCGTCATGATCAGCGACGTCGCCGGCCGCCTCGGCCGGCTCGTCGTCAAGGCCAGGCTGACCGACCCGATGAGCGGGTTTTTCGTGATCCGGCGCGAGGCCTTTGCCGGGGCGATGCGGTCGCTGTCGGGGCAGGGTTTCAAGATCCTGCTCGATCTGTTTGCCTCCTCGCCGCGGCCACTCTCGTTCGCCGAGGTGCCGTTCACATTCCGCCAGCGCGTGCACGGCGAGAGCAAGCTCGACGCGATGGTGGCCTGGGAATATCTGATGCTGCTCTTGGAAAAGCTGATCGGGCCGGCGGTTCCGGTGCGGTTTTTCCTGTTCGCGCTGATCGGCGGCCTGGGGGTCGGCACCCATCTGCTGACGCTGTGGTTTGTAACGCATGTGCTGCTCGTCGCGTTTGCGATCGGGCAATCGGCAGCGACGCTGGTCGCGATGACCGGCAATTTTCTGCTCAATAACCTGTTCACCTATCGCGATCGCCGGTTGCGCGGCCGCCGTCTGCTGACCGGCCTGGTGTCGTTTTACGCCGTCTGCGGCGCCGGCGCCGCGGCCAATGTGGGCGTCGCCTCGTATCTGGTCGTCGACCACCATTCGTGGTGGTTTGCCGGATTGGCCGGCGCCGCGGTGTCGGTCGTGTGGAACTACGCGATGTCGTCGATCTTCACGTGGTCGCCGCGCCCGGCCGCGGTGCCGGCCGTCGCCGCGCGGGCGGTGCCGCACAGCGACGGGGTGCTGCCCGGCTGACCGCCCGATTCTATCGACAAGCTGCCGGGGCTTTGTTATAGACCGCGCCTTCCCCGGTGGGGTGCATAGCTCAGTTGGTAGAGCAGCTGACTCTTAATCAGCGGGTCGCAGGTTCGAGTCCTGCTGCACCCACCAAAGAAATCACCATGGCAGAGGAGCCGGACGCGCAGCGGCGCGGTGCCCGGCGCTAAGCGATTCCCGGTTACGGGGTCCCCGGCAGATCCCGCAAGGACGGGGATCGGCGAGTTTTCGCCACGCTGCCCATCGCGGAAATGGACAACGCTGCGCGGTTCAGCCAATCTATGGGTTCGACATTGCTAGCGCGCCTTGAGGGGGGCTGATGCGGCGTTCCAGTCGGCTGGTCCGGTTGATGTGGATCGGATTTGCGGTGTGTGGGCTTGCCGGGGCGGCAACCATGAACGCCGCCTCTGCGGCTGAGGCCAGCCCCCTCGGGGGGAGCCTGTTGCAGGAAGCGCCGGCGCCGGCCAAAGCCAAGGCCAAGACCGGCGGCAAGGCCGTGCAACAAGGCGGCCCGACCAGCAACAGCCCGTTGGGGGGCAGTTTGCTGCAGGGCAACCAGGCCACCGGCAACGCCGCGGCCGCTGCGCCGCCGGCGGGCGGCGGCAGCCCGTTGGGCGGCGGCCTTTTGCAGGCGCCGCCGCCATCCGCGACGTCGACCATCTTCGTCCCGGGCCAGCCGCCGCCGTCGCCGCCGCCCGAGGAAAAAACCAAGCAGGAGACCAAGAACGAGGTGAAAGGCGCGGAGGACCACGCCGCGCTGTTCAAGGTGAGCGAGTTCCCCTCGGCGCTGCAGTGCGCCGTATGTCACCCGGTGCAGTTCCGGCAGTGGTCGATCTCGCAGCACGCCTATGCCGAGGTCAGCGTCGTGTTCCACGCGATGCAGCATCGGATCAATGCCAATCTGAGCGGCACCAACGGCGATTTCTGCGCGCGCTGCCATTCGGAAGTTGCCGGCTTCCTCAGCGAGCCTGCCGATTCGGCCGTGCTGCAGCGGCATCCGGTGTCGCGCGAGGGCGTCACCTGCATCACCTGTCATCGCATCGCCAAAGCCTACAACAAGGTCAGTGGCCGTCTCGCGCTGGTTCCCGGTGGCATCACAACCCCGGTCTATGGCCCGTTCGACAACAAGGAACTGAAGCGCGTCATCGCCGACCCGAAATATCACGTCGAACCGAACCCCAAGAAGGTCGGGTTGCTGATCCACGATGACGCGGTCTATTTCAAGCCGATCAAATCATCGACCTTTTGCGCCAGCTGCCACGACGTGACGCTGTTCAACGGCTTCCGTCTCGAAGAGGCGTATTCGGAGTACCGCACCGGACCGGCCGCGGCGCAAGGCATCACCTGCCAGGACTGCCATATGGGCAAGATCCAAGGCAAGGTTTCCGGGTTTGAGCGCGGCCCGGTGGCGGTCGTCAACGGCATACCGACCGAGACCCGAACGCAGCATGACCACACCTTCGCCGGGCCCGATTATCCGATCATCCATCCCGGTCTGTTCCCGTTCAACAAGGAGGCGCAGGACCTCGCCAACGTCAACCAGTGGACGGAATTCGATTACAAGGCAGGCTGGGGAACCGACGCGTTCGAGAAGCACATACCGTCCGGATACAAATTTCCCCGGCATTGGCGCTCGGTGGACGATCGTTACGAGGCGGCCAAGATCATCCGAGCCCAGCTCAAGCTGCTGGAATACCACAAGGAAAAGCGGATCGAGGTATTGCGCAACGGGTTCGGGATCGGCGCGATCACGACCGAGGAGGCGGGCCCTGGCGGGATCGATTTCTCGGTTGTGGTCAAGAACCTGACGTCGGGTCACAACGTGCCGACCGGGTTCACGGCGGAGCGCCCGATCTGGCTGGAAATCACGGTCACCGATCAGCGCGGCAAGGTGATCTTTCGATCGGGCGATCGCGACCCGAACGGTGATCTGCGCGACCACGATTCGCAATGGGTGCGCGCCGGCCGGGTGCCGCTCGACGGGCAATTGTTCAATCTGGAGAGCCAAGTGCTGTTGCGGAATTTGCGTGGCGGCGAGGAGTCGGCGATCCTGCCCACGCCTTACCCGCTGACGGCGTTGCCCTTCATCCGCCCGGCAACGTTTTCGCAAATCCTGCTGGGCCGGCCGACCGGGGCGCGCAATCAAAAATTCTCGATCGAGCCGCTGGGGCAGCGGACCGCCGACTATAGCATCGGCAGCGACGCCTTGACCGGCCCCGGCATCTATCATGTGCGGGTGCGGCTGATGAGCCAGGCGGTGCCGGTGAGCCTGATCCTGGCCACGCAAACGGTCGGCTTCGACTACAACTATTCGCCGAAAACCGTGGTGGATAATGTGCTTGCCGGGGCCGTGGCGATCGCCGAACGCAATTTCGATATCAACGTCCGATGATAAAGGCCACCCACGGTCGGGGGATCGCAGGGGATCCGAGACGAATGAACAACCGGGCGCAATCACCCCGTGCGGCGGGACGACGGGACGTCGCGCGGCACATCCGGTCGGCGGCATCGCTGATCGGGGCGGCGGGGATGGTCAGTGCAATCTCCCTGGTGGGCAGCGCGCCATACTCGGCGGCGGCCGAATCGCCGCTGTCCGGGTCGCTGCTTGCCGCACCGGCATCCCCGACCCCACCCGCGACGCCGTCCTCATCGAAGAAATCCTCGCCTCTCGGCGGGTCGCTGCTGGCTGCGCCGCCGGCCGGGGCACCGACATCGCCGACCACAGCGAAAGAATCCTCTCCGCTGGGGGGCTCGCTGCTGGGCGCGCCGGGCCCCTCTGGTGCGGCATCCTCCGCCTCGACGATTTTTTCACCATCGGCACCGCCGCCGAGCGTCGCGTCGGAGACGAAGGGCGCGTCGGGCGATCTCGCCCACTACCGCGACATGGCCGACAAGCTCTATAAGGCCATCAGCAGCGATGCGGCCGGCTTCGAACAGGCGATCGGCAACCCGGAACTGACCCACCGCTTGGAGCAGACACTGAAGACCCCGCTGACCGATGACAAGCTGCGCGCCCTGGCGGCGCACGCTCACGCGGAGGCGGCGTATTGGGATGCCTATCGCAAGGGTATCGACCAGCAGATAGCGCGCGCGAAGCCGCCGGGGAGCGAAGAGGAAAAGCCCGAGATGGAGGTGGCGACATCGCTGCCGCCGTGGGATATCGGTTCGGCGCTGAAGGCTCCGCCGGGGGCGCCGCCGCCCGCCGCCGCAGCGCCTTCCGGCGGGTCGATTTTTCCGATCGGTGCGGTAACGCCGCCGCCCGGCGTGTCGAACAAGCCGATACCGTTGCTCGGCGTCGGAACGCTGCCCTTGCGGCCGCAGCCGCTGCTCGAGATCGGCAACGGCTTCCTCGCCACCGGCCCGCTATCGCAGGGGTTTGAGCTGCCCGGCGGCGCCGTGTGGCAGCCGCGATTGTGGGTATTCGGCACGATGCGCTCGGCGCTGCAGGAGTTCTATAACGGCACCACTCATACCGGTGAATGGGCCAACCGGTTCGACCTGTTCGCCAATCTGCAGCTGACCGGCACCGAACGTCTCGTCGTCGGCATGCAGCCCCTCAACTACGACGCGTCGGGCGCGTTCAGCGGCTGGCGACTCGCGCCTGGTCGCAGCGGCGGCAAGGACGACCTGAACGCCAATATCCGCACGCTGTTCTTCGAGGGCGATCTCGGCTCGACGCTGCCGGTGCTCGACGAGAAGGGCATCCTGCCGATCGATTTCGGCTATACGGTCGGGCGCCAGCCGCTTTTCTACCAGAACGGCATGTTGATTAACGACAATGTGACGATGGTCGGCATCGCTCGCAATTCGATCCATCTGCCTTATACGTCGAACATCCTGCTCGATTTCCTTTACGGCTGGGATCATGTGCAGCGGCCCAATCGGCCGCTGACCTTGATGGGGCAGCAGCCGTCGCTGTGGGGTCTGTCGACGAGCGCCGACATTCTCGAGTCGACCTATAATATCCAGCTGCTGCATATCAGCGACGCGGCCCAATTCGGCAATGGCTGGTATGTCGGTGCCGCGGCGATCCAGCGAATTGGGCTTTTCAACACGACACTTCGCGTCAACAACTCGATCGCCGACGGGCGGCCGACGGCGGTGTCGACCAACGGGACGCTCGTTTCACTCGAGACCTCGTTCACCCCGTTCCGCTCCGATGACATCGTCTATTTCAATCCCTACGTGGCGTTCGGCAACTTTACGCAGGCGGCGAAGGATCCGATCGTGCCGGGTCCGTTGGGCGGGCTCGGCATCACCTACGCCGCGTATGGCATCGGCACGGCGGTCTCGCCGCTCAACAGTGCGGCCAACGATGTCGCCGGGTTCGCCACCGGCTACCAGGCGTTCTGGGACTCCCACCGGCGCAGCCTCACGCTCGAACTCGGCGTCAGAGAGAACACCGCCGGCAGCCACGGAACCTTCAACGCCCAGGCCATCGGCGCCCGCTTCCAGCAGGCGATCGGGCAGCGCGTGCTGCTTGAGATTGACGGCTCCTTTACCAGGCAGGAAGATCATAACAACGCGTTTGGCCTGCGCACGGAACTGGATTATCAATTCTAGCGACGCGTCTATCAAACGGGGTTGTTGGATGATTGGAATTGCCGAGATTGCTGGTGCTGCGATCTTGGGCGGTGTGTTGGTACAGGTCATCGCGAGCACGGGCGGAACGCTCCGCCGGCGGGTGTTTGAGGCGCAGAGGCAGCGTATTGCCCTCGATCTGTTCCGCGCGCGCGTCCAGAGCGAGCTTGCCGCGGTCCAGCAAGAGCAGGAACGGAACGAACTCGAATGGGAGGGCTACCGCAAGTTCCGCATCGACCGGAAGGTCATCGAGGCGGATGACATCTGCTCATTCTATTTCGCGCCGCACGACCGCATGCCGATCCCGCGTTTCCGGCCTGGCCAGTATCTGACCTTCCAGCTACGGGTTCCGGGACAGCCGCAGCCGGTGACGCGCTGCTATTCACTGTCCGATAGCCCAGAGCGGCGCGAATACTACCGGTGCACGATCAAGCGCCTGCCGCCGCCGCGCGACCGGCCGGACGCGCCGCCCGGCCTCGCTTCGAGCTTGTTCCACGGGTTGAACGAAGGCGACCTGGTCGACGTGCGGGCGCCGTCAGGCAATTTTTTCCTCGACGTGAACTCCGGCCAACCGGTTGTCCTGATCGCCGGCGGCATTGGCGTGACCCCGGTGCTGGCGATGCTCAACACGATTTGTGACGCCAACATCCGGCGCGAGGTCTGGTTTTTCTACGGCCTGCGCAATCGCCGCGAGCACGCGATGTACGATCATCTGAAGAGCATCGCGGCGCAACACGACAACGTTAAGATCGTCGTGTGCTATTCGAACCCGACGGAACACTGCGTCGAGGGCGTCGACTACGACGTGCGCGGCTGGGTAGCCGTCGAGCTGTTCAAGAAAATGCTGCCGTCGAACAACTATCAATTCTACATCTGCGGGCCGCCGCCGATGATGGAGTCGGTGACCCGCGATCTGGGGGAATGGGGGGTTCCCGAGACGGACGTCCATTTCGAGGCATTCGGTCCCGCCACGGTCAGGCGCCAGGCGCCACCCGCCGAGGCGGCCGAGACCGCCAGCGCCGTCAAAATCTCATTTTCGCGCTGTCGCAAGACTATCGACTGGCGACAGAACGATGGTAGCATCCTCGACTTGGCGGATAAGAACGGCATTGCGATGAGCGCCGGCTGTCGCGCCGGGAACTGTGGCACGTGCGAGACGGCGGTGCGCGAAGGGACGGTCAAGTACCTGATCAAGACGGGTTTCAAGCCGACAGAGGGATCCTGCCTTCCGTGCGTCGCTGTGCCGGACGGCGATTTGGTGCTTGACGCGTAGGACGCGGCTCGCGATTGAGAAAGTCCGGTCGCGCGGCCGGTCTCGAATAGGGGGAAGCATGTTCCGGTTGAATTGGCGGATGGCAAGCGCTGCGGTCATGGCTTGGGGGCTTCTGGTGCTCGCGAGCCCATCATGGGGCCAGGCTCCGACCCAGTCCGCAGCGAACGCCCACAACGTCGTCGGCCCGACGCAATGCGCCAAGTGTCACAAGGTCGAGGCCGTGATCTGGCAGCATACCCATCACTTCGCGTCGTTCCGCGGGATGCCGCGCTCGCAAAAAGCCGCGGATATCGCCCGGAAAATGGGTATATCGCGCATTCGCGAAGCCGGCACCATTTGCTCCAATTGCCACTTCACCTCGACCGTCCAAAACGGTCAGGTGACCCCGATCGCCGGCGTCTCGTGCGAATCCTGCCACGGCCCGGGGGCCGGTTACATCAAGATCCATTCCAATTTCAGCGGCAAGAAGAAGGACACCGAAACCGCCGCCGAGCGCGCCGAGCGCTGGCGGAAGTCCGAGGCGGCCGGGATGATCCGCCCCTCTATGATCTATAAGATCGCGAAAAACTGCTACAGCTGCCACATCGTACCGCAAGAGAAACTGGTAAATGTCGGGGGCCATGCCGCCGGGAGCCCGTTCGAGATGGTATCGTGGACGCAGGGCGAGATCCGGCATAACACCTGGTACGCGGAGGGCAAGTCGAACCTGCCAGCGCCGCGCAATATTCAACGAAAAATGTACCTGATTGGTGCGGCGGTTGAGCTGTCCGAGTCGCTGCGCGCCGTCGGCAAGGCGACCCAAAACGCCGGCTATGCCATAACGATGGCACGCCGCGCCCAGGCAGCGGCGGAACGTCTGTCGGCCATCAACAAGGCGGTGCACTTGCCGGAGACCGGCGAAATGATGGCGGCCGCCGCCAGCGCTCATCTCAATCTGAATAACGGCCCGCAACTGAACGCGGTGGCCGACAAGATCGACGCCGCCGCCCAGGCTTTCGACAAGAAATATGACGGCAGCCAACTCGGTGCGCTCGACAGCATGATCCCCGGGCCGCAGTACTACAAAGGCAAGCCCTATGCGGTGGGTGGACCGTAGGCGGGGCGCGCAGCTTCAATCCGAGGACAGCCATGGCGACCGCCGTGCATACGATGCACCGCCCGCATCGTTGGGATACGCCGTTCAGTCCCGAAATGACGCGCGGCCGCGTCGCGCGGGTGCTGTCAAAGGCGCCGCTGAATGCGATCGATGCGAGCCTGTTCCCGCCGCAGTTGGCGCTTTCTGACATCATCCGCAACGACACCCGGATTGTGCGCTGTCGGCGGGGCGATATCATCGTGCGTGAAGGTGATTACGGGAATTCGACCTTCTTTGTCCTCAGCGGCTCGGTTGGGGTGGTGCTCAATCAGAACCTTGCCGAACTTGGGCCGGTGCGCCGGCCGGCGTCGCGATTGAAGATCCTGTCGTCGCTGGCCCAGCTGTGGCGCAATGACCGGGTGGCGGAAGCGCGCGAGGTATCGCGCTATGGCGACCTGTCGCTGCGTTACGAAGCCGACGCGGTCCGGCCGTTCGTCAAAGATCTCGATGCGCTGATCGCCGAGAGCGAGATCGCAGCGATCGCCGAAGGCGACATGTTTGGTGAGATCGCTGCCCTGTCGCGCACGCCGCGCACCGCCACGTGTATCGCGCTGACCGATTGCCAGCTGCTGGAGCTGCGCTGGCAGGGGTTGCGAGACCTGCGCCGCTACGAGCCCAACTTTCGGCAACAGATCGACGGATTGTACCGCACGCGCAGTCTGGCCACTCACCTGCGGGAATCGCCACTCTTCGCCAATCTCGATGCCGCCGCCCTCGGCCATATCATTGCCGAAACGCATTTCGAGACGTACGGCGAGTTCGAGTGGTTCAGTGCGTTCCGGCGCCAGATGGAAGCGGCAGGCGAGAGCCAGGTCATTCAGGGCGAGCCGACCATCGTCGAGCAGCACGATTATGCCGACGGCCTGCTGCTGGTGCGCAGCGGCTTTGCCCGGGTCAGCGAAGAGCTCGCGTTTGGCCAGCGCACCGTGCGCATCGCAATGAAGAACGACGCGTTCGGTTTTGCGGCGATCTATGGGCATTGGCGCAACGGCACGCCGCTGACCTACCATCACCGCCTTACTGCGATCGGTTATGTCGATATTCTGCGCGTGCCCACCGCGTTGGTGGAGCGCTACGTGTTGCCGAGCCTGGGCGAAGAGGGTGGCCGCGACCTGCTGCAACGCAGCGATTTCGAGCATAACGTCGACCCCGACGTGATCAATTTTTTGGTCGATCGCCGAATTGTCAACGGCACGGCCACCATGATGATCAACACGACGCGCTGCGTCGGCTGCGACGACTGCGTGCGCGCCTGCGCCGCGGCGCATAACAACAATCCGCGCTTTGTGCGGCACGGGCCCGAACACGGCAATCTGATGATTGCCAACGCCTGCATGCAATGCCAGGACCCGGTATGCCTGATCGGTTGTCCGACCGGGGCGATCCATCGCCGTGCGGAGGAAGGTCGGGTCATTATCGACGATCTCACGTGCATCGGTTGCGGCACCTGCGCCGAATCCTGTCCATACGACAATATCCGGCTCGTCGAGATCCGTGACCACAATGGGGCATTCATTGTCGATGACGCCACCAATACGCCGATCGTAAAGGCGACAAAGTGCGACCTGTGCGCCGACCAGATCGGCGGGCCGGCCTGTCAGCGCGCCTGCCCGCACGATGCGCTCGTTCGCATGGATATGCGCGATCAGGCGGCGTTCGCCCAATGGATGAACCGATGAGGAGTTTTGCGCAGCGGCGCTACAGCAACGCCCTGATCGCGACCGTCGCCGCAGGAGCGGTGATCGCGATCGAGATGTCGAGGCCGCCGCTGGTGCGCCAGCATTCCTTCACCGGCTGGGTGTTGATGGCAAGCCTCGTGTTCCTGGTCGTGTACAATGCGCGCAAGAAAATTGCGGTGCTGCCGCTGTTGTCTGCTGCGACCTGGCTCCAGATGCATCTTTATGTCGGGCTTTTCGCGGTGGCCGTTTTCGTCTTGCATACAGGGTGGCAATATCCCGACGGCGTGTTCAATCAAGTGCTGTGGTGGACGTTCGTTGCGCTCGCGGTGAGCGGCATTTTTGGGATTTGGGCGCAGCGCCTGATCGCGCCGCAAGTGCGCAACCGCGGCGAAGCAATCCTTTACAACCGGATCAGCGCTTTGCGGATGAAGCTCGCCGCGGAAGCGGAGCAGCTGGCGGGTCATTCGGTCGCGGAACTGGGGTCGCCCCTGCTCGTCGATTTCTACTGCGATCGTATTGTGCCGTTTATGGCCGGGGCCCGTAACTTCTGGTCTCACCTGCTTGGCGCCCGCGATCCGATCGATCGCCTGCTGCGCGACCTGCGCGCGCTCGAGCGATACCTCAACCCGAGAGGCCGCGACGCGTTGCGCGAACTGGAAGAGCGCGTCGTTGCCAAGGATAACCTCGATCACCAGTACGCGCTCGTCTCGGTGATGCGCGGCTGGCTGTTCATCCATATCCCGCTTGCCTATGGCATTTTCGTGCTGATCGCCCTCCACGTCGTGCTCGTCTATGCGTTTGGGGGTTTCTAGCTCCGGGTCCTGTCGCCGTCGTCGGCGCGGCGCAGGCCGGGGCGGCATCGCAAGCGAACAGCGGCAGGTCGGAGAAATCGCTATCGTTGATCCCTGTCTGGCGTCGAGAGTCTGCCTGCCACTATGATTCGCCTGCAATTCTTCGGTCACCGGGTGAGCGGCTACGATCGCCCGAACGAGCCCTGGACCTGTGGTTGGGCCGCAACCGGAACGCCCTGCCGCGTCGGGCCGGATCGCCGCGGTCGCTGCCAGGCGACGTTCGAATGCCAGCCGCAACGCAGGCAGGATCGCTGGGAATGCACGCGGCCGGCTACCGCTGGCGGTAGCTGCGCCGAAGGATCGTGCCCGGATGGCACCTGCAGCCATGCGATCCCGCGTTGCGTGCCGCTGCGCAGTCAACGATCGCGCCGCGGCCAGATCGTCGGTTGGTCGTTCACGATCCTGCTCGGCCTGCTCGTCCTCATCCTCGGCGGCAGGAGCGCGGCATGGCTGGTCGAGCCGGGTCCACTCGCGGTCCAGCACAGCAGCATCCGGCAGTGCAGCGCATGCCATACCAGCTTCGCCGCAGGACCGGTCGGATGGTTGCACGCCGCCTTTGCCGACGCCCCGGTTCTTGCGAGGGCCCAGCCCTGCCTTGCCTGCCACGAAATCGGCAGGCATCCGCTATCGGCGCATGGGCTCGACACGGCAACTCTGACGAGGCTCGGCGGAGCGCTTGTCGCGCCGGGTGGGTCGGCGGGTGGGTCGCCAGGCGGGTCATCGGCCGCCTCCGGGGCGCCGAGGGTGACGGCGGCAGCGTTCACCCTGCCGCAGGTGGCGCGCCGTGATATTGCCTGCTCGGCCTGCCATCGCGAGCATCGCGGCGGCGCCGCGCGACTGACGGCGGTCCACTCGGCGATGTGCCAAACCTGCCACGCCGTGCGGTTTGCGTCGCTGGCCGACGG
>Ga0307374_10011296_pt1 | contig 12724 bp, 8 predicted proteins | sample OX3MG_FD_202532 | JGI IMG/M metagenome (GOLD analysis project Ga0307374, IMG submission 202532) | Soil microbial communities from Risofladan, Vaasa, Finland - OX-3 | ecosystem: Environmental > Terrestrial > Soil > Coastal area > Acid sulfate soil | place: Finland: Risofladan, Vaasa | collected...
CGTAGTTGCTGGTCAGTTCGTCTGCTGTCGAAGAAACCAGGCCGACAGGCCGCCGCAGATAGAACGGCAGACTTGTCCGAAAGTAATAATAGCCGTAAATGGGCAGATTTCTCTGCGGGCTGTCGAGAATGGTTTGCGCAAGAACGCGGCTGGATTTTGCGGAAGCAAAAAGCTCCAGGGGTTGAAACCAGCGGACCAGCATGAGCGGAAAACAGCACGCAACCAGCGCAAACATGATGACCGTCGGACTTTTTTCCCGGGCCCGCGCGCAAAGGTTCCGGCCGATAATTCCCAGGGCGCCCAAGATCACTCCCGTATAAAACAGCATGGGGCTCAGCAGGGCGAGAACGTCGTGAGGCATTTTCTTTTGGAGCCGGCCGTGCGGAAACAGAAAGTGCTCAAAGTGGGGGACGGCTGCGATGATGATTCCCAGCGCGATCAACGTCGCAAACCCGCCCGTCAGCCAGTCGGGAGCCCGCTCTGCGCTTTCGGATTTTGGCCACGTCCACACTTTTCCCATCAGCAGACTGAACGGAACCATAGCGGGTAGCAGGTAACCGGGGAGCTTGGATTGCGAAATAGAAAAGAAGACGAAGATGGAGCCTGCCCAGCTCAGAAGAAACAAAACGGGAGCGTGTTGTTCCTGCCGGAGTTCTCTCCATTTCCTGACCCGGTGAAATGCGGCATAGAGCAGGAAAAAGCTCCAGGGCAGAAAGCCCGCGAGATAGATGATGAGATAGTAGTAGACGGGTCCGGCGCGGTGCGAATGTCCCGTCGCAAACCTTTCCAGGCTTTCCTGCCAGAAGGCGTATCCGGGAAAATCGGGGTGCCGCACCGATACGGCGATAAACCACGGCAGCGTCACTGCAAAGAACGTCACCAGACCCAGATCCCAGTTCAAGTCCTTCAGCCGGGCGAGCTTCCCGCGCAAGGCCTGGTAGACTCCGATCGCCAGCAGCGGAAGCAGAAAGCCCACCGGGCCCTTCGTTAGCGTCGCCAGGCCCAGGGCGGCAAAAAACAGGACATCCAGCAGTTTCCGCTGTTCGGAAGCTGCTTCCCGCAGCCAGTAACAGACCATGGCGCCCGTGACCAGGAGGGTCAGCGTCATGTCAAAGATGACTTCACGCGCGAACACCACCACCAGCGGCGACGTGGCCAGAACAATTCCGGCATAAAGTCCGGTGGAATTTCCGAACATCCGGCGCCCCAGGAACCAGGCCAGAAAAACCGTCAAAAGCGCCGCCAGAGCCGAGGGAAACCGTGCGCTGGCCTCCGATAATCCTGCCACCTTGAACGACGAGGCGACCGCCCAGAAGAAGACGGGGGGTTTATCGAGATAGGAAAAGTTATTCAAATGTGGCGTGATCCAATCCCCTTTGGCCAGCATTTCCCGTGCGACTTCCGCGTTTCTTCCCTCATCGGGTTCAATCAAGGCCAGGCGTCCAATGCCCGCAAAAAACATGCAGGCGGCGACCATCAGCAAGAGGAGAAAATGGATAGCTGGAAACCCGCGACGGGTCACCTTCGCGGGAACAGTTTGATTTAACCTGGAAGAGCTCTCACCACTCAAAGATTCCACAATCCTCCCTCAGCCCAAGGCCGGCTCCGCGACGCGGAAATCACTCGAAGGGATCACGATGCGCAATGGCCGGAAAAAGTCTATCACGATGTGCAGGTTGGCCGTCGAAAGCCAAATCACTTTGAAGAGGTACACCTCAGGTTCGAAGACTGAAGAGGCGGGTCGAGCCGCCTGCAAACACCTTTCCCTTGCCGGGCATGGCCGCGGGAATCCGCCGCCGCGTCACTTCTCCGCCGCCTCTTCGATGCGGACCCCGTCGCGCTCAGCGGAGTCTCTTTCAATCAGTTGCAGTTCAGATTCGTAGTCGATTCGGTTCTTCTTCATCCAGCGCACGGCCCAGACGTCCTCAAGCCCTTTGACCAGCCGGCCCCACGTTCCGTACTTGGTCTCTCCCGCCAGCCGCGGGTGATGGGACACGGGCACCTGCGTGACGCGGTAGCCGCGCATCCTGATCAGGGTGGGAAGGAATCGATGCATCCCTTTGTAGAGCTCCAGCCCGTCCAGGCATTCACGCCGGTAGGCCTTCAGGGTGCACCCCGTGTCCACAATGTTGTCGCCCGTCATCCAGTTTCGAAAACCGTTCCCGATACGCGATGAAATGCGTTTCCACAGGGTGTCCTTGCGCCGGGTGCGAACGCCGCACACCACGTCCCAGTCTTTCAGCATTCCGGCCAGGCTTGGAATTTCCATGGGGTCGTTCTGCAAGTCGGCGTCGAGGGTCGCCACCGCCTCTCCGCGCGCCAACCGGAACCCCGCGGCCATCGCGGCCGTCTGTCCCAGATTCTTCCGGAAATGAGCAATACGAATCCGGGCATCGCTTGCCTGGGCTTTTTTCAGTAATTCCAGCGTGCGGTCGCTGCTGCCATCGTCCACAAAGAGGATTTCGACCGTGCCTTGCCACCCGGACATTGCTTCCGTGATGCGTTTCACGAGCGGGGCGATATTATCTTCCTCGTTGTAAACCGGGATTACGATTGAGAGACTTTGCATCGCGCTTTGGGTCTATCAGCCGGAAGAGCCTGGGCAGAACCGGGGATGCCAAAAAAGCTGAATCACCAGGACTTCCTCACCTGTATCTTACACGGGAAATTCTAGCATGCCAGGGTGTGTGACCCTAAGAAATTACTCCCGTGCAACCTTGTAATACCATTGGACTTTGCTTTTCCGGAAGGGTTAGACTGCAAGTAGGTTTGGAAATGAAACCAGCTTTCTTCTGTCGGCGTCTAAGCTGGTGTAAGCTGCGGTCCTTTAGCGGCGGAGAGGCGTGTATGATCCATCATAAGACCCGCATTGCAACCCTGGTCATGGCCATTGCCCTTGCCTTCAGCGGTTGCAGTCTTCTCAAAAACACAAGTGCCCCGAACGACGGCGCCATTGTTTCCTCGATCCAATCCAAGCTTTATCAGGACCCTGTTTTGAAGACGCGGGATGTCCGGGTGCTCTCTCAACAGGGAGTTGTTGTCCTGTCGGGAACCGTAGGTAGCGATCAGGAAAAGGCTGCGGTTGAACAATTTGCCCACAGCGCCGACGGCGTCAAACAGGTCATTGACCAACTGGCGGTCAATCCTCCGCAGCAAGCCGCTGAGCAAGCTCCGGAACCGCCAGCTCAACCCGAACAGCGGACCTCCCGGCGGCGTTCGCGCGCCGATGCGGAACGCCAGCCACCTCCGGAACCTCCGGCTCCCGCCCCGGTTGTGCAGGCGCCGCCGTCTTCCGCGCAGGCTTCCGAGGCTCCACCTCCACCCCCGGAACCTTATCCCATGACGATTCCGGCGGGGACGGTCATGACGGTGCGCATGGTTGACTCCATTGATTCGTCGGTCAACCACGCTGGTGATGAAGTCGCCGCCACCGTCGACTCGCCAATATCCGAGAATGGGCAGATCGTCATTCCCCGTTATTCCAAGGCGCGTTTGCGGCTGCTTGCTGAGCGCAGCGCCGGCCGGATTAAAGGGCAGGCGGAGGTTCAACTCCAACTGGTCAGCATCACGGTGGGCGGGAAAGCGTACGCGGTCAATAGCGGGATTTATCAGCAGGTGGCGGCAGGCTCCCGCGGCAAGCAAACGGCCGAAAGGGCCGGTATCGGCGCCGTGCTTGGAGGGGTTATCGGAGCCATTGCGGGCGGAGGCAAAGGCGCGGCCATCGGCGCGGGCGTCGGCGCCGGAGCAGGAACCGGAGTTCAGATGGCTACGAAAGGCGCGGCCGTAAAAATTCCGCCCGAAACAAAAATCGATTTCACCCTGAGCAGTCCTCTTAATATCATGGTGAATCCGTAAGGGTTTGGGGAGGGGGACTCCTCGGTTGAGTCTTGCGATCGCCCGGTTTGCACCTGTTGCACAGACAGGTCCATCCGGAGTCCTGAAATTCCCAAGGCGTGTTGCCCTTGGCCGTGGACGCTACCTTAAATCAAACCTTTCGACACATTTCCATTCGTGTGGAGCACCGCTGACCAGATAGAGACTCAGGCGGCGGATCTCGAGCGCCTGGCCCGCCAGGTAGCCAAGGCCGGCGGCAATTCCTTTCTTTGTTTCGATCCGAAGCTCTCCATATACGAGACTCAGGTGCGGACTGTAGGGTGACTTGTCCCGGATCTCGAAGGCCTCGCGCGCTGCCTGGTGGGCTTTGAGGATGGGACTGGTTGGAACCACGCTGACAAAAAGGCAACGGAAGTATTCGTCGAGGTAACCGATTTCACCCAGTTCAATCCGGAAGGGTTTGAGCCGGCCCGTCAATGAGGCCGACTTGGCCAGCGCTTCCTCCTCCGGCGTTGTGATTCCGCTGAGCAGGGTGACGTGAGGGTCAAAGCGTGGGGTGGAGTATTCCTGGCTGAGCCGGGAAATCTCGCCGGCCAGGAGGCTGAACATCGGCTCCTCGGGCGTCAACCAGAGTGCGTAGCCCTTACCGATGGGGTTCGTGTCCGCAGGCATTCCAGGCTCCGAGGGCCTTCAGGGTTTGCTTTTTGGGGGAACTTCGCTCTTCTCGGCCTTTTTACGCACACGCCTTCCCTTGAAATCCGGCAGAACATTTCGCATGTACTTGGCTGAGCCGGCGGATTTCCGGTCTTGATAACCCAGTTGGTTCTGGCATCCGTACAGATTCGTTTCCATGGTCAGGAAGATCTGGTCGTGGTTGCGCAAAAGGAACGAGAGATAGGGTTTGAGCGACTGCTGCAGGGTCAGCATATCGTTCCACGCCTGGTTGAATTCTCCCTCGAGGGTCAGATTACTGGTGTGGGAGACGGTTTCCATCAGCCTTTCAATCGGTGGCAGAACTTCGCTGATGCCGGCATAGGTTTCAAATCCCAGATATTCGCTGTCGACCCTGCCGTCAAACAGTTCCCGGCTTTTCTCGAGAGCCGCAAGATTCCGGCGCAGCATATCGAGATTGCTGTTGAAACCGGCCAGCGCGGCGGCGGGCAGATTCAATTTTTCCGGGTGAATCTGGGTTGTCAGGTCCTTGACGCGCGCTTCCGCCTGCCACAGTTTTGTGAGCAGCGCGTGAGTCTGCGCGGGTTCCATGTATCCCAGCTGGTTTGCCATGGAGCGCGGCGGCGCCTGCAAAGATTCAGGAACTTCGACCTTTTCCGTTTGAATCTGCTCTGACGATAGAGCTTCAGACGCAGGCTTCTTTGTCTGCTGGCCGGACGCCGGAGCCGCCAGCAGGGGAAGGGGCAGGAGCCCTAAAGCAATCAATAGAGCAAAGAATCGCATGGTAACTCCTGGATGCGGACTTTTGGATTCCAAAAAACAGCATGGCAGGGCGCAGCGGGATTCGTCCAGATGTTTTTGCGGAAGGCGCTTGACCCTGCCGGAAGACGGCGACATAATCCTCGGTCATGAAGACTATCCTGGTTCTCGCGGGAATGGCTGCTGCGATCTGCCTGGTTGCCACCTCGATTCTCTTGAGGGGAACTCCGAAGGCAGACTCTGCCGTAAGCCGTCCTCCCATTCTGGGGATTGCCCATATTGCTCTCAGGGTCAAAGACGCGGCGGCGGCCCGCAATTTCTTTGGACACATTCTGGGCTTCGACGAGTTGCCCTTGAAAGAAAAAGCGAAGGGCGGCATGCGCTACACCTATTTCAAGGTAAACGACAACCAGTACATTGAGGTCTCTCCCACTCTCTCATCCCCGACCGAGGACCGGCTGATTCACGTTGCCTTTCGCACCACGGATGCCCGCCGCTTGCGCGGTTACCTTGCCAGTCACGGCGTGGCCGTTCCCGGAGCGCTTCAGAAAGACCCTGAAGGCGACCTGAGCTTCAGCCTGCAAGACCCCGCCGGCCACACGGTGGAGTTCATCCAGTACCTTCCGGGCTCGGTTGAAAGCCGGAACTTCGGAAAATTTCTCTCCCCGACGCGCTCATCTGAGCAGATTATTCATGCGGGCGAGACGGTTGAGGACCAGGCTCCTGCGGATCACTTTTATCGCGGCATACTGGGATATCGTGAAATGTGGCACGGCGGCATGACGGATAACCACACGGACTGGGTGGATATGGTTGTGCCCAACGGAAACAACTGGCTGGAGTTCATGCTGAACGTCCAGAATCCTTCGCCGCGCCGGTTGGGCGTGATGAACCACTTCTCGCTGGGTGTCAAAGACATCAAGCAGGCTTATGCGACCATCAAAGCCCGCGGGTATAATGCACAAGAACCCAAAGTTGGCCGCGACGGGAAATGGCAGCTCAATCTTTACGATCCGGACTTGACGCGCGTCGAATTCATGGAATTCAAGCACGTGCGGAAACCCTGCTGCTCGCCCATGCGAACCTTTAACTGAGCCGAGACGAAGTTTCCGGCTTTGGCCATTCTGCGTGTCAGCCGGCCCGCCGCACTTCCGCAGCTTCCTTCTTACCCACGAACGCATTCGCTGTGCCCGTGCTGCCCTCACATGGGCGGAGGCAGAGTTTTCGGCCACTCGCGCACAAAAACTTTTCCGTCCGGCGAACGCTCCATGACGGGCCCGTAAAGCCCCAGGAGCTGACGGTTCCACCAGAGTCCTGTTTGGCGTTTGGTGCTGAGATCGGTGAACCAGTACTGCCAGGTCACGGCTCGAACCTCCAGAGGAGGCTTGCCGGGAAACGGGTTCGAGCGGAAAAGCGAAAGCACGCTTGGATCATTTTTAAGAAGCAATTCTTCCGTCTGCACCACCCAAGGATTGTGTTCAAAGTCGCCGAGTGAGGCGAACCACAGGTTCCAGTCAAAGCGTGGCTGGTAGGGAGCGTAAATTCCCGGCGGCTCTTTTGGGTCCTGTGGCTTGTAGCGAAAAGGGTAGGCCGTCCACTGCTTGCCGTCACGTGACCCCTGGAATTCAATTTCATATCTCACGGTGGTCATGACGGCAAAAAGGCCGTATTGATTGGCGATGCGAAACGGCTGAAGAATTTCCACGGGTTCCAGCGGCAAGGGCAGCGAAGGAATGAACATCAGGAGCAAAAGCACCGTGGTGGCGTAGAAGATCCAGGTGAGAAAAACGCCCGAGATCCACAGGCCGGTCCTTGACGCTCGCGGCGGTGGAGCGTCCGCAGGAGGTTCTTTCCATTCAAGAAATTGAAGCCTGGGAAATCTAACCGGCCAGAAAGATTTCAGCCGGCCGAACCCGCCGGCAAGGGTGCGGTCATCGAGCAGCAGAAAGCCGAGCGAGAGAACAAGGTAATTCAGAAACGCGTAATTCGCTGTCAGGATAATTCCGATCTGAAACGGCGTCAGGATCAGGAAGCCGATCAGCCGGCTCCGGCGGGAAAAGAGGAACAGCCAGCAGATGCCGAGTTCGGCCGCCAGGGTAAACAACGCCAGAAGCGCCTGGAAGGGGTGAGGCAGTTGTTGCGCGTACCACCCGATCCAGGTGGGCAGCGGGCCGTTCTGGTAATAATGATTCATGGCGGTCAGGTGCCGCCACTCGGGATCGTGACTGGCCAGCTTGGCCACTCCCGATTCAAAGTAGATTCGGAACCATTCCCACTGGAGTAGCAGCAGGCTGGCGGGCGAGGGCGGCCTGGATTCGCCGAGGCCGGGACGAAATCCTGCCGGAGCAAAGAAGAGCGATACAAAGCCGGCGGCCAGGAGCATGCCGTCCGACTGATATTCCGCAAACTCACGCGCGGCGGCGATGAAGGAAAGATAGGCAACCAGAGCAATGGCGGTTGTTCCGCGCGGCCAGATGTTAAAGAAAAGCCCGGCCGAGGCGACCAGCCCGGCCCACACCAGAAGGTGCAGCGCCAACGTGCCGCTGCCGAGCCAGAGCAGCGTGGGCGCGATCCAGAATCGCTCAATTCCCACGCGGTTGGCGAGAATTGCCAGATAGTTTTGGGCGGGAAGGATTCCGCCAGGGCCCACCAGCCCCTCGATCTGGAACGCCAGAGAGTAAAAGGCTGAAAAAAAGATCAGGCCGAGGGCGCGCAGGAAGATCCAGCGCGGCCACAGATGGCCCGGCGAACCGGGTTGTTCGGGACCGAATATCCGGCGGACCGCTGCTTTAAGGTCAAGACTCATGCGAGCGCTTATTTTACAGGTAATATGCCGGATCAGCGGCGGCTTTCTGTGCAGGGTTTCGGGCGGGGCCCCGTGCCGAAAGATGGCCACCTGCGATCAGTGCGTTGCTTTATTCGCATGAGAGCGCATAAACTCATTGGGTTGAACAGATGGGCGTGAGCCTTCGAACGGGCGCGTGTGTCCTGATCGGCCAGCGTAATGCCCTGAAAAGGAGAGAGAGTCTTGCTTCGAACGAAAACCTGCGCGGCGCTGTGTTTGCTACTGCTGATTTCAACCACCTGGGTTGCTGCCTCCGGCCCTGCGAAGGCTGCAAGCGAGACAACGCATACCCTCTCGCTGAATGGCAAATGGAATTTCATCACGGACCCCACCGGCACACTGAAGGTTCAGGACCTTGCCTCTGCGAAGGATGCCCGAGTGAGCCAGGTTCCGGGATCGTGGCAGTCGGAGTTTTCCGACTTGCGGGATTATGCCGGTGTGGCCTGGTATTGGCGTTCGGTGCAGGTTGGTCCGCTCGCACCCACGCAGGTCGCCCTCCTGAAATTCGGAGCGGTTGATTATCGTGCTGTCGTTTACATTAACCAACAGCGCGTGGGCTCGCACGACGGGGGCTACCTCCCTTTTGAATTCAACGCAACCTCCTATCTCCACGCAGGTGAAAATCAGATCGCCGTGAGGGTCGCGGACCCGGGAGCGAATCCAAGCGACGTGGAAGGAATCCAGTACGCGGAGATTCCCCACGGCAAACAGAACTGGTACGTCCAGACGAGCGGGTTGTGGCAAAGCGTTGAGATCCAGATCCGCCCGCAGGTCCACCTGGGGGTGGTTCATGTGTCGGCTGGCGCGGACGGACATTTCACTTTCAGCGTCCATCTTGTGAACCCGCCTTCAGGTGCATCCGCGGCGCCGACGGTCGGCGCGGAAATTCTGGGTCCGGACGGAAAAGTGGTTTGGAAAGGGCCGGAGAACGCGGTAACCAAGCAGGGTGTCGATGTTATCTCAGGCAGCCTTCCAAACCCCGATCTTTGGAGCCTGTCCCACCCTTCCCTTTACACGCTGCGTGTGCGCACCGGTTCCGGCGATCAGCAGTCGTACCGCTTCGGTTTTCGAACTTTCGAAACGCGTGGCGGAAAGTTTTACTTGAATGGCAAGGTGATTTACCTGCGTGGCGCGCTCGACCAGGCCTTTTATCCCGAAACGATTTACACGCCTCCCTCGCTGGACTTTCTGAAGGAGGAGATGCGGGAAGCCAAGGCGATGGGCCTGAACCTGCTGCGCTGCCACATCAAAGTGCCGGACCCCCGATACCTGGAGGCGGCCGATGAGACGGGCATGCTGGTCTGGTACGAAATTCCGAACTGGGACAAGCTCACCGCTGATTCCGAGGACCGCGCGCTCAAGACTCTGCGGGGCATGGTCCAGCGCGACTGGAACCATCCTTCGATCATCATCGTCAGCATCGCCAATGAGAGCTGGGGCTTGAATCTGAAGGAAGCTGCTGACCGGACATGGCTGAAACAGGCGTACCACCAGGCGAAGCAGGTGGTTCCGGGATGGCTGGTGGAGGATAACAGCCCCTGCTGTGATAATTTCCACGTTGCGGGCGACCTGGCGGACTTTCACCAGTACGATTCCATTCCCGATCACGCGGCTGACTTCGACCGTTTTGTCGGTAACTTGGCGACCCGGCCGAGCATGCTGTTCAGCCCCTATGGCGATGCCGAACCCAAGGGTGATGAGCCTCTGCTTCTGTCGGAGTTCGGCAACTGGGGCCTGCCTTTTGTCCCCCAGGAAAAGCCCTGGTGGTTTGCCAGAAGCTCTCACGGGCGGACGATCACCCTGCCGGCGGGCCTTGAGAAGCGTTTTGAAGATTACCGGTACAACACGCTTTTTCCGGACCTTCACGCGCTGGAGGCGGCAACCCAGACGCATGAGTTCAACTCATTGAAATACGAGATCGCGAGTTTGCGGATGCACTCCTCCATCCAGGGTTACGTCATCACGGAACTGACCGACGTGATGTGGGAGGCGAACGGTCTGATGGACATCTGGCGGCATCCCAAGAACTTTTCTGCCGATCTCGGCGTCGCCCAGCAGGATGATGTTGTGCTGGTCCGCCCTGCGAGACATAACTATTTTGACGGCTCCCAGGTTGAGGCCGGCGTTTACTTTTCTCATTACAGCCAGCTGGATCCGGGTGGTGTAACGGTCGAATGGAATGTGGAAGGAACATCACTGAAAGGAAGTTTTCAAGCGCCGGTTGTTCCGGTTGGTTCCGCCGGGAAGGTGGGGACGATCACCTTTACGGTTCCTTCTTCCACCGCGCCTTCCCGCAATATCCTGAATGTCCAGATGGTCGCCGGCGGCACGGTCATTGCGAAAGATTCGGCTGGCCTCTATTTTTATCCGCAGGAGAAGCCCACGCTGGCGCCTCCCATCAATTTTCACGATCCCCAGGGCCGTCTGCGCCGTCTTGCGAGTGACATGCAGCAACGGGACTACTTTGAGACGGACAACGCGCAGGCGCATCCGGTGCTGATTGCCTCCGTGTTTGATGACATCGTGAAGAAAGCGCTGGAGTCCGGAAGCAAGGTTATCCTGCTGTCCAGAGGACCGGAGACCCTCACCCCGGACGTGAAGATTGCACCCCGCTCGCAGGGTGCATTCAGCGGCAACTGGATTTCCAATTTTGCCTGGGTCCGCAAAGATGCGGCGCCCTTCAGCAAGATCGGATTTGAAACTCTTTCCGGTTTTGAGACGGAGGCCTCGACCCCGGAAGCGGTGGTGACCGGGATTCCTCCCCAGGAATTCAAGGACGTTCTGGCGGGGGAATTTTACGGATGGATCCATTCCAGCGTGGGGACGCTGGTTCAGGCGCGTTATGGCAAGGGCAAGCTGTTGATCTGCACCTTTTCGCTCAATACCCCTTACGGCACCGATCCCTATGCCACCTATCTTATGGACGCTCTCGTGAATTATGCCGCGTCGGACTTTTCTCCGAAGTTGGATATCACCCCGCACGCTCCTTAACAGTTTGTTGAAAAATTCCTGCCGCCTGTCATTCCGAGGAGCCGCAGAGCCTGCCCTGAGCCCGTTCGCCCTCCGCTTGCGAACGGCCCCGAACGAAGTGAGGGGGCTCAGGATAAACTCCGCCGAAGGGCGACGAGCAATCCCGTAAGTGCCTGATTTCGCAAAAAGCAGATCCTTCGCTTACGCTCGGGATGACATCATCGGAACGTTTCTAACAAACTGTTAAGCGGGTAAGATGATATTCCATCCTGCTCCGGGAAGGGAACGGCGCTGCGCTTCTCCACTGCGCGCCATCGTCACTTTTTCAATTTCATCAGGCGGCGCGTTGCTTCATCGAGCGTGGCATCCTTCTTGCAGAAGGTGAATCGCACCTGCTGGCTGCCGAGCGAACGATGGCTGTAAAAGCTGCTGCCGGGCACCGCGGCGACGCCCACGTTCTGAATCAGATGCCGTGTGAACTCGATATCATCCGGGAAACCAAACCCGCTGATGTCGGTCATGATGTAGTAAGCCCCGTAGGGTTTGAAGCATTGAAAGCCGGCGTCTCCGAGCGCTGCCAGCAGCCTGTCGCGGCGCTTGAGATAATCCTCGCGCAGTTTGTGATAGTAGCCGGCGTCGAGCCGCAGCGCCGTGATGCCGGCTTGCTGCAGGGGCGCGGCGGCGCCGACGGTGAGGAAGTCGTGCATCTTTCGAATGGCCTGCGTGATGGGAGGCGCTGCAACAGCGTAACCCACGCGCCATCCCGTAACGCTGTAGGTTTTCGACATCGAGTTGATACTGATGGTCCGCTCGCGCATGCCCGGAAGCGTGGCCATGGAGATGTGCCGGCGATCTTCGTAAACGAGGTGCTGGTAAATTTCATCGGTGATCACGTAAGCGTTTGAGCGCCGGACGATCCCCGCAATGGTCTCAAGTTCCTCGAGTGAGAAAACCTTGCCGGTGGGATTGTTGGGCGTGTTCAGGATGAGCGCGCGGGTGCGCTCGTTGAAAGCAGCGGCCAGTTCTTCCGGATCGAACGTCCAGGCCGGAGGGCGCAAGGGCACAAAGCGGGGCACCGCGCCGCTGATGATCGCATCCGGGCCGTAGTTCTCGTAAAACGGCTCGAAGACGACAACTTCCTCACCCGGATTGACCACCGCCAGCAAGGATGCGATCATCGCCTCCGTTGCGCCGCAGCAGACGGTGACTTCCTGCTCGGGATCGATGGACAGGCCGGAATCCTTTTCGAATCGTTCGGCGATAGCGCGGCGAAACTCACGCGTTCCCCAGGTAATGGCGTACTGGTTGATGTCCGCCTGCACGGCGCGCACCGCGGCTTCTTTCACCTCGGCCGGAGCCGCAAAGTCAGGGAAACCCTGTGCCAGGTTGACCGCGCCGTGCCGGAGGGCCAGGCGCGTCATCTCCCGAATCACACTCTCCGTAAACTGCTGCGCTTTCCGCGACACCGGCGAGGGTTCGGTCATTTTGCTTTTCTCATCGAACGGTCGGGCATTCCACACAGCGCCCTTCAGCCCATGGCAACGAATCTTGCCCCGCGCTGCATCGGGGTCATGGCAACGCGCGCTCTTGCCGCCGCGTTCCCAGCAACCGAACAGGGATGCGCAAGCGGCGAGACGAACTTAC
>Ga0307374_10011298_pt1 | contig 12723 bp, 12 predicted proteins | sample OX3MG_FD_202532 | JGI IMG/M metagenome (GOLD analysis project Ga0307374, IMG submission 202532) | Soil microbial communities from Risofladan, Vaasa, Finland - OX-3 | ecosystem: Environmental > Terrestrial > Soil > Coastal area > Acid sulfate soil | place: Finland: Risofladan, Vaasa | collected...
GAGGTTCCGGTGACCGGTTCACGACTGCGAGCTCTGGCGATCGCTGGGACCGGTGTCCTGCTGGTTCTCCTGCTCAGCGCAGCTGGAACCACTACCCGCCTCACCAGCAGTCAAGCCACCAAGGTGGTGGTCCAGTACTACAAAAGCAATCAGCAAGCGAACAGCAGTCTCGATAGCTCGTTGCTCAACACTCTGGAGGAGGGGATCTCCGCCACCATGGATGATCACACCTACTCCCTGCTCACTAAAGCAGGGGCGACCAGTGAAACCTCGCCGCCGATCCCCACTGACGGGGACGTGTCGATCTCACTCTCCGGCGCTAGCCATCCGCCGGCCGAGTTCTTGGCGCAGATCAAGTGGCCTGCAGTCGCTGGAGCGACGCCAGTAGCCGCCCAGACCCAGTACTTGGTCCTGCGCAAGGACAGCCAGTCCAAGCCGTGGCGGGTCCTCTACGAGCCCTTCATCGAGAAGGGTGCAGTGCTGCCTGGGCTCTCAGCCAAGAATGCGGTGACCAAGAGTGGAGGAAGCAATGCCGAGTTCTCCGACTGGGCCAAATACCTGGGCGGAGCCAAGGAGCGCTTCGCTCCCGGTCAGCTGACCTCCAAGTACCTGGCCACGACGAAGCAGGAAACCGCGACAGCCCTGAGCGGCGGGGTTGGCTACAGCGTCTCCTATGCGGTCGACTCCACGCCGGTCACCACCGTGTCCGTGCGCGGAGGCACCTTGGAGTTCGGTTCGATCGATGAGCATGACGAGTCCCAACCGACTCAATCCGGCAACTGCATTCAGACGGCTACGTCCGAAAACAATCAGCTTTTGGCGCTAGCACCCGCGGGTGTCTCGTACGCCTCCGTCACCGCGCAATACCTATACCAGGCGGTCATCTTCGTGCCGCAGGACCACCATAAGCTGCCCCAGGTTCTGGGTTGGACAACGCAACTCATGACCGTTTCCGCGCCAGCCTGCTCTTAGCAACGACGGGCCTCACCAGAGCGGGATTTGGAGCTCTGCGTGAAGGCTGTGCAGGCGGTTCAGCAAATGAGTGCGGCTGCGGTGCACCGCAGCTCTCTTGAGGCAAGGTCACTTGGTCGTGGCGGGAAGGGCATCAGCTCGCGGAATGGTTGGGTCACCGTTTGCTGCCGCCACCGTTGGTGGTGCGTCGGTATCGGGCGGAGTCAGCTTGAATCGGTCACCGACCGTGCACAGCTCACCGGTTCCACCCCCACAACTACCACCGGGCTCTCACCGCGCTTGGCGGCGTCGCTCCCGTGCCTCGTGTCGACAACCTTTCCATGGGGTATCTCTAGACGTCATCCAGATCGACGGAATACCTCGTACCGTACATGGAGGAATTCTGGGTCGGGACGGTCAGGCTTGGCCCGCGGCACCACCAGCAGTGGTCTCCCGTTCAGTTCCTGCAGCTCGTGGCGCAGCATAGGCCCATCGACGTCGTCGAGCACGTCGTGGCGAATCTCGAGGACCGAATCTGGACGGGTGCCGAGAATATTGCGGTCGAATGCGACGTGATGAAGTTTGCAGAGAGCCAGGCCGTTTGAGGTCACCGGTTCACCCCGCGGATCCCGATCTGGAACGATGTGCGCTGCGTCCATCAGGTCGGTGTGATGCAGCTTGCACATGGCGCATGAGTTTTGGTAAGCACGGAACACACGAAAGCGGAGGGCGGCTTGATGCAGACGCTGTCGCGCCAGCCGCGTCACGTAAGCGCGGCGGGCGGCATCAGGCAGCTCAGGCGTCCTCGCTGGCGCTGTCGCGGTCGAGCAGATCATCGACCGCTACCGTGAAGCTCAGTTCTTGCGGTTTGTCATCAAAGATGAACACTGGCCATTGGGGCAGGTAGCGACCCGGCTCCCCACCGTAGAAGTAGATCAGCGGAAGGCGGCGGCGCATGACCTCCCGCACAGGCCGCGGTTGTCGCGATAACCGGCGGCGCCGCCGCGGTAGCGGTACTGCAAAAACCCTGACCCACCCAGCCCGTCGTCGTACGGCCGCGCACGGCCGTGGACCACAGGGACCGTCGTGATGCTCAACGGCCAGTCGAGCACGGCGGGCTTGAAGATTCCCTGCGGGCCTAGCAGCGGAACCCGGCGCCCCCGGAAATCGAAATCTTGGCGCATGGCGTCCAGGGGGAGGACTTCGCCATGACTATCCACCAAACGCGTCAGGAACTGAAACGCCTCGAGCCACACCTGCTGATCAGTAGGGGGCACTTCCATCGCGTTGACCCTCGCCCGTCGTGATTCAGGCGTGTCGATAAACCCGGACTCGAATGTGGCTCAGAGTCGCTCGGCCACGCTCTGGCCCTGGACGAAAAAGAGCAGATAGTCAGGTCCTCCTGCCTTGGTGTCGGTGCCGCTCATGTTGAAGCCGCCGAAGGGGTGTACTCCCATATAGGCACCGGTGGAGCGGCGGTTGAGGTAGAGGTTGCCCACGTGGAACCGTTCCTTGGCGACCGCGATCCGCCCAGGATCCCGGCTGAAGTAGGAGCCGGAGAGGCCGTAATCCGTGCCGTTGGCGATCTCCAGTCCATGCTCGAAGTCCCGGGCCCGGATCACTGAGAGGACCGGACCGAAGATCTCCTCCTGGGCGATCCTGGCGTCAGGTGCGACCCCGCCGAAGATGGTCGGCTCGATGAGGTGGCCATCACCGGGTCCGCGGCTGCCTCCCAGGAGCAGCTCGCCCTCTCCCTTGCCCAGTTGAAGGTAATCGAGGATCTTCTCCTCGGCGGCGCCGTCGATCACCGGGCCCACCGTCACCTCCGGGTCGATCGGGTCGCCAACCCTGAGTCGAGCGGCCAGATCCAGGACCCGACCCAGCACCTCGTCGTAGGCGGAATCGACCAGTACCGCCCTGGAACCCGCCGAGCACTTCTGGCCCTGGAACCCAAAGGCCGAGGCGGTGATCGCCTGAGCGGCCAGTTCGGGGTCGGCGGTCTCGTCCACCACCACCGCGTTCTTGCCCCCCATCTCCAGCTGCACTCGCTTCAACCACACCTGACTGGGATGGACTTTGGAGGCTCTCTCATAGATGCGCACCCCAACCTCTCGGGAGCCGGTGAACGCCACAAAGCGGATCTGCGGGTGGTCGACCAGCGCCTCGCCGATCACCGCGCCGCGCCCGGTCAACAGGTTGATGACCCCAGGCGGCAGCCCCAGCTCGAAGAAGATCTCCACCAGCCAGGCGGCGGTCGTGCTCGAGGTCTCGGCCGGCTTCAAGATGACGCAGTTCCCGGCCACCACCGCGGCCGTCATCATCCCGGTGGCTAGGGCCAGGGGAAAATTCCAGGGAGAGATCACCGCCCCGACCCCGAGCGGCAGGTAGCGGAACTCGGTGATCTCGCCCGGCCAGTGAGCCATCGTGTCCCGGCTGCTCAACTCCAACGCCTGGCGGGCGTACCACTCCATCAGGTCGACGACCTCTGAGACCTCGCCGTCCGCCTCGTCCCAGGCCTTGCCGACCTCGTAGACCATCAGTGCCGCCAGCTCCGCGCGCCGGCGGCGCACAACTTCGGCCGCGCGCAGGAGGAGGGCCGCCCGCTCCCCGACCGGAGTCCTGGACCACCCGGGGAAGGCCTCCCAGCCAGACACAACCGCCCTCTCCACGTCCTCCGTCCGACCCGCCGCGTGGCGACCGATCACCTGCTCGGGGTGGGCCGGGTTGTAGGACTGAACCAGCTCCGGGGTCTCCACCCGCTTCCCACCGATCACCAGCGGGTAATCCCGTCCGAGCCTGGCGCGCACGCCGGCCAGGGCGTCCGCGAAGACGGTGCGGTTGGCAGCAGCCGAGAAGTCGACCGTTGGCTCGTTGCGGAAGGGTGCCAGGGACATCGGAGGTCCTCCTTGTCGGATCGACGTGTGGATTCGCGCTCCGCCAGCCCTCGGTTCAGGTCCGCGGGGCTAGCGGCGCACCAGATTGCGGGCCAGGAAGAGCAGATTGGCAGGACGTTCCGCCAACCGTCGCATGAAGAAGGGATACCAGTGAGTGCCGTAAGAGGTCGCCACCAGCACCGTGAAGCCCCGCTTGAGCAGGTCGCGCTGAAGCTGGGGACGGACCCCGTAGAGCATCTGGAACTCGAAGCGGTCTCGTCCTATCTGGTGTTGCTCGGTGAAGCTGATGGCGTTCTCGATCATCCGGTCGTCGTGGGTGGCAATCGCCGTGTACCCTCCCGCCTCGAGAGAGCGCTCCATGAGCCGGACGTAGTTCCGGTCCACCTCGGCTTTGTCGGGGAACGCGACTTCCCGGCTCTCCCGGTAGGCCCCTTTTACCAGTCTCAGGCTGGGCTTGAGCGGAAGCAGGGACTCGAGGTCGGCCTCGGTCCGGCGGAGGCAGGACTGCAGCACCGCCCCGACGTTCTCGAAGCCCCGCTTCCGAAGCTTGCGGAAGCTGCTCAGGGTGGCCTCCACGTGGGCGGAGTCCTCCATGTCGATCCTCATGAAGAGTCCCAGGCTCCGGGCCACCTCCAAGAGCACGGACATATTGCTGACCGCGAGCTCCTCATCGAGGTCGAGTCCTAACAGCGTCAGCTTGATGGCGGCGTTGGCATTCAACTGCTCCGAGGCAAGGCGCCTAAGCAGCCTTTCGTAGGCCTCGACCGCCAGGGCCGCCTCGGCCTCGGTGCCCACCGACTCCCCGAGCTCGGTGGCGTTGCATTTGAAGCCCTGCGCGTTGAGTCTTCGGATCAGCTGAACATCTTGGTCGAGGGTTTCGCCGGCCACGAACCGGGAGGCCCCCAGCCGCATTCCGTACCGTCTCATGAAGGCTTCGGTGAGGCGGTTCTGCGCAGCCCCCAGAATCGCCGCCCGGGCGATGCCATTCATGGATGGCACCGGTCAGCCGCCTCCGCAGTTCGACGGTAGAGCCGGGTCGGACTCTCCAGTGGCCATCAAAACGATGCTAGTGGAGCGTCCGCCGATCCCGGCAAGCGAGATCGGACCACAGGAGCCGGCGGGTGTCGGCTTAGATTGGTCGCTGTGACCAAGGAAGATTTCCCGAAGCGCCGGCTCGGCTCCCAGGGACTGGTGGTCTCCGCGATCGGGCTCGGCTGCATGGGCATGTCTCAGGCGTACGGGTCCGCCGACGAGACGGAGTCGCTGGCGACGATCGACCGAGCCTTGGAGCTCGGGATCTGCTTCCTTGACACGGCCAACGCCTACGGGGAGGGGCACAACGAAAAACTGCTGGGCCGCGCCCTCGAGGGGAGGCGGGACCGAGTCGTCCTGGCCACCAAGTTCGGGGTCCTCCGGGATGGCGCCATGGCAGGTGGCATCAGCGGCCGGCCGGAGTACGTCCGGTCCTGCTGTGAGGAGTCCCTGCAACGGCTCAACACCGACCACATCGACCTGTACTATCAGCACCGAGTCGATGCCGAAGTCCCGATCGAGGACACGGTCGGAGCGATGGCGGAGCTGGTCCAAGCCGGCAAGGTGCGCTTTCTGGGACTATCCGAGGCAAGCTCCGATTCTCTCGAGCGGGCGGCAGCCACCCACCCGATCAGCGCACTTCAGAGCGAGTGGTCGCTCTGGACCAGGGAGATCGAGGCCGACGTGCTGGCCACCGCGCGTCGGCTGGGAATCGGCCTAGTCCCCTACAGCCCCCTGGGAAGAGGGTTTCTGACCGGAAAGATCCGCGACCCCCAGGACTTCGGCGCCGACGACTTTCGCCGGGACAACCCCCGGTTCCAGGGGGAGAACTTCGAGCGGAACCTGGAGTTGGTTCGGCTGGTGGAGCAGCTGCCCCAGGAACGCGGAGTCAGCCCGGCCCAGCTGGCGCTGGCCTGGCTGTTGGGACAGGGTGAGGATGTGGTGCCGATCCCGGGCACCAAGCACCGAACCAATCTGGAAGAGAACGCCGGTGCGGCGTGGGTGTCCCTCGCTCCCGCGGAGATGGAGCGGCTCAGCGCACTGGTGCCGCCCGGGGCATTCTCCGGGACGCGCTATGCCGACAGCGAGTACGCCTACGGTTCGAGTCCGGCTCGAAGCTGATCCACCGGCCCCGGTAGGGCTTGAGTCAGCTCGGACGACTCACCGCTCGTAGACGACGAATGACGTTCGGTGAGCAACCTGGTCGTAGAGGGAGCGGGCCGGGGCGTTGAACTCCTGGGTCTCCCAGTAGGTGCTCCCGGCTTCCCGCCGATCGGCCTCTCGGAAAGCGGCTTCTAGCAGCTCCCGAGCCTGCCCCCTACCCCTGGCTTCGGGGTCCACGTACAGGTCCTCCACGTAGCAGCGGTCGGTGGCGGACCAGGTCGAAGGGTGAAAGACCAGGTGAACGAAGCCCCACATCTGCCCCTTATCGTCGACCGCCACCAGGCCCGCCACCGGACCGGCCCCACTGGCGAGCCGGTCGAAGCTGGCCCGCGTGACCTGGTCGTCGATCTCCGCTCGGTAGAATCGGAGGTAGGCCCCCCAAAGCTGGCTCCAGGACGGGAAATCGGTCGGCGCCAGCGGTCTTACCATCAGTCCCACCTCCTAGTGCTCAGAAGCGTTCCAGCAGCCACTGGTGGATCTGGGGCACCTGGTCGACCAGAAGGGTCAGATGTCCGGAGTCGGGGAGGTAGTACCACTCGGCCCTGGGCAGGTGCGCGGCCAGCCACTCGCCGTGACCCAAAGGCACCATGAGGTCGTGCTGGCCCTGCCAGAGCTGGAGCGGTACCCGGATCTCGGACAGCTCGAATCCCCAGGGCTCAACGAAAGCCAGATCGTCGTCGATCCAGCCGTCCGCACCGTGCGAAAACGCTTCGCCAAAGAGGGTGATCATCCACTCGCCCAGGTGCTCGCGCATCGCGGCGCGATCGGGAGGCGACAGGACCGACGCCATATCCTCGATCACCGCCTCGACCGTGGAGGGCATGGCCGCGACAGCGGCCTCATGCGGGGGACGGGTCACTGCCTCGCCCGCCAGGATCGATTCGAACTCCTCGACATTGCCCTCGCCCATGCCAGCCAGGAAGTCGAGCCCCTCCGCGCCGTAGGGAGCCACCGAAGCGATCGTGGAGGCTGCCACCACAAGTTCGGGCAGCCGGGCAGCGCAGCTGAGGGCGTGCGGACCGCCGCCCGAGTATCCCCAGGTGGCGAGCCTGGTCAGGTTGAGTTTCTCCGCGATCGCGGCCACGTCGTCGGCAGCATCCCTGACTGGCCGGCCTGGTGAACGGGTGGAGGCTCCATACCCGGGCCTGGAGTAGCCGATCAGGCGAATGCCCTTCCTCTCAGCGTCGTCCACCCACCCGCCGAAGAGTCCCCTCGCCCCCGGGGTGCCGTGGTGGACCACCACCGCCGGGTTACCCACCTCGCCGCAGTCGACCACATCCAACCGACGGCCATCGGCTGTGTTGATCTGAAATTTCCGCGCCTGCATCCCGCTCTCTCCTTCCGGTTCCACTCCGACAACCGTGGTCACATGATCCTCCGCTCCCCAGACGGTCAGGTGCAGGCGGGGAAGCCACCGGGTCGTGTCAACTCACTCGACCGGTGCCTCCGGGGTCGGCCTTGGTAGGGGTCGCAGGTGCTGGTCCAACAGATTGGCGCAGGCGTAGAGGGCCCGTAGATGGGGGACCTGCAGGTCGATCCGCCCGGCCAGCTCGACCAGGGCTCCGACCGTGGCGCCCAGCTCCAGGGGCCGCCCCGCCTCCACGTCCTGGAGCATCGAGGTCTTGTGCCCCCCGACTTTGGCTGCCCCCTGGATTCGCTTCTCGATTCCGACCGGAATCTCTATCCCGAGCTCTCTCCCGATCAGTTCCACCTCTGCCATCACCGCTCTGACCAACGCCAGGCCGGCCTCGTCGGAGGTGATCTCCTCCAGGGTGGCCCCGGTCAACGCCGAGATCGGATTGAAGCTGGCGTTGCCCAGCAGCTTGAGCCAGAGCTCGGGACGGATCCTCGGCTGGACAGGTGCCTTGAAGCCAGCTCTGGTCAGCGCCGCCGAGACCTCCTCGGTTCTGGCAGAGGGTCGCCCGTCCAGCTCACCCAGGCTGATGCGATTGCCTTCCAGATGTTCGATCAACCCCGACTCCGCAATCCTGGCGGCCGGGTAGACGATGCAGCCGACGACCCGGGTCGAGGAGATGTTCTGAGAGATCACTCCACCCGGGTCCACCGCCTCGAGCCGGGTTCCCTCCCAGGGCCCGCCGAAGTGTTCAAAGAACCACCAGGGGATCCCATTCTGCGCACTGAACACATTGGTATCGCGCCCCAGGGCCGCGCCCACTCGCTCGGCCAGAGGCGGCAGGCTATGCGCCTTGACCGCGATGAACACCACGTCCGCGGAACCGAGGGGAGTCAGGTCATCCGTGCACTCCGGGTGCACGGTGAAGTCGCCGGTCACACCGGTCACCCGAAGACCGTTTCGACGCATCGCCTCGAGATGAGGCCCCCTGGCGATCAGGGTGATCTCCTCCCCCGCCCGCGCCAGGTGCGCGCCCAGGAGCCCGCCCGTCGCCCCGGCGCCTAGGACGACGAATTTCAAATCCGGATCACTTTGGTGCGAAGGCCTCCGCCACGAAGCGTCGCTGGACCTTCCCGGTCACGGTGCGAGGGATCGCGTCCACGATGTGGAGGTGACTGGGTACCTTGAACTCCGCCAAGTGCTCCCGGCAGTAGGCCAGCAGTGCCTTCTGGTCGATGGGCGAGCTCAACACCACGGCTGCCGCCACCTCCTCGCCCCAGGTCGGATGGGGAACCCCGAAGCAGACCGCCTCCGCCACTGCCGGGTGGGCTTCCAGTACCCCATCGACCTCCAACGGGGCGATCTTCTCCCCGCCCCGGTTGATCAGCTCCTTGAGCCGTCCCGAGAGGGTGAGGTAGCCCTCGCCGTCCAGGACCCCGAGGTCGCCGGTGCGGAACCACCCGTTTGTGAAGGAGGAGGCGTTGGCCTCAGGGTTGGCCTCGTAGCCGTCGATCACGTTGGCACCTCGGATCACCACCTCTCCCGGGGTACCGACCGGCAGCAGCTGGCCGTCGTCGGCCATGGTGGCAATCTCGACTCCGGTTCCCCGGCCAACTGAACCCGGTCGTCGCTTTTCGGGCGGCAGCGGGTTGGATGACATCTGGTGGCTGGCCTCGGTCATCCCGTAGGCCTCCAGAACCGGTACCCCGTAGCGCAACTCCATCTCGGCCAACTGGCCCGGACTCAGCGCCGAGCTGCAGCTGCGCACGAAGCGCAGTCGCTGACTGCCATTGGGCCGGTCCTCCGAGGTCCGCATCAGGACCATCCGGTGAGGCGTGGGTGAGGCGCTGAACCAGGTCGGCTGATACTCCCGGGCCAGAGCCCAGAAGCCGAGTGGAGTGAACTTGCGAGGGGTGACCACCGAGCCGCCGGCGCCTAGGGCGGAGAGGGCTGACGCGACCAGCCCGTGAACGTGAAACAGCGGCATGACGCAGAGCGAAACGTCGTCCTCGGTCAGTTGGTAGTGGTCGATAATGTGGCTCACGGAAGCCGCCAGGTTGCGGTGTCGGAGAGGGACCCTCTTGGGCCGGCTGGTGGTCCCGCTGGTGTGCAGCACCAGGGCCACATCGTCGGTGGTGGCCTTGCTTGCGGTCCGGCCCGCCCCTCCCGGCTGGGCGCTCTCCATGTGGAGCTGGCCGCGGGAGTCGATCTCGACCTCGATCACCACACCACCGTCGGCGAGCGCCTGCCTGGCCGCCTGACCCTCACCATTGGGCACTAGCAGGATCCGTGCCCCGGTGTCGCCCAGATAGAAGCGGAACTCGTCCTCCTTATATGAGGGGTTCAACGGGCAGGCGGTGGCGCCCAGCGCCGCCGCCAGGAAGAGCACGATCGCCTCGGGCCCGTTGGGCAGGGCCATGGCCACCCGGTCGCCCGAAGCAACGCCCAACTCCGCCAATTTCGCGGCGCCCTCCTCCACCAGCTGGCGGAGCCGGGCGTGCGTGAGCGCCGGCCCGTCCGGCACGGTGATGGCCGGGCGGTTGGAGTCGCCTCGCGCCAGCAGGTCGACCACGTTCTGATTCACCGGAAACTCCTCGGATCCCGACGGGAAGGCGCCTCTGGGAACGGCGGCTTGCAGGCCGTGCGGCGTCATCAGCCGACCCCGTCGTCCGGGCAGTGTAGCCCGCGATTCACTCTAGTCGAGAGGGAAATCGGATAAGTTGAGAAGGGCGCGAGCTGAATTGGTGCAAACGAATGCACGTACCCCTTGACGAGGCTCGGCCGGTGGTGTACGGTCCACGAACATATCGCGGGAAGGTACCCGCGGTCGTGGCACGCGACGGCCCCGAGTGGGGTTGGCGGCCCCAGGTGGAAGCGCGCGATACCGCGCACCGGAAGGCTTGGACTAGACTCCAGCGGGGCACCGCCGGACCAGGGGAGGTTGACCGTTCTTATGAGGCTGGCAACGATCACGACCGCCGACGGGCTGCGGCTGCACGTCCGGGGCCGCTTGGGATACCTCGATGCTGGGGCCGAGACCGGGAACTCCGATCTGGCCACCATGGCCGGGGCGCTACGCTCCGGCCCGGGCGCCTGGGAGCAACTCCGGTCGCTCGAGTCACGCGACGGGCGCCCGGTCGAGGAGTCCGAGTTTGCGGCGGCAGTCCCGGAGCCACCACGGATCCTGTGCCTGGGCGTCAACTACAGCGAGCACGCCCTGGAGACCGGGCGCACGGTGCCCAACTGGCCCGAGTGCTTTGTCCGGGGCGCTCCCAGTCTGACCGGCCCGTACTCGGACCTGATTCGGCCCGTCCTTTCGGAATGCTTCGACTACGAGGGCGAGTTGGGGATCGTGATCGGCCGCGGCGGTCGCTACATCCCCGCCGAACGCGCACTTGAGGCGATCGCCGGGTATGTCGTCTGCAACGACGCCTCAGCCAGAGACTGGCAGCGGGCCGGCACCCAGTGGACCCCCGGCAAGAACTTCGACGGCACCATGCCGCTTGGACCGGAGCTGGTCACGGTCGACGAGGTCGACGTGGCTGACGTCCAAGTCACCACCACGGTAAATGGCGACGTCAGGCAGTCGGCCCGGACCTCCCAGATGCTGGTGAACGTCCCTCGGGCCATCGAGTTCTTCTCCACCTTCACCACACTCCAACCGGGAGATGTGATCGCCACCGGAACCCCTGGAGGGGTGGGCATGGGCCACCAGCCGCCGCTGTGGCTGGTTCCCGGCGACATCGTCGAGATCACGGTCGAAGGGGTCGGGACGATCCGCAACCGGGTCGTTGCCGAGGATCCCGAACAGGTATCGCGCACATGGGTACCGGCCGCCTCGTCCGGCCGGGGCCTGTAGAACCGACAGCACCGTAATCGGGGAGGGTCCCAATGACTTGGCTTCACCGTCGACCTGACAGCAACCGATTGTCGTCACCGAATGCCGGTTCCGATGAGGACGGCCAGCGACGGCCAGCGAGGCGACGGCGGCTAAGTGCCGCTGCGGTGGCCGTGGCCATGGGGGTGGCGGCCGCTGCCACCAGCGGAGCCATCGCCTTCGCCCCGGTGTCCGCCGCCAGCGGACCGTTGGTGATCGCGGACCTCGCCCCATTCACCGGACCCGACGCCGCCCTGGGCGGGTACTACGCAGCCTCCTGCCTGGCAGCTATCACCGCCATGAACAAGGACGGAGGGGTGCTTGGCCAGCAGTTGAGCTGTGCCAACTTCGACACCAGAGGCGATCCGGCCGACGCCGTGCCGGCAGCCAACCAAATGTTCGCGACCACGCCCAACCTCGCCATGGTGATCGGTTGCACCTCGGACGAGGCTGCATCGGTGGTTCCGATCATCAACTCGCACAAGATGGTGGCGTTCTGTATGACCGGACAATCCGAGTTCGATCACGTGCACTACCCGTACTTCTTCCGCCTGGTGCCCCCTGACCTGGCTGAGTCCTACGCCATGGTCGCCATCGCCAAATACACCAAGCACTACAAGAAGATTGCGCTGGCGTTCGGAAACGACATCGGGTCGCAGACCTTCGTCAATCCCGCCATCAAGTCCGTCAAAGCGGCGGGTCTGAAGCTCACCGCCAACGTGACCTTGGACCTGACCGCAAACACCTTCCGGACCGAGGCCGAGCAGGTTGTGCAGAGCCATCCGGACGTGATCCTCACCGAAGCCCTGGGGTCAGCTGAAGCAACCTTCCTCTCTGAGGTAAAGCAACTAAATCACGGGAAGATGATCCCGGTCATCGGCACCTCGGCGACCATCGACCCGTCGTGGTTCTCGTCAGTGGGAGCGGCGATCGGCAAAAAGACGCTGGCCAAGTACTACGTCGCTGACAACTTGGTCACGGCCACCGCTGGACCCGAATTCACACCGTTCAACGACGCCATGCAGGCGGTCAAGTCCCAGGTCACCGCCGATGACGCCGGCAGCCTCCAAACCCTGCTCTCCGGCCCTGGTGCGGTCCACCTCTTTGACGGAATGAACCTCGCCGCCTTGGCCATGATCATGGCCAAGAGCACGGTCCCCAGCGCCTACAAGCCGGACATCCTGAAGATCGGCGACGGCGTGAAGGGCGCGGTCGTGGTGAACAGCTTCGCCCAAGGCAAGGCTGACCTCGCCGCTGGAAAGGCCATCCGCTACATCGGTCCCGGGGGCCCAACCAGCTTCGACAGCTACCACGATTCCCCGGGCATTTTCCAGATCGACGGCTACAAGGCCAGCGGCGCGGTCACCGTGGTGGGCGGGATCACCACAGCCGACTACCGGGCAGTCCAGTAGCCGAAAACCACAGTTGAATCCAGACCGGGTGGGGCGACG
>Ga0307374_10011299_pt1 | contig 12723 bp, 8 predicted proteins | sample OX3MG_FD_202532 | JGI IMG/M metagenome (GOLD analysis project Ga0307374, IMG submission 202532) | Soil microbial communities from Risofladan, Vaasa, Finland - OX-3 | ecosystem: Environmental > Terrestrial > Soil > Coastal area > Acid sulfate soil | place: Finland: Risofladan, Vaasa | collected...
CCGGGCTTTCTTCCCCACCGGCTACATCCCCGGTCACGTAGACCACCGAACGCAGATTCTTCCGATAAATGTCCTTATCCACGAGCGAATGGTCGACGCGGACAACTTCTCCCAAAGGAACCATCTGGCCGTTGGGGGAGTTCAGGTAAACCCCGCGCAGGGCGTCCTCATTCGACCGGCTCGCTCGCGCCAGTTGGATGTGTATCGGCACGTCCTCACGACTATCCGGCACGTGCATCAGACCCACATTGTCTCCGCCAAGCGCAATCGCGAGCGACTCGGAGGCATCCGCGGCAGAAATGCCCAAGAGCGCTGCTTTATCCTGCTCGACTTTGAAGTCGAGCTTTTTCTGATTTGCGTTCACAAGCCAGTCCACGTCCACCACGCCCGGAGTTTGCTGAAAGAGCTGGCGAATCTGGCGAGCCAGAGCGATTTGCTGCGGATATGAGGGGCCGTAGACTTCTGCCACGAGCGTCGCGAGAACGGGCGGGCCGGGAGGAACTTCAGCAATCTTCACCCGCGCGTTCCATCGCTGCGCGATTTCATCGATAGGGTCGCGCATCTCGAGGGCAATCGCGTGGCTTTGTTCGCGCCGCTTCGAAATGGGGAGAAGATTGACCTGGATATCGCCCTGGTAGGGCGCCTGGCGCAAGTAGTAGTGCCGCACCATGCCATTGAAATTGTATGGGCTGGAAGCGCCGGCATAAATTTGGTAGTTCTCAACCAGCGGCTGCGTGTGGAGATAGCGGCCAATCTCTTGTTCGACAGCCAGCGTGCGCTCGAGGGGCGTGCCAGCCGGCATGTCCACCACCACCTGAAACTCGCTCTTGTTATCAAAGGGAAGCATCTTCACCAGAACGAGCTTGAGCGGAACCAGTAGGCACGCCACCAGCAACAGACCGGCGACGCCGCCAAGAAAAATCCAGCGCCGCCGAGCGTTGGTGACCAGCGGTGTAATGGCCCTGCGGAAGAGCCGCCGGGTCCATCCCTGGCTCTCATCCGCAGGGGCAGCGGCAGCCGCATGGCGTCCCAAGAGACGAAGGGCCGCCCAAGGTGAAACGATGAAAGCGATCGCCAGGGAAAACAACATTGCCGCCGAAGCCCCCACCGGGATGGGCCGCATGTACGGACCCATCAGGCCGCGGACGAAAGCCATCGGCAGAATCGCGGCGATCACCGCGAACGTCGCCAGAATGGTCGGGTTGCCGACCTCGTCCACAGCCTCGATCGCCACCTCGCTCAATGGCCGCCCTTTGTTCCCAGGCAGGCGCAAGTGGCGCACCACGTTCTCGACTACTACGATTGCATCGTCGACCAGGATGCCGATGGAAAAGATCAGCGCGAACAGCGTCACGCGGTTCAGCGTGTAACCGTGAAAGTAAAAGATGAACAGGGTCAGCGCGAGCGTCACCGGCACGGCCACCAGCACTACGCCTGATTCCCGCCAGCCCAGCACGAGTGCCACTAGCAGAGTCACCGAGAGCGTTGCAAGAAGGAGGTGCTTGAGCAGGTCATTCGATTTCTGCTCGGCCGTCTTACCGTAGTCACGCGTAACCGTAACCTGCACATTGTCCGGAATAACGATCCCGCGAAGCGAATCTACCTTGGCGATTACATCCTGAGCGACGACCGTAGCGTTCGTTCCCTGGCGCTTGGCGACTGCCAGCGTAACTGCAGGAGACTCATTGGAGCTGGCATTCTTTGCGGCTGCGCCCAGGCCGAAATAAACGTAATTCTGAGGTTCTTCCGCGCCGTCTTGCACATCCGCGACATCCCGGAGATAAACAGGCTGCCCGTTGAACACTCCCACCACTAGCTGCCTTGCGTCCTGGACGCTGCCTACGAAGCTTCCGGCCTCAACAACAAGCTCCTGGTTTTTCTCGGCAAACGAACCGGCGACTGTCCGTTGATTCGAGACTTGAAATGCGCGGGCGATCGAACCGGGACTGAGATGGTAAGCAGCCAGCCGCTGTGGGTTCAGCACCACGCGAAGTTGGCGGCGATCACCTCCGATAACAGTGGTCTCGGAAACATTGTTCACTTGTTTTACAGCGAGATTCACTTCCTCAACAATCTGGCGAAGCTGGGCATTGCCCGTCTGGCTCCAAAAGGTCAGCGCCAGAACCGGTACGTGATAGATGGACCGTACTTTGATGAGCGGCCGCGACGCGCCGGGCGGGATGCGGTCGAAATTCGAATAGAGCTTGTTATAGGTTTGAACTACGGCGTCTTCTTCTTTGACTCCCACATCGTACCGGACTGTCACCAGCGCGGAACCCGGCATGCTGGTCGAATAGATATATTTCGCATCAGGAATTTCCGCGAGCAGTTTTTCCATGGGGATGGATACACGCTGTTCGACTTCCTGTGCCGATGCGCCGGGCATGGAAACGAAAATGTCCAGCATGGGAACCACGATCTGGGGATCCTCTTCGCGGGGCGTTTTCAGGATCGCGAGGGCACCGAGCATCAGAGACGCAACGATCAAGAGCGGTGTCAGCCGCGAGTTGATGAATGCCTGCGCAATTCTTCCCGCTAAGCCGCGCTTCACTGTCCCGCCTCCACTCGTTTGCCGTCCAACTCGCGTCCGTCAGGATCCGTCACGAATCGTTCTCCAGCGCCCAGTCCGGAGAGGACTTCGCGGAGTTGGCCCGCCTGTGCTCCCAGTGTCACCAAACGCAAATGCGCGATGCCCCCGGCGTCCACGATGTAAACCTCGCGCAGTTGTCCCCGCTCGAGGAGCGCACCGTTCGGGACAACAATGGCTTCCCGTTTGCCGTTCTGGAACCATGCCCTCCCGAACAATCCCGACCGCATCGCGGGATCTCGCGGCAAATCAATTTTCACCTGGACCGTATGCGACATCGGATTCGCGCCCGGTTCCACATCCGCGACTCTTCCTGAAAATATTTTCCCAGGGAAAGCATCGAGCTCGACTGGCGCCAGAGTTCCGCGATGCACTTTGGCCGTAGCTTCCGCGTCCACGTCGGCCAGCAAACGGTATTGGGAGGGATCTTCCACTACAAGCAGGGGAGTGCCTGGTGCGGCCATGGAACCGGGATCGACATAGCGGTGCAGTACGACGCCGTCAAATGGCGCCAGAATGCGTGCGTAACCGGCCACAGTATCAGACGCCCGCAGTTCTTGCCGGGCCTGCGCGTAAGCCGCCGCGGCCTGCTGCTGATTCGCGCGGGCCTCCGCGAGCGCAGCTTGCGCTCCGCTTTGTTTCGCTTGCACTTCATCAAATTCCTGCGGGCTGACGGATTTTTGTTTGCGCAAGAACACAAAGCGGCCGTAGGTTTTCTGGACTATTGCCGCCTGTGATTCGGCGGCAGCAACAGCCTGGGCAGCGGCCCCTTGGGCCGCGCGGGCCTGGTCGAGGCCTGCCTGGGCGGCGTTCCAACGCGCCAAACTTTCCTGATCGTCGAGTTGAACGAGCAACTGGCCTCGGCGGACGCGGTCTCCTTCGTGTACAGTCACCTCCAGCACCGTCCCTATTACACGCGCAGCCACTTGGGCGGTACGGACAGCAATCACGGTACCGGGCGCCCCCACTTGGTTTGTGACGTTCCGCGGTTGCACCGTTTCAACCTTCAAGCCCTTCACTGTTTCAGGCGGTGAGGGCCGTGCAGGTGCAGACCCACCGCAACCAGCCAGCATCGTCACGACGATCCAGAGCAAACCCGCACGAACGGCGGCGTTTCCCAACCGCAGCTTATCTCTCATTGTGCTTCTCCTCCGCGGATGAGTTTCGACTGCGGCGTTAATTGCCCAGCAGCATGTTCCAACTGCGCGCGCGCCACCTGCCAATCGTGCAAAGCAGCCAGATAGCTGGTTCTCGCTTCGAGTTGTTCGGTCTGGGCGCGCAGCAGATCTGTGATCGTGACCAGACCGGCCTCATAGCGATTTTGGATGATGCGCAAACTGTCTTGTGCCTCGCCAACTGCGTCCCGTGCCGCGGCTGCCCGCTCGGCTGCAGCCGCTGTTTCCAGATAGGATTGCCGCACTTGGAGCTCCACCCCGGAACGCAGCCAAGCGAGTTGGTCCTTAGCCTTGCGCTCGCGTGCCACGGTTTCCGCCAGACGGTAACGGTCAGCGCCGCCAGCGAATAGATTGATGTCTACCCGCGCGCCCGCTGTCCAGTTCGTTCCGGAAGGACCGCCCAGTGTCTCCGCGTCGCGTTCAATATCTGCGAACAAATCCACTTGCGGGCCAAACGCCGCTTTTGCCAGCTTTCGGTTCGTCGCCGCGGCTTCTCCTCCAAGCTCTGCGGCGCGCAGGAGTGGGCGCTGGGTGAGCCCAGCACGTTGCCATTCTTCGAGATTTCTCAAAGCTGCAACCGGCTCACCGAGCGTTGCCATCGGCTCCGGCATGGCTCCCGGAGGCAATCCGAGTTCACGGCCAAGATTGAGTTGCGCCACTTCCAGCGTGTTTTCCGCGCGAATTTCCCGGTCATTCATCTGCGCGTGGAAGACTTGTGCGCTCAATAAATCGGAGGAAACCACTTGGCCTGCTTGCTCGAGCGCATGGACGCGTTGCTCGTTGGCTTCGGCCGTATGCAGCGCCTCCTGCGCCGCTTTCAGATCTTCGCGCGCCACGATCACTCCGTAATAGGATTGCGCAACCCGCAGGATCAGATCCTGGCGTGCCTGCTCAGTCTGATAATCTGCGGCCGTAGCCAGCTTCCGCGCGCCTTTTTCCCGCAGATACGTCTTGCCGGAATCGAACAGCGTCATTTGCGCGTCGAGTCGTGTCTGAAAATTGTCGAGCGGCGCTGGCGCGTTAAGCCCAGCCGGAGCAAAATTGGCGGCGGTGAAGTTTCGCTGAGTCAGCAAAGCCCCAAACACGTATACGGGATTGTTGCCGCGCGTAAATCCCTGACTCGCATCCAGGCGCGGGAACCACGCTGCGCGAGCCTGACCGACGCGCGCCCTCGCGGCATCCGCTTCGTCTTCCGTCGCATGAAGTGCGGGATTACTCTGCAGGGCCATCGCCACCGCTTGTTCTAAAGTGAGCGGTTCCGTCTTGGCGGCCGCGGATCCTTCCTGACCGTACATCCTGGCGGAAACAGCCAAAAGGAAAAAAATAGCAGCAAATCCCCGAAAGGCCATTCTTCTCATGCGTGCTCACCTTTCCTTGAAATATTCCCGGGCGGCGTTAAATATGTGGCCTCGCCCCGGCTGGAAACAATTGCGCGATCGAGTTTCGCGGCCGAAGATTCGCACGCCCGGGTTGGCTACAATGCTTTCCAGGGCAGCACCAGAACGTTAGAGTCTGCATAGCGGACGACTCGCTCGGTCGTAGTGCCCAAGGTCGTGAATTCGAAAAACGGCCTGTGCTCGGCGCCCAAAACGATCAGGTCGACACCCTGCTCCCGAGCTACTAGAACGATTTGCTCAGCCGCATTTCCACGGCGGACAACTTCCACAAGATCGCAGTGAGCTTGCACATCCTCAGGCACCCACTGGCAGAGTCGCTCATGAGTTGGTTGAAGATCACCGGTCTCCTGTTCGACAGTGTGCACGACAAAAAGTTTCGCTTGGAAGGCGCTGGCTACGCTCGCCGATAATTCGAGACAGCGAGAGGCCGATCTTGTGAAGTTGACCGGACAGAGCACGCTCGATATTTTCGGCATGTGCGGATTGCGGGCTGCCTTGACAACCAATGTGGGAATCGCCGCTTCCCTCACGACGTTCTCGGCGACCGAGCCCAGCCGCAGGCGCGCCATGCCGCTGCGGCCGTGGCTCCCCATGACAATCAGTTCTGGCGAATGCACGGAAGCATGTTCCAGGATCGCCGTCACGGGGTAACCTTCCACGGCAGCAGTTGAATACGGAGCCTTCATGCCAAGCGCTTCCCGGGCTGCTCGGTCCAGATCGCGGCGCAGGGCTGTTAAATGCTCCCGATTCTCTTTGACCAAGGTTTGTATCTGCGCGGCAGTGAAATAGGGCGGCCATTCCTGCCAATCAGCATGGAGGATTTCCAGTTTCGCGCCGTAGGTCCGAGCGAACAGTCCGGCCCAGCGGAGTACGGCGGAAGTTGCCGTGCTGAAATCTACTGCACATAGAATACTGCGTGGTGCGAAGCGCGACATTTCCCTCTCCTCGGTCGCCTCAGAAAGCTTTCAAACGTGTGCCTAGCCAATCCCCACAGCAATTTTTGGACTTGCACTTGGTCGACTGGCCAATTAACGGCGCAAATTATGCTTGCTGCGTTCCGGGCGTTGAATCATCCCGCTTTCTTCGCATGCCCAGCTTCAGCAGAATGTCCTCCATCAAGCACCACTTCGTAATCCCGGATTGAAACAGGTTGGCCCCAACGAACGCAGTGAGCCAGTACCAATTCCGATCCACCCACGTGCCCAGTGCCAGCGATACCAAGATAAGTATTCCGGCGATAATTCGTATAGCTCGTTCCACGGTCATGACAGTGACCCTCCTCTTGCCCATCGTTATTGTTTATTTCGTGTCCTCATCTTTTTCTTTCTCGCTAGCATTTGCATCACAGGATAAATGCGATTGGAACGGATTCGTTACAGATCGAACAGTCAGTCAAGAAGATCAGCATGCGTGCGGAAGATTTCATGCGTTGTGCGGAGGAACACATGTGTTGGTGACCGCGGTCACCGCAGGCACACTGCACAGTTCTCAATCTCAGTACCGTTACGATTTCCTGGTGTCTGGAATCGTTCCCCTTCTGAACCGCTTTAGCGTGGGAACGACCTCCATCGCGATCGGACTCATCCTCATTACCTTACGTAGGGTTTTGAGATGAGCTGCTGACACTCACCGCCTTCTCATGGAAGGAGTTAGAATACCGGATTGTGGATCGATCCGTTTGGCGCAGTGAGGCGCGTGCGTCGCTGGGCTGGCTTGCCGCCGCGTATGGCTGCGCCCGAACAGAAACTTGCATCCCAAACGAGTGAAGCGGCGAGATCGAAGCGAAAAATCGGTTCCTGCTTTACCGGCTGAGAGTGAGTCGGCGCGATTTCTGAAAGAGGGAGAATTTATAATGTCTTCTCATGATGCCGGGCAAGTTCATGCGTCCGCCAGTCCGATTCCCGAGGAAGAGCTGCGCAAAATGGACGCTTACTGGCGCGCGGCGAATTACCTTTCGGTTGGACAGATCTATCTCCTCGACAACCCCCTACTTCACGAGCCGCTGAAGATCGAGCACGTTAAGCCGCGGCTGCTGGGCCACTGGGGCACGACGCCCGGACTGAATTTCATTTACGTGCATTTCAATCGCCTCATCAAGAAGCGTGATCTGAACGTAATTTACATCACGGGCCCGGGACACGGCGGCCCCGGTCTTGTCGCGAATACGTACCTCGAAGGCACCTACAGTGAGTTCTATCCGAACATTCCTCAGACTACGGAGGGCATGAAACATCTCTTCAAACAGTTTTCGTTTCCTGGGGGCATTCCGAGCCATGTCGCCCCCGAAACGCCGGGGTCAATTCACGAAGGCGGCGAACTCGGTTATTCGATCGTGCATGCTTTCGGCGCTGCATTTGACAATCCCAACTTGCTGGTTTGTTGCGTGGTCGGCGACGGTGAGGCCGAGACAGGGCCGCTTGCCGCGAGCTGGCACTCCAATAAATTCTTGAATCCGGCTCGCGACGGAGCCGTTCTTCCCATTCTCCATTTGAACGGCTACAAAATCGCGAATCCAACCGTGCTCGGGCGCATGAGCGATGACGATTTGTCTCATCTCTTCCGGGGATACGGTTACAAGCCCTACTTTGTCGAAGGCCACGTGCCCGAAACCATGCATCAACTCATGGCGCACACGCTCGATACAATCATCGACGAAATTCGAGCCATTCAGGCCGGCGCCCGCGACGGACATGCGACTGGTCTCCCCGTCTGGCCGATGATCATTTTGCGGACGCCCAAGGGGTGGACTGGACCGAAAACAGTCGATGGAAAACCCGTTGAAAACACGTGGCGCGCCCATCAGGTTCCGGTTACGGATCTGGCGTCACGGCCGGACCATTTGAAAATTTTGGAAGCGTGGATGAAGAGTTACCGAGCAGAAGAGCTCTTTGATCAACGGGGCAAATTGCTGCCGGAGCTGGCCGAGCTCGCCCCGAAGGGCGACCGTCGCATGGGTGCGAATCCGCACGCGAACGGCGGTCTGTTGCTGAAGGACCTGGTTATGCCGGACTTCCGCGAATATGCCGCGGGCGTTCCGAAGCCGGGTATCGTAACTGCGGAAGCCACACGAATTCTCGGCACGTTCCTGCGCGATGTCATGAAGTTGAACTCGGACGCGAAGAATTTCAGGGTTTTCGGACCTGACGAGACGGCGTCAAACCGCCTCGATGCTCTGTACGAGACGACTTCCAAAGCCTTCATGGAGCCGATCTTGGCCACCGACGAGAATCTCTCCCTTGATGGCCGCGTGATGGAAGTGCTTAGCGAGCACATGTGCCAGGGATGGCTCGAAGGTTATCTGCTGACCGGCCGTCACGGCTTCTTCTCCTGCTACGAGGCCTTCATTCATATTGTCGATTCGATGTTCAACCAGCACGCGAAATGGCTGAAGGTCACGCGCCAGGTACCCTGGCGTCGCCCGATTGCCTCGCTAAACTATCTGCTGAGCTCGCATGTTTGGCGCCAGGACCACAACGGATTCTCGCATCAGGATCCCGGCTTCATCGACCACGTCATGAATAAGAAAGCAGATGTCGTGCGTGTTTATCTGCCTCCCGACGCGAACACGCTGCTCTCCGTGGCTGATCACTGCCTTCGCAGTCGTAACTACGTCAACGTGATTGTTGCTGGAAAGCAACCGGCTCTGCGATGGCTCGACATGGAGTCTGCGATCGAGCATTGCACGAATGGACTCGGGATTTGGGAGTGGGCCAGTACAGATGACGGAAGTGAGCCGGATGTCGTGATGGCCTGCGCTGGGGATATTCCCACACTGGAAACTTTGGCAGCCGTGGATCTCTTGCGCACTCATTTTCCAGATATCAAGATCCGTCTTGTAAACGTAGTGGATCTGATGACCTTGCAGCCACCGAGCGAACACCCTCACGGCCTTTCCGATCAGGAGTTCGATTCCATGTTCACTACCGACAAGCCCATTATCTTCGCCTACCATGGCTATCCGTGGCTGATTCATCGACTGACATATCGACGAACAAATCACGATAATCTTCACGTGCGCGGTTACAAGGAGGAAGGAACGACGACAACTCCATTCGATATGGCCGTGCTGAACGATCTGGACCGCTTCCATCTCGCCGGAGATGTCGTCGACCGAGTGCCGCGCCTTCGGGGAGTCGGAGCACATTTCAAGCAGCTACTGCGCAATAAACTGGTCGAACACAAAGAATACATTTGTACGTACGGCGACGACATGCCGGAGATCCGTGATTGGAAATGGCCCTATTAGCCGGTGAAGATACTCGTCCTCAATTCCGGATCCAGCAGCCAGAAGAGTTGTCTCTACCAGATTAGTGATGCTCTGCCTGAACATCCGCCTAGCCCCGTCTGGGAGGCAAAGATCGAATGGGACGGCCACGCGGCAGAGATCCAAGTCAAGGCCCCAAAAGACACCGCATTTCACAGCCAGATAAAAGTTGATTCCCGGCGCCAGGCGCTCAAGCAGCTATTTCGCTCGCTATGGGAGGGCGATGCTCGCGCGGTCGAGAAGCCCTCGGAAATCCATGTCGTGGGTCATCGGATTGTTCACGGCGGTCGTCAGTTCGAAGAGCCGGTCGTCATCACCGCCGAAGTGAAACGCGCCATCGCGAGCGCTTCCGCATTTGCGCCTCTTCACAATCGAGCCGAACTCGAGGGTATCGAGATCATGGAAGAGCTTCTGGGGAGGGTTCCACAGGTCGCGGTTTTCGATACCGCCTTTCATCATCATCTTCCCCTTGCGGCGGCTGTATATGCAGGGCCGTATGAATGGCTCGCGCGAGGGATTCGACGCTACGGCTTTCATGGCATCAACCATCAATACTGCGCTGGGCGCGCCGCCCAACTCCTCGGAAAGCCCCTCGCTTCTCTCAAGCTTATTTCCTGCCATCTGGGAAACGGTTGCTCGCTCGCGGCCATTGACGCTGGCCGCAGCGTTGACACGACCATGGGGTTCACTCCACTCGAAGGGTTGATGATGGGCACGCGGTCGGGATCGATCGATCCCGGCATTCTCACTTACCTGATGCGAGAGGAAGGAATCGACGGACGGCGAGTCGATGAGATCCTCAATAGTGAGTCCGGCCTCCTCGGCATCTCGGGTGTGTCCAGCGACATGCGAAAGGTTCTGGAAGCGGTGAGATTGGGCAACGAACGCGCGGCATTGGCCTTCGATATTTTCATCCACCGCTTACGATCTTGCATCGGATCCATGGCCGCCGCGCTCGACGGCCTGGATGCTCTGATTTTCACGGCGGGAATTGGAGAGAATGCAGCCGCAGTCCGAGAAGCGGCGTGCGCGGGTTTCGGCCATCTTGGCCTAAGGCTGGATCCAAATAGCAATAATCAACAACTACTCGTCGATCAGGACATCGCCGCACGCGAATCATCGGTGCGCGTGCTGGTCATCCATGCCGAGGAGGATTGGGCTATCGCTCGGGAATGTTGGAGGATAGAATCAGAAAAGTTGTCCCTTGAATGAATGGCGAAGAGTTTAACTGTTCTTCGAATATCTCCTGAAGCCGAATCACCGTCCCGGCAAAACCCGTCGAAAATCTCGCTTTTGCGATAAATATCCTTAGCGCGGATTCCGCCCGTAAAATCGCCGTTATGCGTGCCACCTACGCGATACAATCGACTGGCTAGAGGAGGCGAGATGCGCGCGGAAGTCGAACAGGCGATTGAAGCGCTCCAGAAAAGCCAGCCCGGCGCTACGGAGCAAGCTCTGACTCTGCTGCAGCAGACTGTGTTTTCCTTCAGCATGAAAGTCTGTGGCCAGCGCGAGGATGCGGAAGACACCACGCAAGAGACATTGCTAAGAGCCATCTCGCAGCTAGCGAGTTTTAGCAGCTCGAAAGCGCTGGCCGTGTGGCTCTACAAGGTGGCAAAGACTCAGTGCCTGATGAGCCGCCGCAAAAGCAAATTCGCTCCTCGGCAGCATCTCTCGCTCGAAGTCTTGATGCCAAATCCCCAGGGTTTGGAACGTCTGACGACCCCCGGTTTTGCAACACCCGACAGGGCGTTGCTGCGCAAGGAACAGGCAGAACAACTGCACAAGGCAATCTTGAAACTTCCGCCCGACTTCCGGCTCATTCTTATCTTATACGACATGGAGGAACTCTCGACCAAAGAGGTCGCCCGCGTCACGGGATTGCGCGAAGGTACCGTGCGCGTACGCTTGCACCGCGCACGAGTGTTTCTACGGAACGAACTGGCTGGAGCAGGACGCCAGCCCCGCCGAACCACGAAATCGCGTTCCCGCCGGAGCGGCCATTGCAAGCAGTTGTTTCGGGAGCTTTCCGATTATCTCGATGGCGCGCTCGACCCCTCGTTGTGTGAAGAGATCGAGCGGCATCTCTCCGATTGCAAGCCCTGCAAGATATTCCTCAGAAGCCTCGAGCGGACGGTCAAGCAGTTGCGACGCCAGCAACTCCCTGCACTCAAGAACCAGTCAGCGGACAAAATGCGAGCGACTCTGATTGCGGAATACCGTAGCGCGATTCAATCATCATCTCATCGCCCACGGGCCGGAGTGTCTCGCTAGCAGTCGGCTCGGATTGTGCGTCGTCGGCACACCAGTTCTCGTCAGACACACACTCGGAATCGGCGTTCAACGTGAGAAACTCGTCTGCGGGCCCGAGCACAGCGAATGTTGGCGCAGGCCGCTGCGTGATCTCGCGCACGTGTAACACGACCTCCTCCTCGATCCTTATCTAACTGCTCCTATATCAAGCGTCTAGAGACGCTCAACTTGGCACGCAGTGTGCTGGTAGCACTACTGGGACGAGTGGCATGCGGTCAACAATTTTTTGGGAGGAGTTTATGAGCGCAGCGGCGAACGCAGGGACAGTAAGAGCCATGTTGGCCAGCCGTGCGGACGCTGACCATCAAATTTCGCTCTCCAACATTCTGGTCGCCACGGACTTCTCGCCCGCATCGGAAGCGGCGCTGGGCTTCGCGCTGGCGATTGCGCGGCGCTACGAATCGCGCATCTACGTCGCTCACGTGATCCTCCCCAACACCTATCAGCTCGTCCCTCCCGAAGCGGTTGAGCCGACATACGAATTGGTGCGCCGGCAGGCCGAAGAGGAAATGACCGACCTGCTCGTCTCCGGGCGGCTACGGAGTGTCGTTCACGAAGTCTTGCTCGAAGAAGGTCTGCTCTGGACGACCCTCGCCCAGATGATTCAGAAGCACTCGATTCAGCTTGTGATCGTCGGCACCCATGGTCGCACAGTGGCCAGGAAGTTGCTGCTTGGTTCGGCCGCGGAAGAGATTTTCCGCGTGGCCGATTGCCCGGTCATGACCGTTGGTCCGCAAGTGAAAACCGAACCGCCGCAAGAGGTCGAGCTGAAACGAATCCTGTACGCAACGGACTTCACGGCGAAGGGCGAACGCGCCGCGGCATACGCGCTCTCTCTTGCGCAGGAACACCAAGCGCAACTGACGCTCTTGCACGTCATCGAAAACGGAGACGGCGTATCGTCCAGGAACGTCGCGGCGCTGCGCGCGGTGTTCCTGAAGCGTCTCGATGCGATTGTGCCGCCGGAAGCAAGGTCTTGGTGCGATC
>Ga0307374_10011303_pt1 | contig 12720 bp, 11 predicted proteins | sample OX3MG_FD_202532 | JGI IMG/M metagenome (GOLD analysis project Ga0307374, IMG submission 202532) | Soil microbial communities from Risofladan, Vaasa, Finland - OX-3 | ecosystem: Environmental > Terrestrial > Soil > Coastal area > Acid sulfate soil | place: Finland: Risofladan, Vaasa | collected...
ATGCGCACCCGGAAACTCGGACCGCTCGACGTGACCGTCGTCGGGCTCGGCTGCAACAACTTCGGCGGCCGGATCGGCGAGACGGCGACACGTGCTGTGGTCGATGCCGCTCTCGACGCCGGTGTGTCGTTTTTCGACACCGCCGACATCTACGGCAACCACGGTGGCAGCGAAGAGCTGCTCGGCAAGGTCCTGCAGGGGAGGCGCGATCAGGTCGTGCTCGCGACGAAGTTCGGCAAGGAGATGGGGGACGGCGCAACCCATCGCGGCTCGCGCAGCTATATCGAAGCCGCCCTCGACGCGTCGCTTCGCCGGCTGCAGACCGACGTGATCGACCTCTACCAGCATCACGAGGAAGACCCGGAGACGCCACTCGAGGAGACGATCGGCGTCCTCGACGAGCTCGTCCGTGAGGGCAAGATCCGCGCCTACGGAACCTCGAACTACGGGCCTGCAACACTCGAGCGCGCGCACGCGGTCGCTTCCGAGGCGTACGTGTCCGAGCAGGGCGAGTACTCGTGGCTTCGCCGCGAGGCGGAGGACGGCCTGCTGCAGGCCTGCGCGCGACTCGAGCTCGGCTTCATCCCGTACTTCCCGCTCGCGAGCGGGCTGCTCACCGGCAACGTCACGCGCGAGGCCCCGCCCGCCGAGGGCACCCGCCTGCACGGCCGCGCGATCGCGGACGACGACCTCGACCGGGTCGAGGCGCTGCAGGCCTTTGCCGGCGCGCACGGTGTGTCGCTGCTCGAGGTCGCGATCGGGGGCCTGCTGGCGGTCAACCCCGTCGCATCGGTGATCGCGGGCGCGACGAGACCCGAGCAGGTGCGGGCGAACGCCGCCGCCGGCGAGTGGGTCCCGTCCGTTGCCGAGCTCGCCGAGCTCAGCGGGCTCAGTCGATCTTGATCGCGACGTGCTTGATCTGGGTGTACTCCTCCATCGAGTAGATCGACATGTCCTTGCCGTAGCCGGACGACTTGTAGCCGCCGTGCGGCAGCTCGGACGAGATCGGCAGCAGGTGGTCGTTCACCCAGACGGCGCCGAACTGCAGCCTGCGCGCGGCGTTCATCGCCCGCCCGACATCGCGTGTCCAGACGGAGGCCGCGAGCCCGTAGCGCACGTCGTTCGCCCACGCGATCGCCTGCGCGTCATCGTTGAAGCGCTGCACCGTCACGACCGGGCCGAAGACCTCGTTCTGGACGATCTCGTCATCCTGAGCGACGTCGGTGACGATCGTGGGCGAGACGAACCACCCCCTGTCGCCGACCGTGCCGCCGCCTGTGAGGATGGTGGCGCCCTTCGCGCGGTCGAGGAAGCCGAGCACACGGTCCTGCTGGTCCCGCGTGATCACCGGGCCCATCTCGATGTCGTCGCTCGAGGCGGGGTCGCCCATCTTGATGCCTTCGATCACCGGCACGAGCGCCTCGAGCAGAGCATCGTAGATCTTGGGGCCCGCGATGACCCGTGAGCCCGCCGTGCAGTCCTGGCCGGAGTTCCAGTAGCCGGCGAGCTTGATCCCTTCGGCGACCCGCTCGACATCGGCGTCGTCGAACACGACCATCGGCGCCTTGCCGCCGAGCTCGAGATGGACGCGCTTCAGCGTGTCGGAGGCGTTGCGCGCGATCAGCTTGCCGGTGGAGATGTCACCGGTCAGCGAGACAAGGCCGATGTCGGGATGCTCGACGAGGCGCTGCCCGGTGGGCACACCGTCGCCGGTGACCACCTGCAGCACGCCCGCAGGGATCACGTCCTTCGCCAGCTCCAGGAAGCGCAGCAGCGAGAGCGGCGTCTGCTCGGAGGGCTTCAGGATCTGGACGTTGCCCGCCGCGAGCGCAGGCCCCAGCTTCCAGACTGCCATCATCAACGGGTAGTTCCACGGGCAGATGCCTGCGACGATCCCGATCGGCTCGCGCCGGATCATCGACGTGTAGCCCTTGATGTACTCGCCCGCCGATTTACCCTCGAGGTTGCGCGCGGCCCCCGCGAAGAAGCGCAGGTTGTCGGCCGCGAACGGCATCTCGTCGCGGGATGCCATCAGCGGCTTGCCGACGTTGCGCGTCTCGATCTGCGCCAGCTCTTCGGCGTTGTCGTCGATCACGTCCGCCAACTTCAGCAAGAGCTCCGAGCGCTCCTTCGGCGTCGCGTCGAGCCACTCCGGCAGAGCCTGCTTGGCGGTCTCGACGACGGCGTCGACCTCGTCGGCCGACATGTTCGCGACCTGTGAAATCGTCTCGCCGGTCGCCGGGTTGACGACGTCGAGCATTCCCTGGGTTGTCGTTGCCATGGAGAGGCCTCCTATTCGGTCCGAAGGATCCCGCTCTCGCGGGTCAGCCGCTGTGCGAGCACAACGGGGATGATGGTCACTGCGAGGATCAGGAAGACGACGACGTTTACCTGCGGCAGTTGCTGCCCGAGCCGGATCTGGCCGAAGATCCAGATCGGGAGCGTGTTCTGCGCTCCGGCGGTGAACGTTGTCACGATCACCTCGTCGAAGGAGAGCGCGAACGCCAGCAGGCCGCCCGAGATCAGCGCGGTCGAGATCGACGGGAAGGTGACGTACCGGAAGGTCTGGAGGCCGTCGGCGCCGAGATCCATCGATGCCTCGGTGAGCGAGCCGGGAATGCGTCGTAGCCGCGCCACGACGTTGTTGTAGACGACCACGACGCAGAAGGTCGCATGCCCGATCACGATCGTCCAGAGCCCGAAGTTGAACCTCCAGAAGACGAAGTACGAGTTCAGGGCCATGCCGGTGATGATGCCGGGAAGGGCGATCGGCAGCACGAGCAGGAACGAGATCGACTCGCGACCGAAGAAGCGGAAGCGGTGCACGCCGAACGACGCTGCGGAGCCGAGCACGAGGGCGATCCCCGTCGCGAGGGACGCCGCCTTCAGCGAGAGCCACAGCGCCTGCTGGAGGTCGCCGTTGTGGATCGCCGGCGAGAACCATTTCGTCGTGATGCCGGCGATCGGCCAGCTCTGCACGTTTGACGCGTTGAACGCGTAGAGGCAGATGACCGTGATCGGCACGTAGAGAAACGCGAGCACCGCCACCACCCAGATGCCGAGACCGATGCGTGTGGCGCGCGACTCCATCGTCGAGTCAAAGGGCGTCGAAGGCGCCGAGTCGCCGGGCGATCACGAGGTAGACGCCCATCACGAGCACGGGCACGACCGCGAACGCCGCCCCGAACGGCAGGTTGCCGGAGCCGTTGACCGAGTCGTAGACGACGTTGCCGATGAACTGGCTCGACGCACCACCGATCAGGACCGGGGTGATGTAGTCGCCGAGCGTCAACGAGAACGTGAAGATCGAGCCCGCGACGATGCCGGGCAGCGCGAGCGGCAAGATCACCGAGCGCAGCGTTCGGAATCCCCTGCCGCCGAGGTCCCGCGAGGCCTCGATGTAGGAATGCGGGATCCGCTCGAGCGATGCGTACACCGGCAGGATCATGAACGGCAGCCAGATGTAGGAGAAGACGATCCACATCGCCGTGTTCGTGTAGGCGATGTTGGCCGGAGGCAGGCCGATCTTGTGCAGCGACCAGTTGAGGAGGCCGTCCGAGTTGAGGATCAGGCGCCATGCGTACACCCGGGCGAGATACGACGCCCAGAGCGGCAGCAGCACGAGCACGAAGAGGAGCGCCCGGACCCGTCCGGAGGCGATTCGCGCCATGAAGTAGGCGAACGGGAACGCAAGAACGGCGTCTGTGATCGTCACCGCGCCGGCGATCTCGATCGTGCGCAACGCGACGTCGTGGTAGGCCGCGCCGTGCCAGAGCTCACGGAAGTTGTCGAGGGTCCAATGGTGGATCGTCTCGCCCGTGAACGGGTTGACCGTCCAGAAGGCCGAGATGAACAGCGCCACGAGCGCGCTGACGTAGACGACCAGGAACGCGAGGACCGGCGGCGCGAGGAGCGTGAGCCCCTTCAGCCACCGCCGGCGCCAGAGCGCGCCGCCAAGACGGCGGCGCGCTCCCTGCCGGGGTGACCTCAGCCCTTGAGCTGGGTCCAGGCCTGCTGCCACTTTGTGTAGTCCATGCAGTTCTTCTGGCCGTTACCGCAGTCGGCGATCGGCGTCTTCCAGAAGTAGATCTGCTTGAAGTACTTGAGCGGAGCGTTGGCGTGGTACTGCGCGCACGAGCCCTTGGACAGCGTGTTCATGATCGGGCATGCCTTCGAGTTGACCGGTGTCTCACCGAAGTAGACGGCCTGCTCGGCCTGGACCTTCGGTGTCGAAACCCACGCGAGCCACTTGTAGGCGCAGGCGAGGTTCTTCGTGTGCGACGACACCATCCACGTGTCGAGCCAGCCGGTTGCGCCCTCCCTGGGGACGAGGTCCTTCACCGGCGCCTTCGCCGCGATCAGGGTGTTCGTCTGGTAGGGCCATGACGCTCCGACCACGGCGTCGCCGTTCTTGAACAGGTCGATCTCGTCTGAGGCGAGCGCCCAGTACTTCTTGATCAGAGGCTTCTGCTTGGAGAGCAGGCTCATCGTCGCGTTGAACTGGGCCTGGTTCAGCTCGTACGGATCCTTGATCCCGAGCGACGGCTGCGTCTTCATCAGGTACAGCGCCGCGTCGGCGATCTGGATCGGATTGTCCGGCACCGTGATCTTGCCCTTGTACTTCGGGCTGTAGATCACCGACCACGACGTCGGGGCGGGAACCACTTTCTTCGTGTTGTAGAGGAGCGTGTTCGGGCCCCACTGCAACGAGATGCCGTAGTGCTTCCCTGCGATCGTGTTGTTCGGAGGAGACTGGAATGCCTTTCCGAAGTTCTTGAAGTCGGGGATCTTCGACGGGTCGACGGTCTGGACGTCCTTGCCGTAGATCAGACGCAGGGATGCGTCACCGGATGCGGAGACCATGTCGTACTGGGAGCCGCCGCCGGACCGCATGAGCGTGACCATTTCGTCGGAGGAGCCCGCGTACTTCGCGTGCACCGTGCAGCCGGTTGACTTCTCGAACGGGTTGACCCACTGAGCCTGCGTGTAGCCCTCCCACGCGATCATGTTGAGGGTGCCGCCGCTCTGCCGTGAGATGCCGGCCGCGGGGAATGCCAGTACGACCGCCATGGTCGCAACCAGCGCCCACATGCGCTTCGTCATCTGACCTCCTGCCTGAGGGTGTTATTTGGGGTGGTGATCTCGTATGCGTCCTCGTCGCGCCAGCGAACGTGCACGTGAGCGCCCGGCTCGACCGTGCTGCCGTCGTTCTGACGCACGAGCGTCAGCCGGTCGCCGGCGTCGGTGTCCACGAGGATGCGGGTGAACGCGCCGACGAAGACGACATCGGCGACGACGCCCGGCTGGCCTGCCGCTGCGGCGCCGGCGCCGGCCAGTTCGATCCGCTCGGGACGCACGGAGAACCGCTTGCTGCCGCGTTCGAGGATGTTCGACGTGCCGACGAACCCGGCGACGAACTCCGTCGCAGGCCGCTCGTAGACCTCGTTCGGGGAGCCGACCTGCTCGATGCAACCTTCGTTGAACACGGCGACGTGGTCGCTCATCGTCAGCGCCTCCTCCTGGTCGTGCGTGACGTAGAGGAACGTCATGCCGAGCTCGCGCTGGAGCGACTTCAGGAAGACCTGCATCTCCTGACGGAGCTTCAGATCGAGCGCGCCTAGCGGTTCGTCGAGCAGAAGCACCCTCGGGCGGTTGACGATCGACCGGGCGAGCGCGACTCGCTGGCGCTGGCCTCCCGAGAGCTGGATCGGCTTGCGTTCGCCGTACCCGTCGAGGCGCACCGTGCGCAGCACGTCGTCGACCTGCTGCTTGCGCTCGCCGCGCGAGACGCCCTTCACCTTCAGGCCGTAGCCGATGTTGTCGGCGACGCTCATGTGCGGGAACAGTGCGTAGTCCTGAAACACGGTGTTCACGTCGCGGGCATACGGCGGCTTCCATGTGATCTCCTCGCCGCCGAGCGTCACGTGCCCGGCGTCCGGCTGTTCGAAGCCGGCGATGATGCGCAGAGTCGTCGTCTTGCCCGAGCCCGACGGCCCGAGCAGCGTGAAGAACTCGCCGTCGCCGACGGTGAAGCCGACGTCGTGGACGGCGACGACCTGCCCGTAGGCCTTCCGGATCCCCTCGACCCGGACCTCGGACGTGCCGGCGTCACCCGCCAAGGCAGCCCTGGAGGATGTCGAGGCCGCGCTCGAGCTCCTCGTCGCCGATCGAGAACGGCACGAGGATCCGGATCACGTTCCCGTAGATCCCGCAGGAAAGAAGCAGGAGCCCTGAATCGCGCGCGGCGGCGGTGATTCGCGAGGTCTCCTCGCCGTTTTGCTCGGGCAGCTCGATCGCGACCATCGGGCCGAGCCCGCGCACATCCGAGCCGGCGGGCGCCATCGCCTGGAGCCGTTCGCGCAGGCGCGTGCCGATCTGCTCCGCGCGCCGGCGCTCGGCCGGGAGCGCGTCGAGGATTGCCGCTGCAGCCGCACAGGCGACCGGATTGCCGCCGAAGGTGCCGCCGAGACCACCGGGCGGGACCGCGTCCATCACCTCGGCGCGGCCGGTGACCGCGGCCAGGGGGAGCCCGCCGCCGAGTGTCTTGCCGCTGACGAGCAGGTCCGGCTCGATGCCGTAGTGCTCGATCGCCCAGATCGGGCCGGTACGGCCGCAGCCAGATTGCACCTCGTCGTTCACATAGAGGATCCCGTAGGAGTCGAGCAGTTCCTGCAGGCGCCTCGGAAAGTCGGGCGTCATCGGGATGAACCCGCCTTCGCCCTGCACGGGCTCGAGCACGGCGCAGGCCACCGAGTTCGGGTCGACGTCGCCCTTGAAGAGGTGCTTGAGCGCGGCGATCGCGTCGTCCTCGCTGACTCCCCGGAACGGATAGGGGGCCGGCGTGCGGTAGACCTCGGGTGCGAACGGCCCGAAGCCCGCCTTGTACGGAACCACCTTCGAGGTCATCGTCATCGAGAGGAGCGTGCGGCCGTGGAAGGCGTAGTCGAACACGACCACGGCTGGGCGCCCGGTGGCGACCCGGGCGATCTTCACCGCGTTCTCGATCGCCTCCGCGCCCGAGTTCAGCAGCACCGAGCGCTGATCGGCGCCACGGCAGGGCGAGAGCTCGGCGAGCCGCCGGCAGACCTCGACGTACGGCTCGTACATCCCGACCATGAAGCACTGGTGCATGTAACGGTCGACCTGCGCGTGCACCGCCTCGACGACGCTCGGGACGTTGTGGCCGAGGTTCAGGCAGCCGAGCCCGCCGGCGAAGTCGATGTACTCGCGCCCGTCGCCGTCCCAGATGCGTGCGCCTTCGGCCCGCTCGACCACGAGGGGCGGGGTGGAGATGCCGCGGGCGACGTAGCGCTCGCGTGCTTCCTGGACGCGCTCGGTTGCGCTTCGCTCCTGCAACGACACGGCAAGAGCGACTGTATACGGCGTATTCACGCGGCGGAAGGACGACGCCGGTCGAGGCGCCGATACCATTCCGCGCTCCGGCGCCTTGGCCGAGTGGTTAGGCAGCGGCCTGCAAAGCCGTTCACAGCGGTTCGAATCCGCTAGGCGCCTCTGGTCGGCAACTCCTCCCTCGTGTTAACTACAGACGACACGAAGGAGGTGGTTGTGTTCTCGAGATTTCGCGGCGGCCCGTACGGGCCGAAGATCACCGAGACGAACGGTGCCTACACCGTCTGGTTCGTCGATCGCGACGGCGGCAAGCACAGCGCCACCTTCCACAGCCAGGCTGCCGCCAGGGGGTTTGCACGTGACGTGCGCCGCTGGCCGGCCGGCGTGCCGTTCGACCAGATCGAGATCTCACGGCTGACGGCGGAGTACCGGGGCTCGTTCACGCACAGCCCGCAGCTCTAAGATCAGCCGGTGAGCTTCTCCGGATCGATGATCCAGAACGCGATCTACATCGCGCAGGAACCGCCGCAGTGGCCGGTGTCCGCCGACGACTGGGAGCGCGCGGCCGAGCAGAAGCTCGATCCGGGGGCGTTCGGTTACATCGCGGGCGGCGCGGGCGCCGAGTCGACGATGCGGGCGAACCTCGACGCGTTCGACCGTTGGCGCATCCGGCCGCGAATGCTCACGGGCAATGCGGTCAGGGACATCTCGGTCGACGTGCTCGGCCTGCACTCGCCCGCGCCGTTTCTGCTCGCGCCGATCGGCGTGCTCTCGATCGCGCACGAGGAAGCAGAGGTGGGCGTCGCCCGGGCGTCGGCGGCCTCGGGCGTGCCGATGCTCCTGTCGAGTGCTGCGACGCACTCATTGGAAGAGGTCGCCGCCACCGGCGCTCCGCGCTGGTACCAGCTCTACTGGGTCAACGACCGCGAGATCTGCGCGAGCTTCGTGCGCCGTGCCGAGGCGGCGGGTTACGGCGCGATCGTCGTCACCCTCGACACGCTGACGCTCGGCTGGCGCCCCCGCGACCTGCGTGCGGCCTACCTGCCGTTCATCAAGGGGGAGGGCTGCGGGCAGTACTTCTCGGACCCGGTGTTCCTGTCCCGCCTCGCGCGTCCGCCCGAAGAGGACCTGCTCACGGCCGCGGCGACGATGCTCGCGACGTTCCCGAATCTCGGCCTCACCTGGGACGACCTCGACTGGCTGCGCAACGAGACCACGCTGCCTCTCCTCGTCAAGGGCGTGCTCACCGCCGAGGATGCGCAGCTCGCCCTCGACCATGGGATGGACGGCATCGTCGTGTCGAACCACGGCGGGCGGCAGGTCGACGGCGCGGTCGCCTCGCTCGACGCACTGGTCGAGATCCGCGACGCGCTGCCCGACGCCGTGCTCCTGATGGACGGCGGCATCCGCTGCGCGGCGGACGTGCTGAAGGCGATGGCGCTCGGCGCGGACGCCGTGCTGCTCGGTCGGCCCTACGCGTACGCTCTCGCGGTCGGCGGCGCGCGCGCGGTGGAGGAACTGATCCAGAACCTGATGGCCGAGATCGATCTGAACCTCGCCCTCGCGGGCGTGACGTCGATCCGCGACCTCGACCGCTCGTGGCTCTCACCGTCCCGGGCGTAGTCCTCTCCTCGGCCGGCGTCGTCGCGCTCGAGGAGATCCACGTCGAGACTCCGGGCGCGGGCGAGGTGCTCGTCCGGATCGAGGCGACCGGTGTTTGCCACAGCGACCTGCATGTGATCGAGGAGGACGGCTGGGGCCACCGCTTCCCGGTGCTGCTCGGCCACGAGGGCGCCGGCACCGTCGAGGCGGTTGGCGACGGGGTCGACGACCTTGCCGCCGGCGACCGGGTCGTGCTCGGCTGGAAGACCGCTTGCGGGGCCTGCGCCGTGTGCGACCGGGGCCTGCCCCGCTGGTGCAAGAAGCCGCCCGCCGCGCGCGGCCGCCTCCATCGCTCGGACGGCGAGGAGCTGACCCCTGTGCTGCGCACCGGGACGTTTGCGACGCACACCGTCGTGCCGCAGGTCGCCGCGGTGAAGGTGCCGCGCGAGTTGCCCGTCGAGCAGGCGTGCCTGATCGGCTGCGCGGTCGCAACCGGGGTCATGTCGGTGCTCGAGACGGCGAAGGTCTGGGAGGGCGCGCGCGTCGCGGTGATCGGCTGCGGCGCGGTCGGACTGTCGGTGGTCCAGGGAGCGCGAATCGCGGGGGCATCGGAGATTCGCGCGCTCGACCTCAACCCGCGCAAGCAGGAGTGGGCCAGGCATTTTGGCGCGACGCACACCGAACCGGGCCCGGTCGATTTCGTCTTCGACGTCGTCGGCCGCCGTGCGACGTTCGAACAGGCGATCGGCCTGATCGCGACCAACGGCACGGTGGTGCTGATCGGTCTCGCGCCGGCAGGGGAGACGGTCGAGCTCGACCTGCCGGGGCTCTTCGCGTGCCGGGCGCGCATCCTCGTCTCGCACGGCGGCGATCATCTGCCGCAAGAGGACTTCCCGCGGCTTGCGCAGTGGGCGCTCGACGGCACCCTCGACCTCGCCGGGATGGTGACGCACGTCGCACCCCTCGAGCGGTGGGAGGAGGCCCTCGGCGCGATGCGCGAGGGCGACGTGATCCGGACGATCCTCACCCCGTGATGCCGGGCGCGGAGGAATAGGATCGCTCCATGGACCTGCGCGACACCCCGGACGAGGCGGCCTTTCGGCAGGAGGTGCGCGACTTCATCGCGCAGAACCTCCCGTCGAGCTCGAAGCTGCGCGGGGCCCGCCGCTTCGAGGACGCCGACCGCGACTGGAGCCGCAGGCTCGGCGAGGCCGGCTACGCGGGGCTGACCTGGCCCGTGGCCTACGGTGGCGCCGGAGCCCCGTACAGCCACCAGGCGATCTTCCTCGAGGAGCTCGCCGCGGCCGAGGCGCCCTCGCATCTCGGCGTGATCGGGCTCGGGATGGCCGGGCCGACGATCATGGCGTTCGGCACGCAGGCGCAGAAGGAGCGCTATCTCGCGAAGATCCTGAACGCCGACGAGATCTGGTGCCAGGGCTTCTCCGAGCCCGACGCGGGCAGCGACCTCGCCGCGTGCCGCACGCGGATCGAGGACAAGGGCGACCACTTCCTCCTCAACGGCCAGAAGGTGTGGTCGTCGTTTGCGCACATTGCCGACTTCTGCATCCTCGTCGGTCTCGGCCTTCCCGACGCGCCGCGGTACAAGAACCTGACCTACGTGATCGCCGACATGCACGCGCCCGGCGTCGAAGTGCGCCCGCTCGTGCAGATCACCGGCCACCCGGAGTTCAACGAGATCTTCTTCACCGACGTGAAGGTGCCGAAGGAGAACCTCCTCGGTGAGATCGGCGGCGGCTGGCAGGTGGCGATGACGACGCTGCTGCACGAGCGCGGGACGCTCGGCTTCGCCCTGGCAGCCACGCTCGACGTCGCCGTGCGCAAGCTGGTCACGCTTGCGAAAGACCGCAACATCACCGATCCGATCCTGCGCGACCGAATCGCGCGCGAGTGGATCGAGTTGCAGGCGTTGAAATACACGAACTACCGTGCGCTGACGGCCCTGACCAAGACCGGCATCCCGGGGCCCGAGGGCTCGGCGTCGAAGCTCGTCTGGTCGGAGGCGAACCAGCGTCTGACGAAGCTTGCGCTCGAGATCCTCGGCTCACATGCGCAGCTGACCGACGGTGGCGGCTACGCGGACGGGTACTGGCAGTATCAGCAGCTCCGCTCGCGCGGCAACACGATCGAGGCCGGCACGAGCGAGATCCTGCGCAATATCGTCGCCGAGCGGGTGCTCGGCCTTCCGAGGAGCAGGTAGCGATGGACTTCTCGTTCACGGCAGAACAGGACGACCTCCGCCGCGAGGCGCGCACCTTCCTCGAGGCGAATCCGTCGCCCGGGCTGGACCGGCTGCGCGACCTCGGTTGGGTCGGCATCCTCCAGGGTGAAGACTTCACGTTCCTCGACGCTGCCGTGCTGTTCGAGGAGCTCGGCCGTGCGCTGTACGACGGGCCGTACGTGCTCAACGAGGTCGCGGGGCAGTCCGGCGACGAGGTGTGGTCGATCGAGGTCGACGGCTTCGTGCCGCACCTCGGCCAGGTGGGTCGCGTACTCACGCCCGACATGCGGGCCGTGAAGGCAGAGGGGGAGACGCTCGCGACCGTCGACGAGACGCTCGGGCTCGGCCGGATCTCGGCCAACGGCGCCGAGGCGGCGCAGGGCGAGTGGGTCGACGTTCGCAGGCGGCTGCTCGCGGCGCTCGCGCTGGAGGCGGTCGGGATCGGCTCGAAGGCGATCGAGCTCGCGCTCGCCTACGTCTCCGACCGCGAGCAGTTCGGCAAGAAGATCGGCTCGTACCAGGCGATCTCGCATTCGCTCGTCGACGGGTACGTGGCCGTCGAGCTCGCCCGCTCGCTCGCCTATTGGGCCGCCTGGTCGGTCGCCGAGGACGACCCACAGGTCGACCTCGCCGTTGCGGCCGCGAAGTCGCAAGCTGCGGAGGCGGCGGTGCTCGCCTGCGAAAAGTCGATTCAGGCGCACGGCGGCGTCGGCTTCACCTGGGAGCACCCGCTCCACCGCTACTACAAGCGCGCACTGTGGCTCGAGAGCGCGCTCGGCTACGGCCGCGAGCACCGCGCCGAGGTGGCCGAGTACCTGCTGTCCTCGTAACGGGGTCATCGACCGGGATCGGGGAGGCGACTGCGGTGCGCCTCCGCGATCTCGGCTGGACCGTCTACGCATCGGTGCGGCGTGCGGGTGAGGCGCCGGAGGGGACTCGCGAGCTCGTCTTCGACGTCACCGACGCTGCCGGCATCGCACGCGCGTCCGGCCAGGTCGATGAGCTCGATGCGCTTGTCGACAACGCAGGCATCGCGATCGCAGCGCCGCTGGAGTTCCTGCCGCCCGCCGAGTTGACGCGGCAGCTCGATGTGAACGTCGTCGGTCAGTTGCGCGTGGTGCAAGCATTCCTGCCGCACCTTCGGCGGTCGCGTGGGCGCATCGTCCTGATGGGGTCGATCGGCGGACGCTCCGCGCTGCCGTTCCTCGGCGCGTACGCGATGTCGAAGTTCGCGCTCGAGGCAATGGCCGACGCGCTGCGCCTCGAAGTCGCTCCGTTCGGCGTGCGGGTTGCGATTATCGCGCCCGGCACGATCGCCACGCCGATCTGGTCGAAGCCGCAGCGCACGGCCGACGAGTTCCCGCCGGAGGCTGCGGAGCTCTACGGCGAACGGGTGGCAAAGTTCCGCGCGTTGGCGGCGGCGCGCGCAGCCAACGCGGTCCCGGCGGCTGACGTCGCGAAAGCCGTCGAGCACGCGCTTGTCTCGCGCAAGCCGAAGACGCGCTACCTCGTGGGCCCGGACGCAAAAC
>Ga0307374_10011304_pt1 | contig 12720 bp, 8 predicted proteins | sample OX3MG_FD_202532 | JGI IMG/M metagenome (GOLD analysis project Ga0307374, IMG submission 202532) | Soil microbial communities from Risofladan, Vaasa, Finland - OX-3 | ecosystem: Environmental > Terrestrial > Soil > Coastal area > Acid sulfate soil | place: Finland: Risofladan, Vaasa | collected...
CGTCGGGGCAGCTTAAGCTCTCCGCGGATGGTTTGCCCATTCATTACGATTGGTCCGCGCAAGTCCAGAAAAAAGCAATCGGGGCGGTGGATTTTAAGAATGGTACGGCGAAGTGCGCGGCCAGCGTGGGAACCGGTTCGCCGATCCTCAAGGATTTTATATTCAAGTCGCCCCGCATCGCCGTGCTCGATAATAATCTTTACTACCAGTACGCCCTGCTCGCCCAGATCTACGACTGGCAAGCCGGCGGCAAACAGACCTTTCCCGTGCTGATCCCGCAGGACATGACGCCGGGAAACGTTACGGTGGAATCGCTTGGGCAGCAGCAGGTGGGAAACGCCAGCTACGAAACCCTGCGCGTCAGCACCACGGACCTGCAGATCATGCTTTACGTGGATTCCAACCACCACCTGGTGCGTCTGGAAGTGCCTTCCTCAAAAGTGGTCGTCGAGCGGGAATAAATTCACGAGCTGCGGCTTTGTTCGCTAACGAACCGGGCCCGTCCGCTCACATACATGCTTCGTTTCCGGTCGAACAAATCACGCCGCAGCCCGCATATGGTTGACTTACCGAGGCGCGCGGCGTAGCCTACTACCCTAGCTGCTCGGATTTTTCTAGCAAACGCTGCCTATGCGGGCAATCCCATCACTTCCACGGCCGTTTCTCGTGGTTTCAGCGACCGTCTTCGCTTTCATTGTCATTCTCTACAGCGCACTTTGGATGCATTACACCCGCTGGCAATATCCCATGGAAGCCGGCATCACCGTGGAGTACTCGCCGGAGGCACACGCGCTGGATGTTTTGGGCGTCATAGACAAAAGCGCAGCCGGCAGAGCCGGGTTGCAGCCGGGCGATAAGATTATTGCTGTCAACGGCCAGCCCCTAACCACGGACCTGCCCTACACCGAGACATGGAGAAACGCGCGACCCGGCGAACGGGTTAGGTTTACCGTTACGCGCACCGGTATGACCGCTCCGTTTGAAGTGATGGCCACGTTTCGCGCGCGCACCCCGGGGCATACGACTCGCACGATTTTGCAAAGCCGCGTCCTGCAGATCATTCAGTTTCTGCCCGTGCCGTTTGTGGCTGTGGGGCTCGGGGTGCTCTTCTGGCGGCTGGAAGATCGCAACGCATGGCTTCTGGCGCTTCTGTTTGCCGGGTACATCGGGCTGGGGCCTCTCTACGGGGACGTGGAAGGGAACATTCTTCCCGTGTTCCGCGGATTTGCCGTGGCCTACAAGACTGTGTTTTACAGTTTATTCCCCGCATTGTTCTATTACTTCTTCGCCGTCTTTCCAGAGGTGTCCCCGCTGGATCGGCGCGTGCCATGGCTGAAAACCGTTTTTATCGGCGCGGCGTGCGTCGTTTCATTTCCCGTCGCGTTATGGGGGTTGATCGCCGGGGCCTCGCAGCCGGTGACGGATTTGATGGCGCGAATGGGAGAGCCGGTTGGGGACATGGTCGGCTGGGGATATGTGTTTGCAGCGCCGGCGCTGGGTCTGGTCTCGCTGGTATCGAACAGCATGGCGGCGCCTTCCCCGGAGGCGCGCCGGAAATCGCGAGTGTTGGTCTGGACGATGGTTGTGGGAATGGCGCCGTTTCTACTCCTGCAGGGGTGGGGACAAATCGTTGACCGGCCGACCAACTCGCTGCCTTTCTGGCTGTGGGCGCCGGGGCTGCTGTTGCATGCCCTGGTGCCGCTGGGATTCGCCTACGCGGTGGTGAAGCACCGCGTGCTCGATATACCGGTGCTGCTCAAACGCAGCGCGCGTTACCTGCTGGTGCAGCGAGGTTCCTTCGCCCTGATTGTGATTCTATGCGCGGCGGCCACTTGGGTTCTGGCCACTTCGTTCGCGCGTCATTTCCCGAACACCGGAATGGAGTTGCCGCTGGGAACCGCGTTCGGCGTGTTGCTGGTGCTGGCGATTGCACAAGTTCACCGGGCGGTCCGGCAGCGGCTGGATCGAGCGTTTTTTCGCGGGGCTTACGACGCTCGCATGATTTTGCAGGATCTGGCGGAGAAAGCGCGCACCGTCTCCAGCCGCCATGAACTGGCGACGCTTCTCGAGCAGCACATCAACCGGGCGCTGCACCCGAAGTCGCTCACCGGGTATTTCGAAACCAGAGATGGAAAGCTTGCAGCCGAATGCGGTTTCGTTCCGCCGGGATTGGATACGATCGCCCCGCAGCTTCCGCTTCTGGCTGAACTGGCTCGTTCCGGGCAGCCGCAGGAGATTACCCCTTCGAGCTTCGCGAGCCAGGATGCAGCGTCTGTGTTCGCTCCGCTGGAGGTGGATTGCCTGGTGCCGGTCCTGGGGCGGGATAGCCATCTGGTGGGACTGCTTGTTCTGGGGCCCCGGCTTTCCGAAGAGCCCTATTCCGGCGAAGACATGCGCCTGCTCGCTTCGGTGGCCAGCCAGACGGGCGTCGCGCTGGAAAGTCTCCGCCTGGCCGAACAGATGGCTGAGAAGATGGAGGCGGAGCGTCGTACCGGGTATGAAATGGAGATCGCACGCAAGGTGCAATCGTGCCTGTTCCCGCATGTGCTTCCCCATCGCGAGACGCTGGAATATGCCGGAGGCTGCAAGGAAGCTCGCGTGGTTGGCGGAGATTACTACGATTTTATCGATCTTGGCCCCGGGCGGCTGGGCATTGTGCTGGCCGACATTTCCGGCAAGGGTATTTCCGGGGCGCTTCTAATGGCCAATTTGCAGGCCAATCTCCGAAATCAGTATGCCCTGGCGGTGGAGGATCTGCCGCGCCTGCTCGAGTCGGTCAACAAGCTCTTCTATGAAAACACGCCGGAAGAATGTTACGCCACGCTGTTTTTCGCGGTGTACGACGACGCTAACCGGATGCTTCGCTACGCGAATTGCGGGCACAATCCGCCGTTGCTTCTGCGCGCCGGCGGCGCGGTCGAAAGACTGGAAAGCACCTCCACGGTGCTGGGGCTGTTTGAAGAGTGGGAAGGCAAGCTTGCCGAGACGCAGATCCTGCCGGGAGACGTTTTGGTGATTTACACCGACGGGATTACCGAGGCTGTGAACTCGCAGGGCGAGGAGTTTGGAGCGGAGCGGCTGATCGATGCCGCGCAAGCGCGCCGCGGGCTCAATCCGCAGGACCTCATCAACGAAATTTTTCAAGTGGTGCATCAATACACCCACGGTCCTCAGGCGGACGACCTGACCATAATCGCGGCTCGCGGCGTTTGATTCGCTGAAGGCCTGAGCCACTCGATCTTCGTTGTTTTTATCGCGCGGTACACCACGTCCCAGGTTGTGCGTTAGCGAAAATGCAAGTGGGACAGTCTTGCGCGCACCGGGAATCTGCCGCGAAATGAAAAAACTGAGCGATCTCCCGGTGATGATGTATTGAGAAATGAGCGCGGAATTCGGGCGGGAAACGGATGATGGGACAAACGTTCCAGAGCCGGTCAGCGCCAGTCAATCGTAGGTCCAAAATCTTTTGATCCGTCGGCCGTTTCCCCTGCTTTGATGAGCAGGGGCAGAAATTCAACCCTGCCACTGCTGTCCCGGGGGTTGTTGCGGTTTCCTTCTCCCAGGAAATGCCCTTTGGTTTTCAACGTCCCTTTCGTGTGCGCGGATTGCAGAATCAGTGTGTATTTGCCGGGAGGAACGCCAGGGAACTCAAAGTTTCCGTTCTTGTCCGTGATCGCGTACTGGATTGCCTTGTATTGTTCCGGGTTTTCGCTGGTTCCTACCGCGGTGCTCGTACCCACAAAAGTTTTGTTGACCGGGATTCCAGCAGCGCCCGCAACCAGCCACACTTTGCTCCCGGTGTCCGGCACATTCCCGGCATGGAAATCGAGAAAATATGTGAGCGTGCCTTTGATGCGTCCGGCTTCCAGTTGCCGTGCCGGCGTGGGCGGTATTGTGGAAGCGGCTGGCGGTGCGGGCACAGACGGTGGTGCGGGCGCAGGTGACGGCGCAGTCGAGGGCAGGTGGCTGGCCGCGGATGAAGGTTGAAACAACGTGAGCGCAATCCGGGCGTCGCCGTAGGCGATCGTTCCCCGGAGGCTTTGCGCCAGGTCTTCCACCGCCACAAAATGCTTCCCATCGATTTCCAGCACTTTCCCATGAATGAGTTGGCCGTTGACCAGCAGGGACGTCGAAGACTGAGCACCTGCGTCTTTTTTGTCTTGTGCCATGGCGGAATGAGTCAATAAAGCCAGCGCAAAAGCGAAACAGGTAAATCTCATCATCGTGGATACTCCTCTCATTGCCGGCGCAACAGCCGCGAAACCGTTGCAATTTGCCCGAGCCTGTTGGCCGATGCGGGAATGCAAGAGTATCGGCAACCTGGGCCTCACGAATCGTGACACGAACCTGGACCGGTTCCGAATGGACCGTTTGTTCGGGCCCGGTCCGGGGTAATGGAACATTTATATCACGGCGTTATTCGTGTTCTTCGCAGGTTCTTGAGCCAATGATTCAGAGGCGTATGGCCGTTTCGAAGGATGGGATGCAGTGATCGAGCGTTGCGGGGAGTTTGCTGCCGCGCATTAGTGCAAACGGAACGAGACAACGATCGTCGTTACCACGGTGGTGGGCTGGCCGTTGATCGTGAGCGCGCGGTATTGCCACTGCTTCACGGCCTTGACGGCGGCGCGCGCCAAAATGGGCGGCCCGTCGAGAACTTTCAAGGCCGTGACGCGGCCTTCGCCGGAAACACTGATACGCAGGACGACGTCGCCCTCCACACCCGCCTTGCGCGCTACTTCCGGATATACCGGAGCCACGGCGTTCTCCAGATGCCTCTGCATTTCCGCCGCGTCGACCGGAAGGCCGCCCCACCAGGACTCCAGAATTTTCCGGCGAATTTCCGCAAAGAAACCTGCGGCATCGTAGTCGTCCCCCGGGTCGTTAGATTCCAGTGGCTCGAAAACAGCGGCGCCATTGGCGGCTTCCATCCAGGTGGAGGGGAAAGCCGCGCCCGCCTGCGTTCGAGGCTGATCCGTCTTTAAAAAGATATTTCCCGACAGGGCCTTCAGATGAACCACCTCGCCGCCCCCATTCAAATCGCCCGAGCATTGCATCATGATGCGGGCGGCTCCTGAATCCTGGCAGCTGACATTCTGCAGGAGGGAAGGGGCCGAGACAATTCTGTGCCGGGCGCCCCGTTCGATGACCGCATCGATTGTCGCGGCCATTTTCTGCGGGAGATATAGGGTCACATCCCCTTCGCTGGAGACGAACTGCGATGCGCCGTGAAATTTGCGCGCGTTTTTCGCGGCGTCTCCGGCGTCTTTGCCGGCGGCGGCTTGCTGGCCGGAGGTGTCATCCAGCCACGCCGTAATATTTCCGCCTCCCGTATCGAGCGTTGCGGTTCCCGAAATGCGGCCCGTGTGAATTTGTCCGCCCCCGGTATGCAGGATGGCCTCCCCGGCGATATTTCCGGTGGTGATGTGCCCGCCCTCGGTCGTTGCCTGCAGAGTGCCATTCACATCGCCGATGGCGATATGGCCGCCCATTGTTTTCAATCGCGCGGCGAAGCTCTCCTCGGACCCGCGCGAGGAATGAGAGGACGCCTCCGCGCCGCCCACGCTGCCCACGGTGATGCTTCCTCCCTCGGTGAACAAATCCACCTGGCCGTCAACGTCCTGCAGTTCGATCTTTCCGCGCAGGGTGTGGACTTCCACGTTGAAGCGGCGCGGGATGTGAATCTCATAGTTCACGCGAAACTGCCCGCGAAAGGTTTTCCATGGCAGCGTGCCATGCAGTGCAATGTTCTGGCGGGTACGCCACGCGGCAAGCTTGAAATCACGCACGAATTGTTTTGCGCCGGGGTCGCGCGCGTCGGCCTCCACGCGCACCGAGTAGGAAACAAACTTCGAGGATGCGTCGGTGAAAATACGAATATTGCCCGGATCGGCGTTCACGATAAGACGCATGCCTTGCTTCGCGGGGAGCGACCCGGTCTTTTCGATAATCGCGATCGGAAAAGATGCGGCCGGGTCCTGGCGCGCGGGATGTTCTTGCAGGGAAGTAAGGAAGGAACTCTCCGCGCGGGAATGCGTTGCGGGGGCCTGGGGGCGCGCGAATAGAAGCGAAGGCATGGCTGCCAGCGCCAGTACCGCTCCCACGGAGAATTTTCGCCAAATCATCATGAATTTCAACCCGGCAGGATAGGCGTCGAAGCCTGTGTGACAACCAAAAAAATCAGGACCTCAGCGGCGGAAGCCGCGGTGATTGCCGCTGTCTTGCGGCGCCGCTGAAACCGAAGATCCCGGCAGTGCTGGAGTCGCGCCCGGCTAGGGACGAACGCTGGCGCCCAGTTCACGCAGGGCGGCTGCGCTTTGAAGGCGAACGTATTGGTTGGGATCGTTTCGCAGGCGATCGCGCAGCACGTTCAGGGTTTGCGGGTCGGCCGCGCCGGATGCGCCGGCATCGCGCAGGGAATTGACGAGCAGATTGACGGCTTCGATGCGCACGCCGGAATTGGCGTCGCTCTGCAGCGCGTCCAGAAGTGTTTGCCGGACGGTGGCGTCATCCTCGAACCCTTGCAAAGTTTCCAGCGCCTTCATGCGCACGCCCGGATTGTGGTCCGCGCGCGCCGCGGCGCAGAGCGCCTGGCGCACATCGGGATCCACGGCGCGGGTGCGCAGCACATCCAGGGAATCCAGACGCACGCCCGGATCGAATTGCTGGCCGTTTTCCAGAACAAAAGTCAGCGCGCGCTCCACGTCCGCATCGTCCGGCGCGCCTACGATGCTGGTCGGGTTCGGCGACATCAATTGCACCTGCACGGTGGGGGTGCTCGATCCCGATGGCGTTACCCAGACCACGTTGGCGCTCTCGGCGCTTCGCAGTTGCTGCTGGATTAATTGCTTCGGGGCGGCGGAAACCCTCATCACGGGGCGGACCGGAACCGGCGGGGGGGCAACGCGCATGCGCTGCCCGGCCACGCCCGCCAGGAATCCGACGACCATCAGGGCGGCCATGCTCATGGCCGGGTGATAAATCAAAGTTCCGCGCAGCACGCCCCACCACGCGGCCGGTGAAAAAACGGCGCGCCAGCCGGGCTGATTCATTTTCGTCTGGTGATCGTCGAGCGCTTCGGCAAGCTGGCTGCGGCATTCGGCCAGCAGCAGGCCGGAGCGATCCAGAGAATCCGCGGGTTGATCGAAAGAAGCGATGGCCTGATGCAGCTGATTTTCGCGCGACGCAATGGCGGCGCAAGCGGGGCACTGGGCGAAGTGCGACTCAAGGGCCGCGCGCCCGGCGGCATCGAGTTCGTCGCAGGCGTAGAGAAGCGCCAGGAATTCGACGTCCTTGCAGCGGATGTTCATCGTGTTGTTGGACTGTTCGTTCACAGTAATTCTTCCAATTGCACGCGCAACTTGCGCGTCGCGCGAAATAATGAGTTCTTTACCGTCTCTTCGGAGGTTCCCAGGGCTTCGCCGATCGCGCGCAGTTTCAGTCCCTGATAATGCTTCATCTCAAACACGATGCGCTCGCGCGGCGTCAGCCGCGCCAATGCCGTGGAAATCCGCTTGCCGATTTCCAGCCCCATGAAACGCCGCTCCGGATCGGACGAGGCGCGTTGTTCCTGCTGCCGGTCAAAGAAATCGCCGGCCGGCGTATCACCATTCGCATTGTTCGCGTATTCGGGCGCCTGATCTTCCGGCCGGCTGCTGCGGCGGCGCAGATGATCCAGGCAGACGTTGGTCACGACGCGGTACATCCAAGTATAAAAGCTGCATTCGAAACGGAAGCGCGGCAAATTCTTGTAAATTTTCAGGAATGCTTCCTGGTAGACGTCGCGGGCGTCGTCGGTCCTGTGCAGCACGTTCAGCGCGATGCGCAGGACATCGCGATCGTAGCGGTGCACCAGCGCTTCAAACGCTTCGCGGTCCCCGCCCTGCGCGCGTTCGATCAGTTCCCGGTCATCGGGCGCGGCCAAGGCTCGGCGGGATGCCCCGATGGCGGCAGATCCCTGCACGGGATCGCCGGAACGGTCAGCAGGCCATGTGGCTGTTATTCCGTCGGAGGACATCTTGTGCTCTCTCTCCATAACTACGAAGCATATTCCGCTTCGTGCAATCCGGCAATACGGAAACGATTCCAATTGTTTAGACGTGAAAATACAAGGAAAAGTAAGCAGCAATTCCGGGCCCGAAAAGATTCGCGCGATATCTCTGCTAACTCATTCAAACAAAAGCATTAGAGGGGCACGCGAAAGTTTGTAAATTTCATTTTATCGGCCCGGGATGTTATAAGACACCTCGGCAAGACCGCTGAAGGAGCGAACGCTTGAACCGAGCCAAACGCCCATGAGCACTGCGAAATCCAGCCCCGGCAACGGCGGCATGAAAACGCTTCGCAAGATTACCGTCGTGCCCATGATCACGGCAGCCTACTTCATGATTGCCGGCGGCCCGTACGGATTGGAAGACATTGTCCAGAAGACGGGTTACGCCGCCACGTTATTGATCCTATTGATTACGCCGCTGCTCTGGAGTCTGCCCGCGGCCTTGATGGTGAGCGAACTGGCCACGGCCATTCCGGAAGAGGGAGGTTTCTACATCTGGGTACGTCGCGGGATGGGGCGTTTCTGGGGATTTCAGGAAACGTGGCTTTCCCTTGCGGGCAGCGTGTTTGAAATGGCGCTGTACCCGAATCTCTGCGTTGCTTATATCGGGCGGTTCATGCCGGGACTTGTCGCCGGGCATCGCGGTCTTTATCTGGGATTTGCCATGATTGCGCTGTGCACGGCGTGGAACCTGATGGGAGTGCGTTCGGTCGGAGAAGGTTCCATCTGGCTCAATCTTGCGCTGTTTGCGCCATTTGTGGCGCTGATTATTCTGGCCATCGGAAGCGGCAGGGCGGGCAATGCGGCACCGGCGCCATTGCGCCACGTCGATCTGCTCGGCGGCGTGCTCATCGCCATGTGGAATTACATGGGTTGGGACAATCTTTCCACCATTGCCGGAGAAGTGGAGTCGCCACAACGCACCTATTCCCGCGCCATGTTCGGCACCATGATTTTAGTGATTGTGAGTTACCTGCTGCCGGTCGCTGCGGTTGCGCGCACGGGAATCGATCCGAACAGCTGGACGACGGGCGGCTGGGTGGATGTCGGGCAACTGATCGGCGGCGCAACACTGGCCGTCGCCATCGCCGCGGCCGGAGTGATTGGTTCGATCGGAACGTTTGGCACGCTGATGCTCTCCTTTACGCGCCTGCCTCTGGTGATGGCCGAAGACGGTTACCTGCCGCGGATTTTTGCTCGCCGCAATCCGCGCACCGGCGCGCCCTGGGCCGCCATTGTTGCGTGCGCTGTTGTCTGGGGCGTCTGCTTTCCGCTGGGGTTTGAGAAGAACCTGATTCTCGATGTCCTGCTGACCGGACTGAGCATTCTGCTGGAATTCTGGGCGCTGGTGGCGCTGCGCATTCGCGAGCCCGAACTCAAGCGCCCGTTCCGCGTTCCGGGGGGCATGGCAGGCGCTGTTGCCATCGGCGTGCCTCCCATGGCGCTGATGGTTGCTGTCGTGGTGCGCAATCGCGTGGAAATTGTCGGGTCCACCAACGGCCTTATCATCGGAATCGCCATCGTCGCCGCCGGTGCGGGACTTTATTTTCTCGGCCGCGCTTTTCGGGGAAAAGATGTAGCCTGAGAATCACTGTTGCGGGTTGTAGCCCTGATACGCGGGCCATCATGCGGCCGCTGCGAGACGGTAAAAACTTAGCGCCGCGTCGCCTTGCTGGACCACGCGGGAACGCTCCAGTTTACCGATTCGTTCGGGCAGCGCGTATTTCTTCAGATGCTCGGCGATGACGCGTCCGCCGGGTGACACCAGCGACGACGCGCCCAAAAATTCAAGCACACGTTCGTATTCCCCCGCAGCCGCGTAGGGCGGATCGAGAAAAATAAATTCCGCGTGACTGTGGCGCGCCTCCAGGCGCTCCAGCCCGCGCAAAACGTCCACGGCAAGAATCTCCGCTTCGCCGGCAATCCCCAACGACTCCAGATTGCGGCGAATGAGCGCGGCGGCGGGGGCGTGCTGCTCGATAAAAATCGCGCTGCGCGCGCCGCGACTGAGCGCTTCGATACCCACCGCCCCGGTTCCCGCATACAGGTCGATGAACGCGGCCCCTGGCATGACCGGTCCCAGAATATTGAAGAGCGTTTCCCGCAAGCGGTCGCTGGTGGGCCGCAGCGCCTGCCCTTTCAAGCTGCGCAGCGTCCTGCTCCGGTATTTTCCGGCGATTACGCGCATGAGAGGCCGCGATCCGTGATTTGCAATACGTGATTTGCGGGATGTGAAACCGATTTTCCGGGCAGCATCCGTCGAAAGTCGAAAGTTTGCGGTGGGAAGCTGATCGTTTCGGCGATACGCAATTTCGCATTCATAAAATTCTTCGCTTTCGGTTCATTATCTGCAACGACCAGTTCCGTTCGGCTCCCAAATCTTAATTCACGATTCACGCATTTACCCCACCGACGCCAGCTGATAGCGACGCTGCCACTGCTGCGGGAGTTTTTCCAGCAGGCGCTTGCGCGCCGATTCGGCGCCGGGGGATTCGACCAGCGCCAGGGCTTCGCGGCGCGCGGCTTCCAGCAGATCGAAATCGCGAATGGGGTTCGCGATATGAAAACCGAGGTCCCCGTGCTGGCGGGTGCCGAAAAATTCGCCGGGGCCGCGTATTTTCAAATCCGTTTCGGCAATTTCGAAGCCGTTGGTGGTGCGCACCATGGTTTCCAGGCGCAGGCGCGCGTCGTCTCCGGGCGTTTTCGGCGCGATCAGGATGCACGTTCCTTTTTCGCCGCCTCGGCCAATGCGCCCACGCAGCTGGTGGAGTTGGGAAAGGCCAAATCGTTCGGCATGCTCGATCACCATCACGGTTGCGTTGGGCACATCCACGCCGACTTCGATGACCGTGGTGGCCACCAGGATGTCGATTTCGTGGCGGCGGAATCGCTCCATGACCTCTTCTTTTTCGTCGCTCTTCATGCGGCCGTGGAGCAGGCCGACCCTGCGGTTCGGAAAGATCATGCTGCGCAGTTTTTCAAATTCCACGATGGCGGCCTTGAGCGAGCGCTGCGATTCGGCCGATTTCGATTGCTCGATCACCGGATACACCACGTACGCCTGCCGACCCGCGGAAAGCTCGCGCCGCAGAAAATCCCACACGCCCGGCAAATGCGCGTCCGAGGACCAGCGCGTTTCGATGGGCACGCGGCCCGGCGGCATCTGGTCGATCACGGAGATGTCCAGGTCGCCGTAGACGGTAAGCGACAGGGTGCGCGGAATGGGCGTCGCCGTCATCACCAGCACGTCGGGCGCGGCCGCTTTTTCCATCAACTGCTTGCGTTGCAGCACGCCGAAGCGGTGCTGCTCGTCCACGATCACCAGTCCCAGCCGCGCGAATTCCACTTGCGGCTCGAGCAGCGCATGCGTTCCCACCACCAGCTGCGCCGCCCCGCTCCGCACTCGCTCCAGCGCCGCCCTTTTCTCGGAAGCCTTCATTCCGCTGATCAGCAGTTCGACGCTGTATCCGGCGCGCGCGAAAATTTTCCGCGCGGCCAGAAAATGCTGCACGGCAAGAATTTCGGTGGGCGCCATCAGGGCGGCCTGGTAGCCGTTTTCGATCACGATGGTTGCCGCTTCCAGCGCCACGATGGTTTTTCCGCTGCCCACGTCGCCCTGCAGCAGGCGGTTCATCGGCACGGGCCGCTCCAGGTCCGCCGCGATTTCCGCCAGGGCGCGCTTCTGCGCATCGGTGGGCTTGAACGGGAGCACGCGCTTGATGGCCTCGCGCATGGCCGGCTCGCGCACGCGAAACGCGATGCCCGGCTGCTGCCGGGCCGCCTTTTTCCGCATGGCCACGCTCAACTGGTAGAAGAAAAACTCCTCGAAGATCAATCGTTGGTGCGCCTGCGAGCGAAACGAGTTCAGCGCTTCCACCGGCTCGGTCTGCGGAGGGAAATGCACGTAACGCATGGCCTCGCGCCGCGACGGAAATTTGTACCGCTCGAGCAGTTCCGCGGGCAGCGGGTCGGGCATCTCCCCGGCAAACTTTTCGAGTGCCAGATAGATGATGCGCCGCATCATGCGCGAACTGATGCCGCCAATCGCTTCGTAGATGGGCACGATCCGGCCGACCTCGGTTGAGTCCGCGTCTGCTGCGCCGAGCAATTCGTATTCCGGATTGATCATTTCGATTCGGCCGGGACGGTTCGGGTCCAGGTCCGCTTTTCCGTGGAGAACGATGCGAAGTCCCGGCTTGAATTTCTGTTCGAGGTAACTGCCATGAAAGAATTTGCAGGGCAGCGAACCCGTATCGTCCCGCACCAGCAGGTGATACACGCCCCCTCCGGCGCGCGAATAGCGCACCAGGCTGCCGCTGGAGATTTCCGCCTGCAGGGTATAGACCTGCCCGGGCGCGACGTCGCGAATTTTGGAGAACCGGATGCGGTCCTCGTAGCGGAAGGGCAGGTAGCCGAGCAGGTCCTCGAAGGTGCGCAGGCCGCGCTTGGCGAGCAATTCGGCGCGGTGCGGCCCGACTCCCTTGAGGTACATCACTTCGGTTGTGGAAACGACGCTCATTTTCCCCGTCCTGTTATATCACCGCACGGCGGCCCGCGCCGCCCGCCCAAAGGCAAAAAGCAACGGCACACAGGCTGAAGCCTGTGCTACTGGAGGGGGTGTTTAGTAGCACAGGCTTCAGCCTGTGTGGAGTTTGGGTTTGCATTTC
>Ga0307374_10011306_pt1 | contig 12716 bp, 10 predicted proteins | sample OX3MG_FD_202532 | JGI IMG/M metagenome (GOLD analysis project Ga0307374, IMG submission 202532) | Soil microbial communities from Risofladan, Vaasa, Finland - OX-3 | ecosystem: Environmental > Terrestrial > Soil > Coastal area > Acid sulfate soil | place: Finland: Risofladan, Vaasa | collected...
ACCCGCCGTTCTTGTTGAAGAGATTCCGGATCTCCGCCCCGGTGCGGTTGCGGTTGTCGGACAGGCACTCGACGATCACCGCCACCCCGGCCGGCGCGTAGCCCTCATAGGAGATCGCCTCGTACCGGACGCCCTCGAGCTCGCCAGAGCCCCGCTTGACCGCCCGTTCGATGGTGTCGATGGGCACCGACGCGTCCCGGGCCTTGGCGTACATTGTGCGGAGGCTGGCGTTGGCCGCCATGTCGCTGCCTCCCTCCCGGGCTGCCACCTCGACCTGGCGGATGATCTTGGCGAACACCTTGGCCCGGGCGGAGTCCTGGGCACCCTTTCGGTACTTGGTGGTCGCCCATTTGGAGTGTCCAGACATCGGTTAGGGCCTCTCCCCTTTGGTCATCGCCACGAACAGCTGGTGGAGCCTACGGTCGCCGGTCAGCTCCGGGTGGAACGAGGCCACCAGCACCCGGCCCTGGCGGCACACCACCGGCCGGTTCGGGGCGGACCGCCCGTCCTGTGCCGCCTCGGCCAGCGTAGCCAACACCTCGACTCCAGGGCCCGCCTGCTCCACCACCGGAGCTCTGATGAACACGGCGTGGACGGGCCCCTCGCCCAACTCGGGCACGTCGAGGTCGCACTCGAACGAAGCCGCCTGGGACCCGTACCCGTTGCGCCGGATGGTCAGGTCGATGGCCCCGAGACCCCGCTGGTCCTCGCGTCCGTCGAGGACCCGGTCGGCCAACAGGATCATGCCCGCGCAGGTCCCAAAGACGGGGAGCCCGTCCCGGATGGCCCCGTCCAGCGGGTCGAACAGAGCCGAGGACTCGAGCAGCATCGACAGCGTGGTCGACTCGCCGCCGGGTATGACCAACCCGGCGAGCCCGCCCAGGTCGTCTCGCCCTCGGACCATGCGGACCGCTTCGCCCAGCTCGGCCAGCGCCTCGACGTGCTCGCGGACGTCACCCTGGAGGGCCAGGACCCCCACGGTCATCGCCGACCACCCCGGCTCCGCCGGCCGGCACCGCGGTCACCAACCACGCTCGGCCAGATGCACCCCGAGTGTCCCCATCTCCTGTCCGGCCATCGCCCCGCCCAGTCCGCTCGACACCTTGGCCAGCAGTCCGGCATCGGTGAAGTGGGCGGTGGCCTCCACGATGGCCCGGGCCATCTGCGGCGGGTTCCCGCTCTTGAAGATCCCGGACCCGACGAAGACCGCCTCGGCCCCGAGCTGCATGACCAGGGAGGTGTCGGCCGGGGTGGCGATGCCACCGGCGCAGAACAGGGGCACAGGGAGCCGGCCGGAGGCGGCGATCTCTCGCACCAGGCCGATCGGGGCACCCAGGTCCTTGGCCCACCCGTACAGCTCGGCGGGGTCGGCCTGGGTCACCCGGCGGATGTCCCCGAGGATGGAGCGCAGATGGCGGACGGCCTCGACGATGTTGCCGGTGCCTGCCTCGCCCTTGGAGCGGATCATGGCCGCACCCTCGGAAATCCGGCGCAGGGCCTCCCCCAGGTTGGTGGCTCCGCACACGAACGGTACCTCGTAGTCCCACTTGTCGATGTGGTGGGCCTCGTCCGCCGGGGTGAGCACCTCGCTCTCGTCGATGTAGTCGACACCCAGGGCCGCCAGCAACTGGGCTTCGGCGAAGTGCCCGATGCGGGCCTTGGCCATGACCGGAATGGTCACCGCCGCTCTTATCCCCTCGATCAACGCTGGGTCGCTCATCCTGGCGACGCCGCCGTCACGCCGGATGTCGGCGGGCACCCGCTCGAGGGCCATCACCGCCACCGCACCGGCGTCCTCGGCCACCTTGGCCTGCCCGGCGTCGACAACGTCCATGATGACGCCACCCCGCAGCATCTCGGCCAGGCCGCGCTTGACGGTGAACGTACCGGTGGGCCGCTCGCTTCCGGGGGGAGTGGACGCGGACTCGGGGTCAGCCATCTGCCCATTCTACCCCTGGTCACCGGGCAATCGGCCCGGCATCCGCCCCGGGGCCGGCAGGGCCGCCCGCCGATCGACATCGGTTGTCGACGGCCCGACCTCCGGCACCGAGCAAGGCCGATGGATCTCCCGGCAGAATGGTGGGGTTCTGTGGAGAAGACCGGGAAGCTCTCACTGCAGGATTGGCAGGCTCGTTCACCGATTTGGTTCGAGAGCCCGACGACGTGGGATGAAGCCCGTGCGATCGAACGGCGCAGGTTGTGGGCGCGACCCATCCAGAGCCATCCAAATTTGCCGGTGAGGGTACGGCGCTGACCCGTCGTCCGGCGGCGCTGGCGTGAGCTCCGGTGGCGCCGGAGGCCATCGGCGTTCTCAGCGCCGGGCCGACGGGTTGTTCACGGTGTGGGAGGCTTCTCCGATGACCCGGCTGGCGCCGAGAGCGCCTGTGACCGTAACCGTCCTGCGCAGCGCTGGCGACTGATGGCCGCGACCCAACGCCACCGATGGCTCACCCTCCCGGACAACCGCGAGAGTCGCCGAAACGCCGCGCTGGTCGATTTCGCACTCGACCAGGCCCGGGCCGACTTCGCCGAGCGACATCCTCGTGTCCGGTTCGCTCCGGTGGTGGCGCTCATCGCCGCCTACGAGGAGGAGGCCAACATCGGCGACGTCCTGGCGGCTGTGCCCGACACCTCCTGCGGACTCGAGGTGTCCACCCTGGTGATCGTCGACGGTGGGACCGACGGCACCGCCCGCTTGGCCATTGACGCCGGGATGTTCACCTGTGTCATGCCCGTCAACCTCGGCCACGGCGTCGCGCTCCGCCTCGGCTACGAGCTCGCCTCGGCCCACGGCGCCCGTTACGTGGTCACCCTTGACGCCGACGGCCAGAACGACCCCCGGGAGATGGCCGCCCTACTCCAACCCGTGCTCGACGGCACGTCCGACTTCGTGATCGCCTCCCGCCGCCTCGGGATCGACGGGACCACCGACCGATTCCGTCGCGCTGGGGTCCAGTTCTACGCCTGGGTCCTGAACGCCATCGCCCACCAGAAGCTGACCGACTCGTCCAACGGATTCCGGGCGTTCCGGATCGAGGTGCTCGACGACATCGCCCCACTCCTGGCGCAGGACCAGTACCAGACGGCTGAGGTCGTGATCGTGGCGTCGAGCCGGGACTGGCGGATCACCCAGGTGCCGGCCCAGTGGCACCCCCGGGCGTCAGGGGCGTCAAAGAAGGGCGGGAACCTCGTCTTCGGGTTCGCCTACGCCAAGGTCATCGCCACCACCTGGGCTCGGGTCGCCCGTGCGTCGCGCGACACGACGAGGCCACCCAGCAGAGCCTCCTAGTCGACAACTCCCAGTCGAGTCATGCCGGCGCTTGGACTCTGAGCGGCTGTGCCGCCAGCGGGGGCAGGCAGCCGGTCGTTGCGAGGTCAGAATGTGTCCCTCCCATCCGGCAGTCCGGGGCGCGATTCTTCCCTTGAAGCGGCGTGGGCGACCCACCCGTGCGATCGCCAAGCACTTGTTCTTGGCATCGGGCCGCCGCAGCCCTGTAGGGGCGATCGCCTTCCTCCCGGCGCTCGGGGACGACCGAGCGTCAGAGTGCGATGATGTCTCGGCGGCAATGTCAACTGGTACCCAGTCTGGGCGGTGTTCAGGTTACGAGCAGGCGAAGGCCGAGCTCCGCTGCATCGAGAGCGACGAGTCCGCGGTTGCGTTCGGCCCACCGTCCTGAGACAAGGTCATCCCGTAGCCCGCGCACTGCTCGCCGCTCGACCTCCGGCCCACACCGATCCTCCGCGACGTACATGATCGTCCAGATATGCCTCGGGCCGGCGCCAGGGCCTCGAAGAAGCCGTCAGCGCAGTCCCACGGTCACGGACATTCGGCAGTCGGTTCGACCACCCGGGCGCCGCAGCCCCCCGACGCGTCCACGGCCACGATCGCAATATCATTGTCGTATGGCTGACGCTGTTCATGAGTTCGACTCGTCCTACGAGGGGACGCCCCCCTGGGACATCGGGTACCCGCAGCCAGCATTCTTGGGATTGGCCCGATCCGGAGCCCTGCAGGGGAGCGTCCTCGATGTTGGATGTGGAACGGGTGAACACACTCTCATGGCCGCCGGGCTCGGTCTCGATGCCACCGGAATCGACTACTCACCGAGGGCCATCCGTCTGGCTGAGCAGAAAGCCCGAGAACGAGGCCTTGATCCGCGTTTCCTGGTGGCCGACGCCCTGGACCTCGAGTCGAGTAACGATAAGTACCAGACGGTCTTGGACTGCGGCCTGTTTCACGTGTTCGATGACCGCGACCGGGTGCTCTTTGTCAGAAGCCTCAGTTCGACCGTTGCACCTGACGGCCGCTATTTCATGCTTTGCTTCAGCGACCAACAGCCTGGCACCTGGGGACCTCGGCGAGTGTCCAGAGCCGAGATTGAGTCGAGCTTCGCCGAAGGGTGGCGCATCGAGTCGATCGACAGATCCCAGATCGAGATCACCATCGATCCCGAGGGAGCACGCGCTTGGCTTGCGATCATTGCCAAGACATAGTTCCATCAGGTTCAGGCCGGATCCAGTTGTCCCCCGCAACCGCCGTCGGCCCATTCGTCAACCAGAGGTTGACGAATGGGAGCGACAACGACGATCCACGATGCCCCTCATGGGCACGGATCCACCGCGAGCGCGCCGGCTGGACCGGTGACCACCCCGTCCATTTTCCGAAGAGCGGTCCTGCCCAGGGCCTGTGCTGGGGCCGGATCCGCCTTTGACGCGACGAATGCGGGCCACGATGTGCGCTGCTCGAACCCGGGGCGTCCTGCCGATCAGAACGATACGTCGGCAGTCAGGCCGACCATCCGATCCGATGGCGGCTTGGCCGTCCCAGTTGTGTGGGTCACCGAAGCCAGCGACCCTGAGCTGGCCTGCAGGTCGACAAGGAAGTAGGTCTCGCCTGACTGGGTCACCGGCACCGGCTCGATCTCGACCACCCTGGCTTCGATGGACGACCCGCTGTAGGCCGGCAGGGTGGTATTGACCCGTTGGCCGACGTGCACCTGGCTGATCTTCGTCTCGGGGACCTGAACGACGATCTTGGTCGGCAACGAATCCAGCGAGATCAAGGACGCCTGGGTCGGCGGGGTGGATTGCTGGTTTTGTGGCCCCTGAGGAAAGATCTGGATACCGGTCGAACTCGGCTGAGAAACCGACGAAGGCGTGGTGGGGAGGCGGACACCTGAACTGCTGGCCACTTCACCAACCGTTCCATTGATCGAGGAAACGACGCCGGCGAACGGCGCCCTCACCACTGACTGGGAGATCGTACTCCTGTCTGCGGCGATGTTCGCCTGATCCTGTTGGACCGAGGCCTCGGTGGTAGCAATCTGTGCGGGGTTGGCGGGAGAATTGGCGACGGCCAGCGCGGCCTGCGCCGAAGCGACGGCGGCACTCGCCTGGTTGATGCCCGACTGGGCCGCAGCGATCTGTGACGTCTGGTTTGCCACTGCCTGCTGATAGGCGCTTTGTGCCGTCGAAAGGCTCTCCTGGTCGACCTGCACCTGGTGTTGATCGGTTGGTTGGGTCTGTGAATCTGCGTTCAGAACGTTCTGGGCCGCCTGCATCTGCGCAAGCGCACCGGCAACGGACGCGGCAGTCGTGGCCGAGGTCTGAGCCAGAGTCGTCTGGGCAGAGGTCAGGCCTGTCTGGGCGGAGGCGACCTGAGCCACAAGCGAAGGCAGCTGCACGTTGCCGGTTCCTTGCTGCTGTTGGCTGAGGGTTGCCTGGTCGGCCACCAACTTCGACTGGTCGGCCGACAGTTTGGCGGTGGTGGCAGATGCGTCCTCGGTGGCCAGCACCTGTCCGGCCTGAACCGTCTGTCCCACCGATACCGGAATCGTCGCAATCGTCCCGGTCTCGGGCATGTTCAACTGTGCCGCCGAGGTCGGTTCAACCACCCCGGTGGCCTCCAGGGGTCCGGCCAGCACCAATTCGTTCACCGCCAAGCCGAGCATGGCGGCCGCACCGATCACCACAGCTCCCACTAGGGCCGCACGTCGACGGTGACGTCGAGTCAGCTCTGGACCCGGAGGCGCTGGGCGAGGGAGCTGGTCGGAAGGGACACGTTCGGCCAAGTTCGCGGCGCCCGCCACGGGGACAAGATCTTGCCCCCGGCCGACCTCGGCCTTGGCCACGGCCTCGGTGCCCCGTGCCTGACCGGACTCTTCGGCGATGAGATCGTTCAAGCGGGTCACAGCAGGAAGACCGGACGCCATCACCGCCAGCATCGGGTCGGGTCTCCCGTCCAGCTGGGTCTCGAACCACTCATCGAGGAAGGTGGACATGCTCTCGGCATAGTCGGGATACAGGCCGACGACATTTACCTGCTCGTTGGGATCATCGATGAGGTTGTAGAGCTCGACCCCGTCCCGACCGTAGATCGTGGGTTGAAGGTGCTTGATCAACTTCCAATTGGCGGACCGCACCGCCCTGGCCGCCTGCCACGTGGATTCACTCAGCATCACCAGGTCGCGATGCTCTGTCGTCTCACCTCGCATCAGCGGCATCAGTGAGCGACCATCGAGACCCTTGGTCCCAGCAATTTCGAGGACTTCGCCCACGGTGGGAAGGACATCGACGAGCTGAACCAGGGCCCGCGACTCGGTCACCGGGATCCGGCCGGGAGCCCAGAAGATCAACGGCACGTGCACCACCGAGTCATACAGTCCGGCGTGATCGAACCAGGAGTCGTGCTCAGTCATGTTCTCACCGTGATCGCCGAAGAGCACGACCATCGTGTTGTCGAGCAGACCCTCGTCACCCAGGTGATCGAACAACCGGCCGATCTCGAAGTCGAGGTAGGCGACCTCCGCATCGTAGAGATCGGCGATGTAGTCGAGATTGGGGATGTCGCCGAGGAAGTCGTACGAGTTCTTCTTGAAGAGGGGGTAGCTGGGTCGACTCTTCAGCAGGGAGGTGACCTCGGGGTCGATCCGGCCTGCCGACTCCGCGGTAAAGCGCTCTTTGAACGGAGATGGAGGCATATAGGGGATGTGGGCATCCCAGAAGTGCAGGAACAGGAAGAAGTCCTGATCCGCCTTCTGGGTGATCCACTCGAAGGCGATCTCGTTGATCTGGGACCCAGGCGAACGGGAGCGGCCGGGCGGCGGCATGTAGTCCTGGTAGCCCCGCTTGAACCAGCCCTTCATGGCGAAGAGGTGGTCGACGGCACCCGTGGCGTATCCGCTCTTTCTCATCCGTGTCGGTAGCCAGAACGCGTCACCCTCGAGCAGAGCATCTGGATGGAAGTGGGAGACGATGCCCGTGTTCACGCCGTACTGCCCGGTGAACATCGCGGTGTGCGAGGGTTGGGTCGGGATGTCCGAGGCGAACGCCTGCGCGAACAATGCCCCTTCCGAGGCGATGCGGTCAAGATTCGGCGTGAGCCCCCGAGAGTTCCCGAGAGCCCCCAATCGGTCAGCGCGAAGCGTGTCCAAGGAGCAGAATATGAGGTTCACTGCCCACTCTCCTCGGAATGCCCCTGAACGCGCCCAGTTCCATCACCGGTCCCGACCACCACAACCACCCTGGCCCCTTACTGTTTAAACCCGACCCTTAAACTCGCAGGTGTACTCGCAGATATCTCAAGACTGGCGTTATCCTACTTCGGATCGCCCGACAGTAGTCAAGTCCCTATTTCGTCGACGAGCGGACGTCTTCATCGGCCCACTGCCCGCTGATCCCACGGACAGGATACCCCGAGTGCTGCTGGGCATTTCGGGCGAACCCCCGCTCGTCGGTCCTTCCTGCGAGCAACTTGGCTGGACGGGAAGACTCAAATTGAGGCCTTCGGTCGGAAGGCATTGGCCTTCCCGCCACTCAAGGCTTGACCGATCTAGCTGGCGCCGAGGCTCGACGCCAGCGATTGGAGAAAGCTCACGGCAACCTGCGGTTGAGCAGTACCGCACTGTGGGCACTGGGGCGTTCCGGCCGGCATGTTGAGCCAGAACCCGGAGACCTCACCCCGAATCGCCTGGACTGCATCGAGGATCTGCCCCGAAGTCACCGGTCGGCCATCCGGATTCGGGCCGATGCCGGCCATGATGACGGCATTGGGATTGGCGGCTCTTGCCTGGCCGACGGCCTGGGTCACGAAGCCGGTGAACTGTGGGGTACCTTCAGCCTGCTGGGATTGGATATCGAAGACGTCCGACGCCCGGGAACCTGCACCCATATCCTCCGCCAGATAGTTTCCGTACTTGTCGTTCGCCGTGCTCGCCGTCGGACTGAGATTCGCCAGGTTCACCGCCGGAGTGAAGATCAGTAGGAGGTGGTGCTGGTGAGCCAGGGCTTCGGCCTGAGCCGCGTACTGGACCGGACTGTTCTGTTCGTTGACCGGTGTGAATGACCATGCTTCGTTGTCGTACATGACAGCTGATACCCCCGGCATCAGCTGTCCGGTCGAAATCGCCGACTGCATGGTGGCGAAGCTGGTGAACCGCTCGACGCGGACGGCGCTCGGGAGTCCTCCATCGATCCTGGTCTCCCCGGGGTGGACGATGAGATAGGTCCTCGGATTGTCGAAGAAGTAGCTGACCAGGGCCGGTGAAAGTCCAGCGCTCTCCATGTCTGCGATTGCCCAGTCGGCGACGATCCAGGCCGGATTTCCGCTCGCCCCGGCGGCTGCCGGAGTGTAGGTGACCGGAGCGGGGGTGACCGGAGTGGAGGAGACCGGAGCGGTGTTGGGCGGGGACGAGCTGGGCCGGGTGGAGGCCCGCGGCGGTGCGCCGTGGGAGGACGCGGAGACGCCACACCCGGTGAGTAGACATGACAACACGACCACCCCGGCTGCCACCGTGCGCGCCCGGAGTCGAGCCGTCAAGACCATGGCGCGAACCATACCAGCGAAGGTGATGAAAGAGGGGGGCAGAGGCTCACTCCGACCTTCCCGGCGAGCTGGCGGCGCCCGCTGGCACCTGCGCCCAGACGATGCGCGCACGTCTCCCGTCACCCGGAGGCGCATCCAATCGCGTCGGCCCGCACCGTCCCGCGTCAGACGCCAGCCATGTGCACCTCCGTCTCTGAGGTCACCCATCGAAATCGCCGGCTCATCGGAAGGCCGAGCATTCCACGACTACCGGATCGCGGCAGGGACGGACCAGACGCAGCCCGGGGCGGAACTGCTGGTGGACATCCCTGCGGCTGCCTGGTCGGCCGCAGCGCCGACAACGACGGGACCGGCATGGCCACCCGCTGAGGCCGGACTCACCCGGGCCGGTTTGGGGACAAATCTGAACAGCGGATTTGGACGCAATGGCACAGAACGATCGGTACAAAATGGTGTGCGAACTCGAGACCACTACCAGCGTTATGGGCGCCACGCAGAGTGTTCCTCCTGGCCGGAAGCACATCCCTGGCCTATGTTTGTAGACAGTTCGGAATACGGCAAGGGAGACGGTTGTGAGGGGCAGACGGCTACAGACCCGATCCCGCCGAATATCGGGCACGAAGGGGCTGCGGGCTGTGGTGTTCTTCCTGTGCATTGCGGCGACGTTCGCTGGCCTCGCGGCGTCGGCGCCCTCGGCCGGGTCGGCGGCGAACACGACCGGAGTGTCTGTCTCCGGCCCGGTGTATGCGTGGTTCGATGACGACGCAGGACAGCTCGGCATCGGTGTCGTCGGCCCCCAGTACTCCAGCCTCGCCCCCGTCGCCAGCAAGATGCCGATGGGCGTCTCGAGCGCCGCCGTGGCCTCCGGCCAAAGCCACAGCCTGGCGGTGACCTCGACGGGCGGGGTGTACGCCTGGGGGTTCAACGGATCAGGCCAGCTCGGAAACGGCGGGGCCACGAACCAGTCAGTTCCGGTCCCGGTCGCCATCCCGGCTCGGGTGAGGATCACCTCCGTCGCCGCCGGATGGGACCAGAGCCTTGCCCTCACCTCGACGGGAACGGTCCTTGCCTGGGGACTCGACAGGTACGGGGAGCTGGGGAACGGATCGCTGAAGAACAGCCATGTGCCGGTGCCGGTCATGCTCCCGGCCGGGATCAAGGTGGTGGCGATCGCCGCGGGTCAGTACCACAGCCTGGCGGTGACCTCGACCGGTCTCGTGTATGCCTGGGGTGACAATCTCTACGGCCAGTTGGGAAACGGGACGGTGGTGAACAGCAGTGTCCCCGTCCGGATTCCGCTCCCCGGCGGCGCCCGTGCCACCGCGGTCGGTGCCGGGGACAGCCACAGCCTGGTGGTGACCTCGACCGGCAGAATTTTCGCGTGGGGAAGGAACGACTTCGGTCAGCTGGGAGACGGCACGACCACCCAGAGCGATTCGCCGGTGGCAGTGCACCTACCCCCCGGGGTGGTGGCGAGCGAGGTGGTGGCCGGTGGTGTCTCCCCGACGGCCGCGCATCCGGAATCGGACTACAGCGTGGCATTGACGGCCACTGGGGCGATCTACGCCTGGGGAGGGAACTCCCATGGACAGCTCGGTAACGGGTCGAAGGCGGGTAGCGAACTGCCGGTGCTCACGCATCTACCTGCCGGCATCGCGGCCGTCGCGGTTGGAGCGGCGTCCAACTGGGCCCGGCTCCTCACTGCCGACGGTCACATCTACATCTGGGGTAAGAAGGGCCTTCTTGCGCCGAGCCTGACCAAGCTGCCGGCGGGACTGCGGGCCACAGCGATCAGCACCGGAGCCGACGGGGAGCAGATGCTGGCCATCCTCTCCTGACCCCTCGGTGGCCCGGCGGTCAGTCCACTGTCCCCCTCCCGCAAATGGCAGTGGTTGGGATGGTGGCCCTCGACGCCGATGTCGGGAGCCGGGTTGCCATGCCGGAGCGCAGGCGATGGTCACGGCCATCGGCTGTGCGTCAATTAGCCGCATCCCCAGGCGGTCCCGGTGGTACCCGAGGGGTCCGACCGTACAATGGCCCCTACTGGGCGAGACGGGCGGCCCCGGGCCGGGGGGGCGGTTCGGAGCGGCGACGTCGAGGCACGAAGGCACCATGAGGCTGATCTACTTCGATATCGATACCCTGCGAGCCGACCACCTGGGCTGCTATGGGTACCGCAGGCCCACCAGCCCCACCATCGACGCCCTGGCGGCCGAGGGCATCCGGTTCGACAACGTTCACGCCTCGGACACCCCGTGTCTGCCATCCCGCTCGGCGCTGTCGTCGGGACAGTTCGGGATCCGGAACGGCTCCATCAATCACGGCGGCTCCGCCACAGATCCCTTCCCCGAAGGCCCGAACCGCCAGTTCCAAACGGCGCTGGCCCGCACCAGTTGGATGAGTTCGCTGCGGGCCCAGGGGGTGTGGACGGCATCCATCAGCACCTTCGCCGAACGGCACTCGGCCTACCATTTCGAGGCAGGGTTCAACGAGTGCTTCAACCTGGGGACCCGGGGCCTCGAGACTGCAGAGCAGGTGGCGGCGGTGGCTCGCGACTGGTTGGCCCGCAATGCCCGACGTCCGGACTGGTTCCTTCACGTCCATCTGTGGGACCCCCACACCCCGTACCGGACGCCGGCGGAATTCGAGGTCCCGTTCGGTGACGACGCAGTCCCACCGTGGCTCACCGAGGACGTCCGGGCCGCCCATTGGCAGCTCCCCGGCCCGCATTCGGCGCAGGAGGTCGCCGGCTTCGGCCCCCGCGCCGTGTGGGACGAGTGGATCCGCCAGCCCCAGCAGGCGGCCACCATGGACGACGTCCGGCGGATCTACGAAGGGTACGACACCGGGGTGCGGTATGCCGACCACCACGTGGATCAGGTCCTCGGCCTGCTCGACGAGATGCACCTGCTGGACGAAACGGCAGTGATGGTCTCCTCCGACCACGGGGAGAACCTCGGTGAGCTTGGTGTCTACTGCGACCACCAAACCGCCGACCAGTGCACCACCCGGCTGCCGATGGTCCTCCGGTGGCCGGGCCTCGACGCCTCGACGCTGCCGCCCCAGGACGGGCTGCACTACCAGATCGACGTGATGGCTACGGTGCTTGAGCTGTGCGGCGCCTCCGTGCCCGAGGGATGGGACGGCCAGTCCTTCGCCCCGGCATTGACGTCGGGTGCTCGGAGTGGGCGTCAGCATCTGGTGCTCTCGCACGCCGCCTGGACGGCCCAACGGTCGGTCCGCTTCGGGAATTGGCTGTGCATGGAGACCTACTGGGATGCCTTCCACGGTTATCCGAGCGTGATGCTGTTCGACCTGGGAGACGATCCTCACGAGCAGCACGATCTGGCCACCGACCTCCCCGATGTGGTCCAGCACGCCCTCGGCCTGCTCCACGAGTGGAAGGAGGAGGCCATGAGCCGCTCGTCGTACGGCATCGACCCCATGTGGTCGGTCCTCCACGAGGGTGGGCCCTGGCACTCGAGGGTGGACGTGGAGTGGTATTTCGAACGGCTGCGCGCCACCGGTCGGGGGGCGTGGGCCGACCGTTTCGAGGCCAGCAGGCCGGAGGGCGGGGCACCACCCGATCCGACCGACCTCGATCCGACCATGTGAGTGGTCGGCCGGTAGAGACCAGCGTGCTGCGCGGGTGGTCAGTCGGCCATGCCCACGACCGGCTTGTTGAGGGCGATGGCCCCGGTGGAGCCGTAGAAGGCGGCATCGCCGAAGGAGAAGATGCCCCCGTCGGAGGCGACCAGCCAGTAGCCGCCACCGTCCGGCGTGGCGGCCATGCCCACGACCGGCTTGTTGAGGGCGATCGCCCCGGTGGAGCCCTGGAAGGCGGCATCGCCGAAGGAGAAGATGCCCCCGTCGGAGGCGACCAGCCAGTAGC
>Ga0307374_10011307_pt1 | contig 12716 bp, 10 predicted proteins | sample OX3MG_FD_202532 | JGI IMG/M metagenome (GOLD analysis project Ga0307374, IMG submission 202532) | Soil microbial communities from Risofladan, Vaasa, Finland - OX-3 | ecosystem: Environmental > Terrestrial > Soil > Coastal area > Acid sulfate soil | place: Finland: Risofladan, Vaasa | collected...
AGGCGCACAAGACCGTGCTCCTGCAGGCCACCGAGGCACGGCGCTGGACGCTCACCTACGGGGCGGGATTCGAGGTGCAAACGGGCACGCCGGTGAATGGCTGCCAGGGCTACCTTGCGGCGGGCGTGCAATGCACGCCGAATGGGCGCACCGGCATCAGCCCCCGCGTGCTGATGGCGGTAACGCGCAACAACCTGTTCGGGCGTGAGCAGTCGGCATCGGTACAGGGCAACTACGGCCTGCTGGAGCAGGAGATCTACCTCATTTACGACAACCCCCATCTTGCGGCCCGGCGCAACTTCGATCTGACTTTCACCGGCGGATACGCCAACAGCCAGGACGTGACTACGTACGTGGCGTCGCGCATCGAGGCCGGCTTCCGTCTCACCGAGAAGGTGAATGGCTCGCGATTTGCGTTTTCGCGGGCCAACACGTTTATCTATGGCTACGACTTCCGCCGCGTGAAGGTGGAAGAGACGACACTGCAGGTCTTTCCCAATTTCGTGCAGACTCTTTCCGCGGCGGTGCGCGTGGGCGGCCCCAGCCTGACTTGGCTGCACGACACCCGCGACAACCCTGTTGACGCGCATCGGGGAAACTACACCAGTTTCCAGGAGTTTCTTTCCCAGAAAGCGTTTGGGGCGGAGGCGCAGTTCAACCGCATCGACACGACATGGTCCAGCTATTACGGTTTCGACAAGGGCCGCTTCGTGTTCGCGCGCAACACCCGGTACGGGAATGAGCGCGCCTTCGGCCCAGGTTCGAGCCGGCTGATCCCGCTGCCGGAACGGCTCTACGCCGGTGGTGCGACGTCCCTGCGCAGCTTTTCCATCAATGCCGCCGGGCCGCGCGACCCCGAAACCGGGTACCCGATCGGAGGAGCCGGAGCGCTGGTGAACAATACCGAGCTGCGCCTGCCTCCCACTCCCCTGCCCTACTTCGGCAACGAAGTGAGTTTGGTGCTCTTTGAAGACATGGGCAGTGTGTTTGCCAACGCAGGGGACATTTGGGCGAGTGCACTGCGCACACGGCAGCCCAATCGCGCCTCTTGCCAACAATTGGCGCAAAACGGATCCGACAACCCGCCCCCCACTCCCACCTCTTCGCTAGGGCCGCTCGGTAATTGCAGCTTCAACTACTTCTCCCAGGCTCCGGGCGTGGGCATTCGCTACCATACGCCGGTCGGTCCCATTCGCCTGGACTTCAGCTATACTCTGAATCCGCCCATCTTTCCCGTAAACGTAAACTACTCTCAGACCGATCCATTTGCCTTTCAGCATGTGGGCGAAGCCAGCCACTTCAATTTCTTCTTCAGCCTGGGGCAGAACTTCTGATGCGCGCCATGGCCACATTTTATTTCGCAATGGCAGCGCTGACGGCGCTGGGCGCGGGCGACTTGCTGCATGCTCAGTCATCCGGCGAGCCGGTGGCGCTCGACAGCGTGGTGGCCGTCGTCAACAATCATGCCATTCTGTCAAGCGACATCGATCGGGCGATGCGGCTCAGCGCCCTGGAGCCCCCGGACGCGGCCGATGGGAAGCTGGATCGCAAATCGGCGCTCGACCGCTTGATCAGGCGGGAACTGATCCAGGAGCAGATCACGCCCGAGGAGAAGAAGCAGTCCGAACCCAGCGAGGAGCGATTAAAGAGACGGCTCGCGCTTTTACGGGAGGAGCTGCCCGCCTGCGCGCGATACCACTGCGCGACGGATGCGGGATGGGCTGCGTTTCTGGCCACCAAGGGACTGACCGAAAACGAGGCAGTGTCCTATCTTCGTCTGCGCCTCTCCATGCTTTCCTTCATCGAGAGCCGCTTCCGGGAGGGCGTTCGCATTTCGCCCGAGGAGATCGAAAACTATTATCGCGAAAAGCTCGCGCCTCAGTATCCTCCGGGACAGCAGGCTCCGCCGCTTTCCTCGGTGTCTCCGCGCATCTCGGAGATTCTCCTGCAACAACAGGTGACCCAGCTCTTCGGCGCGTGGCTGGAAAACCTGCGCAAGCAGGGCGACGTGGAGATTCTGGATCCGGCGCTGAGCGCGGAAGGCCGGCCGGCGCCGAAAGGGGGCGAAGAGTGAGTACCGCGCAAGCCAAAGTGCGCGCGCCTCGAAGCCGCCGGCGGCTCCTCTGGAACACCGCGGGCGTGGCCTTGGCGTTGGCCGGAATTGTAGCCATGCTGGCGCTCTGGGCAAGCTCGCCGCAGGCTGAGCGGCTGGTGCGGCGGCGGCTTGCTGCGCAGCTCGAGAACATGACGGGCGGGCGGGTGGAAATCGGCTCCTTCCAATGGCGCTTAACCACTCTGGAGATGCAGGCCGACGGGGTGGTGATTCACGGCGACGAGGGACCGGGAGAAGCTCCTTACGCGCGCATTGAATCCTTGCGCGTTCACATCGCCATTCTGGGCGTGTTCAGCCCGCATATCGAGCTGCGACGACTGGAAATTGACCAGCCGCAGGTTCACATGATCTTCTATCGCGACGGCGCGACCAACCAGCCGCATCCGGCCCGGCCGGTCACATCTTCCCCGTCGGGGATCGACACGTTGTTCCAGCTGCACGTCAACCACCTCGTGGTGAAGAATGGCGTGATCGATCTGGACAACCGCGCGTCCTACCTGGATTTCAAGAATCGCTACGAACCGCTCGATTTCCGGGCCGACGACGTCTCCACCGCGATGGCGCACGTGCCTGCGTCCGCACAAGCACCGGAAGCCTACCGCGTGGATGTGAGCGCCGGCGATCTGAACCTGGCCCGCGGCGGCAGCCTTGCGGGCAAGATTCCGCCGGCCCATGGCGTGGTCAAGGCAACGCTGGACCTCAGCCGGGATGCCGTCAACCTGCGATCGCTGACCCTGACCGCGTCTGTTCCCGGCGCGTCCGATCGCACCCTGCACATTACCGGCTGGCTCCAGCATTTCTCGCGGCCTCACTGGCAGGCCGCCGTCGCCGGGGATCTGGATATGCGGCTGCTGAATCCGGTGCTCGGTTACCCTGATGCACCGCAAGGCCTGGCGCTGCTGAATCTGGATTGTGGCGGAATGGACGGGCAATTCCACGTCGATGGAACGGTGCGGGTTGAGAAGGGCAGCTACGTCGTTCCGGGTGTCACGGCACGCAACGTGGACCTGACCGCAAACGTCCACGCCGACCCGGATGCGCTGCGCATCACGTCGATCGACGCGAAACTGGCGCCGGGCGAATCCATCGGCGGCGAAGTGCTGCTGGACCATTGGATTCCTCCCGCACCGCGACTTGTGGTCGAGGCTGCTGCGGCAGACACCACTTCCCGCGGTACGCCATCGCGCAACAAAAAGGGCGCGCGGGCGGAGATCATGGCCCGGAGGCCGGTTGCCGCTCCTCACTCCGCGCTTCTGAAAAAGGTCATGCCAACCATCCCCGTCAATGGACGGGTTCGCGCCGAATTCCACAACGTGACCCTGGATACGGTGCTCGGAATCGTGGGCCAGCAGCCGTTCAAGCGCCTGGGAATCGATACCCACATGAACGGACCCGCCGAGGCGACTTGGATTCACGGGGATGTGCGGACGCTTTCAGTTGCGGCCAGTTTCGGTCTTTCGCCCTCGGAACGTTCCATACGCGGCGAAGCCCCGGCCAATGGGGTTGTCGACGCCACGTACACGCAAAGGGACGGCGGCGTCGATGTCAGGACGCTTAATCTCAATTTGCCTGCAAGCCATTTGACGGCGCACGGACATCTGGGAGCGTATCCGCTCACCAGTCCGACCAGGCTCACCGTCGATCTCCACTCCGGCGACCTAAGCGAATTCGATACCGTGTTACGCGACCTCGGACTGGCGCGGAATGGCCGCACCGGATTGGCTGCGCTGCCGGTGACGCTCTCCGGCCAGGCTGGCTTCCACGGCTCATGGGCGGGTTCGCTGGTTTCGCCCCAGCTTGCCGGCACGCTCAAAGCAGAGGAAGTCGGGGTGGAGCTGCCTGCGATGTTCAACGACAAGTCGGGGCAATCGCGTTTCCTCCATTTCGACTCGATCTCGGCGGACGGCTCCTACTCGGCCAGCCGCATCGCCATCGAGCATGGGCAACTTCGAAATGGCCGCGGGGAGCTGCTCATCGATGGTTCGCTCTCCGCATCCCAGATCCCGGTTCCTGCCCAGAATGCAAGGTCGCATCCCGCCACCCGCCCTGTGTTTGACGCAAACTCGACCCTGCGCGTGCAGGTTCGCGCCAGCAATCTGAGCGCGGCCGAGGCGCTCGATCTGGCGAATGCCGATGTTCCCGTCACTGGGGCGCTGGACGCGCAAATTGCGGCCGATGGCCCACTGAACGCGCTCAACGGCTCCGGCTGGATACAGTTGAACAATGCCGTGATGGACGGGCAGCCGGTGACCAGCCTGCGCGCGCAGGGCAAACTGAATGGGCAATCGGTGAGGTTCACGTCCGTCACCCTGCGCAGCCCGGCCGGCGACATCACCGGTTCGGGCGAATACGATCTCCACGAGAAGCGATTCCAGCTTGAGGCCGACGCCAGCGCCATTGACGTATCCCGGATCGAACGCGTCCAAGCGGGCGGCGTCGATGTATGGGGCAAACTCAACCTGCATCTGACCGCCTCCGGCACGAGCGAGCAACCGAAAATCGAGGCCAGCGCCAGGATTGCCGGATTTGCCGTGGCCGGCGAGCCGATGGGGAATCTGCAAGCCACCGCGCACACCACCGCCAACCGCACCCTCGAATACGATGTGGGAACGGCGTTCGACGCTGCCAGCCTCTCTGTGCGCGGTCAAACCGAGCTGCGCGGAGACTATCCCACCCAGGCCACCATCGACATTGCCCGGTTCGATGTGGCCACGCTCTTCCGCCTGGCGCACCTGGAGAACATCGGAGCGCAGTCGGCGCTCAGCGGCGCCGCGGTGGTTTCCGGTCCGATGGCGCGCCCGCTGGAGATGCGCGGCGACCTGCGGCTGCAACAAATGGCCGTGACGGTAGCCGGCGTTCATCTGAAGAGCGATGGCGGCGTTCACGCGGCGCTGGACAATGCGCGCGTCAGCCTCGATCCGTTGCACATCACCGGTGAGGATACGGATCTGCGCATCTCCGGCGGGGTGAGCCTTCGCGACACCCAGCAGATGGATTTCGCGGCCAGCGGAACCGTGAATCTGAAGCTGGCGCAGACCCTGGATCCTGACCTTACCGCCAGCGGAACCACTACCTTCCAGGTGGAAGCCCATGGCCCATTGCGCGATCCCGGCCTGCGCGGGAGAATCGAGTTCCAGAACGGATCGCTTTCCCTGGAGGACGTGCCCAACGGCCTCAGCCAGTTGCATGGGGTGCTGGAGTTCAATCAAAACCGGCTGGAAGTGCGCTCGCTGACGGCAATGACCGGAGGCGGGCAGCTAAGCGTGGGCGGCTACCTGACTTATCAACACGGCATCTATGCCGACCTCACCGTCACCGGCAAATCCGTCCGCATCCGCTATCCGGAAGGCGTCAGTTCGGAGGCCGACACCACGCTCCAGCTTACCGGAACGCAGTCCAGCCTGTTGCTCAGCGGCAACGTGCTGGTGACGCACTTCACCATGAGCCCCGATTTTGACATCGCCGCGCTAGCCGCGCAGGCAGCCGCGGTGCAGCCGGTGGTGCCGCCCGATGCCCCCTCCAATCATGTGCGCTTGGATGTGCACATCCGTTCTTCGCCGCAGTTGAACTTTCAGAACGCCTACGCCAAGCTCGCCGGCGACGTAGATCTGCGCCTGCGCGGCACCGTGGCTTCGCCGTCGCTGATGGGCCGCGTCTCCATCACTGAAGGCAGCGCCACCATTGCCGGAACCCGTTACGACCTGCAGCGCGGCGACATCACCTTCACCAACCCGGTGCGGATCCAACCCAGCATCGACCTCACCGCAACCGCCCGGGTGGAGGACTACGACATTACCCTCGGCGTGCACGGCACTCCCGGCAACCCGCTGAGCATCACCTACCGCAGCGATCCGCCGCTGCCGGAGGCCGACGTGGTCGCTCTGCTGGCGCTCGGCCGCACCCAGAGCGAGCAGGGCCTCTACACCGAACAGCAGCAGCAGTCCGTCAGCCTGGCGCCATCTACCGACATGCTCCTCGGCGGCGCGCTCAATGCCACGGTAAGCAGCCGGGTGCAAAAGCTTTTCGGCGCCGGCTCAGTCAAGGTGGACCCCAGTTACCTGGGCGCGCTGGGCAACTCCACCACCCGCATCACCGTAGAGGAACAGGTGGGACCGAACATCACCCTCACCTATGCCACCAACGTGGACACCACGGCGCAACAGCTTATCCAGGCCGAAATCGCCGTCAACCGTCACGTTTCACTGCTGGTGACCCGCGACGAATCCGGCGTCTTCTCCATGGTGGTCAAGGCGATCCGCAGGTACAAATAAGAGGGATCGGGGATCAGCGTGGCACACGCAGACCGACCGCCCTGCATCCCTGTTGGGGTTGTCTACATTTTGAACTGAAAATCAGGCCTTCATAGAAGGCGAGGTCGGTGGCTGCGACATCTTGTGCTCGTTCAGCAGTTCGTTTCCCATCAGCCATTCCCCGGCGCGCCGCCGTACCGACACCATGATTGGATCGAGGTGGAGCACGTAATCTCCGTCGGGCAGATCCGCCGGCGCGTCCAGGAGCCGCAGATCGGAGTATCCCTCCCCGCCCTTTCTCCCGGGGGTTTGTCTTTTAGCCATAACTTCGCATTGGGCTTCCCGCCCCATGCCTCTCAACCTGCCCTTCAATAAAACTGATACCTGCATAGCGCCCCGGACGTATGAAGAATATAAGGTGGACAAGCTCGCTCCAGCATCGCGGCCCCGGGTTCCGCTTTAAGGGGGAGGGCCTGCACGTTTACACTTGGCGGAACCCGTTCCGCGGCTTCGACTCGCTTTCGTCCTTAAGTCGGTTGGATGACGGAGATGCCCGCCAAGGTTGTTTCGTTGCCTGAGGTGATACTGTTGAAATCCGGTCCGCAGACGGCCTTTTCAGCCTGAATGCTTTCCATCCAGCCGTTCGAAGATCCTCGTCGGGGATAAGGGCTTGATCAGGACCTCGAACGAATGCCCGTCATTTCGGGCTCTCTCCAGCAACCCACCGGACTCGGGATCGCCTGAGAACAGCAGCATCCGGCACCCCGCGCAAGCCCTCGCCATCCCGACGGCGGCCTCAACGCCATTCATTCCATTCATGCTGATATCCGCTATCAGGAAAGCCGGAGGTCGCGCAAGTGCTTCCCTTACAGCTGCTTCGCCGCTGTACATGGCCAAACCCGCGCATGCGACAGATCGCCGTCAGCGAGTCGGCGATCGGGCGTTCGTCGTCGACCACCAGCACCCGCGGTTGGACGATCGAATCCGCCATTGGGGCCCGTTCCCTGACGATCGAGACAGCTCATCCCAGGTTCTGAAACAGCTCGCGAACTGAAGGGATCAGCGCGAGAGGTTATCTTGGCTCGCAATGGCAGATCTACTAGGGAAAACCCTGGGTCTTTTGGCAAGAGGGAAGCACCCGAAAAGGCGCAAGGGCTCTACACGCCGCGGTAAAACCCTGAAGGAAAGGCAAAAACGTGTCAGAGCACGAGTTCAGTCGTGCCGAAAAATCGCGAATAGAGGACTTGGGCTTTTAGACCCTGCGGCTTTTCGCACCAGCCGATCAGGCAAATGAATTTTTCCGCAGCCTGTTCAGTCGTGCCTTTCAAGCCCAACCAGAGTTCAGTCCGGGTGTACCGGCGTGGCGGCGCCGCCTCCCGCCACCGTCACCCACTCGCGCACGTACCAGCGCTTCACCAGGCCATTCAGAACGTAGGGATCGGTGCGGGCAAACTCCTCGGCCACCGCGGGCGATTCGCCCTGGAAGAAGAGGACCGCGCCTTCCGGCTTGCCGCTGGTTTCGCCTTGGGCCGGATTGGCCAACGCGCCGCCAAGAACCATCTCGCCGCGCTCACTCGCAGCCCACGCCTTGGCCAGGTGCGCGGAGCGGTACTGGATCCGCCGCGTGCTGTGATCCTCGCCGAGTTCGTAGAACAAAAGATAGTGCTTCATCGCTCTCTCCCCCTCTGTCCCTTTGTCCTTCGTTCCCTGTCTTTACATCGCCGCCAGCACCGCGTCGGCAAACTCCGTGGTTCCGCAGGCTCCGCCCACATCGCGTGTCAGGTGCTTGCGCTCGCCATAGACCGTCTCCAGCGCCTTCTGCACCTTGTCCGCGGCGGCTTCTTCGCCCAGATGCCTCAGCATTAGAATTGCCGACTGCAGCAGCGCCGTGGGGTTGGCAATATCCTTGCCCGCGATGTCCGGCGCCGAACCGTGAACGGCCTCGAAGATGGCGCATTCGTGGCCGAGATTCGCGCCCGGAACCAGGCCAAGCCCGCCGACAAATGCCGCGCACAGGTCGCTCACGATGTCGCCGTAAAGATTCTCCAGCAGCAGCGTGTCGTACTGATAGGGGTTCATCACCAGTTGCATGCAGGTGTTGTCTATGATGTGCTCGGCGTACTGGATGTCGTGGAACTCCTCGGCTACCTTGCGCGCGCAGCGCAAAAACAGCCCATCCGAGAGCTTCATGATGTTGGCCTTGTGAATGGAGTGGATCTTCTTGCGCCCATGCTTCCGCGCGTATTCAAACGCGAACCGCGCGATCCGCGTCGATCCCTTTTCCGTGATCACCTTGATCGATTCCACCACGCCCGGCACCACCTCATGCTCCAGGCCCACGTATTCGCCCTCGGTGTTTTCTCGCACAATGATGAGGTCCACGCCAGGCCATTTCGATTCCAGACCGGGGAGGTTCTTGATGGGCCGGAAGTTGGCGAACAGGTCGAACTTCTTGCGCAGGGTAACGTTGATGCTCTTGAATCCGCCGCCGATGGGCGTGGTCACCGGCCCTTTGAGCGCCACCTTGTTGCGCTCGATCGATTCATAAAGCGCCTGCGGAATGTATTCGCCAAAGATCTCGAAGGCCTCGGCGCCGGCAGCGTGCTGCTCCCAGTCGAACTTCACACCGGTAGCTTCCAGGATGCGAACGACAGCGGCGGTGACTTCCGGACCGATGCCGTCGCCGGGGAGGAGGGTGATTTTATGGGTCTTGGTGTCTGGCATGGGCAGCTTCTGGCTTCTAGCCTCTAGCTTCTAGCCTATCGCGCGCCGGCGGATCAGGTCCTTCAGAGGTTGAACGGAGGCGCTGCCAGAAAGCCTAGTTTTTCCGCGACTCGTCTGAGGCTGTCGTCGTCGGTCCATAGCCCGGTCGGCTCCCGCACGATGATGAGCGAGGCGATCAGGTGAGCATCGACGAAGCCGACGCCTTTCGTGTAGAGCTTTTGCACTTCGATGAGTTGACGGACCTCGTGATGTTCTGCCATCGGCACTTCAGGAAGCTCCTCCAGCGCCGCCAGGGTCATCGCTCGGTCGCGAAGTCCGCCTAAAGCCAGTTCGGCGACGATATAGGGATGGGTCACAGCCCTTCCGGCATCCAGCAAAGCCGAGACGTCCTTGTTCTCGCGCTTGAAATGGCGGGTCCAGATGTTTGTGTCGATCAGGATGGGCGCGCCCGCGGAGATCATTTCCGCGGCATTCTCCGGCGCGGAATGGGCTTCAGGTCGGGCATCGTCCCGCCCAGCGCGGCCAGCCTGCGGGCCGCCTCCCGTTGGACTAACTGTCTGAGCGCTTCCCTCACCAGAGCTGCCCTCTCCTTTATGCCGGTGTACTGTTCGGCCTGCCGGATCAGCTCATCGTCAAGTGCGATCGTGGTGCGCATTGGGAACCTCTTGTGCAGATATTAGCACCATTTCGATGCCAATTCCAATGCCTACGAACGGAGTTTTCAGATTCCTACCTATTGCGGCGCGCTGCGGATCGAGGGCCGCTGCGAAGAACTCGCGGCGAAATACACGAAGGATGCGCAGGCCGCAAACGGTAACGCCGATTCAAATATGAAACGTAGCCATTCCCATTCCGTGAAGAAGAATCCCAATCTTCCGAAGAATGGCAAATTGCCGAGCGACAAGCCAAACCCCAAACCGCTACACGCAATTGCGAAAGCGCATATAAGAACGAAGTACGCTGCAGTGCTTCGAGTCACGCGAAGCCATCGTAACTTCGTTCCGCGGACAGCTAGAGGAAAGGCCATGGCTGCCAGAAAGGTGTTCGTCAAACTCATTAGTACAAAACCGGAGACGATGTAGCTTCGCGAGTAATTGAAGTTCCTGAAGTAGTAGGCGATTGGAAATGCAAGATTCAGGACAGCGAACGAGAAAACGAAGTATGCCGCAAACAGCGTAAGTCGCTTTACCATGGCGTTCTCTCAATCAAGTTGATAGGCGCGAATAGCCGCCTCCGCTACTTCTTCCCTTTGCTCCCCCGGTGCCCTTCCAGCAGCCCTTCCAGCTCTTCCTTGAACTCGCGCACATCCTTGAAGTCGCGGTAGACGCTGGCGAAGCGAATGTAGGCGACGGTGTCGAGCTTCTTCAGGTGGGTCATGATCAGCTCACCGATCTCGCTGGTGGTGCGCTCGCGCTCCTGCGCGTCCATCAGGAACTGCTCGGTGGCGTCGACCACTTCTTCCAGTTGGGTGGAGGAGATGGGCCGCTTCTCGCAGGCGCGCAGCAGGCCGTTGAGGACCTTCTGGCGGTCGAAGCGCTCGCGGCGGCCGTCCTTCTTCACCACCATGTAGGGGATCTCGTCGATGCGCTCGTAGGTGGTGAAGCGCCGCTCGCACTTCTCGCACTCGCGCCGGCGGCGGATGGCGTCGGCGTCCTTGCTTTCGCGCGAATCCACCACGCGATCCTGGGCGAACCCGCAGTAGGGGCATTTCATGCTAGCTCGATTCTAAAGGCAACAGCCATCAGCCTGTAGCTTCGAGTTCCCGGTGCCCAGCCTGCACCAGGCTGCAGAAAATCGCATAAGGAAAGGCAAAAACGTGTCAGGCGGCGCCCGGCTTCGCCGACCCGTGGGCATGAAGCTGGATTGTCCTTTGTTTTGTTAAACTTGCATTTTTGGAGGGGGGCACGACCGGAGAACCCGTTCCATTGATCAGCCGTCATCTTGAGCGAAGCGAAGGACCTGCATTTCGGCCAGCCCTCCCACCACGCCTCTCCGTGCCCCATCCATTCCGACAGCTTCATCGTCGGAATGGGTGGGAAAACACGCCCCCAACCCGCCCTCGTGTCAGTCGTCCACCGGCTTCGCCGACCCGCGGGACAAACAAAAATGCAAACAAAGGAAAAACCGTTATACGCCCGTTTCATCTCCCGCGTGCCGGCAAAGTCATCTGCGACTTTTCCGCAGCCTGTGTAGCCGAGATCTGCGGTCCTAACCTCTGATCACTAACCACTAACCACTGCCTTTCCACCGTTCCCGCGACACCATGTCAATAACCACGGTCTGTGGAAAACTCATCGGCACCCGCATGAAATCTGGAGAAAAGATATTTGGCCGCTGTTTCGGGCCTAATGTTTAAAAGTGCTAGCCTTGTAATTACTTGCCGGAACTGCGCCCGCGATTCGTCGCGGGCGTTTCCATTTCTGGCCCGAAAAAGGAGAACTCCAATGTCAGTCGCCCATCTTACCCAATCCTCCGCCCCCGCCACCATCATCCCTTCACTGCTATCCCGGTCCTTTGGCCCCTGGTTTTCAGATCCCGCCTCACCCGGAAGGAGCCCGCGCAGATGTGTGCACTTTCAGCCCTCATCTCGAACAATCCATTGGACATCGCCGTTTTTATTTTCGTCCGTGTCCCTCACCATTGCACCCCCGGATAGAGGCTCGGCCATCGGCCCGCGTGATACTGGTCTGCCCCGGGGGTCGCCGCCTTCCACACCGGCTGGAACGTGCCCGGCGTCAGCTCCTGGATCAGCCCGCCGTTGGTTTGCGCTGCCGCGGCAAAGTCGATTTCGAGGTCCCCGTTGGCCAATTGCGCCGAGTTCCCGCCGAAGAAGCTGAAATCCTTCGGCCCCGGCTGGTAGTGGCTCAACATGGTTGCGGTCATGGTGTTCTCATTGATCTCCAGCACTGGCACCGTGGAGTAGCAGGTGGGCGGCAGCGGCGGCTTGAACGGATTGCAGATCACCTGCTGGCCGCCTGGGAAGGTGCGGTCGTTGCCGTTGTCCATCAGGGTCAGCTTGAAGTCGCCCGTCGTGTTCTGGGTCACGTAACTCATCCCATGCTGGGCGTAGAACCAGTCGGTCGGGTCGGTGGCGTTCACCAGTTTGAAATCGCCCTGGTAGCCCAGCTTCCACATGACGGCACCCGATCCGGTCCCGTCCTGGAAGTTGATCTTGACGATCCAGTTCTGGTGCCGCATGGAGAGCAGCAGGTTGTGGTCGTCGCTCGAGTAAAGCATGGCGTTCGAGTGCGTCCAGTCGGCAAAGTTCATGGGGTGCCGGTTTACTCCGCAAAGCCCTCCGGTGCACACGTTGGCGAGGCCGTCGAACGTATTCCACACCCAATCCGGGTTGCCGTTCTGGTCCACATCCACGATGGCGTCGCCCAGCACGGGCACGTTGTTGCCGCCCGCGAACGTGTATCCCTTGGAGTAACAGGTCAGCACCACCCAGTGCCCGTTGGGCAGCACCAGCACGTCATGGTGGAAGCTTTTGAAGTTGTAGGTAGTGCCCTGGGCGTCGTGGAGGCTGGGGTTGGCAGCAAGCTTGTTGTTCAGATCGGTCATGGTGAGCGACCGAACCGTATTGCCCGCCAGGTCGATCTCGCGGATCTCGTTGATCAGATTCGACT
>Ga0307374_10011308_pt1 | contig 12715 bp, 11 predicted proteins | sample OX3MG_FD_202532 | JGI IMG/M metagenome (GOLD analysis project Ga0307374, IMG submission 202532) | Soil microbial communities from Risofladan, Vaasa, Finland - OX-3 | ecosystem: Environmental > Terrestrial > Soil > Coastal area > Acid sulfate soil | place: Finland: Risofladan, Vaasa | collected...
TCAGCCGGATCCAGCTGGCCCGCACCATCTACAAGTGAAGAATTCGCTCATCCAGAGAGGTGGAGGGACCGGCCCTGCGAAACCTCGGCAACCGTCGTTCACGCGAAAGGGTGCCAAATCCGGCAGAATGTTCTGGAAGATGAGAGTAGTAGGTTCACCGCCTTGCCATTGTTCCGCCTCACCAGGCGGGCCATGGTACGCGAGGGCGACCGCATAGTGCTACCCTCGTCTTTTCTGGGACGAGGGTTTTTTGTTATGCGGCGTCCTCCGGCGCCGAAATGGGAGATAGCCACCAATGGCCATTGATCAACTTGCCGAACCAACCGAGTCCATTGACGAAGCGCCCGCCCGCCAGTTTGGCTTCAACACCCGTGCCCTGCACGCGGGTACTCGACCCGATCCGACCACCGGCGCCCGCGCCGTGCCGATTTACCAGACCACCTCCTACGTGTTCGAGGACACCGACCACGCGGCGTCACTCTTTGGCCTGCAAAACTTCGGCAATATTTACACCCGGATCATGAACCCCACCACGGCGGCCTTCGAGGAGCGGATCGCCAGCCTGGAGGGAGGGATTGGCGCCCTCGCCGTCGCCTCCGGCCACGCGGCTCAGTTTCTCACCTTCACCACCCTCCTGAAGCCCGGTGACCAACTGGTGGCCTCCAGTACGCTCTACGGCGGCTCGTATACGCAACTCGATGTGACCCTGCGCCACTGGGGCATCGACACGGTGTTCGTCGATTCCTCCGACCCAGAGAACTTCCGCCGCGCGATCACGCCACGCACCCGCGCGCTCTATGGGGAGACCATCGGCAACCCCCGCCTGGATGTTCTGGATATCGCGGCGGTGGCCGAGATCGCTCGCGAAGCCGGGGCGCCGCTGATCGTGGATAACACGTTCGCCTCGCCCGCTCTCTGCCGCCCGCTCGAACACGGGGCCACGATTGTCGTGGAGTCGGCGACCAAATTCATCGGCGGCCACGGCACCTCGATCGGCGGCGTCATTGTCGACTCAGGCGCCTTCCCCTGGGATAATGGACGGTTCGACGTGCTCACCGAGCCGTCGCCCGCCTATCATGGCCTGAAGTTCCACGAAACTTTTGGCCCGCTCTCCTTCTTGGTCAAGGCACGAACCGAGGGGCTACGCGATCAGGGAGCGGCCATCAGCCCATTTAACTCGTTCCTCCTGATTCAGGGGCTCGAATCGCTTGCCCTACGCCTGGATCGCCACTCCAAGAACGCCTTGGCGGTCGCCACCTTCCTTGAGCAGCATCCCGCCGTGACCTGGGTCAGCTACCCCAGCCTCCCGTCCAGCCCATACAATGCCCTGAGCAAGAAGTATCTGCCGAATGGGGCCGGTGGGGTATTGGCGTTTGGCGTCAAGGGCGGGCTCGCGGCCGGCAGGGCCTTCATCGATAGTCTCAGCCTGCTGTCGCACCTGGCGAACGTGGGCGATACGAAGAGCCTGGTCATTCATCCGGCCAGCACCACGCATTCGCAGCTTAGCCCAGCGGATCAGGTGAAAGCAGGCATCAGCGAGGACCTCGTACGCCTATCCGTGGGCCTCGAGGATGTGGACGATATCATCTGGGATCTGGACCGATCGTTGACTATCGCCCAAAGGGCCGTGGCGCGATGACCGAGGAGCGGCCGGCGGCCAGGGAACCCGTGCCCTGGCGCGCCGACCAGCGGGCCCCGGAAACCGACGAGCGAGCGCGGGGATTGGCGGGGGCCGCCGAAATCCGCGCCCTGCTCACGCGCGCCCGCACCGTGGCCATGGTTGGACTTTCAGCCGCCGAAATCCGGCCCAGCTATTTCGTGGCCGTCTACCTCAAGCACGCCGGGTATCGCATCTGGCCGGTGAATCCTCGCTACGCGGGCGGCTCTATTTTAGGCCGGCCGGTAGTGGCGGCGCTGGCCGATATCCCCGAACATGTGGATATCGTGGACGTGTTCCGCCGCCCGTCCGACGCGCCGACGGTGGTGCGCGAGGCGATCGCCATCGGGGCCGACGCGGTGTGGCTCCAACTGACCGTGATCAGCGATGAGGCGGTCCGCCTGGCCAACCAGGCGGGATTGACCGTGGTCATGGATCGGTGCATCAAGGTGGAGCATGGGCGGCACATCGGCAAGATGCGTACCTTCGGCCTCTCGACGGGGATCATTTCCGCGCGTAGAAGGCCGCCGACAGGAACATCATGATGAAACATGAGCGAGAAGGCGGCCTGAAGGCCACGGCTAGGTTGGCAAATGAGCCTCCCCGGCCTGAAGGCCGGGGTTTCATGCTGTTTCCTCCGCCAACGACAGCGCCCTCGTATCCGACCCTCGACCCCAGTCGCCCCGCCCCTACCAGGGAATCACAATCTCCGGCTGGGCAAAGCCCGGTAACCCAGGATGAAGGTGAGGCGCCCCCAAGCGCGGATACCCTTGCCCGGTCAGTGGGCATGGTGCGGACGCGCTCGATCATCTTCACGGATCCATTCCCTCTGGAGCACGGCCCGGCGCTTCCCGAACTCTCGATTGCCTATGAGACCTACGGACGGCTGAACGTACGCGGGGATAACGCGATCTTGCTCTGTCATGCGCTCTCCGGGGACGCGCACGCGGCTGGGTACCATACCGCCCAAGACAAGCGGCCAGGCTGGTGGGATACGATGGTCGGGCCTGGCAAAGCCTTTGACACTATGCAATATTATGTCATCTGCGCGAATGTACTGGGCGGCTGCCAGGGGAGTACCGGCCCCACCTCGATCAACCCGATCACCGGTCGCCGCTATGGCGGGGACTTCCCGATCGTCACCATCGGGGACATGGTACACGCCCAGACCCTATTGTTGGATCATCTGGGGGTGACCCAATTGGCGGCGGTCGCGGGTGGTTCCATGGGGGGCATGCAGGCGCTGCACTGGGCCGTGCATTACCCCAAGCGGGTGCGCAGGGTGGTGTTATTGGCTTCGTGCGCCCAGCTCACCGCCCAGGCCCTCGCCTTCAATGAGGTGGGACGGCAGGCGATCATGGGCGACCCCCGATGGCGGGGCGGCCACTACGATCCGAGCGACCCGCCGTCTGGCGGGCTGGCCGCCGCCCGCATGATCGGGCACCTCACCTACCTGAGCGCGGTCGGGATGGAGCAACGTTTTGGCCGCGCCTTGCAAGACCGGCCGGCGCCCAGCTTTAGCTTCGAGGCCGATTTTCAAGTGGAAAGCTATCTGCGCCATCAGGGTCGGAGCTTCGTGAGCCGCTTCGACCCCAACAGCTATCTCTACATCACGCGGGCCATGGATTATTTCGATCTCAGCCAGGGATTTATGTCGCTGGCCGAGGCTCTGGCTCAGGCAAGGGCGGAGTTTTTCATCGCCTCGGTGGACACGGATTGGCTCTACCCCACGGCCCAGGCACGCGAGATCGTGGAGGCGCTGACCGCCGGCGGACGGCCCCCACGTTTCCTCGAAATCTCCTCCCCGCATGGGCACGACGCCTTCCTCATCGAGCACGCGATGCTCACTCCGCGCGTCGCGGACTTCCTCGCCGAGGAGCCCCTCGGTCCGCGCCTCATGCCGGAGGCGCACTGAGAGGCCCATATTCGTCTTTCGATGTTCATTCGTTTCACGCTCCGACCGCAGTCGGCCCTGCGCTGCCACCCGACCTCAGTCGGGGGATCGCCCCACCCCGGTAGGCGCCATCAACTTAGCCCCTCGATTTTTCCGTCCGCCCCTACTACAATCCGCTCCGAGGCCGGGCTCTTGCCCAGGCCGGGCATGGTCATAATCTCTCCGGTGAGAGCCACGACAAACCCGGCCCCCGCCGACAGCCTGGCCGAGCGGACGGTGATCCGGAATCCTTCCGGCGCGTTGAGCAAGGCGGCATTATCCGAGAACGAATACTGGGTCTTGGCGATGCAGATAGGCAGATGCCCATACCCTAGCTTCTCGAAGAGCGCCAGATCCTTGGGAGCCGTGCCGACCACATCCACGCCTGCCGCCCGATACACACGGGTGGCCACGGTCTCGATTTTCCGCCGCAGCGGCATGTCGGCTGGATAGAGCATCTGGAAGGGGTTTCGCCTCGGCCCATCGAGCAGGCGGATCAGCGCCTCGCCCATCGCCCGCCCGCCCTCGCCGCCGTGGGCATGAATCTCCGAGCGCGCGCTGGCCGTCCCCTCGGTCGCCAACGCCTCCTCGATCATGCGTAATTCTTCCTCGGTATCGGTGGGGAAGAGGTTGATCGCGGCGAGAGCCGGGATCCCAAACAGTCGAACATTAGCAAGGTGGCGGAGCAGGTTGGGCAAGCCAGCCCGCACCGCGGTCGGGTTGGGGGCGCCTAGTTCACGTTTATCCACCCCCCCGTGCAACTTGAGGGCGCGGACGGTCACGATCACCACGGCGGCATCGGGAACCAGCCCACTCTGGCGGGCCACGATATCGCAGAACTTCTCGAAACCGAGATCGGCGCCGAAGCCGGTCTCCACCAGCGCGTATTCGCCCAGCTTGAGGGCGAGTCGAGTGGCGCGGAGCGAGTTGGTGCCATGGGCGATATTGGCGAAGGGACCGCCATGCACGAGGGCTGGTCCGCCCTCCAGGGTCTGCACGAGATTAGGATTGAGGGCATCCTTGAGGAGTACGGTGAGAGCGCCCTGAGCTTTCAAGTCGCTCACCCGCACCGGCTCGCTGGCGCGAGTGTAGCCAATCACGATCCGGCCAAGACGTTCGGTGAGATCCATAAGGTCGGTCGCCAGAGCGAAAATAGCCATGATTTCGGAGGCCGGAGTGATATCAAAACCGCTCTCGCGTGGGACGCCCTCGGTGGCCCCGCCCAGGCCGGTGATCACCGATCGCAGCGACCGATCGTTGACATCCAGGCAGCGGCGCCAGGTGATGCGGCGCGGATCGATTCCCAGCCCATTCCCTTGCTGCAGATGATTATCGATGAGGGCCGCCAGGAGGTTATTGGCGGCGGTGATCGCATGGAAGTCGCCGGTGAAGTGCAGATTGATGTCCTCCATGGGGATAACCTGGGAGTAGCCGCCGCCCGCCGCTCCGCCCTTAACCCCGAACACTGGTCCCATGGCCGGCTCACGGATCGTGACCACGGCCCGCCGCCCGAGCGCGCATAACGCCTGACCCAAGCCAACCGTGGTGGTCGTCTTCCCTTCCCCGGCCACGGTTGGGGTAATGGCGGTCACCAGCACGAGCTTTCCGGTTGGGGCCTCGCGGAGGCGCTCAAAGGCGCCGGGGAGCACCTTGGCCTTGTAGCGGCCATACGGCTCCAACTCCTCCTCCAGCAGACCCGCGTTTAGGGCAATCTCGGTAATGGGCCGGGGCGTGGCCTCCTGGGCGATCTCGATATCCGTCTTCATGCACAACACTCCTTCGTGTTTACTATACTGGCCCCCACGAGGATACAGGAGCGACGCGGTACATGAGGGGCGCCCTAGTAGGAGCGCGGGTCTCCAGGTCCGCTTGGCACGGCCACGGATCACCCAGGCAATGACCGAGGTGCTGCGACCGGTCAAGATCTATCTCAGTATGTACATGGAGGCCGAGGGGTTCGCGCACCTGCATGTGCATCTGATCCCCCGCTTCGCCGACACTCCAGCCGATCATCGTGGTCCACGTATCTTCGACTATCAGCGCGAGGCGAAACTGGGCGGGCAGAGCCCGGAGAACCTAGCCGCGGCGGTACGCTATTCGGGCGAGATTCGGCGACGCTTGGGGGAATACACCGCAGGGTAAGGTCAAATCTCGTCGCGGTGGATGGATCGCGGGATTAGGGTCGAGCGTACCTGGATTTTGTGGCATGGCGCCTCGATAGCCTGTCACAACCGCCGCGCGGACGGTGCTCTGTATGGTGTAAAGTCTGAATCAATGGAATGGTGAATCGCGATGGCTCTTGTGATGCGGAGGCCGATGAGCGTGGAGACGATAGGCGCCGAGGATGCGTTCGAGCGGCTTTTCCGGTGCGAGTACGCGCGCGTGACGGCAATCGCGCAGCGGATAGTCCGCAGTCCGGACGAAGCGGAGGACGTGGCCCAGGAGGCATTCGTGCAATTTCATCGCCACCACCCTCCCGATGCCCCCTACGCGGCCGCCTGGCTCTACCGCGCCGCCGTTCATGGCGCCCTCAACGTGGTGCGCGGGAAGGGGAGGCGGGATCGCCGGGAGTCCGCGCAGGCATGGGAGGGGGCCTGCCGTGCCGGTCCGCTTGACCCTCTGGCGCTCGTGGAGGCCAACGAACTTCAACACGAGGTGCGAGCGGCGCTGGCCCGGATTTCCCCCAAGAGCGCCGCCGTGCTGGCGCTGCGTTACAGCGGGCTGAGCTATGCGGAAGTGGCTGCCGCCCTTGGGGTGGGCATCAACCAGGTGGGAACATTACTGAAACGGGCAGAGGACGCGCTGCGAAAGGAGATGAGGCATCATGAAACACCTAGCTGACGGCACACTGCGCCGCCTGTGCGATGATCCGCTTACCATAACCGCCATGGGGCGCGCGCATCTCCAGGGTTGCGCCCATTGCCAGGCCCGGCACGCCAGGATCGCCGACACGGCGAGCAACGTGGCCGCGCTGTTTGGGCCAGCCCCCACGCCAAATCCAAACCCGCGAGCGCTAGCCCAGATCCGATCCCAACTGAGACCGGTTCGGCGGCGTTCATCCCTGGCGGCTCGAGTTGTCATGGGCCTGGATCCGCGAATGGCTCGACGCCGCTTTTCCACTATGGCGAGCGCGGCGGCGGCGACCGTACTGGTGGTGGTGCTGGCCTTCACTCCGGCAGGATCCTTCGCTCAGAGCTTTTTTACCATTTTTCAAGCGCAAAGCTTCGCCATTGTCCCGGTCTCCATGAGTGATCTGAACGCGCTCCCCAATCTGAGCCATTACGGGACCATGCGAGCGCCGAAATCCCGGAGCACCCTCAAGGCGGCAAACGCCGCTCAAGCCGCCGCGCTCTCCCATGAGACGGTGCTCGTGCCCAGCACCCTGCCGGCGGATGTACCCTCCAGCGTAACGTACTCCATCATGCGGCCTACCACCGCGTCGTTTACCTTTAGCGCCGCCAAGGCGCGGGCAACCGCCGCCAAGGCCGGAAAGTCCCTGCCGCCCATGCCGAGCTCACTGGACGGGAGCACGCTCCAAGTGACGATCGGCCCAGTGGTGGCTGCCGTCTATCATGAGGCGAGATCGACCATGCCGGTCCTGGTGGTAGCGCAGGGCCCGGCCCCATCCATCACCTCCAGTGGAGCATCCGAGCACACCATCCTCACCTATCTCCTAGCGCAGCCCGGGATCTCTCCGGTGCTGGCATCAAGCATCCGGGCCATTGGCGACCCCGCGACCACCTTGCCAATCCCGATCCCGGTTAACCTCGCGCATGGGGCCAGTGTACGAGTGCGCGGTACAACCGGGGTGGTGATCGGTGACAATACAGGGCTGGGCAGCGCCGTGGTGTGGCGAGCGGATGGGCTGGTCCACGCGGTGGCGGGAACCCTCAGCCAGGATGAAGTTCTGGCGATCGCCAATGGTTTGCGCTGAGACGCCACGATCCCCCGACTGCGGTCGGGTGGTAGCGGACGCCGACCGCGGTCGGAGAATGGAGCACATGCCCGTTGACTGGCTACTAGCGCGAATGATGCGTCTGGTCGGGAGCGTCCATGATTGATCCAGAGAACCGTGCGCCCATCCTCCTGGAGGAAACGAGCACGCCTGCCATCCGGACCCTGGATCTCGCCAAGCGCTATGGGAAGATCACCGCCCTACGCGGGCTTACGATGAGTGTCCCGCGAGGGGAGATCTTTGGCTTCCTTGGTCCCAACGGAGCCGGGAAGACCACGGCGGTCAAGCTCCTGCTTGGTCTGGCGCGCCCCAGCGGCGGCGAGGGGTGGGTGCTCAGCGCCCCCTTGGGTGACCTGGAAGCTCGCCGCCGCGTTGGCTACCTGCCGGAGTTGTTTCGCTACCAAGAATGGCTGACCGCGCGTGAGGTGCTGGCCCTGCACTGCTCGCTGGCCCGGCTACCGCGCCGTCGCTGGGCCGACGAGATTGCCGGCGCCCTCCGCTTGGTTGGCCTGGACCGGCGCGGTGACTCGCGAGTGAGCACGTTTTCCAAAGGGATGCAGCAGCGGCTGGGCCTGGGAGTGGCCCTCCTGGGCAGTCCCGATCTGGTGGTCCTGGACGAGCCGACTTCCGCCCTGGACCCGGTGGGCCGAGTCGAGGTGCGAGACATTATTCACGAACTGAAACGGCGTGGGGCCACCGTGTTCCTCAACTCCCACCTCCTCTCCGAGGTGGAACAGGTGGTGGACCGCGTGGCGGTGATCGATCACGGCCATGTCCTGGCCCTCAGCGGCATCGCGGACTTTACCGCCGATACGCAAACCGTAAGGGTGCGCCTGACCGGGGTGACCGCGTCCGGCTCAATGCCAGTGGGCCGCTTCAGCCTGACCCCGCAGGCGGACGGTTGGTGGATGGCGCGCGGGATCATGCGCGACCAGGCGCCGGATTTGGTGGCGGCGCTGGTGGGGCTGGGCGCGCGCGTCTACGCGGTCGAGCCGGGGCATCACACCCTGGAGGAACGGTTCTTGCAATTGCTGAAAGGAGGGGAGCATGCCTCCGGTGCTGACTATCGCCCGACTGACCATATTTGAGGCGATTCGGCGGCGGGTGGTGCTGACCGTCTTTATCCTCACCCCGATCGTCGTTGGGCTCACAGGCTGGGGATTCTCCAAATTGACCCATCTGAGCCACAACGATGGGGCGCCGCTCTCACGGCCCGAGGTTCGCCTCAACGAGGCGGTGCTGCTGATTCTGATTGCGTTCATGTTCAGCGTGGTGATGGCGATTGGGGCCAGTTTCCTCGCCGCGCCGGCCCTGGCGAATGACATTGAATCGGGGCTCCTGCTCGCCATGCTCCCTCGGCCCATTCGGCGCGCCGAAGTCGTGCTGGGTAAATGGTTGGGGCTGGCGGCCCCATTGGTTATCTATGCGTTCATCGCCGGCGGCCTTGAACTGGAGGTGGTGTACGCGGTGACCGGCTATCTCCCACCCGGCCCCGCCGAAGCGATCGCCTATATCGCCGCCCAGAGTCTGGTTCTGCTCACCGTCACCTTATTCGCATCCACGCGCCTGGCCCCCATGGCCTCCGGGATCATCGTGGTCGTGCTCTTCGGCGCGGGCTGGATTATTGGCATTGCTCAAACGGTGGGCTCCACCTTCAACAATCACACCCTGGCCAACGCGGGCACTGCCTTCAGCCTTGTCTTCCCCAGCGACGGACTCTGGCGCGGGGCGGTCGCGGCCCTGGAGCCTGCCGTCGTTCTGGCCGAGGGGGTGCAATACGATCCGCTTGCCGCCACCGGATCGCCCACCACGGCCTATCTCGTCTGGGCCGCACTATGGGGCGCCGGGATGCTGGCCTGGGCCATATACAGCTTCTCCCGGCGAGAATTGTAGGATCTCGGCGCCGAGGGCGCCGCGGTCCCTGAGGCGGGCGCGCGGGTATGTTATGCTCATGATTGACGCGGCAGAGAGGGCGGCCTGCCCTGTTGGGGATGGTTAGCCGCACCCGATGGCGTCATCCGAAAAGCATACGAGAGGCAGGACGCCATGAGCATCCAAGCAGCCTATCAGGTGGGTGTAGGGAGCCCGCTCGATGCCGACCCGGCGGTGTACGGACCCATCGCCTCGGCAACCGCCGGCCGTACGCTCCTCCACTCGGAGGTCATCCCGGTACGCAGTGGCCGAGCGTGGATGGCGCCCGCCGGCAGCGTGGTGCGCTTCTCAATCATCGAGGGCCCCCAGGTGCTCGACCTCAACCTATGGAGCCGGCACGACCCGCGCGAACGTTTCTGGGCCTCCCGTACCCGGCAGTTTCATGGCGCCCACGTGACCACCGGCCACCGCCTCTGGTCCAATCTGCCGTTCCTCCGTCCACTCGCGACCATCGTCGCGGACTCGATGGCTTACGGTCGCGACGCCGATGGGGCTGGGTGTCACGACCTTCTTGGCACGCGGTGCGATCCCTACGTTAACCAACTGCTCAGCGGCGCGGCCTACGACTTTCACTGCCACTCGAATCTGACGCGCGCGGTGTTGCCCTTTGGCCTGACCGAGTTCGATGTACATGATGTGATCAACGTGTTCCAGGTCACCGGCCTGATGCCGGAGGATGAGCGCTACTTCATGAAAGCCTGCCCGGCCAAGATCGGCGACTCCTTTGAACTCTTCTGCGAAATCGACCTGCTCATGGCCGCCTCGACCTGCCCCGGCGGCGACCTGTCGGTACCGCTTTGGGGCCCGGGCGCCGGCGCGGAGCCCGTCTGCAATCCGATTCTGGTAGAGGTATTCCGGCTCGATCCGACACTCCTGGCGGAATGGGCGCCGCCGGATCGGTCACGGTACGGCGGCATGCATGGCTGCCGTCACGGCCTGTGCGCCCCCGATGGCGTTCCGCCGCACTTGACCGACGCGATGCCCGTGCGGCACGAGCCCTGATAGTATCCTTTCCGAGACGAACCGTTCCGGGCCGCCGTGCCGTCACGGGATGGGAGTGAGGGCGCCGGTGGGCCGGGGCATCATGACACGCTCAGTTGAGCGTCAAACCCCCACGCACGTTCGCCGCGCGCAGGCGCCAGACCGTAAAGGCCGAACTCCGCCACTGCCTGTTCGAGGGAGTCCTGCGCACCAATACACGGCTCGATGGCGACATTGTAGGGGGGCGCGATGGTGTTTCCGGACCAGCCGCCGGCATTGATCCACAGCCCGACCTGTGGCAGCGCCGCCGGATCGAAGGTGAAGCGAAACGCTCCGTCCTGGGCTTGCAATGCCGCATACCCACGCGCAAGCGGCATACTCCACAGCTTGCACGCTATTCCCGCTGTTGCCTCGGGTACGAGACTCAAGTCATACTCGTCGCCGGCGTTGTGGCCACGAACGGGCCACCCATGTTCGCCCTCGCCCTGGATAAAATCCGGCGGCTCGCATGTCCAGACGCGCATGCGCGCATCCGGTGGGAGGAGCACGCGCATGCCGGGCTCGACGGCAAAACTCGGGTGTGCGCTCCAGATGAAGGCAAGATCGCGATCAGCCATATTGATCACGCGGTAGGCAAACCGCAGGGTCGCGCCATGGGGAAAGATCGTGATTGCCCGCTGAAACACGTACGGCAGGGACGTGCCGCGTACCTCCATCCGTACCGTCACGCTTACGGCGGGATCGCCCTCGATCGCCAAGGACCACGCTCGTGACCATAGCTCTCCGTGGTCCGGCAACTCCCGTCCCAGCCAGGGCGCGAGCGGATAGGAGCAGGCGGCGATCGTGGGAAAACATTCATCCCAGCCGCCCGTGTCGGCCAGTTCTCGATAGGAAGCGCCATACGGCAGTTGACGGTAGGGCAGACTCGGGTTGGTCCACAACCACTCACGGCCAGAACGCAGGTCACGGATACTGCTCAACTTCCCGCCCAGGTCCGGCACAATCGTAAAGGAAAGAGATTGGTTGGCGACCCTACATGCGCGGAATCCCCGCACTTCCGTGCGCGTGACCTGGACCTGATCCGCCATGCCGCTCACTTTCTTGCCTTCGCCGTCAGTCGGGGCATGCCTACGGCACGTCCACGGTCTACCACTCCCCGCCCTTCTCACCCAGATCCGTGAGGCTCTCCAGATGCGTTTGCGCGTCCAGGTGGTTGATGTCCAGGGTGACAGCGGCCTCAAACTCCGCTCGCGCCTCCTTGGCGCGCTCAAGCCCGGCAAAACCCAGGCCCCGAAGATAGTGCGCTTCGACCCGATTGCGTAGCTCCAGGTCGTCCTCAAAGATCAGGAAGGTCGGCAGCGACGTGGCGAAGAAGTCAATGCCGCCGCCTGACGCGACCTTCGCATCCCCCGCCTCCACCAACGAGGTGAACTGCCGCGCCGCCTCCTCCTCGCGCCTCAACTTTCGATAGGCCAGCCCGCGGTAGTAGGGAAGCGCCGCGTTGTGCGTTGCGTCGCCCGCCGCGCGCTCGTACGCGGCAACCGCGGCCGACCCATCGCCCAGGGCGTCGTACGCGAGGCCGCTGTAATAGAAGACGCGAGCCTCGGAGGTGAATACCTCATGGCGCGTCTCGCCCAGGTTCGTGGGATAGATCCTGGCGGCCTCGAAGTGGCGCAGCGCCGCGTCAGGACGCCCTGCGTGGAGCGCTTGCTTGCCGCGCAGTAGATACGCCTGCGTGTGTTGCTCTATCGCCATGCCTTCTCCCCCTTCCCAGGGGCGGATCTGGCGGTGGCCAAGCAGCGAGATCGCCTCCTCATACCGTCCCATCTGGTTGCACAAGGTCACGCGCTCAAGGTAGAGGTCGTCGCGCTGTTCAACTAGATCGCTCAGCCCTTCCAGGCGCGCGAGCCGCTCGGCCGGCGCTGTATTCAGGCGCTTGTCGAGTTGATCGCGCTCGTAGAGCAAGCGCGGCTCGGTCGGATTGGCGTCGAAGGCGTGCTGGTAGGATGCGCGGGCTTTGTCTGGATTGCGCTCGATATTGAAGTAGGCCAGTCCGAGGTTGCGATGCACGATCGAGAAGGCATCGTCGCGCGCGCGCGCCTGCTCCCACTGCTGGATCGCTTCGACGTGTCGCTTCTTGTCGTAGAAGAGGTTGCCCAGGTAGTACGGCGCTCTGGCATCGTCTGGGTTCAGTTGCCGCGCGTGGCCCAGCACGGCGATCGCGTCGAGCCGGTTAGGGAAACAGTAGTCGGAGCTT
>Ga0307374_10011310_pt1 | contig 12714 bp, 11 predicted proteins | sample OX3MG_FD_202532 | JGI IMG/M metagenome (GOLD analysis project Ga0307374, IMG submission 202532) | Soil microbial communities from Risofladan, Vaasa, Finland - OX-3 | ecosystem: Environmental > Terrestrial > Soil > Coastal area > Acid sulfate soil | place: Finland: Risofladan, Vaasa | collected...
TTGAACATACTATGCCTATGGGCAAAAAGGCAAGAGGCATGCGTGGCATGGGTCTTCTCCCTGAGGGAAGACCCATGCCACGCATGAGGCGGGGGCGGCCAGGTTAGCGCTGGTCGATCCCGACATAGGGGCGAGGACTGGGCCCTACGTACTCGGCGCGTGGGCGCATCAGCCGGTTGTTGGCGTACTGCTCCAGCACATGGGCGGTCCAGCCGGCGATCCGGCTGCAGGCGAAGATGGGGGTGAACTGATCGGTAGGGATCCCCAGGGCGTGGTACGCGGAGGCCGAATAGAAGTCCACGTTGGCGTACAGACCCTTGCTTTCCCGCACCAGCCGCTCGATGACGGTGGAGATTTCGTACCATCGCGTATCGCCCGCGCGCTCGCCCGTCTCGCGCGAGAGGCGGCGGAGCACAGTGGCCCGCGGATCCTCTGTCTTATAGACGGCGTGGCCGAAGCCCATGATCCGCCCGTGATTTTCCAACGCCTCGGTCACCCAACTTTCCGTGTGCTCGGGGACGCCAATGGCCTCCAGCATCCGCATCACCTTCTCGTTCGCCCCTCCGTGGGAAGGGCCGGCGAGAGTGGCCACCGCCGCCGTGATCGCGCCATAGATGTCAGCCAGAGTCGAGGCTACCTCGCGGGCGGCGAAGGTGGAGGCATTCAGCTCGTGGTCGGCATGCAGAATAAGCGCCACGTCCATCACGCGGGCATCGCGAGGGTCGGGCTCCGTGCCCAGGAGCATATAGAGAAGATTCCAGGCCAGCGATTGATCGGTGCGCGGGGCCAGCGGCTCCTCGCCGTTGCGCAGGCGATGGAAGGCCGCCACGATCGAGGGGATGCGCGCGGTAAGGAGGCGGGCCTTCCGCACATTCGCCTCGGGGGCGTTATCGGCGGCGGCGGGATCAAACATAGCCAGAGCGGAGACGGTCGTGCGAAGTACGGTCATGGGCGAGGCATCGCGGGGGAAGCCGCGGAGAAGGTCCAGCACCGGCGCCGGGAGCGCCACGTCGGCCATAATCGCCTTGACGTGATCGGCCAATTGGCTTCTGGTGGGCAGTTCGCTATGCCAGAGGAGATAGACGACTTCCTCGAAGGTGGCGTGCTCGGCCAGATCGGCGATGTCATAACCGAAATAGATGAGCTTCCCCTCCGTGCCGTTGACATTGCAGATGGAGGAGGTGGCGGCGATTACGTCGCGCAGACCGGCGGTTTTGGTTGACATGCGACTCCCTCTCAATCCCACTGCGGTGTGGGGCCATGCATGGTCGCTTGCTCAAAGAGCGTGTCCAAAAGGGTAGCACGCTCGAGCACGGTTCAGGTAACTTTTACAGTATGGAGCAGCGCCCCCACTCGGTCAAACCGGTCCAGGGTGAAGGGAGGATGGCGGCGTGGGATTGATGGTCTTCCTGGTAGCCTCGCCGTTCCGCGTTCGTTGGTTCGCGGCGGATATGATCTGCTCTCCTCGGCTATCCGGCGGTGGTATTCAGGGTGAGGCTATTATTCCAGTAGCGTTGCAGGGTAAGAAACGCGATCACCAAGGGGATCACCGAGATCAAGGCTCCCGTGATCACCTGCACATAGGTGACGTCGCTAACCCCGGCCTGGTTGGTGAGCCCGTTCCAGTAGGCAAGGCCCACCGATAGCGGATAGTAATTTTGATCGGAGAGCACCACGTAGGGCAGGAAGTAGTTATTCCAGGTGCCCACGAAGCTGAAGAGCAGGACGGTGATCAGTCCCGGCATGGTCATGCGGAGGACGATCCGGAAAAAGATTCCCGCCTCACTCGCTCCATCGATGCGCGCCGCCTGGAGCAAATCATCGGAGACCGAACCCGCTGTATAGATCCGCATCAGATAGACGCCGAAGGGACTGACCAGGCTCGGTAGGATCACCGCCGCGTAGGTGTTGATCAGGCTGATGTGGGTAAATCCCAGATTGATATCGGTCATGATCAAGAACAACGGCAAGGCGAGTGCGGTGATCGGCACCATCAGCGAGCCGAGAATGATCAGGAAGAGCAACTCGCGCCCCCGAAAGAAGAACTTGGACAGGGCGTAACCGGCCATGGCGGCGAAGAGGGTGGCGCCCACCGCGCTGATCACCGAATAGAGCACCGTGTTGAACAACCAGTGCAGATAGATATGATCGTTCACGTTCAGCACGGTGCTCACATTGGCCAAGAACTGGGGATGGCCGCTAAACCAGAAGCCGAAGGCGGTGCTGAAATCCGATTCGTTCTTGGTGGAACTAAAGACCAGCCAGACCAACGGGGCCAGGAAATAGACCGAGAACAGGAAGAGAAAGACCATCGGCAGCGCTTGCTTCCCCAGGGTGCGTCCCGCCCCCGCCGCCTGCTTGCCCGTTCCCGGTGATGAGACCGTTGTCGCCATGTCACTCCCCTCCGCGACTGGTGAGTTTGAGGAAGGCAAAGGAGAACACGAAGGTCACAAGAGCCAGCGCGAAGGAGATGGTGGCGGCATAGTTAAAGTCGCCATAGGTAAATGCCTGGGTATAGGCGTAATAATTCGGCGTCACCGACGGCTCCACGGCCGCCAGGCCGCCCTGATTGAAGACGCTGAACTCGTTGAACAGCTGCAGGGTGCCGATAATGGAGAAAACCGCGGTCAGCACCAGGGCCGGCTGCAAGAGGGGGATCTTGATGAAGAGGGCGGTGCGGATCGGTCCACACCCATCAAGGCCGGCGGCCTCGTAGATCTCCGCCGATACGGACTGCAAGGCGGCGATCAAGATGACCATGTTGTAGCCGGCCCACTCCCAGGTCACGATGTTCCCGACCGAGGCCAGCAGGTGGCTGACCGGCTGGAAGAAGTTGGGGCTGTTCCCGAAGCTGAGCTTGGTGAAGAGACCGGTCACCGGGCTGAGCGACGGCGTATAGAAGTAGCCCCACAGCAAGGTGGCCACCACGCCGGGGATGGCGAAAGGAATGAAATAGGACAGCCTAAAGAACGCTTTTAGGCGCACGAAGGGAGAATCAAGCACCAGGGCGAAGGTCAGGGCCAGGAACAGCATCACCGGCACCTGCACGATGCCAAAAGCGATCATGTTCTTCAGGCCGCTGAGGAAGTCCGCGTCGCCGAAGGCGCGCTGGTAGTTGTTCAGGCCGCCAAAGGTCGTGGTATTGGTGGCGCCGTTGAGGGAGGGATGCCGGTGTAGGGTAAACAGACTGAGCTTAAAGGCATAGAGAATGGGTCCGATAAAGAACAACAGGAACAAAATGACAAACGGGGCCAGAAACAGATAGGGTGTGCTGCCCTGACGTAGGCGCAGACCACGAGGACGCCGCATGGCCGGCTGCCCAGCGCCGAGCCGGGCGATGGGGGGACTGGAGCTGCTCATGACCACAATGCTCCTTGCCTGAACCTAGATGTATGGGCGTGAGAATAGGGACGCCGGCGAGCCTGCCGGCGTCCCCGCGCGCCATGCGGTTATTTTACCGTGAAGCCCTGCTGCTTCATGTAGGTGATGGTGCCCTGTTGCACCTGATCGAGCGCCGCCGCGAAATCGGTCTTGTTGGTGAATGCGTTGTTGAGCGCGGTGTCGAACTTCGTGCTGGCATAGCCGATGGCCGGACCCCACTGGAAGCCCGATGCCAGAACGCTGGCGGCCTTGGTGAAGGTGCCGGTCAGAGCTTGCCCGCCATAATAGGGAATAGGGGCGGTGAGCGCCGGATTCATCAAGGCGGCATTGGCGGCCGGCCAGATCCCGCCCTGCTTGACCAGCAGCGCGATATTCGCCTGGTTGGTATTCAGCCACATGGCGAACTGCGTCGCCTCGGCCGGATGCTTGGTCTGGCTCATGACCACGTTGGCCGATCCGCCCCAGGCGCTGTCCACGTACTTCCCGGCGGTCCACTGGGGCATGGGAGCCATGGCCCACTTGCCGCTGGTTGCCGCGGCGCTGGAGGAAATGGTCTGGGCGCCCCAGACGGCACAGAGCCAGGTAGCAAGGCGCCCCTCCGCCCAATCCTTGTACTGCGCCTGAGTGAAGTTGCCGTCGTTATTGAGCAAGCCCTGGCCGGCGAGCTTGCCCCAGTAGCTCATCACCTTCTTGTTGGCGGCGCTGTTGATGCTTACCGTCCAGCTATTATCGCTATTGGCGGTGAACCAATTCCCGTCGGCCTGCCACATATAGGCGGCCCACTGGGCGAAGTCGCCCCCCGCGCTGGAGAAGTTGGTAATGTAGAGGTTCTTATCGGCTTTGTGCAAGGCGACGGCGGCGGCGGCATACTGGTCCCAGGTCTTAGGCACGGCGATGTGGTACTTGGCAAAGAGATCCTTGCGGTAATACATGCCCATTGGGCCGGTGTCCTGGGGAATGGCATAGACGCTCTTGCCCACGCTCACCTGCGACCAGACGCCGGCCGGAAACTGGCTTTTCAGGCTATTGGCGCCATACTTGCCCATATCCACCAGGGCGCCGTTGCCAAGATACTCGTAGGTGGGCAGCCAATCATACTCGATCTGCGCCACGTCGGGCGCCCCGGTCTTGGCCTGGATCACCGTGAAGTATTTGGTATAGATAGTCGGCGGCCCCACGTTGTAGGCCAGCTTCACATGGATGTTGGAATGGGTCTTGTTGAAGAGCGCGACCGAGGTCTGAATACTCGGCACCCAGGACCAGAAGGTGAGCTCCACGGGGGCCTTGGCCGTGCCGGCGTGCGCGGTAGGTAAGGTGCTGGGGGCGACCAGGCTCACGGCGATCAGCGCCGCCGCCAGTACACCTCCGCGGGGTAGACGGAATCTGCCATCGGTCATGATTGGAAATCCTCTCCAAAAAATAGCGTCGGCTACCTGAACGGCCGCCTGGCGGCATCGCCTGCGGTATGGACTGGGCGTTTCCTCCTTTCTCTCACTACGGGCCGGGCAGTGCGGGGTCAAGAATATGGCGGTAGGTCTCTTCCTCTCGCGGCGCGCCTTCCGCCAAGGCGCGGGTCGTCGCGGCGAGCGGAGCCTCGATCCCTGGACCGACGCGCGCTGTCGAGCCGCGCACATGCAAGGTTGGGGGAATCTGGGTCGGTTCGATGGGCGGCATCTCCCCTTTAGCCAGCCACTGAAGGAGGAGGGCTGTAGCTTCGGCGCCGATCCGGCGCTTGGGGATGGTCACGGTGGTGAGGGGCGGCTGGGTATGAGCGCTGATCGAGATATCATCCAGTCCCACGATGGAAAGATCACGCGGTACGCGCAACCCGAGGGCCAGGGCGCTCTCCAGCGCCCCCAGAGCCATGAGATCATTGGTGCTGAAGACGGCGGTTGGCGGATCAGCGAGAGCGCGCAAAGCCGTCATGGCCTGGTAGCCGCTCGCAATGGTGGAATCGCCAAGCTGGAGGAGCCGAGGATCCCAGGCGATGCCGGCCTGGGCAATGGTGGCGGCGAAACCGGCGACCCGCTCCGTATGGCGCATGTGGGGGATCGCGGCGTCGGCGATCACCCCGATGCGGCGGTGTCCAAGCGAGAGGAGATGCCGCGCGGCCAGGCAACCGGCCTGAAAGAAGCTGACCCCGACCATTGGCAAGGGCGGCAGCTCATCTTGCTCCTCCCAGTTACAGAGCACGATGGGGAGCGCGCCGCGGGCGGCGGCCACCAGGTCATCCAGATTGATGCCGCCGGGCATCACAATCGCTCCATCGACCTGCCGGTTCGCGAGTTGCCTTAAATAGGTGCGACCGACCTCTTCATCATTACACAGATTGCAGAGGAATACACAATAGCCCTGGAGACGCGCGGTCTGCTCGACCTCCAGGGCAATCTCGGGGTAAAAGGGATTGGCGATGTTGGGCAGCAGCAAGCCCAGGGTATGAGTTTGGCGGGTGGCCAGGCCGCGGGCCAGCATATTGGGGTGGTAGCCCAGCGAGGCGATTGCCGCCTCCACGCGAGCACGGGTCTCGGCGCCCACGGAACCCTTGCCGGTAATCACGTTGGAGACCGTGGCGGCAGTGACTTGTGCCGCCTTCGCCACATCATAAATGGTGGTCACTATAGCCACCTCATGTCAGTTAACCGATTAACCGATTAGCCAAGACAATAGCATGCGCCATGCCCTTTGTCAAGCCGATTGCGGAGCTTGGCTAGGGTCTGAAAATAGTCGAGGGATCCGCCGCTGATCCGCCGGTCGTGCTTTAACTTTGGCTGGCCGGCGCCGTGGCCGGCATCTTGTCACTCGTATCGGTGAGCAGACTGGTCGCCAGCCGCCCAAGCAGGTCGGCAAGGTCGCGTTGCTGCTCCGGCGCCCAGCCGACAAGGAGGGCGGTGAGCCCCTCTTGTCTGGCGCTGATCAGGCGATCTCGTGCCGGCCGGCCGGCATCGGTAAGTGCGAGAGTGCTGTCACCAGCGATGAATCCCGCCTGGGTGAGCTGGGCGAGCGCGGGCCGTAACCCCGCGAGCGGGATATGCAGCCGGTCGCCCAGGCCCTCCAGGGCGACCGGCGCATGCTCGTCGATCCGGAACAGCAGCCAGCAGGACGCCGGATCGAGCGCGATCCCGGCGCGAGCCGCGATCCGCTCATACACCCGGAGCCGGCCTTCCCGGCTTGCCAGCACACCCAGGGCGCGCTCGATCTCCTCCCTGGCGATGCGCGCCGAGCCCGCGAAAGCCGGCCCATAACGAGCTATGGCGCGGCCGGTTCCATCGGTGGCCCCCGCGGTTGCGTGGCCGGAGGCGGCAACCTGCTTCTTCCGGCAGTATATCCCGCCGGTAGCGGCAACGCCAGCGCATCGTACCGCGCTACCGCGCCGGCGCAATGACGATTGACCCCGGCGTCAGGCCAGGATACGCTCTACCATACATGGATTGAGCTTCATGAGGCGCGACTCGTGGTGTAAGCGGCCCTATCAGGATGGCTCGGTCCCTCGAGACCGGCATCGTCGGTGGTGCGCGGTATGCCGAGCAGTGGCCGGCATGGATCGCGCTCGGGTCCGGCGCCCATTTTGCGTAACTTGGTCGAAACGAGGACGCTCGCGGCGGTTCTCGCCGTAGGGGAAAGCCGAATAAGGAGTATTTGATGGATCATGCGCTGCGAATTGGCGTGGTCGGTGCGGGAAGCATTTCCGTGCGGGGCATCCTCCCACATCTGAGCCAGGAGGACCTACAGGATCGCGTTCGGCTAGCGGCCGTCTGCGATCCGGTCCCCGGCCGGGCCGAGGCCGCCGCGAAGCAATTCGGGGTCGACATGGCGTTCACGAGCTACGAGGATCTGCTCGACACGGGTGATGTGGATGCCGTGACTATCGCCTCGCCCATTGGCTTGCACTACGAGCAAGGGCGGCAGGCGCTCGGCGCGGGAAAGCACGTCCACTTCAACAAGACGATGACTACGACCGTCGCCGAAGCCGATGAGTTGATCGCGCTGGCCCGTACTCGGGGACTGAAGATTGTCGCCTCTCCCGGCGAGATCCTGCAACCGCATGTGCGGTCCATCAAGGACGCGATCGCCGGCGGCGCCCTCGGAACACTGTGCTGGGCTGCCTGTGGCGTGGCGGTTGGCACCTACCATGAGGACGAGAGCGTACGTCACGGCACGGACGTGCTCTCCAATATCGATCCGTCCTGGTATTTCCGCAAGCCAGGCGGCGGCCCGCTCTACGACGTGACAGTCTACGCCCTGCACCGCCTGACCGCAATCCTTGGGTCGGCCAGGCGGGTAACGGCCCTCTCGGGTGTGCGGATGCCTGAGCGAGAGTTTCAAGGACGCATGCTCCCCTGCACCGCCGACGACAACACGCTGATGCTCCTGGACTTCGGCGACAACGTCTTCGTACTGGCCTATGGGACGCCCGCCGGCATGGTGACGGACGGCTTCGACGGCAGCTACTTCGGGACCAAGGGTTCCATCGTGGGCCTTAAGCTGAACGGAAAACCGCTCGCCTATCCCGGACAGGAGCAGGCCAGCCTCGATCCGGATGGAAACGGTAACTATTTCCTCCTACCGCACGTGGTCGGCCCGCATCGGGCAATCGAAGAGATGCATGTCTACGAGGACATCATGCAACTGGTGGATTGGGTCCGCGAGGATAGGCCAAGCCTCGTCACCGCCGAGCACGCCCGGCACGTGATCGAGATCATCGAGGCGGCGTACCGATCGGCGGAAACCGGCACGACAGAGGCCCTGCGCAACACGTTTTAGCGAGGCGCCGGCCGGAAATGTTTTCATGTACTACCCCGATCCCCCGACTGTGGTCGGGTGGTAGCGGACGCCGACTGCGGTCGGGGAGTGCAAGCAATGACCATTGACAGACCACTAGCGAAGCGCCGGCGGGAAAGGCAGGAGGAATCCGATGGGGGAGAGACGGATACGGGTCGGGGTCATTGGGGCTGGGACCTTTGCCGAGGAAGCCCATATCCCCGGCATCCAGGCGCACCGGCAAGGCGACGTGGCGGCGCTGTGCGCGCGCAATCAGCAGCGAGCCACGGTCCTGGCCGCGCGGCTGGGCGTCCCCGACGTCTACACGGACTACCATGAAATGCTGGCGCGCCCGGACATAGATGCCGTGACCATCGCAACGCCCGACGTGCTCCATGCTCCGATCGCCCTGGCGGCGCTGGAGGCCGGCAAGCACGTGTTCTGTGAGAAGCCGTTGGCGATGACGGTCGCGCAGGCCGAACAGATGGTCGCCGCCGCCACGCGCGCCGACCGCATTGCCATGGTCGGCTTCACCTTTCGCTACACGCGCGCGCTCCAGACCCTGCGCCGGCTTCTGGGCGAGGGCGGGCTCGGGACGCCGTTCTATGTCTCCATGCACGTTCACTGGGGCGCAATCGGCTACCCGGTCCGACCTTGGGTTGGGCGGATCACGCGGACCAGGCGTCCGCGGGCGCCTGGGGCGACGCGGCGGCGCATCTATTTGATGCACTTGCCTATATCCTCGCGCCAGTGCGCGACGTGTGCGCCCAGATGATGATCGTCCCCCGCGACGAGGGGCAGCCGCAGCCTGATAGCGTGGACATCGCCACCTGCCTGGCCAGGCTGCACCTTCCAGGCGATAACGACACATCCGCTGACGGGTCCGCGTTCGCCGATCGGGAGCGCGGGCGAGTTCAGGCGACCCTATTCGCCAGCCGGGTCGATCAACCCTATGGAGTCGGGGACGAGATCCAGGTCGTGGGGACGTGCGGCGCCGCGAGTTGCGCCCTGACGCGCGGCGCGCACGAGCGCCTCAGTCTATGCCACGTGGGCGCCGCCTGGGAAGAGGTTGCGTTAGTCGATGACGCGACGACCGGCGCGCCGTTGGCGCTCCCCCGCATGATGGGCGCCTTCATCGACGCGGTGGTATGTGGGCATCTGGATCCGGAACAGGATCCCTCGTTCGCCGATGGGCTGCGGGCCCAGCGGGCCATCGAGGCGGCAGTGCGGTCGGCGCGCTCCGGGCGATGGGAGAGTGTATAGTGTGCTTTTCCATATTTACAAAGTCCTGACTACGCCGACCGACAACGACACGGCAACTGGCGCTGCTCGTCGCGTCGGTTGCCGGGTGAGAGGGCGGAGACATGGATGAGCGCGACCTGATGGACGCGCAGGTGCGGGTTCTCTTCCACCTTGATGCGGCTGGCCATCTCCTAAGCGCCAATGAGGCGGAGGAGCAAGCGCCGCCGGCCCCACGTTTCTTCCTGGTCCGGATGCGTGGCGGCAACGTGTGGCTGTCGCGCCACGACCTGCCCGCCGGTGTCTTGCGGGAGGTGGATCGCCTCAGCCGGCGAGAACCGGTGGCCGCCGACTTCTCGGGCGTGCGACCGGCCACCTACGAGGCGATATGGGCGGTCCTCCAGGCGAATGCGCCGATCATCACGGAGTATTTCGGGGCGTCGTACGTCTTCCCCGATGGCCTGCGCCCGCCACGCGGCGTCACCGCCGTGTCGCAGGCGAACGCGTCCGTGCTGCAAGGGCCGATGGAGCGCTTCGTCGCTCGCCTCCGCGCCGATCAACCGTGCTGGGCCATCGTCGAGGACGGCGTGGCGCTGTCCGTGGCCTACACATGGCGGTGGACGGTGGGTGCGGCGGCGGTTGGGGTCTATACGCTGGAGGGCTATCGCGGCCGGGGCTATGCTGTGGCTGTCGCGGCCGCGTGGGGGTGCGCCATGCGCCGCGCGGGTCGTCTCGCGCTCTACGGCCATGAGTGGGACAATGCGGCGTAGCGGGCTGTCGCGCGCCGAGTCGGGCTGCGTCTCATCGGCGACGAGATCAATTTCGTGTGATGGATGCGCCCGTATATCGGCCTGGAAGGTGTAGGCACTACACCGAGGAGAGGAAGCAAATCAATGTAGGATGAACAGTCCAACGAGAGATCAGGTAGTCGGGCCGCTGCCGGAGAATGCGTGATCTCCGGCAAAGCCACGCAAACTTCAAGAGAAGGCATCCTGCGCTCGCTATGAGGGGCGAACGGATTTCTCTCACTTGCCTGGTTTGTCGATTCGTGGAGAATGGTGCTCATGAGAGTGGGGGCCGCGCGCGAGGCGGCAGTTGATTGGGTGACACTCCGCTGCCGCTAAAGCGGCGCGGCTTCTCGGGACGCGCGCAACGGCGCGCCACGAGCCAGGTCCGCCGTGTCCAGGCGGCTACTGCCCCGTTTGCGGACAAACGGGCGCAGATACATGGTGTGGGGCGGCGTCGGCACTCGCCCCACCGCGTGATAGAGATACCGGGAGAGAATGTTGGCGGCGCCCACCACATCCCGCGCGCCCCGGAAACCGCAGGCCCGGCACGCATAGACGCGCCCCTTTGGTTTGTGCCGCGCCCCACAACCGGGGCAGGTTTGACTGGTATAGGCTTCGCTCACGCCGTCGATAACCGTGATCCCGATCGCCGCCGCCTTGTAACCGATATAGCGGCGCATGGTGCCGTGACTCCAACCGCTCACCTTCTGCTGTTGTTCCTTGGCCAGCCGCCTCCCGTTTCCTACGTCGCGCACGTCGCCAATCGCCAGCGTCCCCACCTGATGCGCTTGGGCCCAGCCCACCACGGCCCGGCTGGCCTTGTGCAAGAGGTCGCGCTCCCGCCGCTTCTGTTGGGCCAGAAAGCGATTCTTACGTCGCTGAAGGCGCTTCCAGCGGGACGAGCCCTTGGTTCGCTGGCCTTGCCTGACCTGAAGAACGGCCAGGCGCTTGTGGGTGTACTGAACGCTCGCACGGAGAGCCCGACAGGAGATGACTGCGGCATGGCGGCCATCGGTGAGTGCGGCGGGATGTATCTCGCCGAGATCCACTCCCGCCACGCCCGTCGCGGTGGTCACTTGGGGCGACATCCCGTCCCCGATTACGGCGTGCCAGGCGTAGCGCCGCGCCGCCTGGTCCCAGACCAGCCGCACCTCGGCGAACGCCGCCCCGGGAAGCTGGGTCAAGGATGCGGGTATGGGCACTCTCACCGGGGCCAGCCCACGGGCCCGCGCCAGCAGAAGCGTCCCGTCCTGATGTCGGATCCCGGTGTTCTTCCAGATAGAGGTACGGTAGTATTTGCGCTTGTGAGGATAGTGGGCATCCGCGAATCCCGCCGCCTTGAGGGCGCGGGCCGTCTTGCAGGCTTTATAGAAGCCCTGCTGGGCCGCGTCCCGGCTATGGGCGTGGAGGGTAGATGGCCCCAGGCTATCCTCCACCCGCTCGCCAGCCTGCGGCGAGAGCCAATGGCCGCTCTTGCGGTAGATCCGATAGTGCCGCACCAGGGTGTTGGTGTAGACACGCCCGCTCTCCCGATTAAGCGCGTCGGCCTCCCCCTTGGGCAGAGCACAGGAGAAGGTGTAGGTACGGATCATTGGTGCCTCATCCGTTCATGGTATCGCCAGGTGGGCCATCCTTCATCCGGGTTTTCCGGATAAATCCGCGCGAGAAGCGGCGCCTATCCACTGGGGTTGAAACCCCGTGGCTTGCGGTGGGCTACGTTTCTGTCATGCGGCATGCCCGCCGGCAGGAGGGGTTTCGGGGCGCCTATTTTAGTGGCTCGACTGTTGGGCTACCCACGGAAGCGGAGTTGCCGACCGGATCCGATGTCGATGTCGTGATCGTTACCTCGCAAGCCGAGCCGCCGCCCAAACTGGGGAAGTTTGTCTACCGCGGCGCGTTGCTGGAGGTCACCTCAATCCCCTGGCGCCAGATCGCCTCGGTTCATGACGTCTTGGTGTCGTATCACCTGGCGGGGAGCTTCCGTGTGGACACGATCATTGCCGACCCAACCGGGGACTTGCGCGACCTGCAGGTACGGGTATCCCACCTCTTTGGCGAACGGGTGTGGGTGCGCCGTCGCTGCGAGAACGCGCGCCGGAAGGCCGAACAGGGGCTACGGAGCATCGACCCCTCGGCGCCCTGGCATGACCAAGTGATAGGGTGGCTGTTTTCCACTGGCGTAACCACGCACATCCTCCTGGTGGCGGCGCTCCGCAACCCGACCGTGCGGCTCCGCTACCTGGCAACCCGCGAGGTGCTGGTCGAGTACGCACAGGCCAGTCTGTACCAGGATCTACTCCAACTGCTTGGCTGCGCGGAGTTGACTCCCCAGCGCGTCGCACAGCATCTTCTCGCCCTTGCCCGAACGTTCGACACGGCAGCCGCCGCGGCCAAGACCCCGTTCTTCTTCAGTTCCGATATCACCCCCGACGCGCGACCGATCGCCATAGATGGGAGCCGTGACCTCATCCGGACTGGTCACCACCGTGAAGCGGTCTTCTGGATCGTCGCCACCTTCGCGCGCTGTCACAAGATCCTGGCCGTGGAC
>Ga0307374_10011311_pt1 | contig 12714 bp, 15 predicted proteins | sample OX3MG_FD_202532 | JGI IMG/M metagenome (GOLD analysis project Ga0307374, IMG submission 202532) | Soil microbial communities from Risofladan, Vaasa, Finland - OX-3 | ecosystem: Environmental > Terrestrial > Soil > Coastal area > Acid sulfate soil | place: Finland: Risofladan, Vaasa | collected...
TCCCTTCTCGAGTCTGTTTTTGTTGCTCTTATTGGCAGTGGCCGGACTGTCTGTGACGGGTCCGTCCGACCTTTATGCGGCCAACCTGAGCCCGAAGACGGTGAAGGCATTCAATCGCTATGTTGAGGCGGCTGAGGCGCGCATGAAGCGCGAAGAGGGGCGTCCCGGCGACTTTCTCTACATCCAAACCCTGCCCAAATCCCAATATGACGCCGTCGTGTCATCGTTGGAGCACGGCGAGGTTTACGCGCAGCAGCTTCACACGCGCGACGCCAAAGGGAATCCCATTAACATTCCGGGAGGCATGATCCATCACTGGGTGGGGGATGTTTTTATTCCGGGAAAATCACTGTCATCTGTGCTCAAGGTGCTGCGAGACTACGACAATTTTAAGAACTTCTACAAACCCGAGATCATCCGTTCACGCCTGATTAGCCGAAAAGACAATGACGACTACAATATCTACCTGCGCCTTCAAAAGAAGAGCATCGTCACGGTCACTCTTGATACGTGGTACAATATCCACTTCACGCCTGTCGATGCCAGCCGCGGTTACAGTCGCAGCCTCTCGACGCGCATTCAGCAGGTCGAGGATGCCGGGACCTCCAGCGAGCACCTGGATCCTGCCGGGCAGGACAGCGGTTACCTTTGGCGCATCAACTCCTACTGGCGTTACGAGCAACACGACAACGGCGTGATGATTGAGTGGGAGTCAATCTCCCTTTCACGTCCGGTCCCCTTTCTGCTTGCCTGGTTTGTTAAGCCACTCATCCGCGATATTGCCCGCGAAACCGTGCAGAACATGCTGACCGCCACGCGAAAGGCGGTATTGGCGGACAATATCCATCGGGCACAAGCGGGAGCCGGGCCTCAGACCTTCACGGCGGCGGCGCGTGCTCTCCAGGTTGCCCGGGCGCAGTGAAGTATGAAGTGAGCGGCAGGGGGGGAATCGAAATCGAGCCATGCACCGGCGGGAGGGCGCAGATGCTCGTCGGCGGGAGGATCGGTTGCCTGGCGCGCCACCGGCGCCTGCGACTGAAGGGCTCCAGCGCTAAGAAATATCTACTGAAGGGTCTTCTTTACGAGGGTTTTGTGCATTTTGTCCTGCGATCCGTATTGCCTGCCCCTTCCGAATCCCGAGGACGTGCCTGTTTGCCCGGAGCCATACAGCTGATCGCTGTCTGCCCGAACAGCGGGAGCGAATGGTTCCGTAAGGTCAGCCGTAGCGTTGGAATAGACGTGGCTCACAGTGGACGCAAGATTTCTCATTGAGCTAACCGCTGCCAGGGTGACCAGAACCAGAAGCAAAGCGTATTCGAGCACGGCCTGTCCTTCTTCTTCCCGCCACAATCGCATGGCTAATTCATTCATCCATCCCCTCCCCCTGTATCTGCCCCTACTTGCCACCAGCCTCTGCATCGGCAGTTAAGGGCCGAGACATGAAGCTAACTAGTTAGAAGTTAATAAGGATCTGAAGTCTTCGCAATTGTACGAAAGTTCTGTTAATCAGCGGGTATCGTTCACAGACTCGTCACCTCTTATCATCTGATACATTTTATAGTGTGGTTAACCCTTCAGGTGGCCAGCCGATGCCGGTCCTCAACTGATGGGCCGGTATCGGGCTGCATGGGGGCAGGGACAAGAGGCGCGCGGCTGTTCCGGGATTTCTTGTGGTTGGAGTGGCGCCGGTACCAGCCTCAGGACCGGCGCTGAGAGTTGAAGTGAGATCAGTCAGCTGATCTGGAAACGAAAAGCCTGGTTGATGCTCCCGCTAACTCTTCTTGCGAATCAAATGATCGGCGCTGGCGGGACCGGGCCCGGCGGTAAACAGATAAAGGAAGATAAAGCAATAGACCACGGCCAATTCCCCGCCGTTCTGGATCGGGGAAAAGCCTCTGGGGAAATGGACTTTGAAGTAGGCTACTGCCATCTCGCCCGCCAGAATGAACGCCACAGGGACCGCGAAGAGCCCGAGAATCAGCAGAATTCCTCCGAACGCTTCCAGGAATCCGGCCAGCCCGATCATGGAGAACAAGTGAATCCTGGCGCCGTGGCCGCCCAAGCCTCCGAACATCCGGAAAAGCTTTTCCAATCCATGAAGGGAAAAAGTGAAACCCACAACGATTCGCAGTACGGAACGCATCCAGGGTTCGGCCGCTCGGACCGCACTCAGACGAGACATTTCTACTCCTCCTCAGGGCCTTATTGCTTTCTGTCTTCACCTTCGTTTAACAGAAAGGCGGCCGGCGCGCAACTATTTGTGCAGTGGCCGGGCCATCGCTATTTCTTCGGGAAAAAAGGGAACAGTTTGCGGATCTCGGCGTCGCTGGGCTGGCTGCCATATTCTGTGAATTCGAAAGCTTCGGCGTGATGGATGGAATCCGCCAGTGGCCTTGAGGGGATTTTTAGCGCCTCAAAACGGCCGTAGGAAGCTCAGGTTGGTGAACCAGAGGCTTGGCTCCGAGTGGAGTTCCTGATGCGCAAATCATTTTTTGTTTCGCGGATTGGGCCGATCCATTATATTCTAAGTCACTTGGTTGTCACGGATGCACTTGCTGCCTTAAGCTCCGAATTCCGGACTTTTTTGAATTGATGCCGGTGAAAAATGTCCCTGAAAGAGTGCCGATGGCGGCGAAACGCGGTATCGGGCCGGCCCATCGTGAAACGCTGCTCAGTGTGTGGCTTGCGAAAAGCGGTCTGTGGAATTTTCTCATGATGGCGTAACATCTGGTCCGTTTTTTTCTTTGTTCGAGGCGTGGGAATGACGTTCCCACTGAAACCAAATCGGGAGAGTATCTGGGGGCAGGTTGCCTTCTACTCGAGCCTGGGTTTTATTATTCCCGGCGCCGTGGTCGGTGGCGCCCTTTTGGGATGGTTCCTCGATGAACTTCTGCATACGGCGCCGATTTTGAGTATTATAGGTGGGATAGCAGGTGCAGTTGGCGGAATCGTCGAAATATACCAGATTTTAACCCGGGCAGAAAAAAGTGTGGATCGGGACAGTTGATCAAGCAACGCTGGAAGGCGCTGAGGCAAGACTGCCGCGATGGATGGCGGGGTTCGCGGTCGCTGGAATGCTGGTGGCGTTCTTGTTGGGACACGCCCGGGCGGCTGGCGGGTTTGGCTTGGGCGCCGCGGTAGCCACCGCAGGGTATTCCTGGTTGCATCAAGCGGTTGTCGGCCTGATGAACGCTGGTCGGGTGCGCCCGTCCGGGTTCATGCTTGGCAAGTTGCTGGTCCGTTATCCGCTGGCGGTTGTCGTAATTTTTATATTTTATCGCGAAAACTGGCTGCCTTTTGAAGCCGTGCTGATGGGCCTGTTTGTCCCCATGGCCGGGGCTTTGGCGGAATCGGTTTTCCAAGTTGGTGCGGCCTTGCTCCACTCGAAGGCCCTGTGAGATGTGCCGGGGAAAAGCGGTTGGTTTCCGGCACGGCGTGAAAGAATCTTTGTGTATGGAGAGTTTCTGAGTGCCCGTTGAACAACATTTCTGGTTTGCAAAGCTGTTGAACGACCTGCTTGGCGGCTGGGTGACCACCTTGATGGCCCGGGCCGGGTTTCCGCCTGCGAATCCCCATTACCCCATTCCGGATTACGTGGCAGGAGAGTTTCTGGTGTTCCTGGTCCTCGTGATCGCAGCCATCGTCCTGCGCCGGCGGCTTTCTGTCGAAAATCCAGGCAAGTTTCAACATGCCATGGAAATCTTTTTGGAATTCACCCAGAACCTTGTTGATGAAATGATCGGCCACGACGGCCGCCAGTATGTTCCCCTGATCGGAACGCTGGGGCTTTTTATCGCTGTCTGCAACGTGCTGGGCCTGATTCCAATGTTTATAACACCCACGGCAAGCATTCAGGTGCCGCTGGGCTGCGCGGCGCTGGTCTTTATTCATTACAACTTTCAAGGTCTTCGGCAGCATGGAATTCTGGGTTATCTCCGGCATCTCTGCGGACCCATGATGGCCATTGCGATCATCATGTTGCCGACGGAGATTTTCAGCAACGTTCTCCGGATGCTTTCGCTCAGCGTTCGTTTGTGGGCCAACATGATGGTGGGCGGACTCCTCGAGCATGTTTTTACGGGTTTGATTCCGATTGCGGTCCCGGCCATCTTCATGGCGTTGCATGTTTTTGAGTCGTTTCTTCAGGCCTATGTTTTCATGATCCTGCCGGCCCTTTACATCAGCCTGGCAATCCAAGAGGAACATTAGCCGCCTGCTGAAGATCTGTTTTTGACCGTCATTCCGGGCGGAGCGGGGAATCCCGTTCTGGATGGAAGCCGTGAATCGCAGGATTCGCTCCGGCGTCCTGTGGCTTGGAATGGCCGCAACATGCGCTCCCATAGGGGCCTGTTCGAGAAAGGTTTGGCGCCATCGGAGGCAGGAAAGCACGCTTGGCCGCAGCCGAGCGCCGAAACTGCCGTCAGCGCGGTTTCCCACGGCACCTAACAGTTTGTTGAAAAACGTTCCGAGGATGTCATCCTGAGCGCAAGCGAAGGATCTGCTTTTCGCCGAGTCAAGCACTTACGAGATTCTTCGTCGCCTTCGGCTTCTCAGATTGACACTCTCAACTAGTTTTTCAACAAACTGCTAAGAGCGGGGGAAACTGCTGGCGGAATTTTATAGTCAAAGCCTCCCTGGGAAGGGCGGGGCTAATGTTAAGGAGGAAAGATGACGCGAAAGGTTATGATCTTTTGCACCTCGATAGCGGGTTTGCTGCTGACGGCTCCGCTGTTTGGTGCTCAAGGAGGAGCTGCCGTGGCAAGCTCGGGTGGCGGTGCCAACTGGGTGGCCATTACCTCGGGCTTTGCGATGGCAATCGCTTCAGGCCTCTGCGGACTGGGCCAGGGAAGGGCCGCTGCCGGAGCCTGCGAGGGCCTGGCTCGGAACCCGGGCGCCAGGCCGGGAATCCAGCTCTTTCTGATTCTGTCCCTGATCTTCATCGAATCGCTGGCTCTCTACACGATGGCGATCATCTTTGTAAAAGTTCGATAGTCCTGCGCCGGTTCGCGGAAGGTGGGAGGCTTCGGCCTCTCATCCTTGCGCGTGGGGATGGGCGTCCTTCAAAGAGCTGGTCTTTCGCGGGCTGTCGGGACAAGCAGATGGCTTGTGCGTTGGGCCGGAGAATTCCGGCGGGCGTGTGAGCTTGTGGCCCTTGCCGCGATACAATGCTCAGGGCGGTGGCTTTCCAGGCTTCTGCTGGCGTAGCCCATTAATTCAGAAGGGCCATTCCAAGGAGCAGGGCTGGCCGGGCTGCATTTTGCGCGGCTTAAAAGTTGGAATGGGCTGATATTTCGGGGTCCATTCCGCGTGCGGCAACGGTCATTACGCCACGGCAGACTGCGAACGCCCTGCGCTGCGCTTATTGGGACAGGCTTTGCGGTTGATGGTGGCTACCCCAGGTTCGCCAGGGTTTCGGCGCCCCGCGCGGTCCGAATTCCTGACATTTTAACCTTCCTGGACAAGCAGGCGTGGCCGGGTCCCCTTGAGTTTCTTGTTGCCTTGCGACCCGGGCCCCGTTACTATTTTTGTAAGCTTGGGCTGGCAGGAAACTGCGGGGTGCTTCGGGGGTCCGGAGCATGGTCAGTGGTTTTAACACCGAGATCGTGGTTGAAGGAACGGTTTTTCACATTCAGACTGAGCCGCGGAAGGGCGCGGGCATCGAAACCGCCGTGTACGTCCAGGGCGGCGTTGTCCATTCCCTCACCACCTTGCACCCCGGCTTATCCGGCACGCCGCCCGGCGATCAACGGGAGTTCACTCGATTGCTTGAGGAGCAGCACCGGCAGGTGATCGCACGGATTCGCGCGGGAGAAATCAAGCCGCCCTCGAACCCGGGGTCCGGCTCTGTTCCGCCGGTCAAATTATGACCCTCCACCTGAACGGCGAGCCGCGCGAGGTCCCCGAAGGCCTGAATCTGGCAGGCTTGATCGAGTGGCTTGAGCTTCCGGCCGACCGTGTCGCCGTCGAGCGCAATCTTGTGGTTGTGAAGAGATCGGACTGGAACGTGACCCCGATTGAAAACGGCGACCGCCTGGAAATCGTCCGGATGGTCGGGGGCGGCTCGGACGGTCCCATTTCCGGGGGCTCGAGGAACGTTCCATGCACTCCGCGGTGACCAGTTCCTCTGCGTTCGTCCTTGTCACGCTGCTGATCAAGCTGGGCGTCATCGCCTCACTGGCCAGCATCATTGCCCGGTTCGACAAGTTCCGGCGCCTCCTGCTGGTTGAAATTCGCACTCCCAAACAAAAGCTCCTTTTCGCCGCTTTTCTCGGCGTGCCTTTCATGCTGGGCGTCCTGACGCGCCTGGTTGCCCACTACCAGGGCGGGGATTTGAGCCTTGAAATCACGGTGATCGGAGGTTTGCTGGGTGGGACCATGGTCGGCCTTGTCGTGGGCATGATCGTCAGTCTGCCCGCCCTTCTCATCAAGCATGAACTCCTTGCCGTTCCGATGGGGGTGCTCTACGCGGTGGTGGCCGGGTCGGCCCGCTGGCTGTGCCCGAACAAAGAGGAGGTCTGGAAATTTTCCCCTTTCATCGATCTCAGCCTCTACCGCTCGGCTAAGCAGCGGTTCAAGCAGCCTTCGATGGACTGGCAGATCCTTTTCTTTCTGGTCTGCGTTTCGTTGGAATTGTCGCGGATCGAAGTGGGACATATCTCCCATGGGAACCTCTTCTTTTTGGACCCGCCGGGCACGTGGACGGAGATTCTGGTCCTTTTTGCCACGCCTATCGCGGTGGCCCTTCCGCTCCGCATCTGGAATAACACCCGCATCGAGCGAAAACTGGAAGAGAAGGAACGGAGTCTGATCCAGGCCCGGATGGACAGCCTGATCAGCCAGATCAATCCCCATTTCCTCTTCAACACGCTGAACACCGTTTCATCGCTGATCCGCCGGGACCCGGACACCGCCCGGAAAGTGCTGGTGAAGCTCTCCAATATCCTCCGGCGAAGGCTCAAAACTCAGACCCATTTTGCGCCCTTGCGCCAGGAGCTTGACTTCATCGCCGACTATCTGGACATTGAAGTCGTGCGCTTTGGGCGCGATAAGCTTCGAGTGAACGAGGAAATCGATCCGCAGGCGCTGGATGTCATTGTGCCCACCATGATCCTGCAGCCGATGGTGGAAAACGCCATTCGCCACGGTATCGGGCCGAAAATCGAAGGCGGCACCATTACCTTGCGCGCTTCCCGGCGCAACGGGCGGGTGTTTATCCAGGTGAGTGACGATGGCCTGGGAATTCCGAAGGACCGCCTGCCGGAAATCTACGTTTCCGGCATCGGAATAACGAACGTTCAGGAGCGGCTGAAGATCCTTTACGGCACCGATTTTTCCATGAAGGTCGAAAGCGAACCTGGAAAGGGAACCACCGTCCGCTTTGAGTTTCCGGAAGTTGTGGCGGCGGAAGAGGCGGTTTCAGTCGAGGCGACGCAGGCCGAGCCGTAGGCCGGACTTTTGCGTTCTTCCTCCGAAAAAGTCGTTCGATAGGTTCCCCGAAAAAGACCACGGCAGCAGGTAGCGTGGACCTCCGGTCTTGAGGTCCGCGGTTCTTCTCCGGACAATGGAAAAGCCGCAGACCGCAACAACGGCGGTCTGCGCTACCCGCTTTCGTGCTCTCCCTCCGAAAAAGTCGTTCGATATATTCCCCGAAAAAGACCAGAACAGCAGGTAGCGTGGACCTCCGGTCTTGAGGTCCGCGGTTCTTCTCCGGACAATGGAAAAGCCGCAGACCGCAACAACGGCGGTCTGCGCTACCCGCTGCACACCGTCGTGAGTAACTTGGCTGATCGAGCCCTCTTCCGATTCAATACGCCGAACGCGGAGAACTCCCGAGAGTTTTTGGTCTTGTACACTGGATACGATCCAATCAATGATTGGATATGGCCAAAGCGTCATATGGGAGGCCCGCAGGTCCGTGAGCGTTTGAACTAGATCCTCCAGGTTCGCCATAGCTTTGCCCACGGTTTCCCAATACCAGCCTATCAATGGACCCAGACATCCACCGGGCAGGTCACATTGACAAAGGAAGCAGTGAAGATGACCGCGGCTTTCCTCACCAACATGGTTCGGCGCACAGACCGCGGACTCGCGCAGCACTTGAGAACTGTCTATTCTATGTGCCCTTGGTAGATAGGTGCGCGTCCACTACAAAATTTAAGGTAATGAGGCCCCAGCCACGGCAATATAGGACGATCCGTTCGGAGGGTGTCCACGAATCCTGTTTGGGAATGGTGTTACTGTCCGTATTGTCGGCATACCGGACATGTGCGTTTCGCTGTTATTTATGCGATGGTTCCTGGATCACGGGGCACTCGTCCGTAACCAGCTTATGGAAGAGTGGGCGGCGACACAGCCTTAGGAAACTCCCCGAAGCTCCTTCCACCTGTTCCAGGAATTAATCTGTGTTAATATCTGGGTTTTATACTTGGATTGCCGAATTGGCTCCAGCCAGCAGCGGAATTCAAGCGGCTGATCGGTCAGGGCGCCGGTTTCCTGGCCCGAAAATCCATAGGTTCGAGGAACGTTGATGGCTAAAGATGACTCCGACAAAGTGAAAACGAGTCCCAGCTCAATGGGTATGATTGATCCCCGCTTTCGCGGCATCTACAAGTCATTTTACAAAGAGACCTATTACACCACCACCACGCTTGATTCCAAGACCAAGGAATTGATCGCGATTGGGTGCTCGCTGGTGGCCAAGTGTGAAGGTTGCGCCAGGGGCCATATCAAGAAAGCGCTGGAATTGGGAGCCACCAAGGAAGAGATTTCGGACGCTATTGTTGTGGCCGTTGGGATCGCCGCTGCCAGTGTCGTGGATATGTCCGACAAGGCTGCCATCCACCTGGATCTCCACCATTTCAAGTAGAGCGGGCAGGAAGGGTCCTGCCGGAGCGGGGCGGAGCGAGGGCTCCGGACGAATGAACGCCTTGATACTCCTGCATGTCTGAGAACCTGTCGGTTGCCACTTTGCGAGGACGCCGGGTGGACTTGCTGATCATCGGCGTTCTGTTTCTTCTGCTGTTCCTCGGCCTGGCGGATAACCAGACAATCCCCGCTCTTCTTCCCCTGCTGATTGATTCCCTGCACATCACCGTTGAACAGGCAGGCCTGCTGGCCGTTTTCTATTCTGCGGCGGCGGCCATCGCTTCCCTGGTCACAGGGATTATTTCCGATCATTACGGCCGAAAGCCTTTTCTGGTCGCTGGGGCCGTGGTGTTTGGGTGCGCCTCCTGGATGTCCGCGCACGCCGGAAGCTTTGCCGGGCTGACGGTGGCGCGAGGGCTGACGGGTCTCGGTGCGGGAACCATTTCGACCTGTTCCATCGCCTTTGCCGGAGATTGGTTTGAGTACAGCGTGCGCGGCCGTGCGTTGAGCTGGATTTCCACGGCGTATTTTGCTGCGCCGATCCTCGGCGTTCCGCTGGCCGCCCAGGTGGCTGGCCGGCTGGGATGGCGCAGCACGTTTTATTTCTATGCGGTCCTTGCCGCCGGGGTTGCTCTGTTTGCCTTGCGGCTCCCGCGCGACAAGCGCGGACCGAGTCCCGGTCCGGGCAAGTGGAAAGTGACTTTCCGGGCCTGCCGGTCGTTTTTTAAGCGCCGCGACACCAGCGCCGGGCTGGTCATCGCATTCCTGGTGTCGGGCGGCCTTTACGGCTTTATTTTCTACATTGGCCAGTGGTTGAATTCGTCGTTCGGGGTTTCAACACGGACCCTTGGCTGGGTCTTTATGCTGGGCGGCCTGGTGGCGCTGCTCAGCGCGCCGCTGGCCGGCATTCTTTCGGACCGCTGGGGAAAGCGGCCGGTGTCCATTGTAGGCAACCTTCTGCTGGCGTTGTCGGTGGCCCTGGTTCCATTTTTCCCGTGGGGCGCCGGTCTGCTGATTGTTTTTGGAATCGCCAGCCTTGGCGCGGCTTTCCGCCAGGGGCCGCTGGCCGCATTGATGACGGAGCTGGTTTCCACGGCAGAGCGCGGCTCCTTTATTGCGCTCCGGAATGTCTTTTCGCAAATGGGAATCGGGCTGGTGGTGCTGGCGGGCGGGGTGCTTTACGAGCGGCACGGCTATTTCGCTGTGACCACTTTGTGCGCGGCCATGACGGGCCTGGTGGCCATCCTGCTGGTGACCCACATTGTCGAGCCTCGCCCGGCTCCCGGGCGCCCGCAGCCCTAATCAAACATGCGGGCCGGAAGCTTCCATGGGCCGGCAGAAGAGAAGGTTGGCGTTGGCAAAGCATCGAACCATTCGAAATGTCATCTTGATTCTTCTGGCGCTGGCGGCCCTCTTCTTTTTAGTCGTCGTGCCGTGGTTTTTTATCAATATCATCACCACCAGAAAATTCCATTTTCACGACCCGAATGATGGCAAGACGCCGCAGTCCTTCGGCCTTGATTACACCGCAATCGAGTTTCATTCCTCGGACGGCATCCTGCTGAAGGGCTGGTATGTGCCGGCCGGCCCGGACGCCCGCGGCACGATCATCTATTGCCACGGCCAGAACCGCACCCGGGTGGAAATGCTGCCCATGGAGGTCTTTGGCCACAGCCTCGGCTACAACGGCTTGCTCTTTGATTTTCGCCACTCCGGGAAGAGCGGCGGCAAGATGGGGACGCTCGGCTATAAGGAGCGGCTTGATGTTATCGCCGCGGTCCATTATGCCCTGGATCGGGAGAAGGCCGCGCGCCCCATCGTTCTGTGGGGAGTCTCAATGGGCGCCTCAGCCGCGCTGATGGCCGCGGCTGACACGCCGGACGCTGCCGCAGTGATTTCAGACAGTTCTTTTCTCTCTTTTCGTCAGGTGATTGTGCATCACGCACACCTGTTCTTTCATTTACCTTCCTTTCCGATTGTGGATGAAGCCATCTACGGGGCTGCCTGGCGGGCTGGTTTTTGGCCTTCGGATTTCGACCTGAGGAAGGCCATCGAGCGCATCAACCCCCGGCCGGTCCTTTTTATTGCCGTGAAGGGTGATAAGCGCATCACGCCAGATGTCGCGCGCGAACTGGATTCCCATTCGACCAGCCCCAAAAAGGCGCTGATCGTGCTTCCCGGCCGGCGCCACGGTGAAGGATTCCGGTCCGGAAACGAGCTTTACGAGCAGGCGGTGAAGAAATTTCTTTCCAGCCTGTCCGGCTGAATTTCCTTCGCCTCATTTCGGAGCGCGGGGTCAGTATGTCGCAACGCGTATTTGCCAAAGTGTGAATTCGACTCGTTATGAACCTGAAGGAGGTTTGCCATGGCGGACGTTACAGAACAAACCCAACGCAGGCTTCGATTGGGTCCCTGGCTGGCTGGCCCTTTCGCGTTTATCAGTCTGCTGATTGTCGCCCGTTTTGTGCTCGAAATCTTCGGGGTGTCCCACCTGCTGACGCGCTACCTGTCCAGCACCGGAGCTGTCTTCCTTGTTGCGATTTACCTGGGGGCGGTGGCTCCGCTGCGCGGAGTTCAAAAATCGTGGCAGATTGTCCTGCCCGGGGTCCTGCTGGCCGCCTGGACGCAGGGCTGGGTGGTCCTGCTCACCGTTATTTCCGGCGCGCTCCGGCTGCAGAGCAGCCATTTCGCCGAGCCGCAGGACTGGGGCAACTGGGGACACATGGGCCGCCATGTTCTGGCGCACCTTGCAGAGATTGTTCCCGCCTCAATCGTTATCCTGGTTCTGATGGCCGCCATGCTGGTGCTCTGGCATTGGCCGGTCACGGTAGGCCCCGGAGCCTTGCTGGGCGCGCTGGTCGTCATTCGCTTCTGGTCTGAGGCCATGGATCTGAGCCCGGTCGTTTCCTCGGCATGGAGCTCATCGGTTGCCTTCCTGCTGTGCGGGTTCTTCCTGGGCGGGGTTGGAAGCCGGATGGGACTTTCTTCGCCTCGCCGTCTTTTCATGCCGGCGATGGTGATGGGGTGGACCTGGCGATTCTGGATTTTTGTGGCGGTGTTAATGAGCGCGGCGGCTCCCTACTACAAGACCCACTTTTACAGTCACGCGCAAGGCCATGTCCTTTTTCACCTTCTCGCCTTCTTCGGAATCGAAGGGGTCGTGGTGGGATTTGTCGCCGGACTTATCGAATGGGGAATCGCCTCCTGGACGGCGGGCGCCTTGCGCTCCAGGAATCCGGAGTAGCGCCGCTGAGCGGGGCGTGGTCCTCATGATTGAGTTGAACTGATCCGGAAGCATCGGATACTGCTCCTGTATGGCGCGTTTTTTTGATTCCCGGCGCCAAGGCTGGTCATGCTTATCCGGTTGTTTCAGCAGGCCCCAATATGTTGTGGTCAGTCATGGCTGGGTGTCCTGGAATGGTCCGTTTAGTTCGCATCTCCTTATAGATCGTAGGCTTGTGCTTGGTTCCGAGTCCCAGCAGGGTTTGGAAAGCCGCCATAGGTTGCTTGCGCCGATTATGCCGAAAGACGAATTCATCAAGATAAGCCTGGAGCTGATGGCGGCCCACGCCATGATGGGTTCCGAGCAACCATTGCTTCAGGTTGCCGATGGCGCGGTCTGCCAAAGGCACCGCGGACCTCGCGCCTTTGTGCAGGTCCGCTCGCGAAGGTTGAGTGCGGGGCATGCAGAATCGTTCCTGCCGTAAGGGACACTTGATACCGACAACCCTTGCATTGCCAGCGCTGCGGTTTCACAATCGGGTAAGAATTCCGGTTCCCGCACCGCGGGCAGATGAAGCCGTCCGGCCAGCGGCACTCAGCCAAATACTTCTGGCAAGCTTCTTCGGT
>Ga0307374_10011312_pt1 | contig 12714 bp, 9 predicted proteins | sample OX3MG_FD_202532 | JGI IMG/M metagenome (GOLD analysis project Ga0307374, IMG submission 202532) | Soil microbial communities from Risofladan, Vaasa, Finland - OX-3 | ecosystem: Environmental > Terrestrial > Soil > Coastal area > Acid sulfate soil | place: Finland: Risofladan, Vaasa | collected...
CGTGCTCCAGCGCCAGCCGGATCCCCTCGTCGCCGTCGCAGCCGGTGAGCACCTGGTACTGGTCCGCCAACACCGAGGCGATCAGCCGCCGCATTTCGGGCGTGTCGTCGACCACCAGCACGCGCGGCGCGTCGGCCGGCGCGGCCGGCGCGTCGGCTTCCTGGGCCGATTCGCCCGGCTCGCAAGTCACCAGGTCGGCGAATCGGCACGAGCGGGTGAGCGACGAAGCTTGCCTCTGCGCCTCGCTTGGCGGCTCCGTGATCGGCAGCTCGAACGAGAAAGTCGATCCCTGGCCGACCTCGCTTTCCAATCGCATTTGTCCGCCGTGCAACTCGACCAGCTCCTTGACCAGCGCCAACCCCAGGCCCGTGCCGGAATAACGCCGCGAGGTCGAGCCGTCGAGCTGCACGAACCGTTCGAAGACCCGCGCATGATCGGCCGCCGCGATGCCGATGCCGCTGTCGCGCACCGCGACGCGGATGCGGCCCTCATGGCTGCCCACCGTGACTGCCACCGTGCCGCCCGGCGGGGTGAACTTCAGGGCATTCGAGATCAGGTTGGTGACCACCGAGTCGAGCTTCTCGGCGTCGGCCCCGATGACGGGCAAGCCTGCAGCGTATTCGAACGTCAGCTCGACCTGCCGTTGCCTGGCCAAGGGAACGGCCACGGCGACCAGCTCGCCGATCAACTGTCCCAGGTCGACCCCCGAGGGGTTCAGCCGCGCCTGCCCCGCCTCGAGCTTCGAGAATTCGAGCAGCCGGTTGATCAGGTCCAGGAGCCTGCGGCCGTTGATCAGGGCCGCATCGAGCATGTACGACATCTCGCCCCCGAGATCTCCGCGCCGCTTGTTGATGATCTCCTCGATCGGCGCCAGGATCATCGTCAGCGGCGTGCGCAGCTCGTGGCTGATGTTCGAGAAGAACTGAGTCTTGAGCTGGTCGTATTCCTGGAGCTGGCTGAGCGAGGCCTGCAGTTGCCGCTTCTTCTTCGACAATTGTCGAGTGCGCTGCTTGACTTTGCGCTCGAGGTTGACGTTCAGATCGCGGATGGTGTGGTCGTTATGGTCGAGCTGGCCGACCATGGCGTTGAATTGGCGAGTGACGATGTCGATCTCGTCGTTGCCGGTGGGGGTCAAGCGAACGGTGAGGTCGCCCGCCTGCACCTGCTTCATCGAGTCGACCAGCGAGCCGACCCGCACCGCCACCGACTGGGCCAGGATCGTCGAAAACACGACGCCGATGGCCACCGCGGCGATGCTGATGCCGGACGTGTGGGTGCGCAGGCTGGCCAGCGCCTCGAGCTGGGCCGTGGGGTGCTCGACCAGGTCGGTGGCACGTTGCCGGGCCAGGGTGCCGATCATCACGACCGTGGTCATGATGATCAGCGAGAAGCAGACGTTGAACCGGCTTCGCAGGTAACCGACGGGTAGCACGTCGAAATCGATCGCGATGCCGTGCTCGATCAGGTGGCCGACCACGGGCCGCATGAAGGACGAGATCAGGAAGTAGGTCGACATCAGGGCCATGACGGTGCCCATGAAGCCCGCCATCGTGACGTTGACCAGCACTGACAACGGAACGTCGTCGACCAGCTTGAGGAAGATCAAGAGCGGCGCCAAGGTCGTGGCGGGCACCAGCCAGCTTTCGGCCAGATGGTGCCGGCCGGCGAAGATCACGGCCTCACGGCCCGCCTCGCGGGCCAACGGCGCTTCGACCGGCATTCCCTCGCGCAGCGCCGCCAGCGCCCGCCGCAAGTGCCGCGTTTCCCACAAGCCATAGAACACCGTCAGGGTCACGGCCACGCCGACCGACACCAGGGCCACGACCTCGAAATGCACGCGCACCACGTCCTGCAGCGTCAAGGTCAGTTGCACGTAGTACAGCACCAGCAGCCCGCCGACCGAGCCGCCCAGGCGCGTGACCACCATCATCCAGAGGATGTAGCGGGAACCGAGCCGGTCCAGCATGCGTTTGGAGTAGCGGCGGAACATGGGGCGGACGGCGGAAGGATGAAGGGTTCGGGGTTCGGGGTTCGGGGTTCAGGGTTCAGCGTTTCCGCCTTCATCCTTCCGCCTTCATCCTTTACTTGTAGCCGCGGCTTCCCAGGTGGATGCAAATCAGCCGCTCGAGTCCCTTGATGATGACGCCGAAATCGAAGGAGCGGATCAGGTGTGCCTTGGAGAGCAGATAACGGCGGTGCTCGTGCCAGGAATCGATGAAATGCCGCTCGTGTCCGCCCCTCACGACTCCCGCGCGGATCTGCTCGCGGTCGTTTCCGCGGAGCTGGGCCAGGGTCACGTCGCCGCCGGCCAGGGCGTGCGCGTAGACGCCGCTGGTGTAGTCGCCGTCGGCCAACTCGCGTTCCCAGGTCGTGATCAGGTTGCCCACGCGACCCATGCACTGGGCATGCCACACCAGGTCGCGCAGCGCGCCCAGCTCGTCGCCGTCGAAATTGGGCGAGCACAGCAGGTCGAGCGTGCTGGAGATGATCATGTGCATGTTGTGCGGCGTGTACAGCTCGTGCTCCGCCATGTTCAGCAGCGACAAGTTCTCGTTGACCAGGTGCGAGTAGCGCATCACGTTGAACAATTGCAGGTAGTCGTATCGCAGCAGCTTCGCGTACTCGGCGTAGCGCGGGAACTTCGCGGCGCGGGCCTTGATCTCTTCCCAGACTTCCACCGTCAGCTTGCCGTAGGCGCGCTGTTCGGATGGAAATTCGGAGAAGTCAGGCGGCGGGGCGTCGAATGACAGGCTGAGCAGCTTTTCCAAGAGCCGTTCGTCGCCTTTGCGGTCGGCCACGTCGTCGAGGAGCACGTCCAGCATGATGCCCAACACCCGCGTATCGCCGACTTCGTCGCGCAGCTCGGGTAAGACGCAGGGCAGGGTGGTGATCTCGACGCCCTGGCGGCACCACTTCCAAAGGTAGATGTTGCGCTTGCCGACTTCGGCGTAGCGCGAGGCCCAGTACTCCAGACGCGGGCTGAGCGTCATGTTCAGCACGTGGGAAATCTCCTCTCCGATCCGCTCCGGCGACGGCATTCCTTCATCGGGGAACGACGTCACGACGGCAGGATAGTCCGCCGCCGGTGTAAAGACGACCGCCGGGTTACTCGGCGGAGAAACGAACGTGCTGGTGCTCATGGAAAGCTCGCTGGATGGTCTCGATGGTATCAGGGGCTGTGACGAAGAAAGAATAGCTCACGATGAAGGCGGAAGGATGAAGGATGAAGGCGGAAGGATGAAGGCGGAAGGATGAAGGATGAAGCCGAAAAGCGCGGCGAACGTGCCGATAATTCGCAACGCAAGGATGAAGCCGGAAGCCGGAAGCCGGAAGGATGACGGATGAAGGATGAAGCGGAAAAGCGGCGAACGTGCGGAGAATTCGCAATGCAAGGATGGAGCCGCGAGGCGGGAAAGCGCGGCGAATGTGCGGATAATGCAAGGGGCCGCTCGCTCGAGCAAACCACGCGGCTCCTTCATCCTTCATCCTTCCACCTTCATCCTTTCCCTCGCCGTTTGGCGTTCTTGATGCAGGTGACAAAGATGGCGATTAATTCGTCCACCTCGCGAAGCAAAGGAGCGAGCCGTTTTGACGGCAAGATTCCGCCTTCGGTGAGGAGTTCCAACCAGTAGCCGGTCTCTTCCAATTCCATGAGACCACCCTCGCACTTGCTGACGAACTCGGCCGTCGACCGAGCCCGGACGGCTTCGCGATAATGGGCGCCCACCGATGTTCCCGCTCGGAGCACCTGATTGCCTATCACCTGGGCGACGCTTGACTTCGGCAACGCTGTGAACATGCGGATGATTCGCAGCGCGAGCGCCTTCGTCCGCTCGCGGAGATCCCAAGGCTGTTCTTGCCTTGATCGTGGCTCGTCCTCACCTTGACCTTTCATGATTGCACCTTCAAAAGGCCTTCATCCTTCCGCCTTCATCCTTCATCCTTCATCCTTCATCCTTCCGCCCCCCACGGCGGTGACACCAATCCGAGTTGCGCGAGCATGCTGAAGAAGTCGGGAATGCCCCAGTGTTCGGCCAGTCTCCCTTGACGGACCCGCATGAGGTGCATCTCCATGATCGTCCATCGTTTGCCCGTCGGCGGCACTCCCAGGAAAGGCCCCTGGTGCGTGCCCGTCGAAGTCATCAGCGCCACGACCTTGTCCCCCTCCGCCACCAATTCCAGGATCGTCGAATGGAAATCGGGAAACGCGCCATGGAGAAGCAGTAGCCGTTGCTTCAGCCCCTCGCCATCTCCCGGCAGGCCCGGCAGCGGCGTATGATCGAGAAACTCGGGACTAACCAGCTCGGGCAACAGATCGAGGCGCGCGCCATTGACGAGCTCATTCCAAAGCCGGTTGACGAACTGTTTGTTTTGGTCCGTGGTCATTGGTCACTGGTCAGTGGTCAGGAATGTTCATGCATTTGCAAATGGCAATGTTCTCCGCGTCTACGTCCCCCCGTCCCTTTCATTCGTGCGTCGCTACGGCCAATTCATGCTCCGTCGCGCATCCGCGCTCGCGCGGAGTCAGCCGCGCGTGGAACCCGTTTTTAGGACGTAGCGTGATCATTGGTCGCACCGTCATTTCGGCGCCGTCGGCCGGCTCGATATGGAAGGCGCGCGCGAACATGGCTGTGATCGTGACCCCCTCCATGTCGGCCAGCGGCTTGCCGATGCACAACCTCGGGCCCTCACCAAAGGGAACGAAACAGCCGGCGGCGGGCTTCTCGCCCCCCAGGAACCTTCCTGGATCGAACTTTTCGGGGTCGGCGAAGTACTTGCGGTGCATGGCGTACGGGCTCCAGATCAGGTTCGCACCGGCGGGAACCGCGTAGGGGCCCAGTTGCGTGTCGGCGGCGGCCATGCGGTCGAGCATCGGCACCGAGGGATAAAGGCGCAGCGTTTCTTTCCATACGGCCTCGGTCAAAGGAAGCGAGCCCAGCGGCACCTCTCCCTCCGGAAGGCCCCGCACCTCTTCGTGCAGTTGGTCTTGCACGTCGCCGTGCCGCGCCAACAAACCCAGCAGAAAGGCCACGGTCCCGGCGGTCGTCTCGTGCCCCGCGACGAACATCGTCATCACGTGGTCGCGCAGCTCGACACCGTCGAAACCCGCTTCGAACAACAGCGACAAGGCGTCGCAACGCCGCGCCCGTTCGGCCCGCGCCTCGTTGCGCCGCTGGTCGATGACCTGGCTGACGATCGACTCAAGGCACCTCAGCGCCGCCTGGAAGCGGCGTTTGCGCGGCGTGTTCCACGATTCCGGCACCAGCGACCACATTCGGTAGCGGGCGTAGGCGTTGCAGACGTCGACGGCCTCGCGCGCCTCGTCCAGGTCGATCCGCTCGGGGCTGGCCCCAAACAACAGTTCCAACGCGACCCGCAGCATGAGCTCGGTGGTGATCGCGTCGAGATCGACGGGGCCTTGGGCCGCCTCGCGCGCCAGGCGATCGAGCATGGCCCGCGTTTGGCGGATCACGATCTCTTGCTGCTGGCCGACCATCCCGCGGCTGAATGCCTGCTGCACACGGCGGCGGGCATCGATCCACTCTTTGCCGTCGAGCGTCACCAATCCCTTGCCGAGCACCATCTGCAGCTTCTTGAACATGAATCCCTTCACGAACCGTTTGGGGTCCGAGAGCAGTTCGCGGACCAATTCGGGTTCGGTCACCAGATAGAACGGCGATCCCATCCAACCCAGGCGCACCAGGTCGTGTTTCGAACCGACCTCGACGAGGAACTTCAGCGGACGGTTGAGCATTTCGAACAGGAGCAGCGGCGGGCAAAGCGACGTCGGCAAGTGGGATGGCGGCTTGTTCTTCGTCGCCGGGGAATTCGGGCAATCGTTACGCATGTTTGGCCTTCAAGGGGCGGGGGGAGGGGGAAGGGGACAGTGGAAGGATGAAGGATGAACGACAACACAATGAAACGGCCCTGGAAAAAGCCTAGCTTGAAGTAAGGATGAAGGCGGAAGGCGGAAGGATGAAGGATGATAAGTATCGCTGTAGTAGCGGAATTCGTGAGAATTCCGAACGTCGGATGTGGACGGTCTGAACTCTCCTCATCGGTGTTCATCCCCCCGTCGCTCGCACGAGGAATAGGTCATCTAATCGTCAAATTCACTCCCATCGTTACAGCTTCACGATCCAGCCTTCATCCTTCCGCCTTCATCCTTCCGCCTTCATCCTTCCGCCTTCATCCTTCATCCGCCTTCGACCTTGCGGCTTGGGGACGTTGTGTGGCGGATACGGCGGATGTCGAAGTTGCGGGCCGAGAGGGACGAATCCATTTGGCATGGCGACGTTTTCGCTTCGTCGCCGGCATCCCGTTTCCTGAGAATGAAAAATGAATACCCGCAGGATCGTGGCGGTGTTGATCTGCGTAGGGACGCTGGGCTCGCCAACGAGGGCTTGGGCCGATGGCGTGATCCGCGACGGTGTGGGGGCGATCTCGACCGGCCGCGGAGGCACCAACTTGGGCTATGCCGATAACGGCGCGGTCCTGCTGGACAACCCCGGCGCTCTGGTCAACGTCCAGGGCAGGGGCCTGATGGAGGCCGACGTCGATACCTTGATCACCGACATCCAGTACACCGACACGAAGCCCAACAACCTCAGCGCCAAAGTGATACCGATGCCCTTGCCGGAGGTGTCCTGCATCTGGAAGAGCCGCGACGGCGATTGGGCCTGGGGCATCGGCGCATTCGCGCCCGCCGGCTTCGGGGCCAGCTACAATTTTCAGAACTCCTTCGCCGGACCCCAGAATTATCGATCGATCGGCGCTCTGGGCAAGATCTTGCCCGGCTTGTCGTACCGTGTCAACGATCGTCTCTCGATCGGCGGCACGTGCGGGCTGGCCTATGGTCACGTCGACCTCGAAGGCCCATTTTTCCTGCAATCGGGGGCGCTCAGAGGCGTGCCCACGGTCATCGACTTGCAGGGCGACGGCGTGGCGCCGACCGGTTCGGTCGGCTTGCAGTACAAGCTCAGCCGGCGAACGACGTTGGGCCTGACCTTCACCACCGAGACCCAGATGCACCAGAACGGCGGCATGAGCGCCAACATCTACGGCGTGGCGCCCGTCCCGATCTACAGCCGCTTCGCCGCGCAAACCAGCATCACCTGGCCGAGGTCACTCTCGTTCGGCTTCATGCACCAACTTTCGTCACGGCACCGGGTCGCGGCCGACGTGTACTGGTACGATTGGAGCCACGCCTTCAACCAGGTCGGCCTTGGGCTCACCAACCCCTCGAACCCACTGGTCGCCGCCCTGGCGGGCCCGGCCATCATCCAGAGCTTACCCATGAACTGGCGCGACACGGTTTCGATGCGTCTGGGCTATGAATTCTTGCCCAGCCGGTATTCGACCTGGCGGGCCGGTTACGTGTACCACAGCAGTCCTGTGCCCAACTCGACGCTCAATCCCTACACCGACGGCGTGTTAACGCATGCCTTCAGCGTTGGCCACAGCCGTCGCGTGGGCCGAGCCTGGCTGAACGCCTCGTACCAGTACTCGTTCAGCCCCACGCGCCAAGTGGGCACCAGCGCGTTGGCCGGCGGCGATTTCTCGAACAGCACCTTCCGTGCGCAGGCGCATTGGATCAATTTGGGCGTGCTCGTACCGTTCTAGCGACCGTATTATTCATGGTCCCACACCTGCGCACACGAACTGGCGGCGGCGTGGGAACGTGCGGCTACGTAGAACGGAATTCATTCCGTTTCCAGCCTTAAGGAACGAAGTGACGCAGTCGCGTGGGAAACGGAAAAACTTTGCGTGTTTTTCATCGTCACCATCGTCACGCATCGTCACGGGGCCCAGGATTTTCGCATCCCGGACGGTGGATTTCCGCGCAAGTTGAGCACATTACACCGCGAGTTGAGCACCTTGCCCGCGAATTGAGCACCTTGCTCGTACAATTTGCATTTTGCATCTCGCATTTTGCATCTCGCATTTTGCATTTTTTCCCCTGTCCCCTGTTGAGCACCCGGCGAAATCCGCCTTTGGCGTGGCCCCCTGCCTCCTTTTGTTTTCATTCTTCATCCTTCCCCCCCTCCCCCCTGGCAGTAAGTTAGGAATTTCAGCGTCAGCAGCGTCAGCAGCGTCAGCAGCGTCAGCACGAACCTGTGTGCCGCGCGCAACATCCTGCTGCTAATGGGCTTGCGAACGTCGCCGCGATCTCAGCGCCGTCGAATGGCCAGCGTCAGCATCGCAACGGTCCAGCGTCAGCGTTGTAGGTTAGGCTTCCCTCGTTCCCACGGCTCCGCCGACCCGCCGCGGGTGCCCGAACGGCTCTTCGGCCGCTCTGCGGCGCCCCGTCCGCGCCGAGCTTTCGGCACACCCCGCCGCGACGTTAGCATCTTTTCAAGCGGCTTGGCGTTGCGGCACAGTACCACTGACGGGCACGAACGTCTGCCCGTTTTTTGAGCACGCTTCCGCGACCGAAATCCCCGCATTGATCGGTCGATCTCTCGGATAATTACATAGACTGGAAAAGTGTTTTCTATCGAAGATTTTGATTATTCTATTCCCGCCTGGCACTGCCGGATAGTCCGGCTCTCGCACCCCCACGTGCCCAGTATCTTGGCGGCCCCTGCGCGAAAACGATGCACCTCCAACGGCTCGCATTTGCGGTCTCGGCGAGCGCCCGCGAACCTTCTCCGCCGAATGGGATTCCTGCAATCTGAGAACACCGCAGGTTGAGCACCTTACCTCGGAGTTCGGAACACTTATCAACGCAAATCCACACTAATCGGAAAGCGGGTTCCATCAGCGAAGATTAGCGCCGATTAGCGTTTCTGTGTTTCCGTCGGCGAGCGCCCGCGAAGCTTTCCGCCGAATTGGCCAGCTTCGCGACCGGCGAGATTCAAGCGCGCCGCCTGGACCGTTAACCGGCCAGACACGCGCGCGGGCATGTCGTACACCCCATTTGGAATAATACCGGTGTCCAGTTCTCAAGGCAAGCCCCCCGTTCCCCACGGCGCTTTCGCTTCATCCTTCGGCCTTCATCCTTCCTGAGCTCCGCCGCGAGCACGAAATCTGTCGAAAACGGCGTCCAAGTCGTCCAAGTCGTCCATCTACTAATAGGGGGGAATGTCACGCGAGTCGCAAACCTTTCCCGATACCTGACTTGCGCACACCATTTCCTTCGTGGCCATGCCGGAGTGGGCGGCCCAAGTCGTCCAATAAGTCGTCCAAAAACGGCGCGCAAGTCGTCCAATTTCGGTGGTTTCGCCCGCCAGGCAGTCGGTGGCGGTCAAAAACAAGTCCATTCCCTCAGACGTCCACGACCCAGGCTGGTCTAACACCTGTTTGGGGGGTGCGAGTACTTAGAACGGCAATCGCGAACTAGCCCGTGTATACCAACTGCCGGTGCTGAATGCGCGCCTGCCTATGAACCGGGCAACAGCAGCCGACCTTTTGGGCAACATTCCGCTACTAGACGAATTGTAGCCCACTGAGCGGCACCGCGGTGACCCTGGGATCGCGCCTTGCTGAAGTACTGTTCCGCCAAGTGGTCGTGATCCATTAAGCCGACCTGTGGATCGGGCCACCGACGCCCGATGGTCGACGATCGGCACCGAAGTTGCACCACAATCGATGAGTTGTTCCGCGCGCATCCGAGTTAGCCCGCGCATCCGAAATGGTCGGTGGCGATCGCGAAAATCTCGCGCTCGGTTCACGCGGCGCTTATCTCCGACTGGTAACCGATCGTCGCGAAACGAGGCGCAACAAACAAGCCGATTGGAGGGGTCAAGATGTCAATCAGGATTCGTTGTCCTCACTGCCAAGCCACACTTGTGGTGAAGGAAGCCTGGATTGCTGGTGGCATTCGTTGTGTCCACTGCCATCAGCCGGTGCCTGTTGGCGCCGAACCTCAGCCGACGGGCGAAGCAGCCATGCCCCAGGCTCGAAAGACGCTTAGCGACGAGGACGTGCTGGCGTTTATCGGTTCGCCGAAGTCGTAGGTGATCACTCACGGGAAGCGACTTGCACGTTGGCCGGCTTGTCCCCCACGATTACGTCGTTTACCGCTGCCAGGCGTGCGAGAGATTGTACGCCATATACGATCGCGAAGATGAAGATGATGCCGAGGGCGGGGAAGAGGGCAAGAAATGAATTGCTGTGGACTGCCCGCTCTTTAAGCACCGTGCTATGAAAACCGGCGGTGCCATGCTCCGCCAACGAATTCATCGAAAAAATTTTCGGCGACGACGATGGAACGCATGACTGAATCCGAGTGGTTTACAAGCCTTGACCCATACACCATGCTTCGTCCCTGCCAGCCAATCATCCGGGAACATCCTCGAAAGGGACGTCTTTTCGCGGCAGCCTGTTGCTACCGGATCTGGCCTCTGCTCAGGGACAAGAGGAGCCGCAATGCGGTTGAAGTGGCGGCTCGATATGCCGATGGGCTGGCGAGCGAGGCTGAACTCCAAGTGGCTGCTGAGGCTGCCAAAGCTGCCCATGCCTGTGGGTTCGGGGCAAAGGGGACAGTGGGGGCATGTTCCGAGTGGGCCGCAGAATTCGCAGCATCGCCGGATGTCTGGTATCGTGGTCAAGCTCGCCCAGGCGATCTACGACGAGCAAGCCTTCGCCCGCCTGCCGAACCTGGCCGACGCCCTTGAACAAGCTGGCTGCCACGACACCGACATCCTCGACCACTGCCGCCGGTCGGGGCCGCATATCCGTGGGTGCTGGGTGGTGGACCTCATGCTACGCAAGGAATTCAATCCATGACCATCAAAGACTACCTGCTGCGGCTGTCGACGACCTCTAGCTTCAAAACCCGCTCGTGCTGGCCGACGTTCCAACCGAAACCATCACGCTCGTAAGCTCGCAAATTCCGGCCGCCGACGCTTGAGCTGCCGTTGCAGGCGATTTAAGATCGAGCTGTGCATCTGGCTGACACGGCTTTCCGATAGATCGAGCGTGACGCCGATCTCCTTCATGGTCAGCTCCTCGTAGTAGTAGAGGATGACGATCAGACGCTCGTTGCGGTTGAGGCCCCTGGTGACCAGCCGTATCAAGTCGGTCTTCTGGATGCGGCGGGTGGGATCCTCGCTTTTTTTGTCTTCGAGGATGTCGATCTCGCGGACTTCCTTGTTGCTGTCAGACTCGGCCCACGTCTTACTCAGGCTGATCTGCCCGACGGCTTTGGCCTCGCGGATCATATTCTCCATCTCCGGTACGCTGACGCCGAGCTGTGTGGCAAGCTCGCTTTCGGTCGGCCGGCGGCCGAGTTTGCCGTCGAGGGTCTTCATTGCCTCGTTGAGCTTGCTGGCCTTCCTGCGGACCATGCGTGGTACCCAGTCCATCGACCGCAACTCGTCGAACATGGCGCCGCGGATGCGGGGCACGCAGTACGTCTCGAATTTGACGCCGCGTGAGACGTCGAAAGCGTCGATGGCACCCATCAGTCCGAACACGCCCGCCGAGACCATGTCGTCGAGCTCGACGGTATCGGAAAGTCGCGAACAGACACGTTCGGCGTGGAACTTGACCAGCGGCAGGTACAGCTCGATCAGCTTGTTGCGGGGCGTCTGGTTCGACGTGTCGACCTTGAAGGCCTCCCAGAGCTGTGCGACGTCCTGCGGTGAGGCGGCAACTTTCATACTTCCTCCGTGACTGCGGACGCAGTCAAACGGGCTTGGAAGGATTCACGCCCGCCGCCTGCCGGACGGAGCTAACGAGCCCGACGCTCTTCAAACTCAATCTAACCGTCACAGTTTGACGGCGTTTTCGTTATCGAAAGCGGTATCGTACATCGACCGATGGGAGTCCTCGGGTTGAGTGATTGTCTGGTTCAACTGCCAGGCGCGCGGTAGCCGAGGAGGCACGCTACCGTGAGCAGGCCGGCGAACAGGCCGAAGCAGCAATGCGGACGGCCGAGGAAGCACGCAACACGGAGCAAGTGAAGCGTGAAAATGCCCCCGCGGTAAGTTGTGCGGGCTGTCACGATTGAGCCAGCCAATGCGTGGATTTGGTTCCTAAAAAGTAAGACCGTGCCAGACGTCAAGGATGTGCCTTGGCACCGCCACCCGAGCGGCGCTTGGCCAGTTCGTCGGCGCCAGGAGCAAGCGGCAAGCACGCCTCAAGCTGGAAAACTTCGAGAGGGACGTGCCGGGCCTGGGAAAAAACAACAGCCTACGGTTTGGCTTTGACCAAATCCCCCGAATAGGCAAGGCCCCTTCGGCAATGGCGCGGGGAAAGACCCCCCCGACTTGTCAACCAGATTCCCCGCGATCGCGAATTCCCGCTTGCCATCAGTTCCCCGTTTCTGTAAAAGTCTCGCCGTGTTCGATCGCCTCTAGCGGAGCAGTCGTTAAAGACCATTTTGTTGGCCCCGACGACGTCGGCACCGAGCTATTGTTGACGATGGCCCCGCCACCCGTCTTGAGCATCTCACTGCCGCGCCCACCCGCGTTGGGGGGGCGACGCAACGCTACAACGGGTTTCGGGTGTGTTGTGGCGGCTAGCCAATTCGTTCAAGCCGTCGTTCGTAGTCTTTTCCGGTGCCGGTTCCGCGCCGCCCTATTCAGTTGCTCACGATGACGCCCCGATGATATGCCACGTTCCGTGCTTTCGCCCGGGCCGCAAGTTCAGGCAAGACGTCTTGGTGGCTGAGGATGATAAACACATCCCCGGCGTCGAGGCTCAAGTCGGATGTTGGATTGCGAATGAACGAGCCGTCTGATTTCTTGATGGCGACCATCACAAACC
>Ga0307374_10011315_pt1 | contig 12713 bp, 12 predicted proteins | sample OX3MG_FD_202532 | JGI IMG/M metagenome (GOLD analysis project Ga0307374, IMG submission 202532) | Soil microbial communities from Risofladan, Vaasa, Finland - OX-3 | ecosystem: Environmental > Terrestrial > Soil > Coastal area > Acid sulfate soil | place: Finland: Risofladan, Vaasa | collected...
TGTGGCTGATGTGTCTGATGTGTCTGATGTGTCTGATGTATCAGTTGTGTCTGATGTATCAGTTGTGTCTGATGTATCAGTTGTGTCTGATGTGTCTGATGTGTCAGGGATGCGAGCGATTGGTGTAGCTAATGTGTCGGATGTATCGGATGTATCAGGGGTGTGAGCGGCTTTGCACAAAAAGTCCCCCTAACCGCCCTCTTTTTTGTGCAATACGAAAAGTCCGATGGTCTGCTCGTACCTCACTTGCTTTCTTCATCACGTCCAGGGAGCACGCGCCTGTACACCCTGAACCCCTGTGGGAAGTGTACCAGCGTCGCAGTTGTGGGGAGCGTCCGTTCACGTTGTACAGCCCAGTGATACGCCTCTATCCATGCCTCTTGTTCATCCACAGCATACAGGGGAACAAGGACGCTCCCTTTCATGTCCTCATACGGGACATCCAACATCCACAAGGTTTTTGCCGTCTCCATCTTTGCTCTCTCTTGCCGATAGGTATATTAGCTACTAGTAGTCAATATACTACTATAGAACATACTGAGATAGCAAGCGTAGTTCTCAAGCACATAGGAGATTGGTACAATTCCACTGAGGAAAAATGAGGCAGAAGGACACGGGCAATGATTCGCTTGAAGATCAAAGAGGTTGCGCAGCATAAGGGGTATAGTATGTCCAGGCTCTCACGAGAGTCGAATATGGCCTATAAAACCATCCAGACGATTTGGAGAGACCCCTACCACGAAGTCACCACGACCACGCTGAACAAGCTTGCCCGTACACTTGGGGTAGACCCGTCCGAACTGATTGAGTATGTACCGGAGTAGCCCAGTCTCTGCTGCTTTGTGTGAAACTCACCTTTACAACTTATTTCCCATGTTGGGCTACCCATTCAGGTGTACGCACAAAGGTAAGAGTGATTTTGTCTTTTGACCTGCTCGCCCCTGTCATGAGGCCAATACCGCCTGTAAGGACAAATTTAGTCACCGTCCGTCCAACATTGACATGTCCAGCGGTCGCTGATGTTCCCTGTGGCGTCCATCCCCATTGAGCGGCAGCTTCCATCTCTTTTTGCGCCTGTTTCTCTTTCGTAACTGTAGAAACGCTGCTGTGTTATGGTCTCTTCTCGCAGGTTGATCCCCATCATTATGGTGGAGCAAATATTAGTCAGGTTCCTGAGATTGTTGGCATGCTGGCAACATTATTTCGCCGCACGCCCGGATCTATTACAAGTAAGATGCTTAACCTTGATGGCTCACACCAACACTCTGCGCGTGAAGAGCCACTCCTATTTGCTTATCTTGCTTCGCAACCAGAACGATATATTGCACTTAACGGTTTAACCGCAAGTAATGAAACACTCTTATTAATCCTTTAACCCTAATTCACGCCTGACCAGCTTCTCAATAAATGAGCTGCGTTGTTTTAGTGGTATGCGCGATTCTAGTTCTGCCAACGTTTCAGGCAAGAATGTGACATTGATACGCTGTTTCCGATCAGCCTTGGAGGGGCGACCTATAGCTCTTGTTTCTTGCTTCTGCTCCACTGCTTCACCTCATAGCGATTGTTGCGGGTGTAAACAACATCTACACCGTAAATCTGGCAAACTGCATTAACTGCCGCAATGTATTTTCTGCTCTGAACACTACGTCTGGTGCGCTTGCCACACCAGAACTCCATAGTGCGTCGGTTGCATTCTTCGTGCAAAGTTTTCAGTTTCTCTAGTGTACTGTTCAGATCGGTTCCCTCCGCAACAGTTATCAGTGACTGTGTATATTCTTGATCAGTCATGGTTCTCCTCCTCAGTAATAATTTGTATAACTCTTAACTCAATTGTAGTGTGTACACACTTAATATAGCAAGAGTTTAAGGTTTGAACTTTTTAGAAGTTTGAAAAACCATACAACAAGTAATCAATCCGACTGGACTTCCCGCTTCTTTAAGTAGTTCAGAAACAGGTAAATCATGTAAACAGGACTGTGGTACCTACAATTCACTATTTGTCACTCGTTATGCTAAAATAGGAAGATATTACCAGTTAGAACAAATTTTTCCTGGACTGTGAAATATTCCTACTAACAAAATATGGGAGAACGAGTGCTCAAATTTCACTTGAGCAAAGCCGACGAAAGCTTTAATGAAACCGAGAAAAAAAACCTTTACCAGCAGGGGGTATACTGGATGGCTGCGAAACTAGTAAACGATCGCTCTTATAACGAGCTGGTAGAAAAACTTGCCCGTCTCCGAGTGGGCGAACCACTCCGGGTGGTCGATTTATTTTCTGGCTGTGGAGGAATGTCGCTGGGATTGAAGCGAGCCGGGTGCACGATTCTTGGTGGGGTTGAGATAAATAAGCAGGCCATCAATACTTATGCCAGGAATCTTTGTAAGCACACAGATGAGAAAGCATTTGAACTTCATAAAACGCCACATGATATAGCTGCTTACACTCCAGAGATGTTCCTGCGTGAGGTCCTCCAAAAAGAACAGCCAGAGAACCTTGTCGATGTGATCGTTGGAGGCCCTCCATGTCAGGCATTTTCGCGAATAGGTCGCGCAAAGTTACGAGCAGTGAGACAAAAACCTGAAGCATATCTTGATGACGAGCGTTCCAGCCTTTATCTCCATTATCTTGCCTACGTGGACTTCTTTCGCCCTCTTGCTGTACTTATGGAAAATGTCCCGGATATTATGAACTATGGTGGAAAGAATGTGGCTGAAGAAATTGCCATTTCGCTAGAGGAGATGGGATATAGCTGCCGTTATACTATTTTGAATACTGCCCATTATGGTATTCCTCAACTGCGTCAGCGCTTTTATTTGATGGCTATCCTCGCTGATCTTCATGTCGAACCCTGCTTCCCCCAACCAACTCACAATATTCGGATACCTTCTGGTTATGAATCTGCCCGTAATGTCGCTTTGAATGCGTTAGGACAAGATTTATTCCATACTGCCAGGTATATTGACCCGCCTCGCATAGTAGGTAGCCTACCTACTGCTATTTCGACACGTGAGGCTCTGGCAGATCTTCCCCCCATCACAGCACATTTAGAAGGGCACATGCCACGAGGCATCAGAAAATTCAATACACTGGCTTCCTATGCCCAGGATATCGAACCTTCTAGATTCGCACTACGGATGCGGGAATGGCCAGAGTATGAATCTCATGAAGGCGTTTGGGATCATGTAATACGTTCCCTTCCTCGTGACTATCCGATCTTCAAGCGTATGATGTATGATGACCAATATCCACAGGCTCATCAAATAGCGTGGGAACTGTTCGAGGAGAAACTGAGAAAATACAGAGAGCTACTGGGTACAGAATTTGATGAAGGATCAGAAACCTATAAATCTCTGTTAAAAGAAACGGTACCGCCCTATAAAGCGGACAGGTTTCCCAATAAATGGTGGAAACTCAACCCAGATCTGCCATCACGCACTTTGACTGCACATATGGGCAAGGATACCTATTCTCATATACATTATGACTCGGAACAGGCTCGTGTGATTTCTGTACGCGAAGCCGCAAGACTGCAATCTTTCCCTGATGGTTTCCAGTTTGATGGTGCCATGAACTCTGCATTCGCCCAGATAGGGAACGCAGTTGCTCCCCTCCAATCATATGCGCTGGGCAGTCATATTAGACAACTTCTTCTCACAGCAGCGAGCCAGATACACGAATACGAAATAGCATTAATATAAATTTTTATCTAGCGAATAAAGAGTTCATTTGAAAAAGGCTTTGAATGAGCAATGATGGACAAGCGTATCGAAGCAAATAAGCATACTTTTTCTCTCGATCAATTTCATGAAAGCCTGCATGCCTGGGATGCTAAATATCGACGCATCTTTCCCTGGCGTACAACCGATAATCCTTTCCACATTATGATGGCTGAGCTTATGTTGCGACGGACGCAGGCACAACAGGTCATCAAGGTATATGAGGATTTTATCAAGAAATACCCAGATGCTCATGCTCTCGCGAATGTATCAACAGATGAGGTAGAAAGTACCCTGTTCTCACTTGGACTTGCCTGGCGAGTTCCGGCTTTTCAACTGATTGCACGCACTCTTGTGGAGCAATACAAGGGTAATGTACCAACCAGTTACGATGCGCTTGTTGCCTTACCGGGTGTTGGCGATTATGTCGCCAGCGCGATTTGTTGTTTTGCTTTTGGACAAGCTATGATGATTGTAGACACCAATACTGTGCGTGTGGCTGGTCGCCTTTTTGATATACCAACACATGCAGAATCCAGACGAAGGAAACCCATTCGTATACTACTGCAGGCATTGCTTGATCAAAAGGACCCTAAATCATACAACTATGCAATGCTGGACCTTGCGGCGCTGGTCTGTACGCCAACAAATCCGAACTGTTCCGTATGTCCTCTATTGCTTTACTGTGTCACAGGACGGGAACGAATTATATATCAGACTCGTTAATAGAGTCAGGCAATCAGAGATTTATTCAGCATAGAAACGTGACCAGACACTTTATAGAGGTCTGAAACGGTCACTTATAGATAAGCCTCAATGGGGGAGGCAGACCTTTACAATAAGGGGTAATATCCATCTAACCAGCTATGTTTACATCAGATTCTGGTTTAAAGCCGAGCCTGCGGGCTTCTTCAAAGATTATCAGCCCTTGCTTTGCCTGCTTCATCGAGGGCATTTTGCCATTTTGTCGAAGTCGACCAAGACTGAAAATGAGGCTGCGCTGCCAGGCATGAAGATTCTGAGTTTCTTTAGCCCATTTTGCGAGTTGATACCAGGTTTCAGCGGGTATTATTGCAGCCTGGTCAATTTGTTGTTGTTCGGCATGACTAAGGTTTTCAATACCTCTATCGATTTTAACACTTCCCTCTGGACCGATAGTTATCAATTCATCATTAAGTAATGCAGGCAAATCAATTATGAGATCACGAACTTTAGTCCAGCATTCCTGTCGTTTACACCACTCCGTTACATTTTTGCCACCGGGCGGCGAAATTATGATCTCATGCACTTGATGAGAGATATTTTCAATTGCATCATGCAGTCCCTGTTCAATACTTTGTTGCCTCCAGATACGGTCAAGATCAATCCGCCCTGCTGTGCAATGATATATAGAAGCAAGAGTGTATGTCACTATATTAGCCCGATAGCCGCCAAATTTCTGCATTGCTACAATCTTTTCGGCTTGACGGAACAGGATAGCTTTAGCTACAAGACGCTGGAAGTACGATTGATCAACTTCAAAATTCCCTCGTTTTTGCAGTCGTAATGTAAATTGAGTGAAACATTTCTGAGCACCCTGGCTGACTATATAAGGCAACTGATCCCAAGTCATTTCAAATTTCGCTAAATCTGTCTTGGTAAATTTTTGTGTCGTAGAGTGAATTTCCTTAAACTGTCGCTGGCGACCGGGTGTACCCTCACGAGTAATAGCATCTTGATATTGCCCGCGAGCACGCTCATAAAACCATCGCGTCTGGCGTTGAGTTCCATCAGCAGCAGGAGCCCAGATAGAGCGTGATAATGCTTCCAACTTTACGTGGAAAGGTTCGTTCGCGCTGAAATCAGCTTCACTAACTTTGTTCTGGCTGTTTGCGTAGCGGGAAATTAGTGGAACTAGACTAGCAATTTCGTTTGGTGAAACAACACTAATCTTAGCCTGAACACGTAACCGCGATACGTCTGCTTTATCTCTGCGAGAGGTATAAAAAACTGAAGCAGTAGTCTGTCCTCCGTTCACAATTTGCAGGTCGCTGAGAGACTTAATGCCAAGTCCTCCACCCGCTAGAGGCACTAGCTCAATATTTGATGCGGTTGCCGAAATCCCATTATTGTATGCTAGAAAACGTTCGGGCTTTTCCAGAATCGTGCGCCGTATTCCCTGATTGACTTTGCCTTTCGCCTGCAAAAATGAGCGGACATTCAACTCAAGTAAACGGGATCCATACGACGCATACAGAGTGCTCAAGATATCACCAGGGAGAATTGTCAGATATGCAGAGTAATCAGCTGTGTCATCAGACTCTTGAAGGCAGGGTAATGGAGTGCCAAACTGTTCAATAAAGTCGATGTGAATCGGTTCTTTATGCTTGCCAGAACTGACATAGCGGTAAAGGCGACGGATATCCCAGACGTGATACGATATCTGTAGATCATTTAGTTTCGCATCGGGAATTATGTCTATTGTCGTCAAGCCGTCAGTAAACAGGTAAAGGCGAACTCTAATAATATCCCGACGACACTCATAAATATGCTCTGCCATATCGAAAGCTGGTGAAGCTTCTTCAAGTACCATATAATACGTTTCAAGAGATTTTTCCAGAAATTTGCTCAGACGCTTGAACGCTGCTTCAACATCACCTTTCCCGACTGTTTCAGGTGGCACAAGTTGAGTATAAATTGTGATGAACATATCAAGTGTACCATCATCGTCGAGATTAAAGCCACTTACTTCAACACCCCTGGCGGCATGGTAGCTAATAGTACCATCTTCCAGTTCTCCGGCTTCAATAAGCTCGTCAATCATACGCTGCGTAAAGACTTCTGCCCGCAAACTCTCGATGTCTTCAGTATCAGCAGCGCTGATAATTTCTTGTTGCAATTGTGTTGCAAATTCGTACAGCTCGTAGTCATTCTCCATGATTCAGCCCTGCCAGTTGAGATTTTAATATATCATCGGTTACTGCATAATGGCGGCACTCCGCGGCTGCAATGGAATATCTGACAGCACCCACACCCGGTTTCAGATCAGCCTCGACAATACGTGGGAAAGCATCTTTAACTCGATAGAGAAAGGTATGCCTGACGTTGTACTGTGTACTTTCATATTGTGAGGACTGTGACTGAAGAAAGCCCGCTTCGAGCAGTCGATCTTCAAATAGCTCAATTGCGGCTGAGTCGGCTGTAAGTAGCTGTCGTAAGGAATTGATCATAATGATTAGAGACTCTCCTATATTTTCTCGAGCATCAATGGATAGGTGAAGGAGAAAAAGTGCAGCAAGACCTGTGTCGTCAAGTTGACGTTCGCTCTGAATTATTAACTGCTGAGGTTCTTTCATACCTGTAGTCTTAACCTCAATGGCACATGATTGTAACAGAAAATCCTGATGTGCGCCGCCTGGACCAACCCACGCTAATAGAGCAGGGTAGAGACCTACCAGAGGTATTAATCGTTCACGTAGGAACCAGAGCTCACCATACAATCCTTGTTGGGCTTCCCTACTAAGACCGTCTGGACCAACCAACTCCAGAAACTTTTGCCAATGCTGCAAACGGCTGATAAATGCCGCAAGAGCGGCTGGCTCAGACGGTGCATGAGCAACAACTTCAATGACATCACGGATAAGCGCGTCAAAAACAGTATCAAACCTCTGCTCCCTCAGTGCCAGTTGAATCGTAAAACCAGTTTGCTCATTTTCAGAACGAATTATGACTACATCAAGCCCACGAGCAGAAGGTAGATTAGCTGTTATAGTAGCAGAAACCTCTGTCAACCTGATCTGAAGAATATGCTGATTGGATGGTTTTGTTACAGCTAAAAAAATCCCGCAAACTGATTGTGGTTTCACCCTGCGTCTAATATATCCATCTGCTAGACTTGAAGCAGATGCTTCCAGCGACTGCCAGATCTGAGCATATGTCACAACTCATCTCCAAATTCCTGTTGCAAATAGATATCATTGACCATATACTCAACGGCAGCTTCCTCTCCTCGAGTACTTTTAGGGAAGCTGATTGCCAATCCTACTATAGGAACATGCGGCTCAGGAGGCAGATCTGAATCATACTTTAATACATAAAGAAGTAGAAGTCCTTGCCTACCTGGACGCGTTCTTCGTACAACCTGACCAGAAGGTATAGTTGGTTTCTCGTTACTTTTAGATTTACCAGAATCTTGCATCCATATTCTCTGAGTCTCGTCTGTTGCCTGATAAACCTCCTCTTTAGAGAGATCAATCCACTCATCTCTTGGGCTTACAAGACGACGAATTCTATATTTGGAATCCGACGATTCCTTAATTCGCTTACGTTCCGTCAGTCCAACAACCAGGCTGGCAATATTCTGGGATAAGCCTTCTTCTACATTCTCTCGATTAGATATCAATGCAACAGTCCACTCTACAAGTTCATCATCCATTATTCGTGCTTTAATATATTTATTGAGGACCGATGATCGGACAGTTCTTGCGGTTTCGTGTGTTTTGTAGTCTGCCAAAAATTCCACAATGACTTCGCCTGATACACCATTCCAGATATAATTATCTCTGGTATTATCATTAATTCGCCGCATGTATCTAGTATCTATATCCTGGATCAATCGCTCTGTCGCCTGAAGGTTCTGTAGATTATCTTTCTTATCTTCGAAGAAGACCACAGTTTCAACAATACTCTGAGAATACGATAATTTCACTTTTTGCCCTAAACGCATCTTGGCCGGAGCTGTTATCATTAACCCATCTGGATGTTTTCTTACACCAAGGCCATATTCCGTGGGCGTTTTTTCCAGCGCTGCCATGTCTTCAAACATCTGTCTCAGTTCTTCATCTGCTGCCGTAATATCACGATACCAGTTTATCAGTTCTGAGGTGGTATGGAGACGGCATAAATCAGTATAACCGACACGATAACCAAACCAACGCCCCATTTGCATAAGTGTATCGTACATTTTAGAGGCTCGCAAGTAGTAGCTGATGCTCAACCCTTCCAATGTAAGGCCACGAGAGAGTTTATCTCCACCTATACAGATGACACTCAGTCCATCCGGATGTTCAACATACTGCAAAGTGTCTTTGGCAGTGCCATTGATCTTCCTGACTTCAATTTTCGAGGCAGCAGCGTAAAGCACCTCTTTCACCTGGTCCCATGTCACTGTGACGAGATCTGATTCTTGAAATTTCTGCATAGTCGATTCGAAGTCGGTCTTCCAAAGGATCTTGAGTTCATCTAAAAGCTGATCTGGTGCAAATCCATCACCATATCTGAGACGTTGCTGGAGAAAGGACAGTTCCTCTGAGATCTGTTCAGCAACACATGACTGTACCGCAGTGAATCTAGTAACGTGAATGAGCATCGAATTGTGGGCATGTACTTGTCCACGTACACGCCGCGCTGCACATGTAAGGATAAATTCCTTTATAGCCTGTTTAACTGATTGAGGCAATGGGCCAGGTCGATGTTCCTTCTTATGTTTATCTGGCATCCATTCCTGGTAATCATCGACACGACGAATAAGCGGCAAATCTGAAGCAGTTATCTGACCGGTCACAAGATCTGTTGTTAGACCAAAGAGTTTTGTCGGCCCAAGATAGTTTGAGGGCGGCTGAAGATTAACGATAAAACTGCGAGGAAAGAGATCTTCACCGAACTCCTCACTGTTTACGCTATCAGCTATGAAAATATTGGCAAATGGAGTTGCCGTATATCCAATGTAAGCTGATTGCTCAAAACTGTTCAGTAGTCTACGGATCAAACCATTGATTTTTGTTGGATCCATTTCAGAGTCGGGGTTACCATCTTCATCGAGGACCGGGTTGGTATTGATTGAAGCATTATCTGCCTCGTCATCAATCAAAAGCAGCGGAACATCATGTACCTGGCGTAGTGAATCACCCCGCGTACTTGATTGTAGGATAGTCGCCCATTTCAGGAGATTCCTGAGCACAGAAGTATTTTTCTTCACTACTAGCAGGACAGGTTCAGCACCACCGATCATAACATTAGCCTGTTGAGCAACTTTCAGATTAAAATCTCCTCTATCAGCGCTATTTGTCAAAGAATGAACATGGTAGAGTTTTGCACCTGGAAGGCGACCTACGCCCAAACGAATATTGTTGGGATCGAACAAACTCCTTTGCTGCGTATCGAAGCCCAGAAAGCCTTCATCAAGGCGCAGTTGCGTTTGACTACGTAAACTATTGTGAATTCCAGCCAGAACGACGATGAGTTTGTATCCGGCATCAGCAGCTTTACAAATCAGAGCTGTGTAGTTAGAGGTCTTGCCAGATTGAACCTGACCAACAACCATGCCACGACGATCCCAGGAACCAGACCGTTGCGGATTTTCCAGCCGACTGAGGATTTGATTGGTAACTTCATCAAGACGTCGGACAGCCTGTGGAGGCATTCTGAGGTCATCATCCAGATATTGCTGATACCGCTCCCAAAATCGCCATTGTATTTCAGCACGTCTAGAAGCAAACCATTCTTGATGATCACGCATGTCATCAAGAGTTAGCATCATGGGAACGTAAACGTTGCACAGGGTTTCAATTTCCTTGACAAGCTGATCTTCCTCAATGTTCCCCTCATCTGAATATTGTTTCATTTCACGAAACATTTTCATTACATGGCGAACAGTAGTACGAATTGTTTCAGTTGTTGGTAAATCTTCGTTACGCAGGATTTGGAGCGCAATGGTGATAATGATCTTATTTGTTTCTGGAGCAATCATATTTCTTCACCTACCGTTTCATCGTCACCTAATGACATAACAAGTTCTTTAAATTGTTGAAATGGTTCAAGGGTTACAAGCCGTTCTATGGCCTGTGTATGTGAATTACCTCGTTTTCGGAAAGAGATATAAACCTGTTTGATAATCTCGAACACTTCTGAAGAAGGGGATCCCTCAAATGGGGCGAATTGTGTGTTCGGGTGAACAGAATTTTCTATAGTGATAAGCGGAACTGGAATTGTCTCTTCAATCAGACGCAGAAGTGCCTCTACTGTGGCCCGATATTCCTGAGAAGATTGGAGTAAATCTGCAATAAGCGGCTGCTCACGGTTGATGCGAAAGGTAACACGCCCATGCTTCATTTCTCTATTCCAGACAAAAATGTCGTTTTCTGACATCTTACGTGCCAGCACCTTACCGCGATGGCTATAAACTTCTACAGCACGATTTCTTGTGATACGTGCTATGCGACGCAGGTCATCATGTAAAATACCTGGTGGCCGGGCTCGCGATTTTCTCACATCAATGTCCCATTCGTGATCCATCGAGTTAGGTAAATCGACTGCAATACGAGCAAGCTTATAGTGTTCTTCTTTTTGAAAGCCCAGCCCTAACCAATCACCAGCGAGCAGCAGCCGTTGGTTGCGATAGATGTAAAAGCCCTGCTGAGCATTCCAGCCTTTAGGACCTGCTCCCCTTTCATGTGTACTGGATAATATTCTTGAATGATGAGGAAGTACGTATGGCCGAACCTTGATAATGTCACCATGCAAATGCAGGCGTTCTTCTGGTAGTTGTTGCGTAGTGGATTCGCTACTCAGGAAAGGATCCCACGACCGAACCTTGTGACCATTAATATAGATGGTGATTCTGCGTGGATCGTCAATAAAACGGTGAAATACCATGCCCAGGTGATTTTCGACACTACTGATGAGTTCGAGAAATCGCCGCCTTGCCTTCTGATCATCTATCCCGGCATCGCCAACCATCCTGTCCAAACGTTCCCATAGGATTATTGTGCCACACTCCTGGTTCTCGATCTCTGCGATGCGCTGTTCTGAGCCAGGAGCAACGCCATGAAGTAACCGCCATTCTGATACGTGACCTACATAATCAAGATCCCAACGCTTAGTTGTTATAGATTCTCCAGATAGCTTAGAGGAGACGGTTAGAACGCGGCTTTGGGAAAATGAAGCTGTTTTCAGACCGAGGCCGAACCGACCAAGATCTTTACGGCTACGCCGATTAAGAGGATTCTGGCTACCCGGACGCATTGCTGACACCAATTCTGCGGGTGACATACCCTTACCATCATCACGTACAGTTACGTAAGAATTGGCTCCATTCCACATAAATTGCACCCAGATGTTTTTGGCTCCCGCTGTAATGCTATTATCAATCAGGTCCGCAATAGCAGCTTGAGGAGTGTATCCAAATGCTCTAAGTGACTCAATGAGAGCGCCTGGTTCAGGATCTACAACGTCATAGTTTTCCTGCATATTTAAGCTTTTCTGCTCAGACATATCGGCTTCCATATAATATATATTGCTCGCATCCCTCTCCACTTATAGCAAGCTAGAATTTATTATACCATACATGTAACAACTAAGATGTGACGCCGACGAACAGCCTATAGGGGAAGCCCGGCTTACGGCTGCGCTGTTATGCATCATTTCATCGAGGGGCCGTATCTTCTAAACGTTCGTGGTCGAGGATGATACGACTGAGCGAATCGCTTACCAGGATGTAAGATAGTTCGATTACCGTTGATAGATAACCAAACAACACACGGACGCCCACAAGGTCTCCGCCCTATATCCACACCGCCCGCGTCCCTACGAGTACGATAACCCTGCTTGGTTGGAAAAATTCATCACCAGGCCACATCAATGCCATCTAAAACAGCGCGTTGAGCAACGCGCGCGAGACGAGGATGTGTTCGCGCATGGCGTTGAGGGCTTGCTGGGCGTCGCGGCGCTCTAGCGCGGTGAGCAGGGGCTGGTGGGAGACGAGGGTGCCTGGCTGCACGCGGCGCGTGCTGAAGTAGAAACGCCAGAAACGCAGGTTGTGCAGCAGGATGCGGTCGGCAGCGTCCTGCAAGAAGGTGTTATGCACTATGTGGGCGAGGTAGCGGTGGATGCGCTGGTCGTCCTCTAAGAAACGCAGTACGTCGGTTTCCTCGCGGGCGTTCTCGGCGGCTTCGATCAGGCGGCGCAGTTCGGCGAGATCGGCGTCGGTGGCGTGGGAGACGGCGAAGTAGGCGTTG
>Ga0307374_10011321_pt1 | contig 12706 bp, 8 predicted proteins | sample OX3MG_FD_202532 | JGI IMG/M metagenome (GOLD analysis project Ga0307374, IMG submission 202532) | Soil microbial communities from Risofladan, Vaasa, Finland - OX-3 | ecosystem: Environmental > Terrestrial > Soil > Coastal area > Acid sulfate soil | place: Finland: Risofladan, Vaasa | collected...
ATGAAACGCTCACGCAACTGCGCAGACTGCACGCCTGCGCCCTTGTCCAAAGAGGGATCGACCCGGCTGACGCGTCGCACAAGCGCGTCCAGACGTGCGAGCCCACTCGCTGCCGCATCGATCGTTGCTGCATTGACCTCAAGAGGCGAACGGTAGTGAGCCTGCAACACAAGGAACCGATAACTGCGAGCGTCATCGTGATCGAGCAGATCTTTGAGCGTGGTGAAATTGCCAAGCGACTTCGACATCTTTTCGCCGGCCACGGTGACAAGTCCGTTGTGCATCCAGTGACGCGCAAACAGATGCCCGTCGGCGACGGCCTGGGCGCGCTCATTCTCATGATGCGGAAAGATCAAATCTTGACCTCCTCCATGCAGTTCGAAACCTTCGCCGAGGAGCGAGAGGGACATAACCACACACTCGGTGTGCCAACCCGGCCGGCCGTCTCCCCACGGCGAATGCCATACCGGTTCATCTGGCTTGGCACGCTTCCAGAGCGCAAAATCGATCGGATCATCCTTGGTCTCATCAAGTTCAACCCGTGCCCCGGCGCGGCGATCATCGATCGATTGGTGAGTGAGAAGACCATATTCGGGAACGAGCGCTGCACGCAGATACACACCCTCGCTTGTCTCGTAGGCGTATCCCTTTTCCTTCAGGGACGCGATCAGGTCGATCATCTTGTCGACATAGTCCGTTGCGTGGGGCTGTTGCTGGGGGCGGAGGACTCCCATCCGGTCCATTGCTGCAAGCCACTCTGCCTCGCACTCAACTGCGACCTCGTGCCAGTCACGGCCCTCGGACCTTGCTCGATTGATGATCTTGTCATCGATATCGGTGATGTTCGAGACGTGCTGGACAAAAACACCACGAAATTCGAGGTATCGACGAAGGACGTCGTAGATCAAGACGGATCGCCCGTGACCGACGTGTGGCGGGCCATAAACAGTCGGACCGCAGACATAAAGACCGACGACACCCGGTTCGCGCATCGCAAGTTCAGTGGTCTTTTGTGTGGCGGTATCGAACAGCTGGAGCACGGCTAGTACCGTACTAGGCCAATGAGCACCTCTCCCTTCCCAGACACCCGCAAAGACTCTGCGCTAAATGACCGCGCCCCGGTGCGCTCGGTTCGCGTCAACATGCCCGAACGACCAGGCATTGACAAGATCGAGGAGCGATGGATTCAGGCGTGGGAAGAACTCGGCACCTACTCCTTTGATCGAACCAAGAGCCGGAACGAGGTGTATTCAATCGATACCCCACCTCCGACGGTCTCTGGATCGCTTCATGTCGGACATGTATTTAGCTACACCCAGACCGACGTCATGGCGAGATTCCAGCGAATGACGGGCAAAGAGGTGTTCTATCCAATTGGATGGGATGACAACGGGCTTCCAACCGAGCGGCGGGTACAGAACCACTACGGAGTGCGCTGTGATCCCTCGATCCCCTATGACCCCAATTTTGTCGCACCAGCGAAACCGAATAAGCCTCCGGTCGCGATCTCGCGACCGAACTTTGTCGAGCTCTGTGGAATCTTGACCACCGAGGACGAGGCAGCCTTTGAAGCTCTTTTTCGCCGACTTGGTCTTTCGGTTGACTGGAAACAGCACTACACCACGATCGGTGAACGAGCCCAGCGAATATCCCAGCGCGGATTTCTCCGCATGCTGAGGGGCGGTCAGGCGTACCGACAAGAGGCACCAACGCTCTGGGACGTAGACTTTCAGTCAAGCGTCGCTCAGGCCGAACTCGAAGATCGCGAGACCGCCGGTGCGTATCACCGCATCCGTTTCTACTCGCAAGGAAATCCTGCCGTCATTATCGAGACAACGAGACCCGAACTCCTTGCGGCCTGCGTTGCGCTCGTCGCGCATCCAGACGATGATCGCTATCAGGCACTGTTTGGGACGAAGGTCACGACGCCGCTCTTTGGGGTCGAGATCCCCGTTCTTGCCCATCCACTTGCAGAACCCGAGAAGGGATCGGGCATAGCGATGGTCTGCACCTTCGGCGATCTGACCGATGTCATCTGGTGGCGAGAACTCTCACTTGAGACGCGAACCATCGTCGGTCGCGATGGCCGGCTCGAGCCGGTGACCTTTGGCATCGCGACCTTTCCAAGTACCGATGCTGGCCGCGCGCAGCTCCTCTATGACGAACTCGCGGGAAAGACAACCAAACAGGCAAAGGTCCGCATTGTAGAACAGCTCCGTGAATCCGGTGATCTCGTTGATGAACCACGCGCGATCACCCATGCCGTCAAGTACTACGAGCGCGGAGAGCGCCCACTCGAAATCGTTTCGTCAAGACAGTGGTACATCAAGACCCTCGAGATCACTGATGATCTCATCTCGCGCGGCCGCGAGATTGATTGGCACCCTCCGTTCATGCGTGCACGGTTCGAGTCCTGGGTCGGGGGACTCAACGGTGACTGGAACATTTCACGACAGCGGTTTTTTGGTGTTCCCTTTCCGGTCTGGTATCGCATTGGCGCCGACGGATCGATCGATGACGTCGATCTGTTGCTCTCTGACGAGTCTCGACTTCCGGTCGATCCCTCTGTTGACGTGCCCGACGGATACGAAGAGTCACAGCGGGGAAAGCCCGGTGGCTTCGTTGCCGATCCAGACGTCATGGACACCTGGGCGACCTCGTCGCTCACACCCGAGATCGCTGGCCAGTGGGAGGATGATCCGGACCTGTTCGAACGGATCTTCCCGATGGACCTGCGTCCCCAGGCACACGAGATCATCCGAACATGGCTGTTCAGTACCGTCGTTCGCTCACACTCGCTCCATCAAAGTGTGCCGTGGACCAACGTAGCGATATCGGGATGGATTCTCGATCCTGACCGGAAGAAGATGTCGAAATCGGTCGGCAACGTTGTCGTGCCAACAGACCTTCTCGAGGCAAAAGGAACCGACGCCGTGCGCTACTGGGCAAGTTCTGCTCGTCTTGGCGTCGACACGATTTTTGATGATCGACAGATGCAGATCGGTCGGCGACTTGCCATCAAGATCCTCAATGCCTCAAAGTTCATCATCGCCCAGATTGGTGATGATCCCGTTCAGGTTCCCGAGTCACTCGAACCGCTCGACGCATCAATGCTCAGCGCTCTGCGCTTGGTTGTCGTCGAATCAACCGCCGCATTTTCGAACTACGAACAGGCTAGAGCTCTTGAACTGAGCGAGCAGTTCTTCTGGAACTTCTGTGACAACTACTTGGAGCTTGTCAAGAACCGCGCGTATCGCAACGACTCTGGTTCAGAAAGTGCAAAGCACGCACTCGGACTGGCACTCTCGGTAATGCTCCGGCTCTTCGCACCATTTCTCCCTTTTGCGACCGAAGAGGTGTGGTCGTGGTGGCTCGAGGGTACGGTCCATCGCTCGGCATGGCCAAGTGCCCAAGAGTTCGGAGAGCCGTCGCGTGACCCTGAGATCCTTGCAAATGCCTCGATGGTTCTCGGTGAGATCCGCAAGGCCAAGACAGGCGCGAAGCAGTCAATGCGCGCAAGCGCGTCACGCGTCACGGTAACTACTGATCCCAGGCGCCTTGGTGATATTGACCTTGCTCGACAAGACCTCATCGATGCAGGGTCAATTGTCGAACTCGTCCTTGTTGAAGGAGCCTCAGACGAATTCAATGTTTCGGTCGAACTTGCCCAGCAAGACGATCCGTCCGCCTAGACAATCCACGAGCGAAGCATTATCCTGCCCTCGCGAATGAAAGTTCTGCCTCTCTAGCTGATTGGATCTGCCGAAAGCTCCCACCGATTCGAATAAGGCACCAAGAACTCCCGTGCGATACGTAAATGCTCTCGCGCCTGTTCGACGAGGGGAAGGTCTTTGAGACGCTGACAGGGGATCTCGAGGCTGACGGGAAGATTCGTTGGTACTTTTTCGAGGATCGCCCCGAGTTCGAGCGCGCCCTCGCCGAGGGGAAGACGGTCATAAACCGACTCGTAGCGAAGGTCATCGGGAGCTGGGACAGTGCTCTTTGCGTCACAGAGCTGGATAAATGAATAGCTGCTCGCCTCTTTGCGGTCGAGATCGGCGGCGACCCCACCCGAGCGCGAGAAGTGCAGCGTGTCAAGGAGAACGTAGACGTTGGATCTCTCGCTTGCTTTTACAAGACTGTATGCCTCATTAAAGCCCTGACACTTTGAGTAGGGCATGTACTCAATCGTGATGCCAAGATCGAGACTCTTTGCATAGTCAGCCAACGCGATGAGTCGTTCGACTACCCGATCGTGCTCGTCGTCCCAGACGGTTGCCTGGACGATCGATGCACCAATCTGCCTGGCAAAGTCGATCAGAACCCTTTCCTCGTCAAAAGTTCTCTCAGGCTCAAAGACGATATTGGAGACCTCCATCACCGAGAGATTCCAGCGTTCGAGCAGATCCTTCGCATCCTTGAGGAACTGTGCATCGACAGCGAGTGGTGACACAGGCATGTCCTGGAGACCAAGTTGAAAGCCCACGGCGTCATATCCCGCCTCACCCGCACACCTGACGAGGTCAAGCGGAGGAGGCCGAAAGAGAGTCAGAGGAGCTAGGCCGAGCTTCATCGCCGATAAACCTTTCCTTAAGTCCAGGAACATGGATCGTAGTCGTACGTTCCAACCACGATAAGCGAGTTCCTGGACAGCTCGCGTTAGCCTTGGTGCAATGGAGAATACGAAGATCACGACCCGCGATGGATCAATCAGGTTGGGTCAGTTCCTCAAACTCGCCAACCTCATCGACTCAGGTGCAGACGCGAAACGCCTCCTCGCGACTCAAGCGGTCCAAGTGAACGGTGAAATTGAGACGAGACGCGGGCGCCAGCTCACGCGCCGTGATGTCGTCACGTTCAACGACCTCACCTTCGAGGTTGCCTAGCCAGCTGGCGTCTGGTGGAACAAGTCGATCGCGGAACTTGAGAAGGTCGTATCAGGCACAATCTCGACCCAGGTGCGACCAGGCGCCATCGAGACCACCTGACCTGAAGAGTCTTTGAACGTGAACGGATCCGCGTCGACCTTGCGTGACCAGGTGACCTTGATCGCCACACCATTTCGGAGCACATAACCAGGTCCGCTACCGGTCAACTGACTCTCGATGTCACCAGAGCCTCCCGGGCTCTCGACGTATGGGCCGATTGTGTACTTGGCCGAGATCACTGCGATGTTCGTTGTCGTTACCGGAGCTCCCATCGACATGTCAAGGTCGATGTTTCGCGCATAGGTATGCACAAAGAGATTCTGCGTCGGCTTCCACTCCCAGAGAACCTCGGTGCCCTGAGAGAAGAAGATACGGAAGGCGCGGATCTTTGTGCCACCAGCTGGCGCAGTATTCGAATAGGTAAATATCGGCGAGGGCGGCGTCGCCAGATTCGGAAAGAGACCATAGAGCGCACTCGTGCTCGTATAGAGATTGTCCGGCGCCTGTCGGTCAGTGGTCCGGTGTGCCGCAGCCTGCGCACCTCCGAGCAGGTTGGCAGGGGTGAGCGTTGAAAGGCCCATCACCTCGTTGACGTCAGGAATAATGCCACCGGCAAAGGCAAGGATCGGATGGCCAAGCTGATTCACAATGCGCGAATCAACCCAGCGCAGAGAACGGGTCGGCCCGATCTCAGGGGCGTTCTGGCACTGATAGACCGCGATGTAGCGCATGATGAAGCCCTCAGCTGGCGTATCAAACACCACGTCGGCTTCGTTCAGTCCACTCTGGGGACGTGCGCCGAATGGCTCATTGCCAATCTTGACCGCGAGCGCTGGGCGACTTGGTACGACGTTGCCAGGTGCAGCGGTATCAGTGAGCGGACAGTTCGTTGTCGCGAGCGCCGGAAGGGTAACCGAGGGCTTGTTCGCGCTGCTGCCGCTCGTCAGTGCGATCGCGATGCCCGCAACCGCAGCAAGCACGACAACCGCCGCCAAGATGCGAGCCCGAGGACTCTTTGGAAGCGAAAATTTGGGTTTGGAGCTAACAGATCGATTGGCCATCCGAACACCATATCGCCCGACTCCTACGAGTATGGGGATAGACGCTCGATTCTTTCGCGAAGCCGTTTTGCACCAAGATAAGCGCAGATTTCGTCGAAATTCTCCAGCGGACCTCTCCAGCGCAGTTCATCGATATCACTGAACGCGGGATAATCCCGACGCAAAGTGGCAAGATCGCGGAAAAGAAATGCATCCTGAATCTCGCTGGCGAGAGTCTGACAGAGACCCTCCGCGCCGCGCACTTTTGAGCGCACGGTCTCTTCCCAGTCTTTGACCGCGAGCGGGATCGCCTCAAGGTGGCCATAATGCGATAGCACCGTCGCCGCGCCCTTCTTCCCCCACCCCTTGAGACCTGGAAAACCATCGGCACTGTCGCCAACAAGTGCGAGCCAATCTGGAATTGATGTCGGTGCGACGCCAAAGTGTTCCCAGATTTCGCGCTCATTTGAATCGACGTTGGTACGCCGGTTGCGTTGGATGACGCGGTCACCTTTGACACATTGCGCAAGGTCCTTGTCGGGGCTGCAGATGATGATCTGCTCCACGCGTTGATCAAGTTCAGCTCTCGCGCAGGCGCTCGCAAGACCATCATCTGCCTCGTACGAGACCATTGGCCAGACAAGCACACCGAGTGAGCGAAGCGCCTCCTCGAGAAAGGCGAACTGCGAAAGCAGGTCTTCATCGACGCCATCGCCGGTCTTGTAACCCGAATAGAGGTCATTTCGAAACGATTCGACCGTATGGTCTGTCGCGACGCCGAGATAGCGATGTCCGTCTACGAGCATCGAGACAATCGAGGTCAGAACCCCGCGCGTTGCGCCGACCTCTCGTCCGTCAGGCGCTCGATGCGATGGTTGCCCAAAGTAGTAACGAAAAAGTTCATAGGTCCCATCGATGAGAGCGACCTTCATCGGCTCAAAGTCCCCCTCGTCCGGTCATTGCGCAGAGGAGGCGCATTCTATTGTGCCTTCGAACTTTCCGTCTGTTGGTGACGCCTGAGCTCGGAGAATGACAGCACGAGCACCCCACAGCTAAAGGCGAGACCGACAAGCGAAGAGGCACGCCATCCCGATTGTTCAAGTGCTACTCCTGCAAGTGCTGAACCTAAGGTTCCTCCAAGGAAGAAGGAAAACATATAGACACTCGTGATCCTGCTCCGTGACTGATTGTTCGAGGAGTAGATCAGGGTCTGGTTCGAAAGCTGGACGCCCTGTGTCCCCGCATCAAGCAAAATGACGCCCAACACGATTGCAAAAATGTTCATTCCTCCGAACAGGAAAAGAAGAAACGAAACCAGGATCGCCGCTCCGGCAATGAGCGTGACCTGAAAGGTGATTGTCTTTCCCCGGCTCTTGTCAGCAATCCGTCCCACAATGTTTGCGGCGAAGACTCCCGCGAGTCCGATGATGCCGAACAGTCCAATCGTCAGAGAGTTCATCGAGAATGGAGCTCTCGAAAGCTGCCACGAGAGCGATGACCACAGCACAGCAAAGCTTCCAAAGGCAAGTGCTCCGATCAGCGACCTGCGACGCAGCACTGGTTCGTGGATCATCAATGTTGCTGCCGCGAAAAGCAGCCCTCGATAACGCATCGATTCTCGTTTCGGCTCTCTCGGGATCAACCAGGACAAGAGTGCTGCAAAACAAGCCATCGTCAGTGTCGAGGCAAAGTACACACTCCGCCATCCAAATGACTGAGCAAGCAGACCAGAGAACGTCCGGGCGAGAAGTATCCCGATCAAGAGTCCACTCATCAGGCGCGCGACCGATCGGGACCTTCGCTCAGCCGGAGCGAAATCAGCGACGAATGGAATCAGGATCTGACCAGCGACACTCGTCATTCCCACGATCGCCGAGGCAATGAGAAACAGCACCAGCGATGGTGCAAGCGCGCACAGAAGACAGCCGAGAGCCGCCACGAGAAAGACCGCCGGCACCAGTCTCTTTCTCGCGATGAGATCGCCAAGCGGAACGAGCAGCGCGAGTCCTGCGGCGTAGCCAATCTGGGTCGCGGTCACCACAAAGGTGAGCGATGCGACACTGTGATGAAAGGTCGAGGCGAGACGCGGAAGGATCGGTTGACAAAAATAAAGGTTGGCAACAACTGCCCCGGTTGCAACCGCAAGAATCAATAGGATGGGACCTTTGATAACGGGTCGCTCTGTCGCCGGGTGTGTTGCGAGCCGCATGATCTCGCCATCCTAGGGAGTTACGGGTGGCTCTAAGTGGCCGAATCAATAATGAATTCACAAGCACGCAAATGCAGAATGCTGCTCTGACCCCACCCGAGCTGTGAAAACACTTCCAAGCGAGGACTATGGCACCATCAAATAATGAATTCCTCGATCAGTCCTCGCTAAATCCCGCTGCGAGTCCAGCGATGGAGCGTCCATAACCGAGGTATCAGCAAGAGTTGTCAAGTCACCGATCTGATGGTTTTCAGCGACGTCTTGGAGAAGTCACCTCATGATCTTTCCCGAGCGGGTCTTTGGTAGCTACGCGACGATCATGATCTGCCGCGCCATGCCGCTTGTTAAACACAGGCGCTCGATTATTCGGCAACGCCAAACTGCTCGATCTCGGCAACTTCTTCAGCAGAGAGCACGCGTGGAACCTCGCCGCGGGCAAGCTTCTCGCTTCGAACGTAATGGAGGATATCTTCAACAACCTCAGGATTTGCAAGCGTCGTCGTGTCCCCGACATCAGTGAAGTTGGAGATGCTTGCGATCACGCGTCGCATGATCTTCCCTGAGCGTGTTTTCGGCATATCCGGAACGATCCAGATGTTCTTTGGTCGGGCAATCGGGCCGATCTCGTGCTCAATGGCCTTCGAAATCTTGGCCTCCAGCTCCTTGCTCGGCTTGATCCCGGGTTTTAGCGCGATATACATCTCGACGGCTCGACCGCGGATTTCGTCGAGTACTGGCACCGCCGCTGCCTCTGCAACCTCTTCGACGGTCAGAGAAGCCGATTCCAGCTCCTTTGTACCAAGGCGATGGCCAGCAACGTTTATCACGTCGTCGATCCGCCCGAGGATTCGGAAGTATCCGTCATCCGCGAGAACCGCGCCATCACCAGCGAGATACGGCCAGTCGTGCCAGTCCTTGGAGTTCTTATCTCGGCAGTACTTCGCGTAATAGGTCCCTACGAATCGCTCCGGGTCTCCCCAGATCGTCTGGAAAATTCCAGGCCAAGGATTGCGGATACAGATGTTGCCTGCCCTTTGACTGCCTGCCATCACCTCGTTTCCATCGTCGTCATAGATCACAGGAAAGATCCCGAGCACGCCAGGTCCGCAACTCCCCGGTTTCATCGACTGAAGCGCAGGCAGTGTGCTTCCAAGGAACCCACCGTTCTCGGTCTGCCACCACGTGTCGACTACGACCGCTTCACCCTTGCCGACCTCGTCGTAATACCATCGCCAAACGTCAGGCTCAATCGGCTCGCCGACGGTGGTCATGTGCTTGAAGTGATAATTGTACTTGCGCGGCTCCATCGGGCCGAGCTTGCGCAGCATGCGGATCGTCGTAGGGGCCGTGTGGAAGATGTTCACCCCAAGACGCTCGGCGATGCGCCACGGGCGCCCGGGGTCTGGATAGGTCGGAACTCCCTCGTATATCACGGTCGTCGCTCCAAGAGACAACGGCCCATACACGATGTAAGAGTGACCAGTAATCCAGCCGATGTCGGCAGCGCACCAGTAGGTGTCCTCTGGATGAATGTCCTGGTAGAACTTGGACGTTCCGGCGACATAGGCGAGATAGCCGCCGGTACTGTGCTGACAGCCCTTTGGGCGGCCTGTCGTCCCGCTGCTGTACATGAGGAACAGCGGCGCATCGGCCGGCATCGACACCGGGTCGACAAGCTGGTCGCGGTAGTCCTTCAAGATCTCGTCTACAAAAAAATCTCGACCGGGGACCATCGGGCTCTTCGACGCGTACTCACCCGGATGGCGGCGCCACACCAGCACCTTGTCGACCTCTTGGCCAAGAGCACGGGCAGCAAGTATCGCCTCGTCGGCCTTTACCTTGTGATCAATGAGCTCGCCGTTGCGGTAGTAACCGTCCATCGTGACGAGGATGTTGCTTCCCGCGTCGGCGATCCGACCTCCGCAGGCAGTCCCGCTGAACCCTCCGAAGACCTGAGAGTGAATAACTCCGAGACGGGCACTCGCTAGCATCGAGACAGGCAGCTCAGGGACCATCGGTAGATGAAATGTCACACGGTCTCCGACCTGCAGTGCACAAAAATCTCTCAGGACCGCGGCGAACTCGTTGACCCGGCGATAGAGCTCTTGATAGGTAATCACCAGAGTCTCGTCATTCTCGAGCTCGGGTACCCAGATAATCGCCGCCTTGTTGCCATTCTTCTCTAGGTGACGGTCGACACAGTTGTAGCTGGCGTTCAGGCGCCCACCCACGAACCATCTCCAAAACGGCGGGTTACTTGTATCGAGTGTCGTATGCCAATAGGTGTCCCAGCTAAGGAGGTCTGCGTATTCACGAAAACACTCCGGAAAATGATCTTCGCTGAAACGCTCAAAAATGCTCGGGTCGCCAGCGTTGGCCTGCGCAATGAATTTTGCGGGAGGTGCAACGTGTTCCTCCTCGCGCCAGTGCACTGCAATCTGCGCTTCAGAAATTTGCTCGTCCTGCCTACTGGCCATTACTCAAACCTCCGCTCTAGAAAACACGTCTGTTCCCCGCGCGACAAGATAGGACTGCCACTGCCAACAAGCAATCGAATCCTTCGCAGCCCATCAAAGATTCCGCACCTGTCATTAGCCTAGGACGCAAACTCCGGCGCGGGAGGAAACCTTCGTTCCTCCCGCGCCACGTTGGAGATTGCCGCCCCATCGCTAGAGGGGGACATTGAATCTCTGTTAGTTCCTGTTAATTCAGTGGACCAACTGGTAACACCGTGCGCTTATGCGTTGCGTTTGCAACCGTAGCGAAAGATCCGTACCAGGCCAATAGGGCGGTCAAAAGCCCAAGCCATCCACCGATCTTGGTCCACGTCGTGTGTCCAGGGGCAAGTCCCCCGATTCCGAGCGCGACGAAGGTCAGCGTCAGAAAGATGAAGACCATCAGCACTGCGGTGTTGGTCTTTGTGGCAGCAACGGTCATGTAGGCCGTAAAGATTGCCCAGGCAAAGAGGTAGGCAGAGACCGCGTTGCCGCCAATCGAGCCTCCAGGTGTGTTTGTGAGGAGATACCAAAACGAAAGCCAGAACGCACCGTACGAACAAAAAGCGGTGGCCCCGAAAGTATTTCCTTTGGCAAATTCCCACAGGCCCGCAAGAAGCTGTGCGATTCCTCCATAGAAGACGGCGAGACCCAAGACCTCGCCGCTCTCATGAATAATTCCAGCATTTGCAAGGCTCAGCAGAAAGGTCGTCATCGCGAATCCAGCGAGGCCAAGACCCGCTGGATCACCGATGTGACTTCCCGGCGTTGTACCTTCAGTCATCTTTAGCTCCCCCCTCCGTTCGTCCGCAATCTGCGGATTATGGAAGTATGTTCGTGATCTTTGCGCCGCTTTTCAAGGCCTTCGCGGCAATACGAAATATGTCATCAAACGCTGAGCAATTTGTAACGTGAATGCAAACTCTGGTGGGCTCTGCTGAGTTGTGCCAGGTAATCTGCCAAATACCGGACACTTTTGCGCGAAATGCCAGCAGCGCTCATCCAAAACATCGTCCTCCATGGCTAAGCGCGCACCCGATTCGTGATCTCTCTGGTCCACAGAATATGCCGAGGGTCATTCCGAGAAAAGACAGCACCGCGATGCGTTGGCGTCCCGCATCGTGGTGTAAATAGCGCTGAGGATCCACCACAAGGTGGACCATCGGAATGAATCTTGACGTGTCCGCTTAAGACCCGACAAGGAGTTCAGACCGATGGCCCAACATGATTTTGACCCATACGCGCTGCTCGATGCATTACGTCAAGGTGAAGATATCGATCTGATCCGCGAAAGCGTCGAATTCGTCCTCCAGGCACTCATCGAGGCTGAGGCGACCGAGGTGATCGGAGCAGGCCGTCACGAACGATCAGAGACCCGCGAGAACTGGCGCAACGGCAGTCGCATGCGGCTTTTGTCGACCAAGGCCGGTGACGTTGAGCTTGCGATCCCAAAGCTGCGGAGGGGATCGTTCTTCCCTCAGATCCTCGAACGCAGACGCAGGATCGACAGAGCCCTGTTCGCGGTGGTGATGGAGGCCTATGTGCATGGTGTCTCGACGAGAAAGGTCGATGACCTCGTTGATGCTCTGGGAGTGGCATCGGGGATCTCGAAATCCGAGGTGAGTCGCATCTGTGCCGAGCTCGACAAGGAGATGGAGGTCTTCCGGTCGCGCCGGCTCGATCATGTCCCGTTTCCCTATCTGTTCTGTGATGCGACCTATGTCAAGGGCCGCGTCAGAGGACGCGTCGTCTCTCGAGCGGTCGTTGTCGTCACCGGGGTGAGTGCGAACGGGAATCGTGAGGTGCTCGGCTGTGACGTCGGGGACTCAGAGGACGGAGTGTTCTGGACGGCATTTTTGCGCAGTCTCCGTCAACGTGGACTTTCGGGTGTGCGCCTGGTCATCTCCGATCACCACCTCGGACTCAAGGAGGCGATCGAGAAGGTGTTCATCGGAGCCTCCTGGCAGCGCTGCCGTGTGCATTTTCTCCGCAATGCATTGAGTCCGGTTCCAAGGGCAAAGACCCAGATGGTCG
>Ga0307374_10011322_pt1 | contig 12705 bp, 8 predicted proteins | sample OX3MG_FD_202532 | JGI IMG/M metagenome (GOLD analysis project Ga0307374, IMG submission 202532) | Soil microbial communities from Risofladan, Vaasa, Finland - OX-3 | ecosystem: Environmental > Terrestrial > Soil > Coastal area > Acid sulfate soil | place: Finland: Risofladan, Vaasa | collected...
ACCTACGCGGCGGACTGCGAGCGCCGGTTCGGCTGGCTGCTGCCGTACATGACCTCGGTCGACGCGGCCAGGGACATGGACTCCATCCGGGCCGCCCTCGGCCAGCAGAAGATCAACTACTTCGCCTACTCCTACGGCACCTACCTGGGGCAGGTCTACGCCACCTTGTTCCCGCACCGGCTGCGCCGGATGGTGCTCGACAGCACGGTGGACCCGCGGGGCGCCTGGTACGGCGACAACATCAGCCAGGACTACGCGTTCGAGGGCCGGATGCTGGCGTTCTTCTCCTGGGTGGCCAGCCACAATGCCGTCTACCGGCTCGGGACGACCCGCGCCCAGGTCGATCAGGCGTGGTACCGGGCGCGCGCCAGCCTCAAGGCGCATCCCATCGCCGGCCCGGCGGGCCCGATGATCGGTGCCGACGAGTTCGACGACACCTTCCTGCAGGGCGGCTACAGCAACACCCTGTGGCCGGGCCTGGCCACCGCCCTGGCCGACTACCTGCACGGCCACGCCACCCGGCCGATAGTCGGCCAGTACCAGGCGGTGGGCACCCAGAGCGAGAACGAGTTCGCCGTGTACAACGCGGTGGAATGCAGCGACGTCAGCTGGCCGCGGAGCTGGGCGAAGTGGGACGCCGACACCAGGCGCGTCTACCGGACCGCCCCGTTCCAGGCCTGGGACAACGCCTGGTTCAACGCCGCCTGCGCGTTCTGGCCGGTGCGGGGGCCCGCGCATCCGCCGCAGATCCGGGGCGCCGGGCTGCCCGGCATCCTGATGATCCAGGGCACCCTGGACGCGGCCACCCCGTACGCGGGCGCGCAGGTCGCGCACCGGCGGCTGCCCACCGCCCGGATGGTGGTCGTGCTGCATGGCGGGAACCACGGCCAGTCGCTGGCCGAGCCACCCAACACCTGCGTGGACGGCTACCTCAACCGGTACCTGGCGACCGGGGCGCTGCCCCAGGGACCCGGCTTGGTGAACGCCACCTGCAAGGCCGTGCCGGCCCCCGCGCCGGGCGGCTGACAGGCGGCTGATCCGGCGCGCTGGGCGGGTGCGGCCGTGTGCGTGCCCGAGGGCCGATACCCTGGAAGGGTGCTGCGCACCAAGGCGTGGCGATCGTCGTCGCTGCGCCTGCTCGACAACCACGATCGCGACGAAGTCACCGAGCTGTGTGATCGCGACCCGGTCGTGAACGTCTTCGTGAGCTCCCGGGTGCATGAAGCTGGGCTTGATCCGGCCCGGCTGGGCGGGCAGATCTGGGGATACCAGGCCGGCGGGCGGCTGGTCTCGCTGTGCTACGCCGGAGCCAACCTGGTGCCTGTCAGCGCCACCCCGGCGGCGGTCACCGCGTTCGCGGGCCGGGCCCGGCTGCTCGGCCGCCGCTGCTCGTCGATCGTGGGGCTGGCACCGGCCGCCCTGGACCTGTGGGAGCTGCTGCGGCCGTACTGGAGCCGCCCCCGGGAGGTGCGGGCCGTCCAGCCGGTGATGGCCATCTCCGGGCCGCCGCACGTGACGCCCGACCCGCTGGTGCGCCGGGTGCGCCCGGAGGAGCTGAGCATCCTGCTGCCAGCCTCGGTGGCGATGTTCACCGAGGAGGTCGGCGTCTCCCCGGTGGGGCCGGACGGCGGCGGCACCTACCGCGCCCGGGTGAGCGAGCTGATCCAGGCGGGCCGCGCGTTCGCCCGGATCGAGAACGGGCAGGTGGTCTTCAAGGCCGAGATCGGGGCGGTCACCCCGCTCGCCTGCCAGGTGCAGGGGGTCTGGGTCCGGCCCGAGCTGCGCGGCCGGGGGCTGGCGGCGGCCGGGATGGCCGCCGTGGTCGCCGAGGCACTGCGCAGCGTCGCACCGATGGTGTCGCTGTACGTGAACGACTTCAACGCGCCGGCCAGGGCCGCCTACCGCCGGGTGGGCTTCGCCGAGATCGCCACCTTCGCCTCGATCCTGTTCTGAACCGGTCCCGACGAAGGAGAACCCGTGTCTGACGTGGTCAAGGCGGTGACCGCCGCCGGTGAGGCGGCCAGGCACGGGGCCCGCAGCCTGGCCGCGGCCGCCGGGGAGACCGTCGACGAGGCACTGCGGGGGATGGCGGCCCGGCTCGGCGAGGCCGCGGGCGAGGTGCTGGCCGCCAACGCCGCCGACGTGGCCAGCGGCGAGCAGGCCCGGCTGGGCCCGGGCCTGCTGGACCGGCTCCGGCTGGACGAGGCCAGGATCACCGAGATGGCACGCCAGATCGGGCTGCTGGCCGGCTCCCCCTTCCCGCCCGGCGAGGTGGCGGTCCGGGACCTGCCGGGCGGGCTGGCGCTGACCGAGCGCCGGGTGCCGGTAGGCGTGATCGGCGCCAACTACGAGGCCAGGCCGAACGTCACCGTGGATGTCGCCTCGCAGCTGCTGAAGTCGCGCAATGCCGGGGTGCTGCGCACCGGGGGAGCGGCGCTGCGGTCGGCGGCGGCCCTGTTCGACCACGTGATCGCGCCGGCGGTGGCGGCGGCCGGGCTCGATCCCGGCGCGCTCCAGCTCGTCCGCTCCGCCGACCGGGAGGCCGCAACCGAGCTGGTCCGCCGGCCCGGGCTCATCCCGCTGGTGATCCTGCGCGGCAGCGGCGAGACCACCCGCACCCTGGCGGCGGAGGCGGCCCGGCACGGGGTGCGGACCCTCGCCCACGCCGACGGCGGGGGCGTCATGTACCTGGACGCTGGCGCCGACCCGGAGCTGGCGGCGCAGCTCATCACCGGCAGCCTGGACCGGCTCGGTGTCTGCAACCGCCTCAATCTGCTGCTGGTGCACGTGGCGGCCTGGGACGCACTGCTGCCGGTGGCGCTGGCAGCGCTGGAAGCCCGCGGGGTGGCGGCCTCGCTGCCGCCCCATGACCACCCGCTCGGCCACGAGTGGGCGCTGGACGACGGGCACGAGGCGACGGTCACCGTGGCACCGGTGGCGGGGCCCGCCCGGGCCGCGCTGGTCGCCAACGAGGAGACCTCAGGCCTGGCCGCGAGCGTGGTCACCGCCGACCCGGCCGCCGCGCGAGCCTTCCTGGCCGCCTACGCGGGCACCGGCGCGTTCTGGAACGCCAGCACCCGGCTGCTCGACGGCTTCAAGCTCCGCGGCGTGCCGGAGACCGGCATCAACGTGGATCACGTCCCGGGCCCGCGCGGCCCGGTCACCTTCCATGACCTGTGCCTGCGGCAGTACGTGGTCACCCCACGGCCAGGCCCCTGACGCCTAACGACAGCCGGGCGCGGCCCGCCTGCCCGGGGATCAGCCAACCAGCCCACCGGTCAGCCCGGGGGGCGTGCAGCTGGCACCCATAGAGCACGCCACGCCGCCGTTCAGCATCTATACACCAGATCTATACTGTTCCGGCCTTTATGTACAAGATGCTATATGTCATTCAAAGGGTTAGCTTGATAATTGTGCGAATGGTGAGTTAGAGTAATAACTCCAGAAATCACCAATGCGCAGGAGGTCTAGTCATGTCCATCCGGAGGCGCTTATCTCTGCGCGCGCCGATCTCGCTGTTCTCCAGCCTGCTCCTTGCCAGTGGTGTCCTCACCACTGGCATTATTCTGGGGACCGCGGGCCCGGCTTCGGCCTTCCCGCAGGTCACAATCTACCTGACTAACTCGACTTCCTATTGCGCGGATGTCAAGGACTCCAGGAATGTGTCAGGCCAGCCGATCTGGCTGTACAAGTGCTCGCAGGCCGGCGATTACCACTTCTACGAGGTAGGCGGCATCAATTGCGTCGCCGGCAGTAACTGCTACAACTTCGAGGACGTCCAGAACACCAGCCTGTGCCTCTCAGCCACCAGCGGCAGAACCGTGGCGCTGGGGACGTGCAACGCCGGCCTGAGTGCCTGGTACCGCCAAGGCGGGAATCACATGGGGAACGGTTTCTATGGGGCCAGCGGGGACCTGACCGTATACAGCCCGCTCAGCAATGGTGACCTGCTCTACGCCGCCGGGAGCTCGTCAGGCGCCTGGCAGCAGTGGAGCGGCTGGTGACGCCGCTGTGACGTGAACAGCCGCGGTGACGCGCACACCCCCGGCACCCGCATCGGGTGCCGGGGGTGTGCCGTCTGGCACGTCAGCGCGATGCGCCGCCACGCCGGGCCAGGGCATCAACGGTGACGGCAGCGAGCAGCACTGCCGCGGTCCACATGTTCTCGGGCGCGGCGCCGAGGCCGAGTAGCTGCAGGCCGTTGTAGATCACGCCGACAACCAGCCCGCCGAGTACCGCGCCGAGCATCCGGCCGCGCCCGCCGAACAGGCTGGTACCGCCGATGACAGCCGCGGCGACCGCGTAGAGCACGTACTGGCCGCCGTTGAAGTTGCTGGACATGGAAGTCAGGTTCGAGGCGTAAATGATGCCGGTGATGCCGGCGGTCAGCCCGCACAGGCTGAATGCCACGACGCGGATCCGGCTCAGGTTGATGCCAGCCCGCCGGGCCGCCTCGGCGTTCCCGCCGATCGCGTACACGTAGCGGCCGAACCGGGTGCGGCTCAGCAGTGCGGTCCACAGGACCAGGATGACCAGCACGAGGAGCACGACCCAGGGCAGGCCCTCCACCACGGAACTCCCATAGCCGCGATTGGTGTTGCCGATCAGCACGACGATCACGCCGACAATCCCCATCAGGGCGATCTTCAGGAGGGTCACGCTGGCCGGCGGGGCGGCCAGGTTGTTCGCCCGCCTCCGGCCGTCACGCACCATCATGAACAGCCCCGTGAGCGCCACCGCCGCTACCATCACAATCCAGCTGGCTTCTGGGCTGAGGCTTCCGCCTTCAATAGCCAGGAGCACATTGTTCTCGAGCCGGATCGTCCCGCCTGAGTTGGGGGCGGCAGCGTTGATCAGGGCGAGCAGCAGGCCGAATCCTCCGAGGTAACCGGCCAGCGTCACCACGAAGGATGGCAGCCTCAGCGTCGTGACGATGACGCCCTGGATCCCGGCGTAAGCCGCACTGAATGCCAGGCCGGCCAGGACCGCCAGCCACAGCGGGAGGGGGTGGGTCAGTGAGAGCATCCAGAGCGTGACGACCCCGCCCAGCGCCGCGTTGTAGCCGACGGACAGGTCGATCTCGCCGAGCAGCAGGACGAAAACCTCGGCCATGCCGAACGTGACGATGAACGCGGCCTGGGTCATCAGGTTGACCAGGTTGCCGGCGGACAGGAACAGCGAGTTGCGGATCTGGAAGTACACCACGATCGCGATCAGGCCGATCACGACCGGCAGCACGCCGCTCTCCCCGCTCCGGATGCGCCGCAGCCAGAGGCGCGTGTACTCGGCCAGTGAGTTGGCCATCACATCGGGGGCGCTGGCGAGCACAGTCTCCGGCACGGCTGTCTGGGAGCTCTGCGGTTCGGCGACCGTCACCGGGCCGCCGGGGGCTGCGCCACCCGGGGGTTCCTGCCCGTCCGCGCCCTCAGTCTGTGTCATCGCTCAGCCTTCCGCGCCGACGGCGTTGCCGCCAGACGACATTTCCTTGCCACGCCCATTCGCCTGGCGGCTGGTCGTGCCGGTCGTCATCAGGTCGACGACCGATTGCCGATCGAAGTCCGCCGCGGGGCCCATGGCGACCAGGCGGCCCAGGTAGAGAACCGCGAACCTGTCCGCCACCTGGAAGACGTCGTTGAGATTGTGCGAGATCATGATCACCGCGTGGCCGCGGCTGGCAAGTGTGGTGATCAGGTTCAGCACCAGTTCGGTCTGCGTCACGCCGAGCGCCGCGGTCGGCTCGTCCATGATCACGAGCCTGGCCTCCTGCATGACCGCCTTGGCCACCGCGACCGCCTGCCGCTGGCCACCCGACAGCGAGCCCGCCGTCTGGCGGACCGACCGGACGGTGGTCACCGCCAAGTCGGCCAGTGTGGTCTTCGCGGTCTGCTCCATCGCGATCTCATCCAGGAGCCCAAATCGCAGCGCCTCGTGGCCGAGCAGCATGTTCTGCACGATGTCCAGGTTGTCGCACAGCGCCAGGTCCTGGTAGACGGTGGCGATCCCCAGGGCGGTCGCGTCCCGGGGGGTGTGCAGGTGGACCGGCTTGCCGTCCCAGAGCATCTCGCCGCCGTTCGGCTCCCAGATCCCGGCGATGCACTTGATCAGTGTGGTCTTCCCCGCCCCGTTGTCGCCGACCAGTGCGGTCACCTGGCCGGCCGGCACGTCGAGGTCGATGCCAGCCAGCGCCTGGACCGGCCCGAAGTTCTTGCCGAGACCCCGCAACCGCAGCAGCGGCAGGCCGGCCGGGACCGTGGCGCCGACATCGGGTGAAGGGGAGCCGGCCGGTGCCCGGCCCGCCGAAGCGGGCCGGGCACCTTCACCCTGACTGGGTGCTACCACCGCGAGAGACCTCCTTGGCCTGGCAGGCTCAGTATCATCCCGAGATCCCGGCTGCGGTGCAGGCCGACTTGTACTTGGACGTGCACAGCTGCGAGGCAGGCACGAAGCCGTCCGCGATGATCGTCGAGTTCATGTTCGACGACGTCACCCACTGCGGGATCAGGAGCACCGATGGCACGGTGACCTTACCCACGGTGTCCTGGACCTGGCCGTTGACCAGTGCGCTCGGCGGGGTCTTGCCGGCGCGCAGGTACATGGCGAGTGCGGCCGCGGCCTGGGCCTCCAGGTAGATCGGCTTGTACACGGTGCCGCACTGGTAGCCGGCGAGGATGTTCTGCAGCCCGATCAGGGTCGCGTCCTGGCCGGTGATCGGGAAGGTGTTGGGCTTGACACCCTTGCGCTGCAGGTAGCTGATGATCGGCGCGGCGTTCTCGTCATTGGGCGTGAGCACCGCGTTGATGTTCGGGTGGGCGGTGAACTGCTGCTGGAACTCGGTGAGCGCGGTCGGCGGGTCCCAGGTGCCGGCAGCCTTGCCGACCTTGGCCCACTTGCCCGAGCTGAAGAGGGGCGCCATCACAGCGTTGTAGCCCTGGCCGAACAGCGTGGCGTTGTTGTCGGTCGGGTCGCCGTACATGACCAGCACGTTGGGCTTGGCGACCTTCCAGGAGGCGACGCAGCTGACCATGCCCTGGCCGAGCAGTTTGCCCACGTTGACGTTGTTGAAGCTCACGTAGTACTTGCGGCTGCCGCCGAGCGTGAGCCGGTCGTAGTCGACGACCCCGACGCCGTGCGCGGAGGCGTACTTCTCGATCGACGTGCCGACACCGGAGTCGAGCGGGTCCATGATCAGCACACTCGCGCCCTTGGTGATGGCGGTCTGTGCGTCGCTGAGTTCGGTCGCGTCACTGCCCTGGGCGTTCTGGACGGTGAACTGCGATGACGTCAGGCCCGCGGTCTGCAGCGCCTTGGTCAGGTACGGTGCGTCAAATTCGGTGTAGCGGGCCGAGGAGACGGTGTCGGGCAGGATCACCGCGACGTTGCCCTTACCCATGGCCGCCAGCGGCTTCAGCCCAGCCATCGCCGTGAAGTCCCGGGTGAAGGATGCCGCGGAAATGGCCGGTACGTTCGCAGCGCTGGAGCTCGGGCTGGTAGTCGTGGATGAGGTGCCACTGCTGCACGCTGCCGCGATGAGGCCCGTAATACAGACCCCCGAGGTGATGACGAATTTCCTGGCGACTTGTTTCAACGAAACCACCCTGTTCGTTAGAATTTCACTGCGGCCAAGTGCCCGGCCACCGGTCGGGCGGCCGGGCGGGGATCGCAGCTTCCGGGCTCTTTAGGACCGACACTAGGACCGGCCGCATAAACGGATCGTGAACATCGGGTTCGGCCCATTAACAATCCATGAACGGCCTGGCGGCGGCCGGGGGGCTGGCTGTTACTCCGGCGCCATCCGGTAGCCGGCCCGGGGATGAGTGAGGATCAGCGGCGCGCCGCCGTCAGATTCCAGCTTCGCCCGCAGCCGCCGGACGTAGACCCGCACGTACTCGGTCTGGGTCACGTACCCCTGCCCCCACACCCGCCGCAGCAGGTGCGCGTGGGTCAGCAGCTTGCCCCGGTTGATGGCCAGCTCCCGCAGCAGCGCGAACTCGGTCGGGGTCAGGTGCACCGGCTGGCCGTGCATGGTGACCTGCTGGCCGGCCAGGTCGATCACCACATCTCCCACCACCAGCACCTGCGGGGCAGCCTCGGGCGGGGAGACCGGGCGGGTCCGGCGCAGCGTGGCCACGATCCTGGCCAGCAGCTCCTCGATGCTGAAGGGCTTGGTCAGGTAGTCGTCGGCGCCCACATGCAGGGCGGTCACCTTGTCCCGCTCGCCGCCACGGGCGGAGACGACGATGATGGCCACCGGTGACCGCTCGCGGATCTGGCGGCACAGCTCGAAGCCGTCGGCCTCGGGCAGCATCAGGTCGAGCAGCACGATGTCAGGGGCTTCGGTCTCCAGCAGCTGCAGCGCGCGGGCACCGTCGGCCGACACGATCGTGTCGAAGCCACGTACCGCCAGGTTGGAGCGGATGAGGTCGACGATGTTCGGGTCGTCCTCCACCAGCAGGGCGCGCGTGCTGGCCGTAGTCTCAGGCGTCATTGGCCAGCCCCTTCGCCGGATCATTTCCGGCCTCCGGGCCGATTCCGTTTTCGGCCGGGTCCGCCGTGCCGGGAATCCCGGCGGTGACGGCTGGTCCGGTGATTGCGGTCACGCTCAGTGCCCGCTTTTCGTCCCGGGCCTTCTTTGCTGTTTTCACACGGCCCCCGTTCCTGGTGGGCAAGGGTGCCCCGGCCCGGCCGCCGTTCCTGGCGGCGGCGCCAGTGCCGCCCGTCCCGGTGCTCTCGGCCCGGCTGGGCGCCTCCACCGGCAGCCGGATCTGGAAGCTGGTCCCCTCCCCGGTGCTGCCGGGCGTGATCTGGCCGCCGTGGGCCGACACGATCCCGTGCGCGATCGACAGCCCCAGCCCAGCCCCCGCGCTCGCCGAATGCCCCCGCCGCTTCGGCTCGAACGGGGCCGCGGCCATGTCTGGCGGCAGCCCGGTGCCGTCGTCGAGGACGCTGATCACGACCTCACCCGGCTGCTGGGGCGCGGCCGTGACGCTCACCCGGGTGCCGGGCGGGTTGTGCCGGATGGCGTTGTCGAGCAGGTTGACGAAGACCTGCTCCAGCCGGTCGTGGTCGGCCCAGACGACCGGGAGGGATGAACCGCAGGCGACATCCACCATGGCCGCACCCGGCGGGGGCAGGCAGGCGATCGCCGCCTCCAGCACCAGTTCGATGTCGCACCAGTCGGGGTGCAGCCGCAGGATGCCCGACTCGATGGCGGAGAAGTCGAGCAGGTCGCCGACCAGCCGTCCCAGCCGCGCCGACTCGGCGGAGATCCGGCCCAGGAACCGGTGCTGCGAGTCACTGTCCCAGGTCACGTCGGTTTGCAGCAGGCTGCTCGCGTACCCGCGGATGGCGGTCAGCGGGGTGCGCAGCTCGTGGCTGAGCCGGGACAGGAAGTTCCGCTGGAGCTCCTGCGACCGGCGCAAGGTGGCGGCCTCCTCGTGCGCCGCCGCCGCCGCCTCGCGCTCCAGGGCCAGGCGCAGCGAGTGCGCCGCGTCCTCCATCAGCGCCACCGCGTCCGCGGTGGCGCGGCGGTTCCCCCAGCTGGCGACCAGCACCGCGGGGCCGCCCGGGGCTGGGAACGTCACCGACAGGTGCCGCTGGCCGTCGGTGCTCCTGGCCCTGCCGTCATGGTGGGCGACGGCGAGTGCCCGGGTCGCGGTGTCGGCCACCGGCGGCGAGAGCCGGCCCGGGCGCTGGTTCCCGGCCCTGGCCCGGCTGAGCGGGGCACTGCCCGGCGGCTGGCTGAGCAGTGCCACCTCGTCGGCCTGCAGCCCTACCCGCAGTGCCCGCAGCGCCACCACCAGGCCCTCGGACACCGGGATCGGGCCGGCCAGGGTCTGCAGCATCTCCCGGATCGTCTCCAGCACCCGGTTGCGGGCAGTGACCTGGTCGAGCAGCCGGTCGCGCTCGACGGCGCTCGCCGCATAGCCCGCGTACACCGACACCAGGTCCAGCTCGTCCCGCTGCGGGCGGCCGGTGACCGGCCGGAACACGGTGATGACGCCGATCAGCCCGCCCGGCCCCAGCACCGGCACCGCCCACGAGCTGCTCACCTTGGCGGCCCTGGCCAGATCACGGAACGGCGCCCAGGCGGCGCTGGCGCGGACGTTGTCGTCCACGACCACCTCGGCGGTGGCGGCGGCCAGCCCGACCGGCCCGCCCGCCGGGCCGTAGCTCAGCCGCGACCAGGCGTCCAGCAGTGGCGGCGGCAGGCCCAGCGATGCCGCGCAGACCAGGGTGTCCGACCGCTCCAGCAGGTGGATGCACAGCCGCTCGGTGCCCAGTGCGGCGCCGAGCGCGGACAGGATCAGCGACAGGCTGGACGAGGGATCCGCCGAGGCCAGCCGGTCGGCGAGCCCGTGCAGCCGGGTGAGCTGGCGGCGGGCGGAGGATTCCACCCGCTGGCCCGACAGCAGCGCGGCGACCTCGTCCGGGTGGGCGGCGTCGGGGTGGACGTCCCCGGCCACGCGGCCATGGCGGAGCACCACGATCCGGTCGGCCAGCCGGAACATCTGCTCGATGTCGTGGGAGACCAGCAAGATGGTCGTGCCCTGCAGCCGCAGGCTCGTGATGAGCTCCTCCACCTGCGCGGACTCGATGACACCCAGCGAGGCGGTGGGCTCGTCCAGGATCAGCAGGCGGGGCTTGCCGCTCATCGCCCGCGCCACAGCCAGCAGCTGGCGCTGGCCGCCGGAGAGGGTACGGACGCTGCGGGTGGTGTCATGCAGCGGGATGCCCAGCGCACGCAGGTGCTCGCTGGCGGCGGCCCGCTGCCGGGACTCCGAGAGCAGGAAGCCCCGCCCCTCCCGGCCGAGGAGGAGGTTCGCGGCGATGTCCAGGTTGTCGCAGAGCGCCAGGTCCTGCCAGACCACCGCGACCCCGCGCCGCAGCGCCGCCCCCGGGCCGGACGGGACCGGCTGGCCGGCCAGCAGCACCTCGCCCGCGTCGGGGGCCATGTCACCGGAGATGCAGCGCACCAGCGTGGTCTTGCCCGCGCCGTTCTCGCCGGCCAGCGCGACCAGTTCGCCCGGCTGGACGGTCAGGTCGATCCCGTCCAGTGCGCGCAGCGGGCCGAACCAGGCGGCGAGCCCGTGCACCGACAGCAGCGGCCCGGCTCGGGGTGCTGCCGGCAGGGCGACATTTGCGGCCACGGCGACATTGTGGCTCGTCCGGGGCCATCGGGCCAGGGACTATCGCCTCTGGCATGGGCGTCAGGCCCCGGCGGGCGGCCGGTGCCAGCCGCCCACGTCTGCCGGGGGGCTGGTATCCGGCACGGCCAGCGGGTCGTTAGGCTCAGCCGGGAATGACTGCCCCCACCCGGCCGGCCGCGATCGCCCCGGCCCGCCCCGTACACCGCCGGCCGGTTCTCATCGCGCTGATGGTGACCATGGCGCTGGCCGCCATGGACAGCACCATCGTGTCCACCGCCATCCCCCAGGTGGTCGCCGACCTCGGCGGGTTCTCCCTGTTCAGCTGGGTGTTCTCGGGCTACCTGCTGACGCAGACGGTGACCATCCCGGTCTACGGGAAGCTGGCCGACCTGTGGGGCCGCAAGCCGGTCCTGATCGCCGGGACCCTGATCTTCCTGACCGGGTCCGCGCTGTGCGCGTCGGCCTGGAGCATGGTCAGCCTGATCTGCTTCCGGGCACTGCAGGGCCTGGGTGCGGGGTCGATCATGGCGACGGTCAACACCCTCGCCGGCGATCTGTACGACCTGGAGGAACGGGGCCGGGTGCAGGGCTGGCTGTCCAGCGTGTGGGGAGTGTCGGCGGTGTTCGGCCCGACCCTGGGCGGGTCGCTGGCCCAGTACGTGTCCTGGCGCTGGATCTTCGTGATCAACCTGCCGCTCGGGGCGGTCGCGGTCGCCCTCATCGGCCGGTTCCTGCACGAGCAGGTGACGCGCACCAGGCGCCGGATCGACCTGGCGGGCGTGCTGACGGTCCTGCTGGCCGCCGGCGCCCTCATCTTCGGGCTGCTCCAGGGCGGGGTGGCGTGGCCCTGGTGGTCGCCGCCCAGTGTCGCCGTCTTCGCGGTAGCGGTGGCGGCCGCGGCCGCGGCCGTCCTGGCCGAGCGGCGGGCCGCCGAGCCGATCGTGCCGCCGTGGTTCTGGCGCCGCCGGGTGCTGGCCGGGTCCGGCGTGGCCGCGATCGGGCTGGGACTGCTCATCATCGGCCCGAGCACCTTCCTGCCCACCTACGGCCAGTCCGTGCTGGGCCTGGGCGCGGTGGCCGCCGGCGGCGTGCTGGCCGCCATGTGCATCGGCTGGCCGATCGCCTCCTGGGTGTCCGCCCGGTTCTTCCTGCGGCTGGGATTTCGCGACACCGAGCTGATCGGCGCCGGGATCTGCCTGGCCGCGATGGCCTTCTTCCTGATGACCATGGGCAGCGGGCGGGTGTGGCAGCCGGCGGCGAGCACCTTCGTGCTCGGCTTCGGGCTCGGGCTCATCGCCGTGTGCACGGTGGTCGGGCCGCAGGCCACGGTGACCTGGCATGAGCGGGGGGTGGTCACCGGGACGGTCATGTTCTGCCGGTTCCTGGGCCAGAGCGTGGGGGCCGCCATCTTCGGCGCGGTCTTCAACGCCGCGCTCGGGAGCCGGCTCGCGGCCGCCCCGGCCAGCCTGCGCGGGCACCTGCCGGCCCAGGTGAACCAGGTCGGCGGGGCGCTCACCCGGCCCGCCGGGCTCGGGCAGGCAGCGGCCGCCTACCTGCG